>Ga0129297_10000711_pt1 | contig 16375 bp, 12 predicted proteins | sample I18A1metaG_FD_94708 | JGI IMG/M metagenome (GOLD analysis project Ga0129297, IMG submission 94708) | Lake sediment bacterial and archeal communities from Gulf of Boni, Indonesia to study Microbial Dark Matter (Phase II) - ​I18A1 metaG | ecosystem: Environmental > Aquatic > Freshwater > Lake >... | reverse complement strand
GAGGCAGGCGGGGCTTTGCTCTTGGCCGATGACTTTGGGACTGGGAATAGCCTCTTGAGGGAGCTAAATGTCAGTGCCCGATTTTCGGGACATCCCATAGCGGATTTGTATTACTACGGCAAGGATCATACATTTCCTCTCGTTAGCGATTTTGCTACCAACCCGTTGACGGCGAATCTCACAACCGTCATCTTGAATCGCCCTTCCTATATCGAAATACGCAACTCAACTGAGGTAACCACTCTTGCGTCGTCATCTCCTTTCTCCTTTGTCGACTTGACCGCGGAGCACTTTCCATTGGAAAATGAGACAATCGACTCGTACCCGGTGATTGCTAGCGTGAACATTGGCAACGGAACACTCGTCCTAGTATCCGACCCAAGTATGTTCATCAATGACATGGTGGGTCTCTATGACAATATGCCTTTCTTCCAAAATCTGTTGAAGATGGGAAACGGTTCCCTCGCTTTCGATGTTGCACATCTGGCTAGAGCAAGCCTAACGGATTGGCGAACTTTTCTAAGATATGAGATTCAGTCATTACGTGATCTAATTCTCTCCTCCCCTCAGAGCATATACATCCAATCACTTCTTGTAGCACTCGCGTTGGCTTTGACATTTTCATTCGAGCTATTCAGGTTAATGAAACGGAGAAGGCGTTCGAAGTGACAATCAAGCTTTATACTGACGGCCAGACTTGAGGACCTGTTCCAAGCTGAATCAGGGATCAAACGGAATGCAAATTTCCGAGCATGTGCCAGCACAGGCTGAGGCGACTATCAGGAACGTGATAACAGAGTGCCAGAAGGTGATAGTCGGAAAGACAGATCTCATAGAAGACTTGCTTGTTGCGCTGCTCTCGGAGGGTCACGTTCTCTTGGAAGGCGTTCCTGGAGTGGCTAAGACCACTCTTGGCAAGACGTTCTCATACGTGCTTGGGTTAGGTTTCAAGAGAATTCAAGGAAGCCCAGACATACTTCCAGCCGATATTCTGGGCACACACGTCTTTGATCCAAAGACAGGCTCCTTCAAATTGGAGAAGGGACCCATATTCACGAGCATCCTGCTCGTGGATGAAATAAACCGAAACACTCCCAAGACTAATAGTGCAGTGCTTGAGGCGATGCAAGAGAAACACGTCACGATAGAAGGCGAGACACATAGACTTCCGTATCCATTCATGGTTATTGCAACGCAGAGCCCAGTCGAGTTCCATGGGGTTTTCCCATTGCCAGAGGTCCTTGTTGACAGGTTTCTCCTGAGTCTGAAAGTAGGTTACCCTAGCGTGGAAGAAGAGATCGAGATAGCCGACAGGATGTACGCGATAGAAGCGGGCGAAGTGAAACAGTTGACCGCGAGTGAGAAGATCTCCAGCCTAATTGGGTTAACTAAAGATGTTTTTGTCGCACCCCAACTTGAAAGGTATATTGTCGATCTTGTTCACAGAACAAGACAAATGGATGGAGTCTCGTTGGGCGCAAGCCCGCGAGCAACGATTGCGCTGTCAAAGGCATCGAGAGCAAGAGCACTAATCAAGGGGAGAATGTATGTGCTGCCGGATGACGTGAAGTATCTCGCGCCACATGTTCTAAGACACAGAATAATTGTAACCGTAATCGGACGAACACCGGAACTCTCACCAGATACAGTTGTTGGAAGTCTCCTAGAGGACACACCAATTCCTCAAGGGCATCGCAAGGGTTGAATGCGCCTTGGAGTTATCTTCACTGGGCCGAATTGTTGTACGGCTCGGGCTAGGCCTCCTACTGGTGGGCAGCCTATCCTCCAACCCCGTCATCGTACTATCAACCGCGGCCTTGTTTCTTTTTCTTCTGATCGAAGGTATTGTCTTTCATCATGCCGTTGGCATTCTGAAGATTTCGATTAGACTCGAAAGTCACCCTCCCTATGTAGAAGGCTCAGTTGGACGTACCTTTAGAGTAGAAACCGTGATTAAGAATCCCTCTAATCTAAGTCATCGAATAATTGCGTTAAACCGGAATCTTCCCCCTCAGATCAGGGAAGAGCAATCTCCAACCCCAATTCCACTAGTTCGTTCTATTGAGCAAAAAATTGAGACACTGCTTCAGGCTAGGGCTCCTGGCAAATTCGAGATCTTATCAACGACAATTTCATTGGAATCACGCAGTCGCCTTTTCAAACAGTTGATAGAGTTTCCTGACAAGGTCACCATAATGGCACGACCTTTGGTCAGCCGGCCAATAGCGCCTTTTGAGACGGATGTTTTCGAGGACCTTACTATTGATCGATTGCGGCGGGGAACTGGAACTGACTTTGCCGGAGTAAGGGAGCTCAGCTTTCTAGATGATTCCCACCGAATCGATTGGAAGGCCACTGCGAGAACAGGAAAACTGATGACTAGAGAGTTCTATCTCGAACGAGATCCTCCGATTATGCTGGTTGTGGACGCATCATCTTCCATGAAGGACGGTAGCAACGGGATATCGACTTTAAGTGCAATTGTTAGCGAAGCAGCTAATCTTCTCGCAGCAATCCCGGCCTCCAATCCCTTAGGGCTCATTCTGTATGATGACCGAGACATTGTATCTATTGTGAACGCTAACTTAGGCTTTGACAATAGAGAACAGGTCTTACACATATTGCTAGAAGAGACCAATGTTGCTCCCAAAGCGGCGCGCGTTACATCGCGAATCATTCCGCATCACGAAGCGGCAACCATTGTTACGCATGCGTTGATGACGGAATTCAAGTCCAGCAAGCTCAAACCCCAGTTCGACAAACTGAACTCATTTGTCGCCTTACTATCGCTGTACCATGCCAAAGCTAGGTCGAAATCCCTCGAAAGGCTGCAGAGACAAGGATCTTACGCTGCTTTCGAACGCGTTAGCCAAATGCGCGAGCCCCTGTTGGTCCTTGCTATATCTGACTGCAAGACAAACTGCGACGGACTTCTCCAAGGAGCGAAACGCGTAACAGAATTCGATCACAGAGTCGTCTTAGCTGTGGTAGCGGACAGGATGGAAGCAACGTCACAGCGCAAGCTGGTGGACTTAGAAGCGTTCGGAGTCCGAGTAGTGAGGTGTAACGCAAGGGGGCTCAGCAAAGCAGTTGGCGAAGCAATTCATGAGTTGAGTCGCGCCAGAGCTGTTCCAGCTGCACTGAGAACTTAGTCTTCTTGCTCCTTACCTACTCCCTTGCCCGCATACGAAGCAATAATAAGAGATTTCAGTCTGCAATCAATGTCGACTCGGGCAAGGATAGAGCGGGCATCATGGATCCTAAGCAAAGGTTGACCTTCTTCGAACCGTTGGCACTGACTATGTTTGTCTTTGGATTGCTAACATGGGCGTACGTTGTCGCAATTCAGATAACTCATCCTGATTGGCTTTCAAGTCCGCTTGCACATTATGATGTGCCCCCTTTCAATTGGCGCTTGGATGATGTAGGAATGATCGCGTTCGCTGTTGCCGCCTTCGGGTTCTTCACATGGCGCTTGGCGTGCATGGAAAGATCTTGAAGAAATGGCAGAGGCCCTCGCAATAGACCAGCTAGCGAAAGTTATGAACCCCACGATGTTAAAGAGTTGCATACAATTCACATTTGGCTGCAGGATCATGAATTCTGCCTTGACTGTTTTCAGACCATTAGAGACCTGTGTCCTTTGTCCAACGTCGTGGTAAGGCACGCTTTTTCATACGAAAACTCCCCGCATCTGTCAGGCGTTGGGGAATCCGATTTCTCGAAGATTTCCGTAGAATAGACCGGAAAAAGCAACGGGGACAGGCAAGTCAATGACAGAAGAGCTCGCCGGGCTTCTCGCACATTATCCTGTTCCCACCCTCAATTGGAGAGTTGATGACGCGGGCATCCTCGGCTTCGAGATCTCGGAGTTCAATACTCGAAGTCATCCAAGAGAGGCAGGTCACAATAGAGGGAGAAACACAGCAGCTGCTATATTGCGGCAGGTCGTTGTAGATAGATTCCTACTCGGCGTGAAAGTCGGCTATCCAAGCGTTGAAGAAGAACTCGAGACTACGGAAATACTATACGCCATCGAGACTGGGACAGTCAAGCAGGCTGTGAAAGGCGATGATATATCAAACATAGTCGACCTGTGCAAAGAGATCTACACAACCCCACATATTCGCGCCTACATTGTTGACTTGGTCCGGAGAACACCAACGATGGAGGGAATTTCCCCTCGGAGCCAGTCCGCGGATGTCAATGGCGCTGACGAAGACATCAAGGGCAAGAGCGCTTATGAAGGGCAGACATCGTAAGTTCTATCAGCTGTAGGCCAAAGCCGGGGACTGTGATCAGACGAGGTGGTGAGGTTTCTTCTTCAAGAGAAACCCATCCCTCACAGTCACTATGATTCCGCAAAGTTGAATCTCTGAAACTCAGTTCAACCGCCAAAAGCGCCTGGAACTCTCGACACCGCCTCTCTGGAAATGACGCTTGTTGTTTGAAGGAGTTCGAAAGATCCTGCGCGGGGAGGCATAGTGAATCGGAATAGAACATACGGGATCCCCCCCGGGTCTTGAAGATCGAACATCTGTCTTTACTGGATTCGCAGAATTGGGTTCCCACGGCCCGAACCGATCTTGTGCGCGCCACAGGAAAAGCAGATCGGAGCATTCCCTCCTCAATCTACGAGAGCACATCAACCAGTATCCATCGTATTCGAAGAGAATATCATATTCTGACTCAGCTCGCACTCTGGCATGTGCTCGAAACTGGAAGAACATAGACAATACGAAGACTTCTCTCCGCACGGAATTCAAGTGCGAAGTGAACTTCAACACGTCTATAGCTCTGAAGTCTGACATATAGCTGGCACTCGTTCGTCGTGGATGATCCGGGCATGTGTCCGAACAGAATCACTGTATTTTCCAACTTCTTTTGGCCGGAGGGAGCTGGCGCCGATGTTGCTACACGCGCAATAATGAAAACACTATTGCGAGAGCGTTTTGGGATAGTTGTTGTCTCCGGAACATCCACACCTCGCACTGACGATCTTCAGGCTCTTCAGTACTTCCACTGGCGCCTACTCGAAGAAAGAGTGAAACCTCTCGAATGGGTCATGCTCTTCGCGAATATCGGCACTGTCAAGAAGTTCATCGAACAATCAGACGTAGTTTACATACCATCCCACAGTCTTATCCCACTCGCGATCATCGTAAGGCGCATCAAGCCAAACGCAAGAATCGTCATTCACCTTCACGGCTACCAACCTATTAGTTACAATGCCGTCATGTGGTCAAACGGGCGCAAGGTGAATGCCGATCAAGTTCTGTTCGAGTTACTCGACCACAACAGCCTATCGAGAGCGCTGGTTACTGGCCTACTGATACCGGCCAACTACATTAACGTACTTGCTCTCAAGCAAGCTGACACCATATTGTTTGTGTCGAGACGCCAAATGAAGATCGTCACCGCCCGCTTGCCTTGGGTAAGAAGCAAGGCTGTAGTAATCCCTAATATTCCTCCAGAAATCCACTATGCTGAGAAAAATCCCTCAAGTATGCCAACACTCCTGTACATGGGGGGCTCAAGTATCTTGAAAGGATTCCAATTGGTTCTCAAAGCGGGGCTAACTCTTTCAAAGGACGAGCCTAAGCTAAAGGTCGTGATCACGAACCGTATTTCCGATCGGGCCAACAAAACGATAGCTGAACTAAATCGGAAATGCACGACGTTCTATGCATTGGGCAGAATTGATCACAAAGATATCTTGGCTCTCCTGTGTAGGGCATGGTGTCTCCTCTTTCCCTCCTTATGGGAGGAGCCGTTTGGCTATGCCGTCATGGAAGCCATGCTTTCAGGGACGATCCCAATCGCCTCTAGAACTGGTGGGACACCAGAACTCATGGAAGGTACGGCCGCTGAGGACTACCTCTTCGAGCCAGGCAATTTGGATCAACTGGTCGAGCGGATTGAGTCGGTGCTTTCGTTTCCCAAGGAGGGGATAGTCAACATCGGCCAAAAGATCAGGGAACAGACCTTGAGGAAACTCGAGAACGAAGACTCAGAAAAGACTCTGTTGAGGGTGTTCGCCAGCTGACCAAACGAGACTGGACTCTCTTTCGGCATAAGAAGGTTTGCGATTACGCGGCGTACTTACTTGTGGGCTTCACACTTGCTATTTCCATCATTTTCCCAGTGGTTTTCGAATACGAAACAACCTACGCTGCCCCCACAGCCGCTTACGCAGTGCAATCTGAGCGTACCGGTTGCCTATTCACCAACACCGTCTCTGAGCCAGGCGGATATTGGAAAGGTTCCCTTGCTATCGAGGCAGACTACCCAGCGCCCTCCATATTGCTTTCAGTATTTGTGCTACTGACGGGAGTACCAAGACAATACACAATGTTCAATCCCATATCCGCTCTTGCAAACCTAGCATATTTCGTCCTGGCCAGACGCATTCTGAGAGAAAGGACAGACAGCGATTATTCCCTGCTATTTTCCGCTCTCTACTATATGTTTCTGACTTGCGACACGATCTTCTATGGCGGTAACTACGTCGGAAGAGCTAGCTTTGGAGACACGCTGTTTGCTTTCTTCTTACTGGGCTACATGTATTATGTAGCGGGCCACGGAAATCCAAGAGACAGTGCATCGTGGCTTCCCGTCCTCATCCTGTTTACACTGGCCACAGGCGAGACCTACTATACAATGACACTGGCAATAGCACTCTTGACCTCGCTCATGGCATTGTCTCTCGGCACAATTACTTTGATCGTCAAGAGACCACGTCTTTACCCGGGCCTCGCGATAACACTCTTGGCAATCGTCCTATTTCTCTACAAGACATTTGCCGCTTCGCTACTGGGCGAGATTGCGCCCAGCGCACTTCTCGCTAACATGACACTGCGAGTTCTGATCCTACTGGGGATCGAAGCTTCGCCCGCACTCTTCAGGAATGTGGAGTTGTTGCAGGTGGACCCGCTGATTACGGTTACTGGGTCGTGGATCGTGTGGACAACCAAATTACTCTCAATACTCGCACTGGCATACGTCCTCTTCAAATTCAGACCAGAGATGAGATCCTCTAGGTCGATATTTTTCTGGACAATATGGTTATTTTCCTTAGGAATATTTCTCTCGAACCTAAGCGAGTTCGCCTACTTGTTCATCGCCCCGATATCACCGATCCGGATACTGGTCAAGTACGGATTGATAGCCACGCTCTTCATCGTGAACGGTTGGGTGGGTGAGTACAAGGATCGAGAGCGCAAAACCACCACATCGGGGAAGCCATCGCACAAGAAAGTCATAGTGGTGCTTCTGTTGATCGTGATCATTACGGGCTCTCTAGGCTCTCTAGGATACGCATGGTACTATGGTGTCGGAAAGCCCTATGCGTACCAGCGAGTAGAGACTTTATCATATTATCTGCTTTCGCACTCCTCGCCTAAGAACCCCATTATCCTCACCGGAGATGCGTACTATACGGCGAACATTTTCTTCATCTCAGCCTTGCTAGATGAACTCGACAAGGTAATTCCCGAACCTTTGAGGGAAGATGCTGTTACGCTCTACAACGCACTACATTCAAAGGAGATGGGTTATTTTCGTGCTAGTATGGAGGACAGGGACATCAAATGTCTTCTCATAGTTCAAGGAGTGAGGACGGTATGGGGTGATGCATGGGGACCGGCCGTGACTCTTCCAGACACAGGCCCCCTTGAGGGATCGTTCTCGCTGGTGTATCAAGACGGGTACTCGCGTCTCTTCTGTGCGGTCGGTTCTGGCCAATGAGCTTCACACCGTGAGAATTGTAGAGACATTCAGAATAGTCCGCGGTTGGTGCACGATGCGGGTTGCCTTTTGTCAATTCGGTGCGGGGAAGAGGTGCTTGTCCAAAAAGGATTACTTGGAAGTCTGTTCTTATAGAGAGATGAATTCACTTTAACCTGATGTGCAAGCAGCTCTCAGGAACCGACTCGAAAACGAACCGCACAATCATGCGAGCGCTGATGGCGGTTGCCACCAGATTGGTTTATCCATAACGTTGTCGGCTACCGTTCCGTCCGCGTTGCTGAGATACATCGTGAAGGAACCCGGTGTCGACTCGAATTGATTGTTCGTTATCATGATCTTTATCACCGAACTCGTTTTGAGTACGATCGTGTCCTGTGGCCCAGCGAAGCCGTTGTTCTTGAAACGATTACCGACGATTTCGATCAGTCCATTTTGAGATAGCCCCACGTCAACACTCACGAAGACTGCCTGATACGTCACATCGTGGAAGTAGTTGTGTGTAACTTTAACGTACTCAACCGAACCGGCGATGTAGATGCCAGTCGAATATGCGAAACCGTCTGATGTAAACTCGTTGCCCTCGAAAACAACAATGCCGGTGGTCGACTCTCTCACTTCCACCCGATTGAAGAAGGTACTATTGATGATAGCGATTGGTATCGAGACAATGCCGGCTTGCACATTCCTTGCTGTGAAATTGTTGCTCACAAAGTATATGCCTTCGAGTACGCGAGGAGTCTCCTCCGCAGGCCAAGCCCTCAGCGAGTAGAGGGTATTACCCTCAAAGCGAACGTTCCTGAGATATGAATTCGAAAGCTGGACGGTCCCGCTAATGCTATTGTTTCTGAAGATGATATTCTCAATCGGCGCCGATCGATACTTCCCGATGCCTTCCAGTCTTACTTGAGCTGACTCAGGACTTAGTGAGCGTATTTCGTTGCTCTCGACTAGCAAATTTGTACTATATTCATAGATGTATATCCCGAGCCCCTTGGGATCAAACATCCGATTTCCCTTTACCACAACATAGTCGGACCGATAGAGATCGAAGACCTCCCCACTTGTCACGCGAAGAATTGTGCTACCGATGTTGTTTAGAAAATTCACGTGACGAGAGTAGTGCGACCTGAACATGCTCTCGGCACAATTCTCTGCAACCGAACTCTCGATAGTGACCTTATCTGAGAATTCTATCTCGTAGCCGAAGCCCTTTACTATCGGCGGTCCGACGTTTGTCCTAGTGTTGCGAACGCTGGACTCCTTGACGACCACATCCGTTGTCTTGAGACTACTATTCTGCGCGTTGGCTAGGTCATAAGTACCGCTAGATCGTGTCCTTATTGCACTCCCCTCTACGTTCCTAATCTCACACTTTTCCACGAGCACGAGCCTAGAATCCCATATTAGGATCCCATCTCTGTGAAAGGCGCGGGAGAGGGGATTTCCGTCTATCACAATGCGTCGAAGTCTGACATCGGTTGCCCGATCGACGAGAACAACCGGTGCCGAATCCAAGACCTCTAGGGTTTGGGTACCATCACTCTTCTGAATTGAAGATGAGAATCGACGTGTGCTTATGCCCTTGTCGCTGGCAATCAGGACTGCGAACTCAGACTCAAGGGTAACGTTTGTTCCAGTCACAACTATTCGTGTGACTGGGTACGTCCCCGCAGTTATGAATACTTTTCCGCCAGCACTAGCCACGGTACTGAGGGCCTTCTGAATGACGGTGGTTGCATCGCTCGAGTAATCAGACTTCCTTGTCTTCTGGTTAAGCACATAAAACTTTGAACCATGAGCACCGATCACGAAGTCCGCGTCAGAACTCCGGCTATCGGAACCAAGCACGATGGGCCCAGTTGCATACGCGAGTGTGAAGACCGTGTGCCCACCCAGAATCGCCAGAAGCATTAGGAGGACAACAATTCTTCTGCCAGCTGCGAGTCGAACCAAGCCCGAATCGGGATGGGGTCTACGTAGCGCTTACGTGAATGACGTGTAACGCCCCAAGTCAAAGAGCGGTGACACTTTCCAAATCATGCACTAATGACGGGTATCTGCCATTGCACAGCTTGGATGTACAAGCCGTTGCGCGCATGCCATGTCACGGCCTAAGGACAATACAGAGGAACTCATCTGATCTGCCAAAACCCATCCTTACCTAGCCGGGCGTGGTGGCTCTCCAGGTAGCATAGCATGAAAACCTACTATCTGTGCGACACGGTTCGAAGCTTATTGAACTCTTCAGTCTCCTAGATCACGGAGTCAGGATCTATGAGCGGCTATTCTCCTCAGAGCCTCAATGATCTCAAATGAACAGCAATTGCAGCGCCTGGTTTTGCCTAGGTAGCACGAAGCTTGGACCATAAGCTGTTGGAACAGTCTTTCCGGTAGACATTCACGCATCGATTCCGTCGATCGTGTCGTGTTTTTCCGAAGAATGAAGACCGCGATTAGCCTCCCTAGCTTTTCTCTCGACTGAGCCAATGAATCACATTGCATCATGTCGGGCATCACCTTTGGACGCCCTGCTCCCGTGATTGAACCTACAGACGCGCATCTTCCGTTGGACTGTCCCGAAAGCTTTTGAGCTTGTAAGATACCTGCAGCGACGAGCTGGATGGGTCTGTCCATGATTCATGTAGTTGTCAAAGTGAACACGAAATATCACAGACCGCAATAGGCACGATTGGCTCGGAGGAGATTTCTTGAGCGAGGACCGAACGCGGCTACCTTGGCTGAGCCCGCAAGCGAGAACACCTGCTCAGTTTCGAGACGCGGAAATACGGCAATTACTACGAACAGCTAAAGACAGCGGATACAGGGTTGTGCTTGACCTCTTGAGTCGCCGGCACCCGAAGCTGACTGATCTCCTCTTAAGCAACATACGCGTCGACTGGCTCTTTCACTGCTATGACCTGAACCATAAGAGCCGATGCCTTGATATTGGCAGTGAATGGGGAAGCCTTGCGTTTCCACTGGCAAAATTCTTCGATGTCGTCGTATCTTTCGAGATCGAACCTGTCAAACTCGCGTTCCAGCAAATAAGGGCCACGCAGGACGAAGCCACGAACGTCTTGCCTATCAGAGGCGACTTGCTGTCGCTGCCATTCAGCGACGATCGATTCGATCTGATTGCTGCAAATGGCGCGCTTGAGTGGGTGACTCTCGCCTGTAGAGACAATGCGAGATCAGTGCAGCTCCAATTTCTTAAAGAAGTCAGGCGTTGCCTCACTTCCGACGGTTGCCTGTTCTTCGGCATAAAGAACAAGTTCGGCCTGCCGTTTTGGTTCGGGACACAAGAACGTGCATCTCTGCCCTTTACATCGATCCTGGCCAGAGGAATCGCCGATGTGCCTACATCCAAGCTTTTGAGACAGGAGGCATGGACCAGCTCCCGCACATACAACCATTCTTTCAGAGGATACAAAGCGTTACTAAGGGAAGCCGGATTCAGAGAGACAGAGTTCTACTGGACATATCCATCATGTAAGTGGCCCAAATTCGCAGGCAGACTTGACGATGGAAGCGGCTATGCTTTCCTGGCAAAATACCATTGGACGAACTACCCTGACATGGCTTTCCAAAAAAAGCTTGCTTCCCTAGTCATGATGTCTACCCCCCTTGCTATCGTGGGGAAACTTTGCCAGTTACTCTGGCCCGGTTTTCTAATCTTTGCGTGGAAAGAATCCAAGTCCACTACTGTGGAAGATGCGATTGCTCAGGCGGTCCGAGGAAGATCGCTGGTTCGAATGAGCGGGAGGGATAGCCCATGCTCCAAGATCTCCTGGGTTGGCTTAGATAATCGTGAAATGCGATCGTTCTCTAGGATGTCAAGATGCTTCGAAAGCAAACAGGTCGAGCGGGAGGAGAGGCTTCAGAAGATTCACGCGGGAATAAGCTACCTTGAACATGCGTCTCGAGGACTCTTTTTTTTCACCGAAGAACCGCTTAAGGCGCGACCATGTGCTCTCCGCAGAACCGAAGACGCAAGGCGTGCGATTGATTGGCTAGTGCAATTTCAGCATGCCACCGCATTAGGGCCTATCAGAGAGCCGGAAACCGAACGTGAGGAAGAAGATATCAAGGTCGCTCTTTGCAGATTTGAGTCAGGGACATCGGCCTTGAAGGAGACTCTTGGACAGATTGAAGACCTAGCACGATTCTTGGTCTCCGCGGGCACGCCAAACTGCGCCGAACATGGCGACTTTGCACCGAACAACATATTCCTTTCACGGAAGGGGGCAGTATTGGTCATTGATTGGGAATTCTACAGACCTTCCGGGAACCCTATGTTTGATCCGTGTTTCTTCGTGGTTAGCATTTCCTCAAGGCCAGTGCTCGATACCTCGTTCCGTAGGAATCTTATGGGTCAGGGACCATACTCTAGCGTAGTTTCGAGTTGGGCTCAGAGGTTTTGCGCGGAGAGGAAACTTCCTATCAAGGCTTTTCTACTTGGCATCCCATACGTTCTGTGCCGCTGTGTTGAGAGATGTTCCATCTATTCGAAGGCGCCCTCGCCGCAAGTCTACGAGTACCTGCGGCTTCTAGAACTTTGGAATAGCGAGATTCGGCACTCTGACTTTTCTTGGATGATCCGAAGCTAAGTGAAACGACCTACATTGCTCACCGCTGCACAAAACCTTGCGATGCTCTGCTTCCTCGTGTCAGGACAATGGACCAGTAGACCGCAGCCGAATCACGTTATGATGATGCTTAATACTTCCAAATAGCCAGAGAGTCGAAGAAAACTGGATGCCTCGAGTATTCAAGTCTGTAATGGTTGTAATCGGTAAAAGGCCTGAAGTAAATCAACATGCGTACTGTGGTTGCCGGACTATACGAGCGCGGCATAGAGACAATACTTGTGTGAAGTGGCCAACACTGCGATTATGAGCTAAGCGCTGTTGTATCCGTTGATCACAGCTTCCTTGATGGTGGGATGATTCATGCTAATTACAACGACGCCACTTGCCAAAGTCTCGATGACTGTAAGCCGTTGAAATGAGATTCACGTATTCCTCTCTAAGATAAAGGAGAACAATTGGATTGCGAAAGAGCGCGGAGAAGTACGTCATCTCGAAACCGGTGAGACTTGCTCATGCTGTACAATGTTTCATGGTTCCCAATCCGATCCCGCCAACTTGAAGATATTGACGAGCGGTGTGAAGAGATTTCATCTATGCCTCATCATAGGTCTCAATGGGGGTAGATCTCGGGATGGATTCGCTTCGGGCTAGACTTCTCAAGTTCAGGTTTGAATGGCAGGTCATCGCATGAGATAGTCATGACTGGCTCATTGGCATAGCCGCCATTCTTGAGACCAACCCCGTCGCAAAATTTACTGCGAGATTCTTTTCAAATGTTGGAAGTTCCTTGCGACGAGCGCACTATCATTTTGAGGCTCTGACTATCCGCTTTTCATAGTTACTGCGCGCTTAGACACAAGTTGTACACATCTATGAGCCTGACGACATAATCGTCCCACGTGGGAAGATGGCGACTGATCCTGCGACCTGTGGCTCGAAGTATGATCTCCGCAACCGCATCGGAATCTGTTGGATCATCTAGTCCTACACACGTCTTTCCGTCCACCCATTCCGAGAGAGCATCTCGATTCGCTACGACACAAGGTATTCCTGACGACAAAGCCTCGCCAATAAAAAGGGAGTACGCCTCATGCTCCGAGAGGAGGACGGCGACATCAGTCTGAGCATAAATGCGAGCAAGTGCTTCTTCGGTTACATTGTCTCTGAACTCCACCCGGCCTTCCAGACTTAGACTCTGTGCAAGGTGGTGAAGATGACCAGCGTACGGCCCAGAACCGACAACGATCATCTTGAATGATGGCAGACGAGGGAGCGCTCTGAGGACGTATTGCACGCCTTTGTATTTTTCGAGCCGACATACGCACAATATAGTCTTCATTCCCTCACTCTCAAATCGTGACCCAAGAGGTATAGCGGTGATCCCTTCCACAATCCTGACCAGCTTGAAGTCTGGCACTTGAAAGGCCTCCAGAATCTTTTTTCTCTCGAAAAGTGAAGAATAGATGACTCGATCAGCTCTGTCAAAGATTTTCTTGCCCAGAAACCTGTACGATGCATGCAAAAAGTTTGCGAGGTTTGAGTGACCTTTGGCACCGTGGAAATGCGGTGTGAAGACATACTTGTTGCGTCTTTTTGACTCGGCTGCGTAGTACGCGGGTAAAGCATGATAACTATTCGCGTGAACAATGTGATATTGATTCGAATGTCTCCAGAGGTACCTGAACAGATCTATAGATCCATATATGTTATCGTTGGGTGCCCAAGATCTGAATCTCCTGACAGGAACACCGTGAATCAGCTCATATGCTGCCAGACCACCGTGCGGGTCAGTCGTCAGGACCTCAACCTCCATTTGTCTTATCAGTCTGCTTGCAATCTCGTCTACGTATCTCTCGACCCCTCCGCGATAGGGCCAGTATCGTGGTGATACAAGGGCTATTTTCAACGCTTCACCAATCTCGTAAAGTTCATCTCTTAGCCGTGGCTTGAGAAGCCGTAGTTCTCAGCTCATCTATCTTCGGCCAGACGAGTTCGCTTGTGAAGAGGCTGTTCACAGCTGCGTAAGCGAGGATTAGTTGCTCAACGAACCATGTTCTTGCAGGATCTCGCGTTCGTTCTGATAGCACAGTAGTTCCAAAGAGCATGCCGATAGCTAAGTGATAAATGGAAAGCCCCTCTACAACGATTGACAGCGCATAGCCTGCAAGGGCTGCCAGTAGCAACCACGGGTTGAGAATATGAAGGAAAGCCTCGGTCAACAAGATCTTTCTAAGTTCACGAGGCGCCGTGCCTAACTTGCTGGTTACTATCCTAAAATGCTGTAGTAAGTGCAATGCGCGTCTTTTTTTCCATTTCAAATAGCCTAGCCAAGATTTGGGCGCTAACTCAAATACAACGACTTCGGGGACGGCGATGGCGCGAAAGCCTTTGAGCGCCAGCAGAGTAGCCGCATGGCTGTCGTCTGCACCTATCTTTCCCTGGAATCCTCCGATCGCCTTTAACTGATCAGTCTTGAAAGCCGCAAGTTCTCCGTTGAAAATTGGAGTACTATGTATTTTTGACTCTCCGACTCTTACAACATTGTAGAATCTCCTGTACACGGACTCCAGCTTTCCCCGTTTTTCTGGGACTACACTCACAGGCTCTTTGACACCTGTGACAGCACCGACACGCCGATCAGAGAAATAGTAGATCGCCTTCCTTAGTGCTTCCTCAGTCCACATAGCATCTGCATCGGTCAGCACGACGATGTCGCTAACAGTCGCCTGTAGGGCGACGTTTAGTGCTTCGGCTTTTCCTCTCCTGGTTGGCTCTGTGATGAGCGAAACCTTCAGGTCGTGGTTTTTCAGCCTCCACTCATCCACAATCTCAGATGTCCGGTCCCTGCTTCCGGAATCAATAACAACTACGTCTAGCTTCTCCTTGGGCATTGACTGCGCCTTGATGTTGTCGAGGCGAGCCTCGATGATAGCAGACTCGTCAAATGTCGGTATCACAACCGTGGTGCGGGGTGTATAGCCAGTGTCCAATGCAAGATTCCAAGTTCTGTTGACTAATCTCTTCAAGTAGGCGTAGTAGCCAAGCGGAACTAGGAAGTGAATTGCTCCCACTAGGAGTACCAATTCAATGATGTGAGGCAAACGCGTGTCATCCGCTTAGGCTTTTCCTTCGATGACTCTTATCCTACGCTTCCACTTTTACTTCGCGGTCGCATAGCCATTATGATCTGTTGTCAACCAATAGGCCTTGTTGAAACAGGGCAGAATTATCCACTATCGTTCGTCTTCGAGGCTGTGAGATGAACTGAGCATTCTAGGAGCTGGCCACTCTCAGAAGCACATCCACAGTTTTTCCACGCTTTACACATGGTTTAGCTTGGAGCGAGTAGCGAGTTCAGGATCAGGTAGTTGTTGCCTCTAGGATTATAGGCCCAGTAAGCCCAGCCCACTTGGTACTTGCCAAATAGCTCAATAGCGTGCTGAATCCACATGCTCACGCTCTTTGCATCATTCATGAAGGCTCCGAACTCCCCGATCTACATCGGTGTTCCAGCCTCAAGAACGAACTTCTTGTATTTTGCCGCCAAATCAGCCTCGAGAATGCTGCGGTTTGTGGGTGGTATTCGGGCAAGAGCGAGTACGTAGAAGTGGGGCGACCAAACGATGTTACTCCTGATAAGAAATCCGAATGTGTTCATGTTGGTCGGCTCGAGGAAGATTATGTGGTTTGGGTCAACGGAGCGTATTGCTGCGACAACTTTCAGGTAAAATGTGTCAACATTCGTGGCGTTGAGGTTCGAGTTGACTGAACTGTAGATCCAAGGTTCGTTAAGGATATCGTATCCTGCGATCGTCGTTTCTTTCGCTAGTACTAGTACTGGGCAACTTTCTGGCCTAGAGGTATTGGTGCATGTCATAGAACAATGTAAATCCCGAACTGCCCGCCATACTCTGTATCTTGGCTTATGTATCTGGCAAGGTAGTTGCTTCGAAAGACGCTGGGTCTGCTTCTAGCAATCTTGAGAATGTCTACAACATAGGCATGGAAGATAGAACGAACGTTCTCAAGATTGCCCG
>Ga0129297_10000710_pt1 | contig 16378 bp, 11 predicted proteins | sample I18A1metaG_FD_94708 | JGI IMG/M metagenome (GOLD analysis project Ga0129297, IMG submission 94708) | Lake sediment bacterial and archeal communities from Gulf of Boni, Indonesia to study Microbial Dark Matter (Phase II) - ​I18A1 metaG | ecosystem: Environmental > Aquatic > Freshwater > Lake >... | reverse complement strand
TCCCTGCGTGATATCGCTACTGCCAGCTACACCTCCGGTGTGGAAAGTACGAAGCGTCAGTTGGGTTCCAGGCTCGCCGATAGATTGGGCAGCAATGATACCCACAGCCTCACCAACCTTTACCGTGCCACCCCGCGCCAGGTCCCGGCCATAGCATCCAGCACAGATGCCGTAACGAAGTTGGCAGGTCAGAGGCGACCGCACGAGAGCTTCGCCGATTTCCGCCTCTTCCATCGCGGAGACATGCTTCGCCTCGATCATCTCTCCTGTCTCGAGGATCACCTCCCCTGTCTTGGGGTTCACCACAGGTGCAGCCGCGAAGCGTCCCCAAATCCGCTCCCCGAATGTCTCGCCGATCTCAGTGGACGATTTGCTCCGGATCCAAATGCCATAATGGGTGCCGCAGTCCTCGGCATTGATGATCGCATCCTGCGCAACATCCACCAGGCGGCGCGTCAGGTACCCTGCATCTGCCGTGCGCAGAGCAGTGTCAGCCAGGCCTTTGCGAGCGCCGTGAGTCGAAATGAAATACTCCAGAGCCGTCAGGCCTTCGCGGAAGTTGGAGCGGATCGGCAAGGCGATAATGCGGCCCGAGGGGTCTGCCATCAGACCACGCATACCAGATAGCTGCCGAACAGGCTGAAGCCCCATTTTGGTAGCCCCAGAATAAGCCATGACGCCGATGTTCCCATTCTTATCGAGATCGCGGGCTACAGCATCAGTGACCTCGTCGGTGGCTTGCTGCCACAACTCCACAGTCTTGCGGTAAAGCTCGTTCTCTGTGACTAGGCCGCGACGATACAATCTTTCAATATCACTGACCTTGCGGCTTGTCTCCTCGATAATCTCGGCCTTGTCCGTCGGCACCGTCAGATCATCAATGGCCACGGTGACGCCCGATCTGGTAGCGTAGCGGAAGCCTAACTCCTTGATGCGGTCGCTCAGTTCCGCCGTACCCTGCGCCCCCAAAAGCTGATACGCTTCCGCGATAAGGCGCTTGAGGCCACCCTTGTCCATCAGTTGGTTCTTGAAACGCAACTGTTCGGGCAGAATATCATTAAAGAGTACACGCCCCACCGTCGTATTTATCTCGCGTTCCTTCCGGCTGCGAGGCGTCGGTCGAATGACGAACTTGATCTTGGCTTGCAAGGCCACTTTGCCCAGGTTATAGGCCAGGCTGACCTCCTCATAGGAGGAGAATACTTTACCTTCACCTTTGGCTCCTTCGCGCTCCAGGGTGAGATAGTAACAACCCAACACCATATCTTTTGTAGGGCCAATGACCGGTTCGCCATTCGCAGGAAGCAAGAGGTTGCGTTGCGAGAGCATCAGTTCCCTGGCTTCTTGCACAGCGGCATCGGATAGTGGCACGTGAACAGCCATCTGGTCGCCATCAAAGTCGGCGTTGAAGGCGCTGCAAACGAGGGGGTGAATCTCGATAGCATTGCCCTCGACCAAAATCGGCTCGAAGGCCTGGATGCCTAGGCGGTGCAACGTCGGCGCACGGTTCAAAAGCACTGGACGTGTCTTAATGACCTCCTCCAGCACCTCCCACACCTCTGGGACTTCGCGCTCGATGAGCCGTTTGGCTCCTTTGACATTGATGGCGTGGTTATATTCCACTAGCTTACGCATCACGAAGGGCCGGAAAAGCTCCAGGGCCATCCGCTTCGGCAAACCGCATTGGTGCAACTGGAGATCCGGGCCTACGACGATCACCGATCGCCCCGAATAGTCCACGCGCTTGCCGAGCAGGTTGCGGCGGAAACGGCCCTGCTTCCCTTTTAGCATGTCGGAGAGAGACTTGAGCTGACGGCGGCCACGCAGGGAAATCGCCTTTCCTCGGCGGCTGTTGTCAATCAAGGAGTCCACCGCCTCCTGGAGCATACGCTTCTCGTTGCGGATGATAACCTCAGGGGCTTGCAACTTGATCAGGTGCTTCAAGCGGTTGTTGCGGTTAACCACACGCCGGTAGAGGTCGTTCAGATCGCTGGTCGCGAATCGGCCACCATCGAGTTGTACCATGGGCCGCAGGTCGGGCGGAATAACCGGCAGCACGGTAAGGATCATCCATTCCGGGCGGTTCCCTGACTTGCGCAGGGATTCAACCACGCGCAGCCTCTTGGCCGCTTTCTTGCTGCGCTGTTTTGATCTGCTCGTGCGCACCTCGCGACGCAAGCTGTCCGCCATCGTGTCGAGTTCAATCTGGGCAACGATCTCGTAAATCGCTTCCGCTCCCATGCCCGCTTTGAAGACCTTGCCCCACTTGGCTTCCAATTCCCGATAGCGGTTTTCATTCAGAAGCTGCAAGGGTTTAAGGAGCAAAAGCTCATCGCGGCTCTCCTCAACTTTGACCCGAATTTCCTCAAGGTCTTGGGCCAGCTTGTCTTGAAGGGCCGTTTTCTCCTCCGTAGCTCGCCGCTGCAGGTATTCCAAGCGAGCATCCAGGGGGGCGAGGCGCGAGGCCTGTTCCTCCTGGCTCTCTTTTTCGATGATGTTTAGCCTATCCTGCGCAGCCTGATTAAGAGTGGTATAATGATCTCGCGTTACTAGCTCCCCCTCTTCGGCAATCGCCTTGTCCGAGGGCGTAAAGACCAGTCTTTCCGGGGCTGGCTGATCCCGATAGGCATCCAACCGCTGCTGCAAGATAGCTGCTTCGCTCATCAATTGGTCTGTGGCCGCGGCGAGCTTTGCCTCAAGTTCCTGCATCAACTGGGCACGTTCGGCCAGCAGCCCTTCTGAATCCTGAGCTAGTTTCTGCTCGATGAGTTCCACCTGATCTTGCGCCGCTTTCGTCAGGCGTGCCATTTCGCGATTCATCTCCTCGTCCAGACGGCGCAGCGCCTTCTGGCGGGCATCTTCATCTACCGAGATGATGATGTATTGTGCGAAATAGAGGACGCGATCCAGGTTTCGCTGTGAAATGTCCAGGAGCAGCCCCAGATAACTGGGCGAGCGGCGCGTATACCAGATGTGCGCGACAGGGGCTGCCAGATCAATGTGCCCCATCCGCTCGCGACGCACGCGGGAATGGGTGACCTCGACGCCGCACTTTTCGCAAATGATCCCTTTATAACGGATCTTTTTATACTTGCCACAATAACATTGCCAATCTTTCTGGGGACCAAAGATCGCCTCGCAGAAAAGCCCATCCTTTTCTGGGCGAAGCCGGCGGTAGTTAATCGTTTCAGGCTTGGTAACCTCACCGTAAGACCAACCGTGGATCTTCTCAGGGGAGGCCAGACTGATTGTTACCGCTCTAATATCTTTAATATTCAAAGCTTTCCTCCTCGGCTATAGAAGGGGAATTGAAAAATCTCGGCGATCCAGGGCTGTTTTTGCTATCGAGGATGCGACCGAGATTGTCAACTCTCCTTTCACCAGGGTGAAATAGCACAACTCTCGCTGTGTTAGTGGAAAGCAACACAACCCGCAAACCAATATTTTAACCTATATTGTCAAATTTGTCAAATTACGGATGTGCTTGTATACTGGAGCCGCGACTTGAATCTCTGAGCGAGATAGTACACAATCGGCACTACATCAGGCGATGGTAGCAACAGCAAATTGCCCTTCAAGTCTGTATATTCACATTCCTTTTTGCCGCGCCAAGTGCGCATATTGCGATTTCAATTCGTATGCTGGCCTGGAAGACCTATACGCGCTCTACGTCGAGGCTCTGTGTAAAGAGATGGGCCAGTACAGCGTGCGCTGGCCAAAGTTGCGGCTGAGGACGATCTATATCGGAGGCGGCACGCCGACGGTATTGTCCCTTACGCTTCTGTCACGCCTTCTAGAGGCATGTCATGGCCATTTTCATGTGCTGTCGGAGGCTGAGATCACCATCGAGGCCAACCCCGGTATCCTAGATCGGCTGACTCTTGTTGGGTTGCGCCAGCGAGGCGTCACCCGCCTTAGCTTGGGGGTTCAGAGCCTGGATGAGCGGATGTTGCGCGTTTTGGGGCGGATCCATACCGTCGGTCAGGCTATAGGTACCTACTGCATGGCCCGTGACGCCGGCTATGGCAACATCAACCTGGATCTGATCTACGGTCTGCCGGGCCAAAGCTTGCCAGAGTGGCAAGAGACATTGGAGAAAGCCGCGGCGCTGGCTCCCGACCATCTCTCGCTCTATGCCTTAACGCTACATGAGGAGACGCCGCTGGCCCGCGGGATTAAGAGTGGCGTTTTGCCAGCCCTCGACGATGATCTGGCCGCAGATATGTACAACTGGGCGCTCAAGGCTTTAGAGGCACGCGGTTACCAGCATTACGAGATATCGAACTGGGCTGGGCAGCGCAAGTCAGCCGCCGGAGAAGGTAGGGAAGGTTATGCCGTCTGCCATCACAACCTGACCTATTGGCTCGATGAACCTTACATCGGCCTGGGGGCAGGGGCACATTCCTACCTGGCGCAGCGACGCTATTGGAATACAGCTCGCCCCCAAGACTACATTCGCTGCCTGCAGGCCGGGCAAAGGCCAGTGGAGGGGGAAGAGATCATAGATCAGGCGACCGAAATGGCCGAGGTCATGATCTTGGGGCTACGGCTCATGGAGGGCGTTTCCTACGAACGCTTCGCGGCCAGGTTCGGGCGCGATCTGCGCGATATCTACTGCGCCGTGCTCAACCCCCTGGAGGGCCTGGGTCTGCTGCAAGTGGGGGCAGAGGGCGTCCGCTTGACTGAACAAGGGTACCTGCTAGGAAATGAGGTCTTTGAGCGGTTTCTGCTGAAATGAAAGGAGAAGCAAACATGGAATCTGCGGACAGGGGCCGATTCGAGATTCAAGCCAGTATGGAAGCGAACGATTTTGCCAGCCTGGTTCAGGCTCTACAGAGCGCAGATCAGGGAATCCGCATCGCTGCCATGCAAGCTCTGGGCAAATTGGGCGACCTGCGCGCTGTGCCTATCTTGCGCAACATGCTGTCCGATAGCGACATCCCCGTGCGCCGCGTAGCCGCGCGCGTTTTGTATCGCATGGTGGCTGATCGCGCCGAGGAGCTATTGGATAGAGAGACCGTTCAGCACTTGCTGCGCTTCCGTGCTCCCGAGGAGATATTAAGCTCGGCGACCGCCATCCGTTTGTTCCTGAGAACATTGGACATCCTTAGCCCGAATAGCAGTGCCCTGGATATCGAACATGGGGATGGGAACGTCGTTTCAGGCTCGCCGATGGACAATTACCACGCACTCACTTTTCGAACCTCTGGCATCGAGCAGGACACCGATGAGACGGTGCGACACGTGCTCGCCTTCTTCGAGGGACTTGAGGAGGAGACGGAAGGGTGGTGGACAGTCGGGCCGGCACGAGGGGCAGGCATCGTCGCCTTTCGCAAGGGGGATCGTTTCGGCGAGACATTACACGAACTGGCCATCGCCAGGATCGCTCCGCAGCGCTATATGACCCTGACCACCCACTGCCACTATGCGGATTGGGATTAGGTGCCTGTCCGATAACTCGTAGCCGCACCCTTCATGGGTGCGTTTCCGTGCGCCCGCAAGTAAGCGATGAGCTTGTCGGGGAAGTTGACGGTCATGCCGTCAACGCCAGCTTCCACCGCGCGACTCATCGCTGCCTCATCTGATACCCCCCAGGCGCGCACCTCTAATCCCTTTGCTCCGGCAAAGGCGACAAGCTGCGGCGTGATTTGGCTGGCCGGAGGGCAGATTTGTACGCCGCCGATGGAGGATATCTGCTCTATCACCTCCTCGTCGAACTGGCGCGTTAGCCAACCCACCCTGAGCGACGGTTGGAGCTTCTTGAGAGCAACCAGTGTGTCCCAGTTGAATGATGTGACCGTGATGCTCTTTTCTGCGCGATAGGCTTCGAGCGCACGAGCGACAGCGGCTTCGATACCCGCCGCCTTGATCTCCAAGGCCAGGAATGTGCGGCGGCCATAGTGCGCCAGGAACTCATCGAGAGTCGGGATGCGCGTCCCGGCAAAGGCGGGGGCGAACCATGATCCGGCGTCCAACTGGCGTACCTCTACCCAGGTTCGCTCACTGACCGGCCCTCGCCCGTCAGTCGTCCGATCCAGGGTATGATCGTGCAAAAGTACCAGAATGCCGTCCTTTGTGGCGCGTATATCCGTCTCCAATCCATCGGCTCCCATTTCCAGGGCCAGGTCGAAGGCAGGAATCGTGTTTTCCGGCGCGTAACTGGAGGCGCCCCTGTGGGCAATCACCGCGATAGCGGGCATAACAGGCTCCTATCCCATCCGGATTTCGTCGGAGGCACGGAATTCGATGCGCCAAAGCACGTACAAGGCCAGCAGGAAAATAGCTCCTGCCACCGTATAGGCCTCCCAGATGCCGGCCCGCATGATGAAAGTGGCGAGGATGCCGAGTGCGCCGTTGATCAATCCCATGCCGAAAGCGACGGACAGCTTGTCCAAACCCAGCCTTTGCAGGCGATGTGTGGTATGATCCACTCCCCCGCGGAAGAAAGAGACCCCGCGACGTTTGCGCGAGATAAGGACCATCGCCGTGTCAAAGATCGGCAGGCCCAGCACGAAAACCGGCACCATCCAGGTCACAAGGTTGGTGTTCCCTGGCACGCGCAGCTTGATGCCCAGCACCGCCAACATAAAGCCGAGGAAAAGGGCGCCGGCATCACCCATAAAGATGCGCGCGCGCGGCAAGGGGAGGCTGTAGCGAGCAAAGCCGAGGCTGGCGCCGGTCAAGGCAGCAGCGAGCATGGATACCAGACGCTGTCCGTTCAGCACGGCGATGAGGGTGAAAAAGGCCCCGCTCACCACTGACAGCATGATGGCGATGCCATCCATGTTATCCAGGTAATTCACGGCGTTGGTGATATAAAGGAGCCAGCAGACAGTGAGAAGGAAATTGAGGGCTTGCGGCAGGCGCAGTTCGACGCGCACGCCTGTGAGCATGACGATGCACACAGGCAACAATTGGGCGGCCAACTTGGCCCATGGCCTGAGCGGGCGGCGGTCATCCCAAAGGCCGATGGCGGCCATCAAAGACGCCCCCGCCAGAATGCCGAAAAGCTCCGGCAAACGCAAGACCGGACCGAGCAAAAGCCTCGTCAGAACCGTCGCTGCCAGCAGAGCCAGGATCGCGCCGCCATAGATCGCTATACCGCCCATCAGCGCCGTTGGCTCCTGGTGGGCGCGATCCTTGCGCGGCAGCGCGACGAAGCCCAGGTGCCAAGCCCATTGTTGCACCAGAGGCGTACTGACGCCAGCAAAGGCTAATGCTACGACGAAGATCACCATAGCTGTGGCCATTGTTCCGCTCCTGAGAGTTGGGAATCGCGCGAGCCGAGCAACTTTTCCCGGTTACGCACGTAAAGTATGGCAGAACTGAACGAAAGCGCCCATGACAATTCATTATAGAAAGGGAGGGTAGAAATGTTGCGGTCGAAGTCGGCGGTAGCGATTCTCATTCTTCTTGTTTTGCTGTTACTTTTCCTGTGTTGTTGCTGCTGCGTTGCATCATGGTTCCGGTCCCGTCCTGGAACGCCCTATCCGTGGGGGTACGACCGTTTTCCATGGGGCAATCACCCCTTCCCCTGGGGGAATACCCCATTTCCATGGGGCAACAGCCCGTTCCCCTGGCGACGCTGAGCAGACGCCTCTGAAGGGCCTGGCCTCCGGCGATGGATACCAGGCCCTTTCCATAGCGTTAGGTTTCGCCGGCCATCAGCCGGGCAAAACGCTCGCCAAAAGCCATCCCTTGTTGCAAATCCTCTACTATTATGCCTCAATGTGTAGAAAAACACAAGCAGTGTATCGTCTATGTGACGCCGGGGCAGTAATATGGTACAATACGCCGTGAAACACGTCAGTTATATTCCACCAGGAGGACAGGACAAGAACCATGCCAAGAGGGTCTATTGGACGAGCATTCATTGATTTAGGCAACCCCTTGAACATGATACGCCGCGGGCATTTGCGCGCCATGGGCTACACCGACTATGACATGGGCCGCCCCATCATTGGCGTGTGCAACCCGTGGAGCGAGCTTAACCCCGGCCACTGGCACTTTAAGACGCTGGCCGAGGCGGTGAAGCGCGGCATCTGGGCTGCAGGGGGGTTCCCACTCGAGTTTCCCACTATTTCCATGTGTGAGGTCTTTCATAACATCTCTACTCTCATCTACCGCAACCTGATGGCTCTGGACACCGAGGAGTTCATGGACTCGATGCCCTTCGATGGCGTCGTGCTCCTTTCCACCTGCGACAAGGATGTGCCGGCACAACTGATGGCCATGGCCGCAGCAAACAAGCCCTCCATTATCGTCACCGGCGGCACGCGGCTGGCCGGTTTTTATGAGGGCCACACGGTAGCCTGCTCCACCGATAGCCAGCGCTTCCAATGGAACTATCTCGCCGGCACCATCGGCGAGGCCGAGATGCGCGAAGTGGAGATGAATAGCTTTTTCAACACCTGCGGCGCCTGCGCGGTGATGGGCACGGCGAACAGCGTGCAATCCATCGCTGAGGCGTTGGGCATGACCCTGCCCGGCTGCGCCTCCATCCCCGCCGTCTATGCGCAGCGCATTCACATCGCCGAGGCGAGCGGGGTCAAGATCATGGAGCTAGTGGAGCGCGACATCAAGCCCAGGGACATCATGACCAGGGCGGCCTTCGAAAACGCGATCAAGGTGCTGATGGCGAGCGGGGCCAGCACCAATCTGGTGATCCACCTCATCGCCATCGCGCGGCGGGCCGGGGTCTATCTTACGCTGGACGATTTCGACCGCCTGAGCAAAGAGACGCCTTTTATCACCAATGTCAAGCCCTGCGGCGAGGTGACGGTGGAGGAGCTTTACCACGCCGGCGGCATCACTGCTGTGATGAAGGAGTTGGAACCACTGCTGGATACGACGGCCATCACCACCAGTGGCAAGACCCTGGCCGAGAACCTGCAGGGCGTGCATGTGCGCGACCGCAACATCATCCGTCCGCTCTCCGATCCTATTTCCCCTGACGGTGGCCTGCGCATCGTGCGTGGCAGCCTGGCCCCGGATGGCGCTGTGATCAAGACCTCGGCAGCCTCGCCGAAGTTGCTGAAGCATAGCGGCCCCGCCGCTGTGCTCAAGTCTCGCAAGCAGGAGGACATTGACCGCGACTTTGCCTACCTCACGGCGGACCACGTGATCATCAACCGCAACATGGGTCCCGTGGGCGCGCCAGGCATGCCTGAAGTGGGGCCTGTAGGCATGCCACGGCACCTGCTACGCCAAGGGGTGCGCGATATGGTGCGCGTCACCGATGCGCGCATGAGCGGCACCTCCTACGGCACAGTTGTGTTGCACGTGGCGCCCGAAGCAGCGGTGGGCGGGCCGCTGGCTGTGGTGCGGGATGGCGACATGATCGAACTGGATGCCCAGCGAGGGGTGCTTAACCTGCTGGTAGATGAGCGCGAGAGGCAACGGCGTTTGGCCGAGTGGAAGCCCGACCCACCCAGGTACACGCAAGGCTACCGCGCCCTGTGGATTGACCAGGTCACCCAGGCGCCGGATGGTTGCGATTTCAGATTCTGCATTGAAAAGGACTGGCTCTTAAGGCGTCAGAGCGGCACGAAAGATTGATGTCCAGCTTTCCAGCGATTCAATACAAAGGGGGTAAACCTTGACCACAAAACTCGGAAGCGAAGATTATGTCTACGAGGAGCTAGCAAATTGGGCCAAGCTGCCTGAAGGATGGACCTTCAAGGAGGTGGCCGACGTCGCAGTTGACGCGCAGGATCGTGTCTACGTCTTTAATCGAGGCGAGCACCCCATGATCGTCTTCGATCGGGAAGGCCATTTCATCGCCGCCTGGGGCGAAGGGCTATTCGTCCGACCCCACGGCCTCACTATCGGGCCTGATACCGCCCTTTATTGTGCAGATGACGGCGGACACTGCATTTACAAGTGCAGGCCGGATGGCCAGGTGCTGATGACCGTAGGCACCCCGCGCAAACCGGCGCCACGCCGCAGCGGGCAGCCCTTCAACCAGCCCACCAAGGTGGCCTTTGATCCCAAGACAGGTGACATCTACATAGCCGATGGCTACGGAAACGCCAGGGTGCATAAATACTCCGCCGAGGGGAAGTACTTGTTTTCTTGGGGCGAGTATGGCACCGACCCTGGACAGTTCAACCTGGTGCATAGCATCTGCACCGACGAGAAGGGAAATGTGTACGTCGCTGATCGGGAGAGCCACCGCGTGCAGATATTCGATGAGCGGGGCAACTACCTGGGACAGTGGAACAACCTGCATCGGCCCTGCGGGCTGCACATTTACCGCGGGCTTGCCTACATTGGCCAGTTGCCCACGCACCTCGGCGTGAACGCTGACTATCCGAATCTAGGCGCGTGTGTCAGCATCCACGATCTGAGCGGACGCCGTTTGGCCAGGCTAGGTGGCGCGTATGCGAGCGAGGAGGCGGGGCATTTCACGGCGCCTCACGGCATTGCTGTGGACTCGGGTGGGGACATCTATGTAGGCGAAGTATCCTGGAGCGCCTACGGCAGCAGGCTGAACCCTCCCAAGACAGTGCGCTCCTTTCGTAAGCTGGTTCGGGTTGGCTAGCTCAGGGCCCCGTTTTCTACATGCATTTTAACAAATTATTGCCGCAACAGGGCTGGAACATGGAATGTTCCAGCTAAGCAGGCTGAAGATTCCATCTTCAGCTCCTAGCTATGGGGAGATGTTATGGACAGACGATACGATGTGGTCACCTTCGATATGGGCTTCACTCTGGTGTATTTCTATCCTTCTTGGCTGGAACTCGGCCTGCGTGCTTTTCGTGAGGCGGGAGTAATGGTCTCCGCCGAACGGTTAGTGGAGGCGTGGCAAGCCATGGATCGGGAATTCTACCAGGATATTGCCACAGCCACCTTTGAGCCGAGCGAGGAAGGTGACAACGCCCGTGAGTTGGAGTACCGGCGCCAGCTTCTGCTCCGGCTCGGCTTTCACAGCGAGGAGATGCTACACAAGCTGCGCGAGACGGAAATCGCCGTTTACGCGGAGCCTGGGGCCATGCGTCTATACCCCGAGGTGCGCACCGTGCTGGACAGGTTACATGCCGAGGGCTATCGCCTGGGCATCATCTCCAATTGGAGTTGGAACTTGCGGAAGCGATGTCAGCAGGTAGGCATCACCAACGATTTTGAGGTGATCCTGGCCTCAGCCTATGCCGGCTGTTACAAGCCGAATCCCACCATCTTTCGCCTGGCCTTAGAGCGATTGCAGGCCTCTCCGTCGCGGGCGATTCACGTGGGGGATGATTATCGCGCCGACGTATTGGGCGCTCAGGGAGCAGGCATGGACGCGGTGCTGGTGGAGAGAGATGGTGCGAGCCTACGGAGAGGCGTAATAAAGCCTGCGCCTACGACATACGTTATCCGCGGTCTGGAGGAGCTGTTCCCGATATTGGAGAATGCGAGCGCAAGGTAGCCGCGGGCTTCATTCCCGCGCCCTGTATACCCGCGACTACACTTCGATGACCACGGGCAGAATCATCGGGCGGCGACCGACAGCATCATAGATCAGACGGGCCAGGGTTTCTCTCAGGCGGCTGTTGAGGGTCGCGGAGTTCTCCCCTTCATTCACGATCTCGAGGATATAGTTCTCCATATCCTGCAGCAGCTTCTCCGAGTCGCGGTTGTAAACCAGGCCACGCGAGACAATGCGAGGTGTGGTCAAGGCATATCTCGTCTGACTGTCCAGCACCACCACCACTACCACGAAGCCATTTTGCGATAACGTCCGCCGGTCTTCCAGGACAATTTCACCGATGTCTCCCACACCCAGGCCATCTACGAAAACGCGTTCCTGCGCCACTCTATCCACCACACGGGCAGAGCAGTTGTCCAACTCCAGGACATCGCCATTTTCCAGGATAAAGATATTCTCCGCTGGAATCCCTACCTGCTCAGCCAGCTTGGTATGGAGCACCAAATGCCGATATTCGCCGTGGATCGGCACGAAAAAGCGAGGGCGTATCAGGTTCAGCATCAGCTTTTGTTCTTCCTGGCTGGCATGGCCAGAGACATGGACATCCAAAAGCTCGTCGTAGTATACCGCCGCACCCAGGCGAAAGAGGTTATTCAGGGTGCGGTTGACCAACTCCTCATTGCCAGGGATCGGCGTGGCGGAGATGATGACCGTATCGCCGGGTTGCAGCCTGATGGCACGGGCATCGCGCGAAGCCATGCGCACCAGGGCCGAAGTGGGTTCTCCCTGGCTACCGGTGCAGATCAGGGCCACCTTATCCAGCGGGAGATAGCGGGTATCCTCCGCGTCCAACAGGATGCCCTCTGGCACCTTCAGATAGCCCAATTCTTGCGCCATGCGCACATTGTTGATCATGCTGCGTCCGGCCACTGCCACATAGCGCCCATGTCGCGCCGCGATATCTATGACCTGCTGCACGCGGGAGATGTTGGAGGCGAAGGTAGCCACAATAACGCGCCCCTCGGCCTGCAGAAAGGCCTGCTCGAAAGTCTTGGTGATCTCCTGCTCCGACGGCGTATAGCCGGGCGTCTCTGCATTGGTGCTATCGGATAGCAGCAACAGCACGCCTTCCCGGCCCAGATCGGCCAGCTTGGCAAAGTCCGTGTGGCGGCCATCTATGGGGCTGTGGTCGAACTTGAAATCACCGGAGTGCACAACCAGTCCCACAGGCGTCCTGACCGCCAATCCCACACCATCGGGGATGCTATGGCTCACGTGGAAAAACTCAACCCGGAAGGGAGCGAGGTCCAGACTGTCATCGGCAGAGATGACATGAAACTCGACGCCGCGCACCTTGTGCTCTTTGAGTTTGACTTCCACGAGGCCCTGGGTCAGGCGAGTGGCATACACCGGCACATCGGGGATTCGCGAGAGGAGGTAGGGAAGCGCGCCGGTGTGATCCTCATGCCCGTGTGTGACGATGACGGCGCGGATCCGATCCTGGTGCTCAAGCAGGTAGGCCATATCGGGGATGATGATATCTACTCCGGGCATGTCGTTCTCTGGAAACATCAGGCCGGCGTCAATGACGAGGATGTTCTCCCCATATTCCATCAAGGTCATGTTTTTGCCGATTTCCCCGACCCCCCCGACAGGGATGACACGTAGCTTCTCTCTGCTCATAATCTCTCGGTGTTAGAAAAGGCTCAATTGCTCCGCTTTGGCGGGGGGCTGTTCATTCTCAGCACGCTCCAGTTCAGCCAAGAGCTTGGGGATTTTGAGAAAGTCTTCCTCGATCATGGCGCGGTAACGGGGCTGGTGGAGGGCAGCGGCCGGATGGAAAAGCGGAAAGTAGATCACCCCGCCTCGTTTCGTGGGCTGGCCATGGATGCGCGAGATGCTCGCGCCTGGGAAGAACTTGGCCATGGAAAAACGTCCCAGGGTGATGATCACCTTAGGTTTAATCAGCGCGATCTGGCGATCCAGATAGGAGTTGCAGGCTTCGATTTCGGCAGGTAGAGGGTCGCGGTTCTCAGGAGGGCGGCATTTGATCACGTTGCAGATATACACATCCTCCCGGTGCAAATGGATGGATTCCAACAATTCCTCCAAGAATTGCCCGGCAGCGCCCACGAAGGGGCGACCTTGCCGGTCTTCGTGGAATCCAGGGGCCTCGCCGATGAACATGATGCTCGCGTTCTCGGGCCCTTCGCCGGGCACCGCATTGCGCCGCGACTTGGACAGACCACACAGCGAGCACCGCTCAATCACTTCGTACATCTCCATCAGTTCCGACACCTCTACCTCCTGCTGACGCCCATCTACCTTCCCGAAAGCTTCTGAGCTTTTGGGAAGGTAGATTTCCAATGTGACCGATTTTACCGCAATCGGCTTTCCCCGCCAAATCGGATGGCTAGGAGGCCGCTTTTGCCATTTTGCGACGCACGCGCTGCAAGCGATGCTCCAATTCTCCGAGGAGTTGCTGGCGGTCGCTCAGGTCCTGAGCTGAACGCACCAGTGCGAGCGCTTCACAGACCAGGGATTCCGCTTCAACGTATTCTTTGCAGGAATGCTCGTAGTATTTCGCCAGTTCAATATATGGATACAACTGGCCGTCGCCCAACGCGGAACGCCAAAGGCTCGCTGCCTTATCCTGCTGTCCCAGCCGCTTGTAGAGCAAGGAGAGGCGAGCCACGGTCGCCCGTTGCACACCTTCCGATAGCGGGCAGATCAGGGCGCGCTCATAGGCGCGAACCGCTGCCTCGGAATCTCCTGCTGCTTCAAAGAACTTGGCCAGGCTGTAGAAATCCGCGCCGTGGGTCAGGCAGCCGTTGAAAGGGTCGTCGCCGATCTGTGCCAGGTATGCAGAGAGTGTGACCAGCGACAAAACATCCTGCGCGTTATGGTAAAAGACCTTTTGCAGCGGGCGTGGATCACCGTCGCGCAAATACTGGAAATAGATCTCGGGCACCATCCATCCCGGCACATCCTGGCCGCTGCGTTGCACGCCGAGGATATGCTCTTCCAGGGAGGAGAGAGCGCAAGAGGGCAGACGCACGCGCCAAAGCCGCCGTGCCAGTTGAAGGAGATCCAGATGGGGCGCATCGCGCAAAGGGAGAGGCCATCTGGCCAGGGTAAAGCGAGTCTCCAACAGGGGCCAGTCAAAGGCGCGCCCGTTAAAGCTCACCAGGGCGGTGAAGCAGCCCAGGAGGCGCGCCAATTCGCTGAGCATCGCCGGCTCATCGTCATAATCGCGCATGAAAAACTGGCGGATGCGAAAAGCATCGCCCTCAAAATAGCCGATCCCCACCAGAAAGACATAAGTTCCTGTGCCGCCCGCCAGGCCTGTGGTCTCGGTATCCAAAAAGATCGCTGATTTGAAGTCCATGCTCTGCAAAGAAGCATCGCGGGCGAGAGGAAAAATACCGACTCCAGATTGCGCCAGTGCGGCGGCGAGGGGCCAATCACCGTGATGATGCGCTAGAGGATAGCTCTCTTCCCCCAGAAAAAAGCGGCCATATTCGGTTTCCACCAATTCACCTGGGATAAATTGCTCTATTCCCTGTCCCTGTCGGGGCTGAGGTGTGGGCGCTTTGAGATGCTTTATCCCCTTGTGCACACCGAGACGCTGAAGTCGCTCTCGCAGGTCCATAGCCGGCTTGATCTCCAACGATGCATTCTGCCCGGTATTATATCGCCGATATCCATTGGCCGCCAAATAAGAAGAGTAACGGCCTGTACAACGAATCCACTGGAAGACTTGATCTTTACGGAGATGATCCTTTGAGCATCAATGGGAAGCGACGTTTGTAGGCGAAGGGGTCCACGATTCCCTCTCCGCGAGGTCCCTCCACGCGATCCGCATCTACCATCCAGACACGCCAGTAGAACACATGGATGCCCGTAAGGTCGAAAATCGGCGTATAGCTCGTGTTATCGGTGCTGATGGGAGAGCGGACATGCGAAAAGCCCGGGTTGTCATCTATCTGAACCTTGTAAAACGCGGCACCCTCTACCGGAGTCCATTGGAAAGTGGGCGTGGTAGGCGAGTATTCCCCCGGCCGGGGCCTCGTCATGACGGGCAAAAGGTATTCTTTATAAAAGCTTTGGATCGGGCTGGCTGTGCCCTCGATGCCATTGCGATCCAGGATCGAAACCCTCCAATACCAGTTGCCGTCGGGGAATCTCTGGCCTCTGACCGGTGTGAAAGAGGTGGCGGAGGTGATATAAAAGCTGGGATTATCCATATTCGGGTTGTTGGCTACGGTGAGCTTGTAGCGAGGTGTGCTGATATAGGGCGTGCCGGCCGGACTTAGCACCTCTCGCCAACGGAAAGTGGGCAACCCGTTAACGACCTGCCCAGGTAGAGGGGCTTCAGGCAGCGGAGACACCGAGGTCTTGGTAAAGGATAAGACTCTCGTCCATTTCCCATAGTTGTCTTCCGTTCGCTTGATGGCTACGCGCCAATAGTAATTCCCATCGCGCATCGCGTCCTGTCGGCTCCCCTCCAGGGGTGTGTATTGTGTCCCCGAAGTGTCTATGTTAATCAGCGGGGAGGAGAAATTGGCATCGTTGTCAACCTGAAGGCGGTAAGCACCTACCCCCTCCACGCGATCCCAACTGAAGGTCGGCGTGCTATCGGTCGGCGTGGCACGCAAATTAGTCGGCACGCGACTATCCAGCTTGAAGCGGAAGGGCTTTGACCAGGGGCCGTAGTGAAACTCAGTAGGCTTGGTGGTATAGCGCTCGTGGCGCACACGCACACGCCAATAATAGGTCTCGTTGTCCTGATAAGCTATCTCTATGGGCACGAAAGCATTCGGCATGGGGCCGTAGATCGGATAGACCTGGCTTTCGTAAACCTCCCACTCGTCTATGATATCGGTAAAAGCCATGTCACGAGCCACCTGCACGTAGTAACCATCCACAGAACACCAAGAGGGCATAAGCCAGCGCATGGGTGGGATA
>Ga0129297_10000704_pt1 | contig 16410 bp, 10 predicted proteins | sample I18A1metaG_FD_94708 | JGI IMG/M metagenome (GOLD analysis project Ga0129297, IMG submission 94708) | Lake sediment bacterial and archeal communities from Gulf of Boni, Indonesia to study Microbial Dark Matter (Phase II) - ​I18A1 metaG | ecosystem: Environmental > Aquatic > Freshwater > Lake >... | reverse complement strand
GTCAAAGGCTCTCTGGCTGCGGCGCCCTGACCGGTGACAGGCAGGATGGCGCTCGAGATCAAACCAAGGAAAAGCGACAAGTATTTCAGAGTTCTCATGAAACGAAATCTATATAAACTTTAGGCTTGAGTCAACAGCACGAAGCAAGCATCTCTTTTTTTGTGATTCGGCATGGCGCAGGGGGCCGCCCTCAGCCCCCGCACCCCGGGAACCAGTCCCGTCGGTTCCCCCCGTCAGAAAAAAGCCGACGGGTCCCCCTTCCGCTACGGGGGCCTCAGGGCGGCCCCCTGCGCCACATCATGAAGATCACATATTTGGAGATGTTTCCCAGAGCGAAAAATTGATAAAATATTATAAGTAGAGAGATGGCCGCCTTTGCTGTGAGCCCGGAAAAGGAGGATGCCGTCCGCCTCAGGATGGAACGGCTGGGAATCTGGGAGAAGGATCTTGTCGAGAAGTTCATCCGCTCATCTGGAAAAGGCGGGCAGAAGGTCAACAAGGCTGCGTCCTGCGTCTACCTGAGGCACATCCCCACTGGCATCGAAGTCAAATGCCAGCAAGAACGTTCCCAGTCTCTGAACAGATTCCTGGCGCGAAGAATCCTGGCGGATAAAATCGAGAAGATGATCCTTGGAAAAATCACCGAGGAAGAGCAAAGAATCGAGAAAATTAGGCGGCAGAAAAGGAAGCGGTCAAAAAAGGCGAAGCTGAAGATGCTCGAAGCCAAGAGAAAGCGTGGTGAGATAAAGAGGTCTCGTGCTTTCCGGCCGGGTTTTGATGACTAGGTTCCACTCTTGGATCAGCTATTGAGCCCGAAGCGCTCTTAACCTTGCCCTAGCCTCATCGACTTGCAGAAGTCCTTGATCCGCTGTTGCCCAGATTGCCACCAGCTTTTCATACTGCTCAATTGCCTTCGCCCTCTGTCCCGTCTTCTCGTACAGCCTGGCCAGCCTGAACCGGCTGAACGGGTGGACCAGGATGTTTCCGGTTTTTTTAGGGTCGAGAAGCCGCTCATACTCAGCTATGGCTTTGTCTATTTCACCCTTTTTCTCAAGAGCCCTGCCCAGAAAATCATTCGTCCACGGGAGATTCCTCATGATGATAGTGATTTCCTCCGACAGGCTGACTGCAAAGCTCGGCAATCTTCGGAATTCCGAGATCGCCTCATCCTCCAGGCCTCGGGCAAGGTGGGTTTCTGCGGAGAGGAGATAGTAGGCTCTTTCCGCGTCTCGGGTTTCCTGGGGTTTCATGGGTGTCTCAAGAAGAGATCTGACCTCGGCCAGTCTGGCCTGGGCTTCGTCCAGGCGGTTTTCTCTGAGGTCCAGCAGGCCGAGATAACATTGATACAGGGCTCGGTTTAATGAATCTGACCGAGTCTTGTAGTGAGCCTGGTGATCGTATAGGGCCTGGATGTATGCGCGGCAGAGATCGTTCTTCCCCCAATCATACGAGACCCACTTTTTTCGCGACAACATTATGCCCATATAGGTAAAATTCTGAATGCTGCCAAAGAGTTCGGCCGCCTTGCTGAAGTCGCTTAGGGCTTGCTGGAGATTTCCTTGAAGGCTGGAGTATAATCCCCTGAACTCATAGGCCATGGCCTGCACTCCTTCAGAAGGGGCCACGGGGATGTAATGGTTGATCCAGCGAACGGCCGAGGAATAGTCCTCTTTTAAGGCATAGCAGTATGCGGCCTTGATTTGGGCGCCGGAATCGGGCCTGATCTTAATGGCCTCCTCGTACTTCTCGATAGCCTTTTCCAGATCTCCCATGTTGAAGTACAGTTCTCCCATGGAATCATAGGGGTTGGAATCGTCCGGGGAGACGGAGGCGTATTTCTGAAAGTAGCCGAGAGCTTGGCCAAAGTCTTTTTTATAGATATATATATAAGCCAGCCAGTTCAAGGCCGGGCCGAAATCAGGGTCGAGCTCAAGAGCCTCGTTCAACTCAATCTCGGCTTCGTCGAGCCTCCCTCTGCCAAAGTAGTAATCGCCCAGGTTGAGATGGACTCTTTTTTCTTTGGGATATTCGGCGGCAATTTGCTTGAGGATGCTAAAACGCTTCTCCTGGTTCTGCTCAATTTGTGCGCCGAGCGCTTCGGCGTAGAGCCCCTCTTTCCCCCCCAGTCTCTTGCTGAATTGCTTTGACTTTTCGAAGGCGCTGTCCCTTCCGGCCAAATCATTGAGTCCTTGGTTCGATTGCGCCAGGTATATATAAGCCATAGCAAATTCAGGGTCAATCTCCACGGCTCGCCTAAAAAGCCTTTGGGCGTCGCCGAAATGCCAATTCTCAAAGGCATCCCTTCCCTTGAGAAAAGCATTATACGCTTCCATAGAATTAGTGGTAACTTCTCTGATTGGCGATATCTGAGCGGCGGTGACCTGCTCTTCCACTCCAATCCCGCTGGAAATCTCTCGGCTGAGGGTATCGATCTGGGTTTTGAGGATGCTATCCACCCCAACTCCTCGCGCCCCCGCGCTTTTAATCAACTTTTTAGATTGGGCATCCAGAATGTTTACCGAGGTAGCAAAGACGTTGCCCGCTTTAGTGAAGCTTCCCAGGATAATCGCCTGGATCCCGTCCAACCGGCAGAGCTCGAAGCCCAGGTCCCTGTCAATAAAGTTCAGGTCTTCTTTTCCCAGCCTCTTGAGGAGGTCGAAGAGTCTCTCCCAGGTGGTGACCTGCAGTGTTTTCGATTCCTCGAGAGCCGTAATCAGCAGGTTGGGAATGGCGTCCTGGAGATAATCATAATTCGGGTCGCCGGTCTGGTTGATGAAATTGATTACGGCCACGCTCAGCCTGCTTTCCGGGGCAGCCCGCGATTTTCCGGAAAAATATCTCCAGGCGAAAAATCCGGCCGCCAGGACAGCCAGGAAAACAAGGACCGGCAAAACGAAAGTGCTTTTTTCCCCGACCTTGGGAATTTCCCTGGTCCCCAGGTTTTTTTCAATCTTATCCAGCTCGGCGGAAAGCTCTTCGGCGCTTTGATAGCGGCTCTCTTTATTCTTCTCCAGGCACTTAAGGATGAGCCGGTTCAAGACCTCGGGAATTTCAGGGTTGATCGCCCGCGGCTCCGGCGGAATTTCGTTTTTTTGCTTGGCCAGGAGCCCAAGGAGCGTATCGCTTTCAAAAGGTACTTTTCCGGTGGCCATTTCATATAACACTATCCCCAGTGAATAGACGTCGGTTCGATGGTCGACGTCCTGACCCTCGGCCTGTTCGGGGCTCATGTAGTCGGCGGTCCCCAGGATCGCTCCGAGACGCGTCCCTTTCTTGCCTTCGAGCGAGCGGGCTAACCCGAAATCCATGATATGGGCATTGCCCTGTTCATCGACCATGATGTTCTGCGGCTTCAGGTCGCGATGGATAACCCCTTGGCGATGGGCCTCTGCCAGTCCTCCGCAGACCTGCTTGGCGATATGCACGGCCGTCTGCAGACTCAGATGCTTGGTCATCTGGATCATGCTTTTCAGGCTTTGCCCCTGAACATATTCCATGATGAGATAGTACGTGTCTTTTTCTTTGCTCAGGTGGAACATGCGGCAGATGTTCGCGTGGGAGACCTTGCGGGCGAGCTTGAGTTCATTCTGGAACCGGTTGATCGTTTTTTCGTCTGCGGCAATCTCGGGAAGGATGAGCTTCAGGGCCACTTTTTCGTTGATTTCCGTATCCAGAGCCTTGTAGACGCGGCCCATTCCTCCTTGACCAAGGTCTTCGATGATCCTGTACCGATCGGCAAAAAGAGTCCCGGGCACGAACTCACTGGTGGCTGGAGGCGGCATCGTCAGGGTGGGGGCCCCGTAAAAGTCCGGCACGATCTCAAGCTGGGAGCCGCACTTGTGGCAATAGCGAGAGTCGTCTTGGTTATCAGAATGGCACGACGGACATTTGATCATATCTTATTTGTATGATATTTGCCAGATATTTTCAATCGCCTACGGATGATTTAGCCTAATTCGCCGCGTCAAGGCTGGCCCAGGAGCATCTCAGCCGGCCAGGCGGATGAGCGCCTGCAAAAGTAAGTTAGCGCCTTTTTCCAAATCCTCAAACCGGATCGTCTCTCCGGGCGAATGGCTGATTCCGTCGAGACAGGGGATGAAGATCATGCCCGCGTCGGTGACGTTTGAAACGATCTGAGCATCGTGCCCGGCGCCGCTTGTCAGGGAGAGAAAAGGATAGCCGAGCTTCTGGCACTCCTCTTTAAGAATAGCGACAATCCGAGACGGAATCGTGACTGGATCTGTCTTGTCCACGAGGCGCGAAAAGAATTTTACCCCCCGCGTCGCGGCGATATCTTCAGCCAGCTCCATAAGCTCTTTTTCCAGGGCTTCGAGCGTCTCTGGAGAAGAGCTTCGAAAATCCAGAGAAAAATCAACCTCGCCGGGAACGACGCTGAACGATCCCGGATGAACGTTGACTTTGCCGAAGGTAATCATGCTGCCGTAGTGCTTGGTGGCGACAAGCTGTGTTCCCTTGAGTGCAAAATCGGCCGTGGCCAGGAAGGCATCATGGCGGAGTTCAAGGGGAGTTGTGCCGCCGTGTTCGGCCCGGCCCAAGAATGAACACCAGCGGTAATTCTTTCCGGCGATCCGCTCGACGATCCCGATGGGGACATCTTCGGTATCGAGTGTGGCTCCCTGTTCTATGTGGAGTTCGAGGAACGCCTCCACGTCCGGCTTTCCTTCGTTTGCCTTTAATATGCTTTCCAGGTTGAATTCGGTCCCGGCCAGGACATCCTTGAGGGGCCGGCCGAATGAGGTTATCCCTTTTTCTATTTCCTTTGGGTTGAGCAGGCCCGCAAACGCCCGGCTGCCGAGGAAATCGCCGACAAGGTTTCCTTCTTCGTCAGTGAACGAGACAACCTCCAAGGGCCTGGCCGGCCGCCAGCACTCTTCACAGAGTCGTCTGAGACACTCGAGCCCGGCAAGCACTCCGATGGAGCCGTCATACTTCCCGCCGTTGATGACCGTATCGATATGAGAGCCAACGAGCACCGGCCGGCCTTCCTCTCCCAAACGGCCAAAAAGGTTGCCCGCGCCGTCCTGCCTGAAGGCGAGACCCGCCTCAGTCATTCTTTTTTGAAGCCACTTCCGGGCCTCGCGGTCGGGTTGACTGAAGGAGGGTCGGGTGATCCCTCCCCGGGGGTCTTGGCCAAACCGGGCCAGCTCCTCGATGTCACCTCTTAGGCGCTCAAGGTTAATCTTGATGTCCATGGAGAAGAGCCTTCATCTCCTTAACGGCCTGGACGATGCCGACAATGGCTGCCCTGGCAACAATAGCAAACCCGATGCTGAGTTCCGAGATCTCGGGGATGGCGACGATGGCCCGGACGTTCCGGTAATCCAGCCCGTGTCCGGCATGAACTTCCAGGCCCAGTTTGTATCCCGAGGCGGCAGCTTCTTTGACCCTGATGAGGGCCTTTTGCCGAGCCTCGCCCGGACTGAGTTCAGAGTATTCTCCGGTGTTGATTTCGATAAGTGGCACCCCCAGTTCCTGGCAGGTTTTGATTTGCTCAAGGTCCGGGTCGACAAAAATGCTGACCCTGATCTTGGCTTGGAGAAGTTCCTGGATAAAAGGCCGAAGCTGCGCCTGAGCGGCGACGACATTCAACCCGCCCTCTGTGGTCAGCTCCTCTCGACGCTCGGGAACAAGCGAGACGACATCGGGTTGGAGCCGCAGCGCCATGTTTTTCATTTCCTCAGTGGCCGCCATCTCTAAATTCAGCTTAGTCTTGACGACCTCACGCAGCAGGCTTAGGTCTCGCTCCTGAATATGCCGCCTGTCACCCCGCAGATGAATGACTATCCCTTCTGCGCCCGCCTGTTCAGCCAGCAGAGCGGCAAGGACCGGGTCCGGCTCGTTGCTCTTTCGGGCCTGCCGAATCGTGGCAAAATGGTCAACATTGACCGCAAGCTTCATGGCTGACTCCTTTTTATTCTCCCAAATATTTGGCAATGACATCTGTTGTTTTTCGCGCGAGCTCCTCGATTTGGGTTTTGTCCTCGCCTTCGACCATGACTCTGGCCAAAGACTCTGTCCCTGAATAGCGGACATCCAGCCGGCCCACGCCGGCAAGCTGGGCCTTGACCTCTTCTATGACTTGAATGATCTCCGGGAACTCGCGGAAATCAATTTTTTCTCTGACCCAAACGTTCTGGAGAATCTGCGGGAATTCCTTGAGGCCCTTGACCAGTTCGGAGAAAGGCGCTCCCGATAAAAGCATCACTTTGAGCATTTTCAGGCTGGTCAGGATGCCGTCGCCGGTCGGGCAATCGTCGAGAAAAATAGTATGGCCTGACCGCTCGCCCCCCAGGTTGGCTCCGAGATCTATCATCTTCTCCAGGACATATTTATCCCCCACCCTGGTCCGCACGAGCTCGAGCCCCATTTCCCGGAGCGCTTTCTCCAGCCCCATGTTGCTCATGGTCGTCGCCACGACCGCGTTTGACTTCAGGGTTCTGTTTGTTTTCATGAAGCGCGATTGGACAAAAAGGGTATGATCGCCGTTATGAACTCTCCCTTTTTCGTCGACCCAAATGGCCCGGTCGGCATCCCCGTCGTAGGCGACGCCGAGGTCGGCACGGGCGTTGATAACCATTCGAGCAAGGCCTTCCGGATGAAGGGAGCCGCATTTGCGGTTGATGTTTTTTCCGTCGGGGATGTTAAAGATGGGGATGACCTTGAAACCGAGATGGAAAAATACGAGCGGAGCGACAGCACAGCTGGCGCCATTGGAACAATCCAGGACAATGGTCATCTCCTTGGCCGGAGGGAGACGGTCGATCTGGCGCCTGAGGAAATCTTCATATTCTTCGGCCAGGGCTGGCTGCGGAACGACTCGGAGTCTTTTTTCCCTGATTTTGTGCTTCCGATTCAACAGAATCCGTTCGAGCCTCAGCTCCCACCCGTCCGGGATCTTGATTCCTTGAGAGGAGAAGATTTTAATGCCGTTATCCCTGTAGGGATTATGGGAAGCCGAGATAACGATTCCTGCAGCATAGCGGTGCTTTTTTGTCAGATATGATACAGCCGATGTTGGGACGATCCCCGCCGAAATAACGTCCCCACCGCCCGAGTCGATCCCCTGGAAAAGAGCTTTTTCAATCCAGGGCCCTGATTCTCTTGTGTCGCGTCCTACAAGAATGCGTGGCTCCAGGCCCTCTTCCCCGAGCAATTTGACCAGCGCCCAGCCAAGGCTGGCCACAGTGGATGGGTCCAGAGGGTACTCGCCGGCCACGGCCCTCATGCCGTCCGTTCCGAAAAGTTTTTTCATTGTTTCTTTTTCGGCGCGGGTTTCTCCGCCGAGCCGGGCCCCTCTATAAGAATCCTGACCCTCACTTTGCTCCGCGGGTATGTCAGCCTCAAGTAAGGATTGGGGAGGATCAGGTCGGCGTCAAATTCCGTGGACTTGGTCAGGTCAGAAACGTTGATCGGAACGGTCGTGACTCTGTCTTTTTCCTTGACTTTGCTCTCCGGCCCCTTGACCGCGACCCGCGTGGGCATGACCTCAACCTTGCTGATTCCATGCTCCTCTTTGACCTGGCCGATAATGTTGGGGACGATCTCGAGCATGACTTCTTTTGTCCGTTCGAGCTTGAGCCGGACCTGATTGGGTGAAATCCTGACCACCGCAGCGCCAGGTGGAACGCTGATCATTGCCTCCTTAAGAGGGAATTCCCGCTGAAAGACAGAGGCCTGCTGGAGGTTGAGCTTAGCGATGACATTGGCAGCGGTAATCTCGTTGATCAACCTGTTGGGAGCTCGGATAATGACCTCCACTGCGGCTTCGGGTTTTTCCAAGAGCTCCATATCTGGAGGCACATTCACTATCTCCAGGGGAACTGTCAGCGTTTTCTCTGAGAACGTTTTCTCCTCGGGAATGAGGGATAGCCAGATAAAGAATGCCAGGATGAGCGACAAGAGCTTCAGCCCCCAGTTTTTTATAACGATGTTGCGGATCAGCTTTTTCATGGTCTTTCCAAATAGCCGAGCAGGAGCTCTTTCAGCTGGTCTTTGTCCTGAACTCGGATCAGGTGGCCTTTGGTCGCGACCGAGATAGTGCCCGTTTCTTCGGAGACGACGACGACAGCCGCGTCCGTTTCCTGGGACAACCCGATCGCGGCGAGATGGCGGGTCCGGGCCAAGAATTTTTCGTCCTGATTATGAGAAGTGGGCAGGGGCAAAACACAGCCGGCTGCCAGGATTTCGTTTCCCTTTATGATGACGGCTCCGTCATGAAGAGGAGAGTGGGGAAAGAAGATATTGACGAGAAGGTCTTTGGAGAGCAGAGCATCCAGCTTGGTCCCGCGGTCGGCATAGACTTTCAGGGAGATCTCTCTCTCCAAGGCGATGAGGGCACCGATTTTTTTCAGAGAAAGATATTCCACAGCAAGGAAAAGGTCTTCCAGCTTTTCCTCCAGGGATTTCAAGGAGAAAGGCCTGTAGAAAGAATGCGACCCCAGGCCCGTGAGAAACCGTCTGATCTCGCCTTGAAAGAGGACGATGATGCCAATAATGAGGTATGTTGTGAGGCTCTGGATGAGGCGATAAGACACAACGAGCTTGGCCCACCGGGTGATCAAATAAAGGAGGCCGATGATGCCAATGCCAATGGCCATCTGATATGCCCGAGTCTCCCGGATGAGCCGGAGGAGGGAGTAAATAATAAACGCGATGAGAAGAACGTCCAGGACATCAGCCACCGTGATGCGAGACAAGGCGTTGACAATACTAGTGAACATAGGTTTTGCGCTGACCTTCCCCGGGCGGCTTTTTTGCTCCCCGGCTGAGAATTGTCTCGGCCACTGTGATCGCCCTCTTGACGGCTTCAAGATCGTGGACACGGAGCAAAGATGCTCCCCGCAACAAGCTCACCACGGCCGCAGCGATCGTGCCTTCCAATCTGTCTTGAGGACCGAGGTTCAAGATATTTCCGATAAATGATTTTCGAGAGATGCCCACGAGCACCGGCCGGCCGAGCTCGGCCAGCACGTCGAGGTTGTTGATCAGAGTGAGGTTGTCTTCGAGGTTTTTCCCGAAACCGATTCCCGGGTCGATGATGATTCGTTCTCTCCTGATGCCCGACGATTCTGCCGCCTCGACCCGGTCGTCGAGAAACGATTTGACCTCCGCGAGGACATCTTCGTAATGCGGGCTGAGCTGCATGGTCAGCGGCGTCCCTTTCATGTGCATCAGGATAATTCCGGCTCCGGTCCGGGCGGCAAGAGGCAACATTCTGGAATCGAAGCGGCCCGCGCTGATGTCATTGATGATGTCGGCGCCCGAGGCAAGGGCGGCCTCAGCGACCTCGGCCTTGGTCGTGTCGACCGAGATCAGCACATTGGTTTTTTTCCTGAGCCCTGAGATCACCGGAAGAATCCTCCTGAGCTCTTCCTCTGCTGGCACGGGATTGGCTCCGGGCCGGGTGCTTTCTCCTCCGATGTCGATGATGTCCGCGTTCTCGGCGGCAATCTCCAGGCCTCGTTCGATGGCCTGGGCCGCGTCCAAATAGATTCCGCCGTCATAAAAGGAATCCGGGGTGACATTGACAACGCCCATGAGCCAGGTTCGCGGGCCCAGGACAAAGCTCTTGCTCTGAACTTGGAATAAGTATTTCTCTCCCAACGTCCTCTAAGCTTTCACCAGATTGGGTTTTTCTAGAGGTTTGACCTCAGGGGTCTCTTTTTTATCTTCCTTCTTCTCTACGACGGGACCTTCAGGCGTTTTCTGGGCTTCTGCTTCAGCGCGTTTCTGGGCCTTGAGTCCTTTTTTCACGCCGGCCAAGTTGTCAATTTCATCGGAATCCAGGACTTCTTTTTCCAGCAGGGCCTTGGCGATCTTGAGCAGCTTGCGTTTGTTTTTCTCGAGGAGCTCCTGGGCACGGTTAAAGCTCTTGGTGATGATTTTCTTGACTTCGGCGTCGATGAGCTCGGATGTCCGCTCGCTGAAATTCTTGTTCATGGCCAGGTCCCGGCCGAGGAAGATGAGATCATCGCGCTCGCCGAACGTCAGCGGGCCGAGGTCCGACATGCCCCACTGGCAGACCATTTTCCGGGCGATCTCGGTGGATTTTTCGAAATCGTTGGCCGCGCCTGTTGTGGTCTGGCCGAGGAGCAGTAGCTCCGCCACCCGGCCGGCCAGCAGCACCGAAAGCTGGGCTTCGAGATATTCCTTGCTGTAGGTATACCGGTCATCGAGAGGAAGCTGCTGGGTTAGGCCAAGGGCTAATCCCCTAGGAATGATTGTGACCTTATGGATCGGGTCGGCCTCGGGAATTAGGGCAGCAACAAGCGCATGTCCGGCTTCGTGATAGGCCGTGCTCTTTTTCTCCTCTTCGGAGATAATCATGCTCTTCCGTTCAACTCCCATCAGGACCTTGTCTTTGGCCGATTCCATATCCGTCATTTTGACCGCGGCCTGTCCGTTGCGGGCCGCCAGTAGGGCCGCTTCGTTGACGAGGTTCGCTAAGTCGGCGCCGCAAAAGCCCGGGGTGGACCGGGCCAGCACTTTGAGGTCGACGTCTTTGTCGAGCGGGATTTTTCTGACATGCACCCTGAGGATTTCCTCACGGCCCTTGACATCGGGCATGTTGACGACGATCCGGCGGTCGAACCGTCCCGGCCGGAGCAGGGCGCTGTCGAGAATGTCCGGCCGGTTGGTGGCGGCGATGAGAATAATCCCTTCATTGGAGTCGAACCCGTCCATCTCGACGAGAAGCTGATTGAGGGTCTGTTCCCGTTCGTCATGCCCTCCGCCCAGGCCCGCGCCTCTCTGCCTGCCGACGGCATCGATCTCATCGATGAAGATCAAGCACGGCGCATGCTTCTTGCCCTGGTCGAAGAGGTCCCGGACGCGGGAGGCGCCAACCCCGACGAACATCTCGACAAAATCCGAGCCGCTGATGGAGAAGAAGGGGACATCGGCCTCTCCGGCGACGGCGCGCGCGAGCAGCGTCTTTCCCGTTCCCGGCGCGCCGACGAGCAGAACTCCCTTGGGAATCCTACCGCCCAGTCTCTGGAACCGCTGCGGGTCTTTAAGAAAATCAATGATCTCCTTGAGCTCTTCCTTGGCTTCGTCGACTCCGGCGACGTCTTTGAAGGTGTATTTCTTTTGCGTTCCCGAGAACAGCTTGGCCCGGCTCTTTCCGAACGACAGAGCCTTGTTCCCGCCCGCCTGCATCTGTCTCATAAAGAAAACCCAAAAGAGGATCAGAAGGATGATGGGAAACCAGGTGAAGAGGTATGAGTACCATGAGCCGCGGCTAATATCTTTGACACTGATGCCGACCTGGTGTTCCCGCAGGATTTTAACTAGGTCATCATACTGCGTTGGGGAGATTGTTTTGAAAGTCTCTCCGTCTTTGTATTTTCCCCTAATCTGGTTGCCTGAAATGGTGACTTCCTCGACCCTGTTGGACTCGACATCGGCCATGAACTGGCTAAAATTCACCTCTTTCTTGATGAGCGTCGGGGATTGGAGAAGGCTCCACAAAAGGATGATAATCACCCCGGCAGAAATCCAGAAGAGCATATTTTTAAGCGATTTATTTCTTTTTCGTGGCATTTTTGCCTTCCTCTTAGCAACACCATTTTAGCACTTTTTTGGCCGATTGTTAACAAAAAGTGTTTTCACGTTATATACTTGATGGGCATTATCCCTTGGAGGTGGCCATGAGAAAAGTATTTTTTTGGGCCTTGCTCCTGTATTTTGCCGCGGCCGCTTTTGGCCAGGATGCCTCGATCAAGGAAGAGGACCTTGTTCTTAAGACTTATCCGTTTTCTGATCCTGACCCCGTTCCTCTCATCGGCCCCCTTTATCCTTACTTCAAGCTTAACGGCTATAGTTTGACCGGCAAGGATCAGGCTTGGAAGATGGTCACCCTGGAAAATCCTTTTCTCAAAGCTGTGGTCGCGCCCGAGATCGGAGGAAAAATTTGGGGCGCACTTGAAAAATCGACACACCGCGCTTTCGCCTACTGGAATCGGGTCGTCAAGTTCCGGGAGATTGCCCTGCGTGGACCCTGGACGTCGGGCGGGATTGAGTTCAATTTCGGGATCCTCGGCCACACTCCCATGACAGCAACTCCGGTTGATTATCTTTATAGGAAGAATGATGACGGGAGCGTAGGCTGCGTCGTGGGCGCTATGGACCTTCCTTCACGAACTTACTGGCGAGTCAATATCCGCCTGCCCAAAGATGCGGCTTTTCTTGAGACCGAGTGCTTCTGGTTCAACCCGACGCCGCTTCACGATTCTCTGTATCATTGGATGACAGCGGCCGAGGACGTCGGGGACGACCTGCGATACTGTTATCCCGGAAATCATTATATTGGCCACGGCGGACAGGCCTCTCCCTGGCCGATCGCTGAGAACGGCCAGGATGTCTCGTATTACCGGAATAACAATTTCGGAGGCAGCAAGTCTTATCATGTTCTCGGAGAGTACGGCGAATATTTTGGCGGCTACTGGGAAAACGCTGGTTTCGGCTACGGCCACTGGGCGCTTTACGACGACAAACCGGGCCTGAAGCTCTGGATCTGGTCATTGGCCCGCGACGGAGGCATCTGGAAAGACTTGCTGACCGACCCGGGAAATCAACAATACACTGAGCCTCAGACCGGGTTGCTCTATAACCAGGCGGCTGGTGATAGCGGACTGACACCTTTCAAGCACGCTTTTTTTGCTCCGATGTCAGTCATGAGATGGAAGGAGATCTGGTTCCCCATTAAAGACATCGGCGGCTTGGTCGCTGCCTCGCCATATGCTGCGCTGAATGTTTCCAGAGAAGAGGATAACCTGCGGCTCGGAATCTGTCCTCTGCAAAGCCTGGATGACGACCTTGTTGTCCGTGTCGGCACTGAGCAGGTTTATCGTCGGCACTTGGGATTGAGACCGCTCGAAACCCTCATCCAGCACGTGGACCTCTCCGGGAAAAAAGGCGAGGTCGCCGTGGAACTGGGAAAAGAAAAGCTGAGGTGGACGTCGGTGGATAAAGAACGCAACACGCTCAGCCGTCCCGTCGTTGCTTTTAAGGATTTCGATTGGACATCAGCCGAAGGACTCTTCGTGGCTGGCCAGGAGCTGGCCAAGCAGCGGAATTATCCCGAGGCGCTGGACCGGCTATTGTCCTGCCTCGAGAAGGAACCCGGACATATCAGGGCATTGGCCCAAGTTGCCGAGCTTTACTTCAAGCGAGCTGAATATGAGAAAGCCAGGAATTATGCCCTCACCGCGCTGGCCATCGATGCTTATGACGCCGGCGCGAATTTCATCTACGGCGTTATTAGCCGTGAGCTCGGCAAATATGCCGATGCCAAGGATGGATTCGGCTGGGCCGCCCGCTCACTAGAATTCCGTTCGGCTGCTTATGAACAACTTGCAGAAATCAATCTGCTCGAAAATAGACCGGGCCGGGCTGAAGAATACGCCAATCGCTCGCTTGATTATAATAAATACAACCTGGAAGCGAAACAGCTTATCGCCATCCTGGCGCGGCTGAAGAATGATAAAGAGAAGGCGGCCGAAGCTATTCAATCCATCCTCCAGATTGACGCGCTCAGTCATTTTGCCCGGTTCGAGAATTATCTTTTAGCGCCGACCGCTGAAAATCGAGCGGCCTTTAGTTCGCTCATCCGTAATGAGTTTCCTGACCAGACGTGCCTTGAGCTCGGGCTGAGCTATTCTCATCAAGGCCTGGAGTCTGAGGCGATTCAGGTGCTGGAGATGAGTCCCGCTAACCCTATCATCGATTACTGGCTGGCTTTTCTTTACAAGGACAGGAGCCCCGCCGAGAGCGATAGGCGCCTGGATAGTGCTTTAGCTGCTTCACCGAACCTTGTCTTCCCTTACAGGATTGAGACTCTTCCCGTGCTTCGCTGGGCCTTGTCGAGAAATGAAAACTGGAAGACCGCCTACTATCTCGGTTTAGTTCTGTGGAATACCGGAAGAAAGAGCGAAGCAGAAGAGCTTTTCGAGAGGCTAGCAGACCGGCCTAACTGGTCGCCTTTCTATTTAGCGCGGGCCAAAATGTTCGGGGTCCGAAAGGATGGTTCCTCGAGACTTAAAGACATTCAAAAAGCCATCGAGATTGATCAAGCGAACTGGCGGGCATGGCGGGCTCTTACTGATTCTTACGAGAAGCAGGGGAAGTTTGGCCTGGCCCTTCAAAGCGCTCTGAACATTTATAAGAGGTATCCCGACAAATCAGCTCTGGCCATGGATTACGCCAAAGCCCTTCTTCATAACCGCAAATTCGCGCAATGCCTCGAAGTCCTCGGCCGCACCACCGTCCTCCCTTACGAAGGAGCATGGGAAGGCCGAGACCTTTATAAGCAAGCCAATCTCTTCTGGGCCAGCGGGAACATCAATGTAGGGAATCTGAAAAAGGCCGTCCTTCTTGCTGAAAAGGCTAGGCAGTGGCCGGAGCATCTCGGCGCCGGGAAGCCTCATGATCCTGACGAGCGCCCGGAAAATTTTCTACTCGCTGTAGCTTATGAAAGAATGGGGGACCGCAAAAAGGCCGAGACATTCTATGCAGCTATTGTAGAGGAGGTGGAGAAATTTGCGGGGGATTTAAGCTCAGTGAATTACCTCGCTGCCATCGCCTTGAAAAAACTGGGAAAGGAAGCCCGAGGCCTCGAGCTACTCCTGGCCTGGCGCGACAAGTGTGGTGAGAAAAATGCGGTCTGTGAGTGGGCCCTGGCCAAATATAAAAACGATAAAAGCCTCGCTTCCCAAATCCTGGCGAGGCTGAAATCCGGGCCCGGCGCTTCCTCCTGGGACATGGGCACGGGAGACCGCTATTTCCCCCTGATCCTCGAATTGGCCAAATCGGGAGTTTGAGATGAGTGGACTCGAGTCCATCGACCTCGGCATCGTCGCCCTCTACCTCGCCGCCATGATCGGCATCGGGCTTCTCAGCCAGAAACTCGCCTCGCGCGGCGCTGACTCTTATTTTCTGGGCGAACGCCGCATGCCTTGGTGGATGCTCGCCGCCTCCGGCTCTTCATCATACTGGGACATCACAGGGACGATGTGGATCGTCTCGCTCCTCTGCGTCCTGGGCATGAAGACCATGTGGCACCAGTGGGTCTGGGGATTTCCGCTTCCGGTATTCTTTGCCGCCTTCATGGGCCGGTGGATCAACCGCTCTAAAGTGATGACCGCCGCCGAATGGATGAAAACCCGGTTCGGCGAGGACACTGCCGGACAGTCAGCGCGCTCTGCATACGCGGCCCTGGCGGTCATCACGGTCGTGGCCTTCCTCGCTTATGATGCTGTCGGCATGGGGAAATTCGGCCAGCAGTATCTTCCTTTTTCCCGGAACGTCTGCGCTGCCCTGATTCTGGGCCTGACCGGGATTTATGTTGTCTTTGGAGGGTTTCGTTCTCTCATCATCACTGAGCTCGTGCAGACGGTCATCATGAGCTTCGGTGCTGTCGTTATCGCTTATCTCGGGTTTCGCCAGGTCAAACTCGGCGACCTGGCGACGAAGGTCTCGGGCTCCTGGTTCAGCCTGTCGATCCCCTGGAAAGACCCGGCCTTTGCGGAAACGGAGTTCTTCCTTTTTGGAGCCCTGAGCATAGCTTGGGTGAGCAAAGGCCTTCTCCTCTGTTTTGGCGGGCCCGAGCAGCTCTATGATTTCCAGCGCTTCTTATCCGCCCGGAATGAGCGGGACGCCTCGAAGCTCGGCCTGCTCTGGGGAGTCCTGCATACCTTGCGCTGGCCGATGGCCATGGGAATCGCCGTGCTCTTTCTCAGCGGCTTTATGGGCGTCAGCGATACCGAGCAGGTGATGCCTGCCGTGATCAAAAATTTTCTCCCGATCGGCATCCGCGGTCTGGTGCTGGCCGCTCTTTTGGCGGCGTTTATGTCAACCTTCAACTCCACAGTCAATGCGGGCGCTTCTTATCTTGTGATCGATTTCTATAAGAAATATATCAACAGGGAAGCCTCTCAGAAGCAGCTTGTCCGCGCCGGCTATGTTTCTTCGTCCGTGTTGATCATCATCGGAATCCTGATCGGCGCAACAGCCACGTCCATTCATAGAATTTTTCAGTGGATCATGGCTGCGCTTGGAGCCGGAGTCCTTCTTCCAAATTTCTTGCGCTGGTACTGGTGGAGGCTCAACGGCTGGGGGTTTACAGCCGGCGTGCTTGTGGGGATTTTCGCTTCGCTCATCCAGGCCGTGTTTTTCGCCTCCACGCCTTTATATGTTTACTTCCCCGTGATTGCGGGGATCGGACTCGCCGCCTCTATCTTAGTCTCATACCTCACCCCGGCGACCGAGGAAAAAGTGCTCCTAGATTTTTTTATGACTATCCAGCCGGCGGGGCTGTGGCGGCCGGTGAGGAATAAGGTCGAATCCTTGCATGCCGGGTTCAAAAGAGACATTCCTTTCCGTCATGACCTC
>Ga0129297_10000701_pt1 | contig 16505 bp, 17 predicted proteins | sample I18A1metaG_FD_94708 | JGI IMG/M metagenome (GOLD analysis project Ga0129297, IMG submission 94708) | Lake sediment bacterial and archeal communities from Gulf of Boni, Indonesia to study Microbial Dark Matter (Phase II) - ​I18A1 metaG | ecosystem: Environmental > Aquatic > Freshwater > Lake >... | reverse complement strand
GCCTTATGGACATAGACCCCTCCCGTCTCCCGTTGCTCACGAAGCTAGGAGAAGTCCTGTCTAAGAAAGCGAAGGTGAAGATGAAGTTCACGAGGACAACGGACGCGAAGAAGGCTCTGGAGGGCGCAACCTTCGTCATGCCCAGCTTCAGAATCGGCGGCGAGAAACACATGAGACACGACTTCGAGATTCCGACGAAGCACGGAATCTGCGGCGACGAGACAGCCGGCCCAGGCGGCACATTCATGGCTCAGTGCACAATCCCCGCCACGCTTGAATACTGCAGGCTTATAGAGGAGCTTTGTCCCGACGCTTGGGCGATTAGTTACGTGAACCCGACGAACTTTGTGGCTGACGCTGTTCGAAGAGAAACCAAGACAAAGTTCATCGCCCTATGCGACTGCTTCGCAGGCTTTTCAATGGCCTATCTGCCCTATCTTCTCAATATGCCGCCCTTTGAGAGGAGATACTGCGACAACCCTGACATAAAGCCGAGGGCAATAGGCGTCAACCATTGCACTTGGCTCGTAGACCTGCTTGTCAACGGAGAGGACGGTTACCACCTGCTAAGACAGAAGGTCAGAGAGAAGATTGAGAAGTTTCCCCGCGGACCTGAAGTAGACTTCTCGCTACGTGTATTCCAAGCCTATGGATACCTGAATGTGTGCCCGTCTCACTGCCGAATGTACTGGGAGCATGATACTCTTCTGAAAGAGAGAAAAGCTTTACTCAAGGACGAGAAGAAAAGAGCCTCGATACTGGGCTGGACCGATTCAGCCTTGCAGTTCGTCCAAGAGATGGTTGCCGGCGCCGAGTACAACTCCCACAGGCCTGAGTACTGCTTCTCCCTTCACCATTCGAGACATGTCGTAGGTATCATGGTCAGCATCATCGCCAATGAAGGCCGTGAATGGGGAGGAATCAGCTTCCCAAACAGAGGAGCCATAAACAACCTGCCCTATGACGCGATTGTTGAAGGCCAATGCATCGTTGACAAAAGAGGGCTTACCCCAATCAACTGCGGAGACCTCCCTAAGCCCCTAGTAGGACTCACACTGCACATCCTAAACTGGCAGGAACTCACGGTTGACGCTGCGCTCAGCGGCGATAAGGACCTTCTGTACCGAGCAATACTCGCTTCACCTTACGTGCACGACATGAAAGCCGCCAAGAAAATAATGGATGAGCTCCTTGTCGCCCACGCTGAGTACATGCCACAGTTCAAGCGGAAGTAGGACAGACTGCTTAAGGACAAACCTGAAGAACCGTTTCCACGTGTTCCGAGAAGCCCCTCAGCAGCTCAGAGTTAGACTCGGCGCTCTTCATATTCCTCCCAACTCTCCACGATACCTGCTAGAAGACTCCTGAGATCCGAATAGTCTCCGCTTGCAATAGGAAAGCTTCAGTTCTATCTGCCCGTCTTCCCAAGACCCTACAGGTCAAAGTGTTTCTATGGTTCATAATTCTTATTACAGAGGTGTAGGATTGTTTCGGCGTAGACTGGCGTATGAGACTTGACGCTAGAAGAGCCGCCTTAGCTGCACTCATGAGTATCACTTTGCTCCTCAATCCTTCTTTAGCCGCAGCCAACGAAGCCGAGTTCCAAGCTGTGCTCATGGTTCTGACCGTGTATAGAGACGGCTTAGTTCACGTCAACCAGACTGTGGCTGTGAACGAGACCCTTCCTTCAGTGACACTGCCTCTCTTGGCGTCATCGGTTGAGAACTTGATAGTTGTCGACGAGAACCAGACAGTTCTTGACTACGAGATGTATGGGTTAAACTTGACTATGTACAGTCTAGGGGCCAGAACCGTTCAGCTAGAATACGACACTGTCTTCCTGACCGTGTATAGAGATGGCTTGTGGACCCTAACCCTAGACGCGCCCTTCAACCTCACAGTCTTCCTTCCGGAAGAGTCAATCGTAATGTATCTGAGCCAGATTCCCACTTCAATAGAAACCGAAGATACGAGAATCAAGCTATCCTTGTTCGCTGGGCACTGGGAAATCAGTTACGAGATACCTCTACTTCCCCCAGCAGATTTCGTGATCAGCGATTTGAGGGTCACTCCAACAAGGGTAGAGGCAGGAGAAGAAGTGACAGTCTCAGTCAAAGTAACTAATATAGGCGGAGAAGCAGGCTCGTACATCGTTGCCCTCAAGATCGGCCAAGTAACTGAAGAGACTAGTACTGTCATACTTGACGGAGGCGACTCAACCACTGTCGAATTCCCAGTGACCAGAGATAATCCGGGAACCTACAGCATTGAGGTCGCTGGTCTATCAGGTGAGTTCGTGGTTACAGAGACGCCCTCAACACGTTTCCCAATGGAGTATGCTGCGGCTGCTGTGACTATCGCGGCTGCGGCTTTCATTCTTGCATTCGTCCTTCTGAGACGGAAGCCTCCCAGTGCTGGCGGGATACTCAGAGCCCATCCTTACCTGAGGCAAGAAGACAGAGATGTGATTCAGTTCCTCGAGGAGAAAGGCGGCAAAGCCTTCGAGGCTGAGATAAGGGAGAAATTCCCTGACATGCCGAGGACAAGCCTCTGGAGACTGGTCAAAAGGCTGGAGAAGATGGAGATAGTCAAAGTCAGAAGGATTGGGCTCGAGAATCAGGTTGAACTGAAAAAGTAAGGCAGGAAAGAATGGAAAGGGGGTGGGTGCCGCCATCCTTTCCTAATCCTTGCCGTTTCCCATACCGTTGCCATTGCCGTTTCCATGACCGTAGCCATTGTTCCCATGTCCATTCCCGTTGCCTCTGTGCTGGTGCTGGAATTCCTCACTCAAAGCGCGGTCTATGTCGCGCAGTGTCTCACCGATTGCCTTAAGGTCTTGCAGCGCTTTCCTGATGTCCTCGATCTTTTCTAGGGCGGTTACGGTCATGTTGTGGAGGGCTTGGCGGAACTCGGTTTCGTTGGCGTAGCCTAGGGATTCCAGGATAGCGGTCACGTTGAGGCCTTTTCTGCTTGCCAATTCCAGTCTTTCCATTATTCTTTCCTGCACATGTTCGGCTCCTCTCAAGAAGTTTCTGATCCTTATGTGGTTCGTCTCCCTGGCTTGGTTCTGTATACACTTGTGAGCTTCGGCGATCAGCCCATTGGCCTCCGTCAGATTATGCGCGACATCTCTGACTCTACCTTCCAGGAGCCAGACCCTTGCCGCAGTGATGTTCAAGCACAGCGTGGCGTTTCCCAGTAATTCGAGGGCTTCTTCGCAATCTTCCTGCATGGCCTCTATGATCTCTCTGAGTCTCTCTATCCTCTCAAGGGCGCGTTGCATGGCCTGTATGAGTCCTTGGGCGTCAACCAACCTTCCCCTCTGAACCCCCGACTGGTCCAATATGATGTGGAGGGCTTTGAAGACTTCGCCGAAGATTCCGAGGGCTTCAGTTGCGTTGGCAATAGCGCCTTGGTAATCCTCAGCCTCAAGCGCGTCGTAAGCTTCCGTTAGGTTGCCGACACCCCAGTTGAAGAGGGTTACGTTGGCTTCAAGTTCATCCATGAGGCCTGCGTTTGTAATGGTCTCATTTGCAGTGGCATTCGCGAATATTAGGCGGATGAGGTTGTCGACGCGTTGCCCTGCTCGGTCTGCCAGCTCAATGAGTTTCCCAGCCTTCCTTTCTTCCCGACTTTCGAAGTCGGCGTAGACCATGCCCGAAGCTGGAACGGTGGCCATGATCACTGTTGCCAATAGGACCAAGACGGCAATGCTTTTGCTCTTCTGCATCTCGATTCACCGCCAGGATATTTGTGGAGCGCGTCATTTAAGGGACACCGCGAAAGAACCATTTCAGAATTGGAACGCTCGTTTCAGCATGGTCTGGGCGAGCGCGACATGACCAGTGTGCCAAAAAGCGACCTGGAGAGGGCAGGCAACTCCAACAAACCTAACAGACCGGTGGCCCCACTATGTTAGCGAGCCAAGACGAGTACACGTCTATAAGGGAGAGAGAGGCTGAAACTACGAAACATAAGCTTAAAATAACCGTGTGAACTGATTCTTAACCGATTTCAATACAAACAGAAAGGAATAGTTTGAAGATTGGAGGATGAAGAATGAGCAAGCCAGAAAAACCACACTTGAACCTAGTGATCATCGGACATGTAGACCACGGAAAGTCTACAACCATGGGACACCTTCTCTACCTAGCTGGAGTGATCGACGAGAGGACCATAAAAGCCTACGAGGAAGAAGCCGCCAAAATGGGCAAGGCCGCCTTCAAGTTCGCTTGGGTTCTCGACTCCTTGAAGGAGGAAAGGGAACGAGGATTAACAATTGACCTCCGTTTCCTCAAATTCGAGACGCCACATTACTTCTTCACAATCATCGACGCTCCTGGACATAGAGACTTCGTGAAGAACATGATCACCGGCGCCAGCCAAGCCGATGCCGCTGTCCTCTTCGTCTCAGCCAAGAAGGGCGAGTTCGAGGCAGGCGTAGGACCGGGAGGACAGACGAGGGAACACGGGTTCCTAGCGTTCACTTTGGGCGTTAGGCAGCTCGCCGTTGCCATTAACAAAATGGACGACCCGTCCGTCAACTGGAGCAAAGAACGATACGAAGAGGTCAAGAACGAGATCACCCGCATGCTTAGGCTGGTTGGATACAACACGGCAAAGATTGCCTTCGTGCCCACCTCTGGATGGACAGGAGACAACCTGATCAAACCCAGCCCAAACATGTCTTGGTACAAAGGACCAACCCTCTATAGCGCCTTGGACACTTTCGAGATGCCTCCGAAACCAGTTGAGAAGCCCCTTCGGCTGCCAGTGCAGGATGTCTACACAATCACAGGCGTCGGAACAGTGCCTGTCGGCAGGGTCGAGACTGGCGTCTTGAAAGAGGGCGACATGGTAGTCTTCATGCCAGCGAACGTTACCGGCGAAGTGAAGTCCATAGAAACCCACCATGTGAGGATACCCGTGGCTGAACCTGGAGACAACATCGGCTTCAACGTTCGAGGAGTAGCCAAAAATGACATAAAAAGAGGCGACGTATGCGGCCGTCCTGACAATCTGCCAACCGTGGCCAAAGAGTTCACCGGTCAGATCATAGTCATACACCACCCAACAGCCATAGCAGCAGGATACACGCCTGTTCTCCACGCCCACACTGCTCAGGTTGCATGCAGGTTCGTGGAGCTGGTCAGGAAGATTGATCCAAGGACAGGACACACGGTTGAAGAGAAACCGTCATTCCTCAAAACCGGAGACAGCGCCATAGTCAAGCTGGAACCTCTGCGTCCCCTACCTATGGAAGTCTACACGGAATTCCCAGAGCTTGGACGATTCGCGATACGCGACATGGGAACAACGATCGCCGCAGGTGTTGTCAAAGAAATCACCAAAAAAATATGAAAGGAGCAACCAGGCTAAAGGCTCAACCCTCTTTTTTTCTCTTCATGCTCGCTCAAAACTAGGTATGTGGAGCTGCTTTGAACGACAACAAAGTCGAGGTAATGTACTTCTATTCCGACATGTGCGAAGATGAGCGAAGCCTCTCAAGGTTGACTAGGAAACTCAGCCAGAAAAGGAAAGACATACAGATCCGATTAGTCAATATTGACGATCCTGGAAACGAACAGCTCACCGAACTCTACAGCGTAAACACGGTTCCACTCATAATCTTCCTAACTCCGAGAGGCGAGATAGCTGCGAGGAGGTTTGTATCGCTCTCCGAAGAAGGCGTCGTACATGAGGTCGCTGACCAAATCAACGAAGGCAGACTTCCGAACCCGGCGGCGGAAGAGCTCCGAACGAAGATTCTAGAGTTTCTCAAGTCAGTTACAAGACGGAACGACCTGACCGAACTTATCGTCGACCAGATAGAGAACGATCTGATGGAAGCCAGCCTGGAACCGGAGATCTGCGAACTCGTGAATTCACACATCAGCGCCATAAACCACACTGTAAGCGACCTCCAGGAATTCAAGAGAATCCTGCAGAAGTTTTCAAAGAGACAAAACGAGTTCGTCGTATAACGCGTGGCCTAGAAACCGGAATCTTTGCACTGCTCAGACTCGGTTCAGGGCCTTCAGGTCATCTTCCAGGGCTTTTCTGACGACGGATTCTCATCTGAATCAGCTGATGTAGGAGACCTTTTCTTCCTCGATCCTCCGCCTTCTCTTTTCTGAAATTCTCCTCTGCTCCTCGATCCTTTTCATCCTTTCTTCGATGTGCGCGGACTTCGAGATCTCCTTATCCAAGCCCGAGAGGTCGACCTTGAACTTGAGCATCTTCATAAGTACTTTCAAGACGCTCTTCGCAGCCTTCGGGTCAGGGAGGTAGCCGGGGGTCTCAACCAGAAAACATAGGGCATCTGCTCCTTTGATCTTTGCTAGTCCCAGAAGTAGTCCAGCTGTTCCCACAATAGGGCTGCCAGGAGGACTCTCTTTGGCTCCAGCCTCCAAAGCCTTGTCCAGAACCTTCTGGCTTGTCGCCGAGACTAGAGTCTGAGGCTCTTCCTCGCCCTCCTTCCGATACCCGCCTATTGTCATAATCGCCTCAACATTCATCTTAGATGCAAAGCCAAGTATCGCGTCTGCCACCTCGTACTGGCCCTCGATCGTCTGCGCTTGACTGTCCCCGGTCAGCAGTATCAGATCGCTCTCTCCCGTCTCATTCTTCCAACAGTAGAACTCGCAACGCAGAAGTCTGACGCTTCCCTTGCTGTTAACCAAGACGTAATAGGCGAAATGGGGCGAGTAGAGCTCAGCAATCCTCGTGGCTTTCAACTGCTTTACGAGGTATTCCGTCGCGATCTTCCCAACCAAGCCTAACCCCGGCAGACCCTCTATGAGGACAGGCCTTTTCAGTTCGATCTTCTCTTTCTCTATAATGGCTGTCTCTTTCATTCCTTTAGGCTCCTCATCATCCCCTTGTACTTGGCGTATTTATCGTCAGGCGAAAACTTCGCCGGATGAGGTATGCGCACGATTCCCCCGCAATAGGGGCATCTATCCTTCCTAAGCGTGTACCTCTTGCATTCTGTGCATTTCCTTGCCAACCAAACCATAAGGGCTATCCTCTTTCGAAGACCCCTTGTCCTCCAGCCTCGGTTATGCTTTCCACAGCGGTTTCCGTAGCCTTTCTCATTATCTCATTGGCTTCCTTGTAGTCGCTCGCGGTAACCTCTATCCGGTATTTCGGTGGCGAAACCACATCTAGACTGATACTGGCTCCGGGTGTAACCTGCACTCCTTTAGCCTTAAGAAGAGCCTCTTTTATCCTCAGAACGCCGTCCGGTTTGGTGCAGCTGATCCTCAGGTGCCCCCTAACTTTCACGGTGCGTATTCTGATCTTCTCTTTCGCGACCTCTACAAGAACATTGGCTATGTCGCTCGGTATCCCCAGTTTCAAGAGAACGTCAACCCCTTCTTTCGTAGCTCTCTCCAAGCCTTCATGTATCTCCCCGAAGGCTTCTTCCAGAGGGACCCATGTCTTCGCGTATATCTCTTCCAGGGAGATGCCCAGTTTCTGGGAGGCGCTTCGCAGGAGGCTCTCTGCCTTCTTGCTTCTTTTCCAGAGGAGAATTCTTTCCCTTCTCTCACCTTTCGTGACCCTTCTCAACGAAAGATCAATATGCTTTCTGTCAACGTCTACCCTTAGAACTTTCAGTACTACTTTTTCGCCTTCGCGGATAAAGTCGTGGATGTTCCTTACCCAGCCTGTGGAGATTTCTGATATGTGGAGAAAGCCCTCCTTCCCGTACTCGTCTAGCGTGGCATAGACGCCGTAGCGGGTTATCTTGTTGACGGTCGTAACTGCGAGTTCTCCAACCTCAGGCCACTCGTCCTTTCCCGGCGAAGACATACCCTATCCTCACTCCAGTAGCTTCACTATCTCGCCCTTGATGTTCGCCTTTCCACCAGTCGGCTCAGCGAGCGTCGCGCCACAGATGTTGCAATGGACAACTGTTGCGGCGTGACTGAAGATTGACTGCTCGTTTCCGCAGTCTGTGCATTTCACTTGGAGAAAGACGCTTCGTGGTTTCGGTATGATCGTTTCCCATTCGCTCATCCAGCGTTCTCTCCTACCATTCTCATTGAATTTCCACCTTCTTGAGGCGGACGCCCTCTTTATGGATTGTGTACCCGCATTGCTTGCACTTGAGCTTCAAGGTCTGCTTCTTAGTTGTCTTTGACTTTCTCTTCAGAATCGCATATTTCTGGCCTCCGTACCCTCTTCTTTCACGTTCGTGGCGGCGCTCTCCTTTGGCGAGGGCTCTTCTCTTTCCTTCCTTGTAAAGTGAGACGGCGTGGGAAGTATGCGTCTTGCATCTTGGGCAGTAAGTGGCTATTTCTTTAGGCACGTTCATCTAAGTCACTTGATATTGAGTCGACTAGTATGAAGACCTAAATGGTTCAGTATTTAAACCTTGTGAGGCGTCGACGCTAAGCTTTCCTCTGGTTCCCTCTTCAGGCTGTAGATGACGCCGCCCGGCTCTTCTTCTCTCCGATGGGCGATCGGCGGCCTTTCCACTGTTCGGGTCCTAGAGCCTATCCTGACTCCGATATAACCAGCGACCAAGGCTGTTATGGGACTGACTATGTACATTACAACGTCCACCAGAGTTGGCACCCAGTTGCCGTATACGTCGGCGAGCGGAATATCCTGAACATAGAGGCTTCCTAAGGTGATTCCTCCCCCTATCGCATCTGCGAAGATGTAAACCGCTAGAGATACTGTCACAGCCTCATCCAGCCTCTTGGACCTAGACATGAATATGGTGAGCAAAGACGAAAGAAATGAAGGAATGAAATACATGTTGATGTTCTGAGGCGAGAAAGACGAGATCATCACGGAGAAGAATGCGCCGAGCACACCGGCCTGCAGGATTCTAACCAAGGACTCTCTGCCCGCCATAGCAACTTCTAGCTTTCTCTCAACCCGCGCTCCACAATAAGGACAGTAGGCTGCGCCCCCAGGCAGCAACAAGCCGCAATTGTCGCAGTAGGACACTTTGATCACCGAAGTTGAAACTTGCTTCACCCTGTAAAGACTAGCCCCTCTTATAAAAACTTCTTGCTCGGCAGGATCGAGGCGAAACCTCTGGGCGCTATGGCGCCGAATCACTGTAAACAGTTCCATCCGATCCGAAAGGTTAATGTCCGTCTAGGTACATGATAGAACCATTCCTCTGTCTGTTCTGAGAGGCGACGTCTCAGGAACACGCATAGAGGAGAGCAGACTAAGACAAATATGTATGGTGCTGGGCATTGTCTGGGATCCAAGACTACATGATATACGAAATCATAACCAAGAATGAGGGAAAAGCAACCAAGCAAGAGATCCTTGACAAGCTTGGAAAGGATAAGGAAACAAAGAGAGTCGTTGAAGAGAAGCTTGGGATGATGGAACGTTTCGGGCTGATCTCGATCGACGGAAATCTCGTAACACTCAAGAAGAGGTAAGGCATTCGCTAGAAGGGCAAGAGTGACCGGGAGCGCCTGCCCCTCTCAGATCAACACGGCTTAGAAGATGCTCTTTTTCGCCTCTGTGGAAGGCGGCCAGAGCGGATGATTTGTTTGATTAGCTTGGGTCACTGCGTTGAGTATCAGGGTCTAGCTCTAGAGTGCGGATGGCTTAGCTTCTCCCTTGGGGTCCCATGGAAAGGTTAAAATTGTCGAGACTCCTATAAACCAGAAGAATCCAGATCGTAGAGATGCAGCTTTATGAAGGATCCGGCTCTCCCCAGACAGCCAGAGCTTAACATAGGCACAATAGGCCATGTTGACCATGGAAAGACGACGCTGGTTGAGTCGCTTACTGGGGTGTGGGCTGCAAGGCACAGCGAGGAACTCAAAAGAGGGATCACAATAAAACTCGGCTACGCCGACGCTGCGATCTACAGATGTCCCAAATGTGAGAGCCCTCGCAACTACTCAACTCAGGAAACCTGCCCAAGATGTGGCTCTAAGGGAGAGTCTGTCCGCGCGCTTAGTTTTGTGGATGCGCCGGGTCATGAAGCCTTGATGGCAACGATGCTTTCAGGCGCAGCTGTCATGGACGGTGTTATACTTGTCATCGCTGCCGATGAGCGTTGCCCTCAGCCTCAGACGCGTGAGCATCTTGCCGCAATCGAGATCATAGGCATAGACAAGATAATCATCGCTCAGAATAAGATCGATATTGTCGACCGGAAACGTGCCTTGGAGAGTTACCGAGAAATGAAAGACTTCGTAAAGGGGACAGTTGCTGAGAAGGCGCCGATAATCCCCCTGTCAGCCCAAAGCCACGTGAACATCGATCTGCTGCTCTATGCCTTGGAGCAGAATATTCCAACGCCAGTTCGAGATACTTCGAAGCCTCCGAGGATGCACGTGGTCCGTTCCTTCGATGTGAACAAGCCTGGAACACCAATCGAGGACCTTGTCGGAGGAGTGATCGGCGGCGCAATCTTTCAAGGAAAATTCAACGTTGGGGACGAGTTGGAGATACGTCCAGGAATCGGCGGCGCAAAAGAGGGATCACCCTCCTATGAGACGCTATCCACTGAGATAGTCAGCCTTCACGCTGGAGGTCGACGTACAAAAGAGGCATATGGTGGGGGCTTAGTCGGGGTTGGTACTCTCTTGGACCCGTCCTTAACGAAGGCTGACGGTTTGATTGGCAACCTCGCCGGAAAGCCCGGCACTCTACCTCTGACAAGGTTTGAGGTGACCTTGGAGATCCATCTCTTTGAGCGCGCCATTGGAACCAAAGAGCTAGTCGAGGTCAAGAACATCAACATCGGAGAACAGCTCCTTCTCGATGTCGGCACTGCACCCACGGTTGGCAAGGTCACCGGCATCAAAGGCGAGACAGCTGAGCTCCAGCTCACCCGTCCCATCTGTGCAGAGGAATCTGCCCGAGTGGCTGTAAGTCGAAAGATGATGGGTCGCTGGCGGCTCATCGGGTTCGGAATGATAAAATAAGGGTAAACACGAAATACGGGTAGTCAGAAAGATATATCCAATCAAGGTGGTATGCTTGAATCATAGGAAGCGTTTTATTGGAACCTTCCGTTTCAAGGATGTCGACAGGGTGCCAGATTACGAGTTCGGTTACTGGACCGAGACGATTGACCGGTGGCATGCGGAAGGCCTTCCCCTAGATAAACGAGACGACAGGGAGATTGAACTCTACCTCGGTCTGGAGGGATGGGACTGCGGTGAGTGGCTGCCCATAGCAAGCGGGTTTTGGCCCCCAGTACGCGGAAGGATACTCAAGAGAGAAGGAGACAGGGAGACTGTAGACGACGGCATAGGCGGCATATACGTGCGTACTGTAAGCACTTCGTCGCCGCCCCACTACATCCGTTATCCCTTGAGAACTAGGGAAGACTGGGAAAGGTTGAATCCCTTCTTCGATCCAAACACGCCGGGACGTTTCCCTCTTAACTGGAACGAGATAGTTGAGAGCTACAAAGACCGAGACTACCCCCTGGGGATAAGCGTCGGCAGCCTTTACGGTTGGCTTCGGAACTGGATGGGTGTCGAAGGTATCTCCATAGCCTTCTATCGAGACCCGGACTGGGTGGCGGAGATGATGGATACCTTGGTTGACCTCTGGATCGAGATCATTCGAAGAGCTTTGCGTTCAGTTGAAGTCGACTGCGCCACCTGGTGGGAAGACATGTGCTACAGTAAGGGGCCTCTCCTTTCTGTACGGCACTTCGAGGAGTTCATGGTTCCCAGATACAGGAAGGTCACAGACGTCCTCAAAGAATACGGCGCGGAGATAAACATTCTGGATTGCGATGGCGACATAACCAAACTCGTGCCCGGATGGCTCAAAGGCGGCATAAACTGCATGTTTCCCTTGGAGGCGCGTTTCACCGACACATACGGGCTGAGGGAGACCTTTGGACGCCGGGTCTTGCTAATGGGCGGCGTCGACAAAATGGCGCTCATCGCAGGAGGAAAGGCCATTGGCAAGGAGCTGGAAAGGCTTACGCCCATCCTCAAAGAGGGCGGCTTCATACCCCTGGTGGATCACAGGTGCCCACCTGAAATCTCATATTCAAACTACAAGTACTATCTGAAGAAAAAACGGGAATCGATAGGCAGAGAAGCCGTTGAAACCTATGAACCGCGTTAAGGTTATTTCCCCTTGCAGTTCGGCCAACCTTGGATCGGGCTTCGACGTCTTCGGCTTGGCGCTTGAAATGTTCCACGACGTTCTAACCGCGGAGCTCAGTCACAAAGGAATAGCCCTAGAGGTCACCGGCCTAGACGCGGAGAAGATTCCTACCGACCTAGACAAGAACACAGCTGGACTCGTCGCCAGGAATCTGCTTGGAGGACGCGGTTTCGGGGTTAAGATAAGGCTTGAGAAGGGGATACCGCTGAACATGGGTCTCGGAAGCAGCGGCGCATCTGCAGCTGCCTGCGCTGTAGCCTTGAACCGCCTTTTGGGTCTCGGCCTGTCGCAGAATGAGCTTGTGAAGATAGCCGCCATGGGTGAAGTAGCAGCAGCCGGCGCTGGTCACGCCGATAACGTGGCTGCTTCTATTCTAGGCGGTTTCGCGCTGGTCCAAGTCTGGGGTGATTCGTTGGTTGCGGTCCGTATGAATCCGCCTCCCAACTTGGAAGTGGCTTTGGCCATGCCTATCATAGAGACTCCCGAGAGCAAGACTGCGGTGGCAAGGGCAATTCTCCCCAAGTCTGTACCCCTTGAGTGTGCCGTGTCCAACTTGAGGAATGCGGCTTCCGTGGTTGCTGGGTTCCATTTGGGCGACATCGCCATGATCGGGTGTGGCATGACCGACGTGATAGTCGAACCAGCGAGGATGAGACTTATCCCAAACTACAAGGCTGTCAAGAAGGCGGCTTTCGAGGCAGGCGCCTCCGGAGTGGCCATAAGCGGAGCAGGTCCAGCCGTCATCGCCGTCGTTGATGACACGAAGGTCTCCGCCTTAGATGTGGCTGAAGCCATGAGAGATGCCTTTCTAGGCGCTGGTATCAGATGCGAAGCGCGTTCCTCGAGACCTTCGCTTAAGGGTACAGTCATAATGTCATGAAAGAAGGCGCTTTCCTTTTTATGTCGGCGTAGCCTAATCTTGTTCTTGAGGGCTGAACGGTGAAGGTTTACGAGAAGCCTGTCATCGGCGTGACGATGGGCGACCCTGCAGGTATAGGACCTGAGATAGCTATCAAAGTTCTTTCGAAGCCCAAAGTCTACCGTATCTGCAAGCCCGTTCTGATAGGTGACCTAGGGCTGCTTAAGAAGACCGCACTGAAACTGAAAATTAGGTCGTCCTTCGAAACTGTGCGCTCTCCGAGAGCCGCTTTAGGCAAGGAAAGCATAATTGAGATCGTGGATCTGAGGAATGTCGATCCGGATACGTTGGAAGCTGGCAAGGTTTCAATTCAGTCTGGAAGAGCCTCAATCGAGTACATCGAGAAAGCCGTAGAGTACGCTTTGAGGGGCGAGGTTGACGCTGTAGCGACAGGACCAATCAACAAGAAGGCGATCCAGCTGGCTGGAAGCCGCCACATTGGGCACACTGAGATGTTGGCTGCGCTCTGTGGGGTTGAGAACCCCTTGACAATGTTCTGGGTTCGAGGCGCCAGAATCTTCTTTCTGACGAGACATCTGCCTCTGGCTGAAGCTATAAGAGCCGTAAAGAAAGGCCTCATCGTTGAGACGGCCGTCAAGATTGCTGAAGAGCTCAGGGGGATAGGATTGGAAGAGCCTTTGATCGCAGTTGCAGCCTTGAATCCCCACGCCAGCGATGAAGGTCTGGTCGGTGACGAGGAATCCAGAGAAATTGTGCCCGCCGTCGAGGAGCTCAACGCCAGAGGAATCCGGGCAATCGGTCCTGTCCCGGCGGATACGGTCTTTCTCAAAGCCTTGGAAGGCCGTTATGATGCGGTTCTCTCCCTATACCATGATCAGGGCCACATCGCTGCAAAGACCGTTGACTTTTACGGGACGGTTTCGGTGACTCTGGGGCTGCCTTTCATCAGGACTTCGGTTGATCATGGGACGGCTTATGACATCGCTGGCAAAGGTATAGCCAACCCCAGAAGCCTAGAAGAAGCAGTAAAACTGGCCGCAGACCTTGTCAAAAGCGTCTCGAGGAATCCCTAGTGCCAAAGTGGTCACCCTGATGGTCAAGGTAATCTTCGATTCAAACTTTCTCTTCGTTCCCTTTCAGTTCCGCATCAACGTATTCGAGGAACTGGAGACCCTCCTTGGGAAATGCGAGCCAGTTATTCTGTCCACGACAATGGAGGAACTCCAAAGCCTTACCCAGAAAAGGTCGACAAAGATTCAAAGCCAAGCTGCCACCGCCCTAGACCTAGCGAACCGCTGCAAAGTCGTTGAGGTTGAGAGGGTGCGCGGAGAGAGCTACGATGATGTTATCGTCAGAACGTCTAAAGAATGGAGGTGCGCTGTCGCCACAAACGACGCAAAGCTCAGGAAAAGGCTAAGGCAAGTAGGAGTGACCACGATTTTCCTGAGGCAAAGGTCCCACTTGCAGATCGAGGGTTCTATTCCACACTAGGAAGATCTAGACAGCGTCGAGGTTATTCAGTGCGTCCAAGACAAGGAATGTTGTGGTTTCCTGTGCTTTTGTACCCCAGCTACCATCCTTGTTCTGCCTTCTGACAGCTGAGGGGAATGCCTTCTCGAGTTGTTGTTTCGCTAAGGAGTGCTGTGACCTCGATAGGGCGTGGAAAGTGTGGTAGAAGGGATATTGCTGACGTCCTTCTTTCCATCCGCCTGCATCCGTCTGCTTTCGGGCTAGGACTTCTAAGGCCCTCTCGACCTGCGCAGATTCTCTGCTGAACGGATGTTCGATTAGGATACGTAGCACGTTCAGTGTACACCACACGCCGCAGTACTTCCCTTTGTCTCCCCAAATTCTTAAGTAAGAATCTATGGTTGTCCGGATGTCTGGATCATCGTCGAAACCGAAGAGATGGAAAAGATGCACAGCATAGGTCGTCTGGTAGAAGTTGGAACAGCCGGGTCCAAATTCGCCGTAGACTGTGGAACGCATCAAACTGGGGTCTTTTCTATTGTCTGAAAGGAAGAAGCCCGGAAAACCATGATAATCGTATCTCTGAATCGACCTGAGCCAATCCATCCCTTTCCTGACAGTCTTGTCCTCAGCGGCAAAGCCCAGAAGGGCCAAGTCCCAGAGATTGTTAGCAGTGCGAACGAAGAGCTGGTCCCAACTACCGTCAGCAGCCTGACCAGCGGCGATCATCTCGTAAAGTCCCTTCCTTAGAATTGCTTCAGTTTGCATGTCGAAGACTTCTCTTCCAAGGTAGACGCCAATGGGCGACCTGAGACGGGAAACGTAGTCAAGCGGATCGACCTTCAGCTCACTCGATAGGTGTTCCATATTAGTCACAGGCTCAAAGATATGCGCGAAGTATATATGGTTTGATCCCGTATGCAGAGGCTACGTCGGATCAGGAACGCTTCAGCTTATAACCTACTGCGGTCTGTACTGCGGGTTGTATGCTCACGGAGATCGGAGGAAAGCACCTTCAGAAAGTCGGCTCAAGAGAATAGATCAAAAAGCAAGAAGAAAGAGACAGACGCGGCGTGGTCTACGCCGACTTCCGCAACCCCTAGGAAAGATCACTTTTTCCGCACCAGAAAGACCAGTTCGCTCTCGAACTCTAGCCGCTGAAAGGTCCAATCCTTTTCTCCAATCAGTCTGCCAAATCTGGCTTCGTAGTATTCTCGCATGCCTTTCTCTCTTCCTCCAAGGCTCTTGACTGGGAACGAGACTGCAAGGAAATCGGCGTTCGTTCGTTCTAGTACCTTTAGGCCAGCTGATTTCTCGATTTGTTCGAGGCAAGGTATAGCACTGAGGAGAAAGGCTAAGTCAACCTTGATCCGAGGCGGGTTTTGCAGAATATCCCTAGCCTGAGCAGATCCCTCGACATTGACGACGGTCAAGTAACCGTTCAGAAACTCTGCCAAGTCCTCGTAGATGTCGTAGGCGTAGTATTCTGTCCTCTCTTCCAAGGGCATCCAAGGGATTGACAAGGGATGCAACCCACAGCCAAGGTCCAAGACGGAGTAAATGGGCGGCAGGAGCGAAAAGATGCCGGCGTAGAACCGGTCGAGAACCTTCAGCCGTTCTCTAGTCGAATAATGGTAACCCATTATCTCGAGGCAGGTCCTCCGAAACAGGTCTTCGTCCGCTGCCTTTCTGGCTTTTTGGAGCTTCTCCAGCCAAGCTGGGTAGTCTGGTCTGACCGGGAAATAGGCTCCACTGATCTGGTGAAGCTTATTCTTCGTGGCTTTGACCGCCTTCTTGAGGTTTCGGCGCTTCGACAGCTCGCGTCTGCCGATGCTTCTGACAAGATCGGCGCAGACGCTTTCGTATTTCGGGCTTTTCAAGACAGTGCATACGAGGTCCTCGAGCTGATCGCCGCCGTTCATTGGGGTTCGCCTTTCAGCCTTTCCATCAAGAGCGTCATGAACCGCAGGTTATGCATCGTAGCTAGACGGAAATACAGAGCGTCTCTCGTGCTGAACAGATGGTGCAG
>Ga0129297_10000696_pt1 | contig 16542 bp, 12 predicted proteins | sample I18A1metaG_FD_94708 | JGI IMG/M metagenome (GOLD analysis project Ga0129297, IMG submission 94708) | Lake sediment bacterial and archeal communities from Gulf of Boni, Indonesia to study Microbial Dark Matter (Phase II) - ​I18A1 metaG | ecosystem: Environmental > Aquatic > Freshwater > Lake >... | reverse complement strand
TAGTTGATGATGGGTCCACGGATAAGACAAAAGTGCTAGCTTGTCGTCCTGAGGTAATCGTTCTGGGTAACGAAACAAATCAAGGTAAAGGCTTTGCTCTCCAGCGAGGTTTCAAACATGCGCAAGGAGACATCATAGTCACAATGGATTCGGATGGGTCTCACGACCCCGAGGACATAGAGAGGCTAATAGTGCCACTCTTAGACGGTGCAGACGTGGTTTTGGGATCCAGATTCGTAGCAGGACGAGGAAAAAATTCAACAAAGAGGCTTCACGTTTTCGGAAACATTTTAATTAACTTTTTAATCCGAATCATGACCGGAAAATACATCACAGATAGCCAGACTGGATTTCGAGCCTATAGGAAGAAAGTCTTACAAGAAATCGATATAACCTCAAATGGTTATCATGTCGAAACTGAGCTGACGGTGAAGTCTCTAAGAAATGGTAACGTCATAAAAGAAGTGCCGATTACGGTTACGGAACGGATGAACGGTTGTTCTCGTCTGAAATCTCTCACCGATGGCTTTCAGATTTTTAAGACTATAGTTAAGTCGAGTATAACCTGCTAGGTCATTACCGCAGCAATCATATGTTAACGTACCCTTGATGCGCACACCCAACCATTTTGTCGAGTTTGAATTAAATAAGTGACACTCTATTAATTATTGAGTGTGTTTACATGAATATTTTACAAATTGATGTCGAACATTCTTATTGCGACTACCATATCAATGCTAAAGAGCTGGACAATATCGATGAATGGCAAAAACATAGAGAACGGACTGTTTGGTCCACAGAAAAAATATTGGATATTCTCGAAAAGAAGAAAATCACTGCTACTTTTTTTATCTTAGGCTGCGTGGCCAAAAAGTTTCCATACTTGATTGAAAGAATAGAAGCAGCCGGTCATGAAATTGCCTCGCATGGTTATTGGCATGTCCTTGCTACAAGGCAATCGCCACAGGAATTTGAAGAAGATCTGAAGAAATCTCTTGCGATACTGAGTAAACCTAGCCATGAGAAGATTATTGGATATAGAGCTTGTAATTTTACATTAGTGGAAAATACTTCATGGGTAATAGATATTCTGAAGTTGCACGGACTGAAGTATGACTCGAGTATATTTCCATTCAAAACACATCTATATGGGGTACCAGATGCCCCTTTATTTCCATATCATATCTCATCGCGCAATATAAAAGTAGATTCATCAGATGAAAGTTTTTTGGAATTTCCTTTGTCAGTCTATAGAATTCCAATTGCCAATATAAATATACCCATTGCTGGCGGGTTCTATTTTAGATTTTTGCCTTATTGGTTTATTAAATTCGGCATAAAACGACTAAATAGGGAGAAAAAAAGTGCAATTTGTTATATTCACAATTGGGAACTAGATCCAAATCAGTCAAGAATAAAACCTTTGCGATGGCAGTTGTACCATTATTGGAACTTGTCTAAGACTCAGAAAAAATTAGGACAACTGCTCAACGATTTCGATTTTGCGTCAACTAGAGAATGGATCGAGAAAGAAGGATACTAGAACAAGGGAAAAATTAAAATCAAAGCGTGCGGGCAAGCCTATAAACACATTGAAGGGTTACGTTGTTTTTCAATCCTTCAAAGAGCACTTGAAATACATGAGAGGAGAGGTATAAAATGGAAATGGAAAATGAGGATCCTCAAAAATTGAATGAACGTGAACTTATGAGTTTTTTTGGTTATAGAGGAAGAATCGGAAAAATTAAACTGAAACTTCGACTATTCAGGTCTTGGATACTGCAATACTTAGCATCACTCTCACCACATCCAGGCATTGCAGTCATATTTCAGCGAGCTCGGGGAGTAAAAATTGGTAAACATGTATACATTGGTCCTAACGTGTATATCGACTTGCTTTACCCCGAATTGGTAACAATTGAAGATTATGTAAGCATAGGATGGAGTATGATTTTTGCTCACTCCAATCCGAGTTATTCTTTATACCTCAAAAAAAATCATTATCCAAGACAGGTAGCTCCTGTAGTTATAAAAAGAGGAGCATGGATTCCTCCTGGGTCAATAATCTTGCACGGAGTTACAATAGGTGAATACAGTGTAGTCGGGGCAGGAAGTTTAGTAAAAGAAAACGTAAAACCCTTCACCTTAGTCGCTGGAAGACCTGCAAAATTCATTAAGAGACTAACCAAAGAAAAGTAAAATTGTAAGTTTTCAAAGGCTCCGAAAGTTAAGGTAATTCTGACGATTAATAGATAGTTCCGTGCACGCTAATTAATGTTGCTTACTCAAATTCGATGACTTTTTAGATCAAGAAGCATCATTATCCCAGAACGTTGCACCGTTGTTTATAAGAAAAGGCATATGGATCGCCCTAGGGATCATGGTCTTGTGCGCGTGAAGATTCATGCTTTCATGCATGCACGCAGGAGAGTAATTTAATAATATGAAGATTTGTATTCTGGCTCCGGAGTTTCTCCCAGTTTGGGGCGGTGTTGGTACCTACATAGTTGAATTGGTTAGACATTTGCCGAAAGATATTGAGGTTCATGTCATGACTCCAAAGCGCGAAGGTTTTGGTAGAGAAAAGCTATCCTCTGATTATGATCTATCGGAATATTTTGGAGACAATATTCACGTTCATTTCATTTGTAAGGCAGACGATACGTTCATTTACAATGCCAAGTTTCAAATTGCCTGTTTGAAGAATGTTCCCCGGCTCTTAAAGGAGGAAGATATCGACCTTATACATTGCGGCACTCATATGCGACCTCTTCTTTTAGAGTTAAGAAAGATTACTGTGCCAACAGTGACTACCATTCACACTACTATAAGCGGGCAAAGACATGGCACAAAAATGTCTCAAACGAATTTCTGGGATTTAGAGTTTTCTGAAAAAGCAACATATTTGACTTACCCGTTCTTGCTCTTGGCGGAGAATATTTACTTTTCAAGAGTACGATATTACATCACCGTTTCCGAATGGATGAAGCGACAGTTACAGAAGCAATACCCTAAAATAAGTCAGTCCCCGATTTTTGTTATTCACAATTCTGTGGATACGAAGCTATTTTCTCCAAACATAGAAAGAAAACCGCTTGAAGGTGAGCGCACAGGAAACCTTGTTCTTTTTACTGGCCGCATGATCGCCGCTAAAGGCATCAAGTACCTAGTAGAAGCAGTGCCCAAGGTTGTTAGAGAGTATCCAGAAACTTTCTTTGTGTTTATTGGAGCAGGCAACTCTTTACCTTACAAAAGACGGTTAAAGGAAGCAGGTGTATCCGAAAGAAACTTTGCGTTTCTAGGGTATTTGAAAGAAAGGAGTGAATTAATAGAGTATTACAGGGCTTCAAGTGTCTACTTGGCTCCAACTTTGTACGAGAATCTTCCAATTCGAGTGTTGGAAGCTATGGCCTGTCGGATTCCAGTAGTCGCATCGAACGTTTGCGCTCTTCCCGAAGTCATAGATAACGGTGTGAATGGCATATTAATACCACCGGGTTCCGTTGACAAGCTTGTTAATGCTATTTGCTGCTTGTTAAGCGACTCGAATCTTCGCAGTAAGATGGGAGAAAACGCCAGAAAGACTATCCTGAAAAAGTTCAATTGGGACGTAAATGCGATTCGCACAGTCCAAGTGTATCGGAAAATTTTAGAATAGTTCTAGTTGATGTAATGTACCCATTAGTTTCCTACGTTTGAACTATACAAAGCCGATAAATCCGGGTTGTGTTGAGATATAAAGTTTGTCTTATGTCATTTGAGTGCCCCCTATAATTGCGTGCGTTCTATTCTTGGAAGCCCTAGTGTTCAAACAGCATATACCTTTCACTCAAGTTAACGCGCTTTCATTCAATAGGCCCAGTTTTATTAGCAGAATTTAATGCGCGCGCCCAAATGAGGTATTAAGATGGGAGAGTTTTCCAAGGTTTTGGTGACTGGCGGAGCAGGTTTTATAGGATCTCATCTTGTTGACTGGTTAATGGAGACGGGGTGCTTTGTAAGGGTTGTTGATAACCTCAGTAGCGGCAGCCTAGAGAATGTCAAGAGATGGTTGGGTGACTCTCGTTTAGATTACTTTCGTGGTGATTTGAAGGATTTGGCTATCGCAGAGAAAGCCGTTAATGGCGTTGAAGTCGTTTTCCATTTGGCTGCTAATCCTGAAGTTCGAATTGGTGAGGTTGATCCCTCAATTCATTTTCGTGAGAACCTCCTGACAACCTTCAAGGTTTTAGAAGCCATGCGTAAAAGTGAGAAGGCAAGATTAATAGTCTTCTTTTCATCATCAACAGTTTATGGTGAGCCTGACAGGTTTCCAACGCCTGAAGATTATGGGCCGCTTTTTCCGATTTCTGTTTATGGAGCCTCAAAGCTTGGCTGTGAATCTTTGATTATCTCCTACTGTCGCACATTTGGTTTTAGAGGTCTCATCTTTCGCCTCGCAAACATTGTTGGTGGCAGATCAACTCACGGCGTAATTGTAGATTTCATTCATAAGCTTCAGAAGAACCCTCAAGAGCTTGAGATTTTAGGTGACGGAAATCAGAGCAAATCATACTTACATGTTAAAGATTTTATTCCTGCAGTTTTCCTTGCTCTTAATCGTTTTCTTAATGAGAAGAAAACAGTCGAGGTTTATAACGTTGGCTCCCTGGAAAAAATCAATGTTAAGCGTATTGCTGGAATAGTTGTCGAAGAAATGGGTTTACACAATTTGAAGTTTAGGTTTACAGGTGGAGTTAATGGTGGACGCGGATGGAGAGGAGATGTAAAGAATATGCTACTTTCCGTTGATAGGTTGTTGAATCTAGGCTGGAAACCGATGCTTAGTAGCGAAGAAGCCGTAAGGTTGAGTTGCCGTGAATTCTTGCAGTTTGTGGTAAGGAGAAAGGCTGCGTAGATATTCAAGTATGCAATGTAATGAATGCATGCATGCAGTTTCGAATGAAATCCGCGCACGATCACCAACATCTTCTATCTCGATATCTTCGCTGGATGTAAATGAAGGGTCTCGCTTGCATATCTGCATGATTACAAGAGAGTTTCCGCCCAACTCGGGCGGTATAGGATATTATGTTTATTATTTCTCAAAGAAGTTACTTGAAAGAGGACACAAGGTTACTGTTATAACGAGAGGATCTGCAAACAGAACAGTAAAAGAAGTGGTGGATGGAATCGACGTATTCAAAGTATCTTTTTTTCCTGCCTATCCTTTTCATGTTTGGATACATGGTGCCTTTGTAAACAGATTAATCAAATTGTTAGAGCCCATATTGACTTTGGTTCACTTACATACACCCCTCACTCCACCAATAAAAACCTCGTTGCCTATAATAACAACTGTCCATACTCCTATGAAAGTTGATGCAAGATACCATGAAGTACTCGATGTTTACTCCCTAGCTGAACGAGTGCAATCAATGTTTGTTTACCCGCCTATCGAGTCAAAATTATTGAGTCTTTCAAAAAAAGTAACTACCGTTTCTTTTTCAGTGGCTATGGAACTGAAGGAATATGGATTAGACCCCAACGAAATTACTGTAGTGGGAAATGGTGTTGATGAAAAAACATTTGCCCCTGTTCAAAACAAAAAGTACATAGAAAGATATGTCTTATATACCGGGGTTCTGCGTGCGCGTAAAGGGTTGTTCGATTTTATAGAGTGTGCAAAACATGTTTGCAAAACATATTCAGATATCAAATTTGTTGTGTGTGGCACGGGGCCGTTTCTCCATAAGTTAAGAGAAGAAGTTCTAAGAATGGGACTTCAGAAGCAGATTGTGTTTTGGGGATACATGACGAGGGATAAACTTATTCAGACTTATCAAAATGCAACTGTGCACGTTGTTCCCTCTCATTACGAGGGACTGCCAACGGTTCTCTTGGAGGCTATGTCCTGTGGTCTGCCTGTAATTGCAACTGACGTTGGTGGTAATAGTGAAGTAATTTCTTCTGGCATAAATGGTTTCTTGGTTCCACCAAAATCTCCTAAAGTGATGGCAAAGGTTATTTCAAAGTTATTAGATGACAGGGCGTTGAGAGAAAAAATTGGAGAAGCAGCAAGAGAAACTATTGAAAAGTACTACACATGGGACAAGATTGCTGACAATGTCATAAAGTGTTATGAAAATATCCTATAGGAATGACAAAGATAAATGGGCGAGTTATATAAGTTTTTACTCGCGCCCAATTCACAGAAAAGACGATTTAAGATATAGGGAGAAAGAACAAGAATTGAATAAATGGCATATAGTAAGACTTATACTAGCCATAGAGATAGTAGTACTCCTCGGCAATGCAGCAACAATCTCTAGGGACCATCAAGATAGTTGGGTTCTTGAAGGATTAGAAGTCCCTTTTGTGCTATTTGTGGTAACCTATGTAGTCGCTTTCTTCTCCGAAAAAAAGGTATCGTCCCTGATTGCGCTTTCAATGGTAGGTAGTGGCGTATTCCTTGCTATTCCAAATTTGAAGTATGTTTGGTTTTCTGGAACAGCAAGCGATCAGTTTGGGCAATATGGTTTGGCCAATTATGTGTATAATCATGGTTATATTGCAACTAGGGTCCTTGGTAGTGTTGCATATTACACTAGTACGCCACTTATTCATATTTTATTTGCTACCTTCTCAACTATTCTAAATATTCAAGTAGCTGATTCGATGAAATACTTGCCAGTATTACTGTTGTCGATCTATCCACTATTGGTATATAGCATTGTCAAGAATCTGAAGATTCCAGAGGAAATTAAAGTTTTGAAATACGCCCTATTTGTGTCATCTATACCGATTTTCGGGACGTCCTACTTTGTCACTGGAAGCCTATTTGGGATTCTGCTGTCTTTTCTAGTCTTGTACAGTTTGATAGCATTATTGCAAAAAAAAGATCGGCGTTATTGGTTTTTCTTCATATTTTTTATTTCTGTTTTGGCAGCAACACATTCTGTTTCCTCCATGTTACTGACGATATTTCTTTCAGCGATAATCTTGCTTCAAAAGGTTCCTTATTTTGGGTTAAGAAAATATCTGAAGATCCAGGCGATTTTAGCAGTTATATCAATAAGTGTAGCTTGGCTTGTCTTTCAAGCACAGGCTACATTGAAATCAATTTTGCATGTAGCTTCTGTTGGTGTCCCAAGTGGCGAGACTCCACTAGGAACATCCATACCACTTCGCTTTTTTGAACTCGCTAAGGTAGACATATTAGGGGCTATAAAAGTAATAATAGTGCTTTATGGTGCAGATGTTTTTCTTTTGCTTTTGACATTGGCTGGTCTAATAATTCTGTGGAAAATGCGAAATAAGGTAGACAACAATTCGAAATTTCTTTTTCTTTTCACTTCGTTACTATTTTTGTTTTTACCCCTTGGGTTCTTAGCAAAAGTAGGCGGATTCAGAGTCTTGAGGTTGATGAGCCCTCTCTTTCCAATTTTTGTCGGCCTACTTATCATGCATTTAAACAGGAGAAAGGTTTGGTTGAGCATGATCATTTTTTCGTCCATAATATTTTTGGCAACCTTACAGCTTTACAGTTGTCAGCCACTCATACCCTCGGCAAACGTGCTATCAAAAGATTTGCCCGTAGGTGAACCGATTTTCTACGTAACTCGTATTAACTCTATCTATCAAAGAGAAATGACAAAGTTCGCCCAAGAGTATGTTAACGGTCGAATCGCTTGTGACGGAACTTCAAGAAACCAGATTTTAGGTCTAGCAGAATATAATTTCTCGATTGCGCACGTTATTTGGTGGAAATACTATCCTCTTGAAAAAAGTGAACAGAAACTACAATACGATTTTTTCCTCATACATATTCCTGGAGTTAGTGGGCCATTCCAAGAACAAGCAGAATTTCGCACAAGAGATGTAATAGTTGAAGCCATAGAAGGTTCCAGCATCGTGTATACCAATGGTGAGTCATGGGTACTCCTTAATGATCATAAGTAAATAATGCGCGCAGATGGAGATAATATGAGAGAAAACAGAGTTATGTTTATTGTTCTTGATGGGGCACCATTTGATGTGATATTTTCGTTGGCGCAAAAGAATGTTTTACCCAATTTTAGAATGTTAATGGACAAAGGTTACTTCAGTCCCCTGCACAGTACTATTCCTCCATTTTCGCCAGTAGCTATGCCTTCGTTGTTTAGCGGAAAAAATCCGGGTAAGCATGGCATGTTTGGTTTTGGTCGCGTGGAAAAGGGGTTTTTTAAGCCTTATCTATCGACTAGCATGCCTGAAAAGACTCTGTGGAATATTCTCGGCACCAAGAACAAGAAAGTGATACTTTTGAATGTTCCATGGACATTTCCGCCTTTTAAAATGAATGGAATTATGATTTCAGGACCACCTGTACCTGGGAATCGAGCTAAATCTTACCCCTCAAATCTTATTTCAACTCTTGAATCAAAAATCGGACATTACTTTCCTGATTTAAATTTGAATCTTGGCGTACATGAGAGTGTAGGCTATATCGGTCTTGACGAGAAGGGCTTTCTCGACGAAGCTTACCTTGTCACTAGAAGAATGGCAGAGGCAATGTACTATTTAATGAAGAATTATGAATGGGAACTTTTCTTGGCAACATTCACGACACTTGATCGCATGCAACACGTTTTCTTTGGCTATTTTGACGAGGAGAGTCCTCTTTTTAATTCTGAAAGAAGAGAATATTTGGTAGATTATTTTAGAGAAATAGATAGTGTAGTTGGAAAGGTTATTTCTTTACTGAATGAACATGATTATTTAATAATTGCTTCAGATCATGGATTTGAGTATGTTCATAAATACGTAGGGATAAATAATCTACTTGTCCATGGTGGTTTCGCGAAAAAGAGATCAAATCGTCAGGTATTCACTATCGAAAAAGTTGTCAGTTTTCTCGCAAAGATAGGAATCAAGGATTACACTCAAATTGTTCCTGCGAAGATCGCCGAGTTCGCTGGAAGGGTAATTCCCAGAGACCTTGACTACACTAAATCAAGAGCATTCGGAGTTCCAGCGGGATACGTATCAATAAACAAGGGAACTTTAAAAAATTACCTAGAATATGAAGTTATGAAGAAAGCACTGATCGCTTTCTTTTATTCATTAAGAGACAAGTCAAGTGGAGAAAAGATAGTCGAAAAAGTCTATGATACACACGAAATTTATCACGGAGACCACGCAGGTGACGCACCCGACTTAGTAATTGCCTTTAAAAGAGGATATGAACCTAATCTTTGGAGAGACAATGCCATAGAGCAAGTGAAACCAATGAAAAATCGAACCGCAAGAACAGGTGCTCATGCAGGGCTTTTGGCTCAGCGCGGCATTCTTATAATTTCAGGTGACGGGATAAAGGGAAAATTTAGCTCTGAAGCCAATGTAGTAGATGTTGCTCCAACCATACTACATATTTTTGGTATTCCTATTCCAAAGGACATGGATGGTCGAGTTTTGAAAGAAATTTTTAAATCAGAAGCAAAATTTTCGGAAAAACCAGTGACGTTTGATGAATCTTCATATGGAAAAGAAAAAAGCAAATACAAGATTTCAAGAAAAGATGAAGCAGAGATAGTGGAAAAGCTAAAGAAATTGGGTTATATTTAAGTATTATTTGGATGAATGCGTGCGCGTAAATCTGTCTATTCAACGAAAAGGAAGAACACGCTGAAATAAATCCATGTGTTCCTGGTGCACCCTAAGAAGTAGCATCTGCGCGTGAGGGTAAGTCAAAATTGAGAAAAATTGACTCAAACTACTTTTAATTTGTATCTCAATTCACCCAAGCATAACTCTATTTACTGTTTTGGAACTAACTTTTACAATTTTGTCTCAAATGCATGAATGCAGGAAGAAGAACATTAGACTTATGAAGATCCCAAAAAAAGAAAATAGAACGGTTGAGCTACTTCGAGAACACTACAAAATAGAGAAGGAGTTAGCCAGTAGACTACGCAATGCCAGTAGAGATGAGAGACGATATTTATATTCAGCTCTTTATAACGAATTGTTTCGGCGAGTACCCCATCATCCGCAATTGACCTGCAAAAAGGAATCAGAACTTCAGCTTGTAGCAGTGTCTAGACAGATGAAGTTGCTGAAAAGTTTCTTAAACTCAGAGTCTGTGTTTATTGAAGTGGGACCTGGAGATTGCAGTTTGTCGATTGAAGTTGCTAAGCATGCGAGAAAAGTCTACGCAATTGATGTATCTGAAGAGATTACAAAAGGCGAGACTTTTCCTCAGAACTTTGAATTGATTATTTCTGATGGTTGCAGCATTCCTATTCCTGAAAATACCGCAAATATTGCTTACAGCAAGGATCTCATGGAGCATTTACATCCTGACGATGCCATTGCCCAACTTCAGAACATTTACAAGGCACTAACTTGCGGTGGAAAATATATATGTATAACCCCAAATCGGCTTTCTGGACCACATGACATTTCGAAGTATTTTAACAACGTTGCAACAGGATTTCACTTGAAGGAATACACAGCTACTGAGTTGTCCAAGCTCTTTTATAAAATCGGGTTTTCAAAGATAAGCGCATATATAGGTGGTAAAGGAATTTATATGAAGTTTCCATTACTTCCAATTAAAATGTGTGAAAAGCTTCTCAACGTACTTCCATTGTCTTTCAGAAGAAGAATAGCAAAATTATTGCCATTTGAAGCATTGTTGGGCATAATAATAGTGGGGACAAAATAGTATTCAAATCGGGCACATGGTAGGCTAAATCGGAGGGGGGATCTACATACAAACTTCTCCTAATACTCCTTTGAAATATGTACCATTGATGGTGGACGAAGGATGGAAAAACCCAATATTGTATTGATAGTCATGGATGCCGTAAGAGCTCAGAACGTGTCTCTTTATGGTTATGAAAGAGAAACAACTCCTAACTTGAAGGAAATCTCCAGAAGGTGCGCAGTATACAAAAACACCATCTCTACATCCTATTGGACATTTCCTTCTTATGCCTCTACTTTTACAGGTACCTATGTTTCGAAGCATGGTCTGGTAATCGCTGGCGATGTTTTAGATAATAATTTTGTTACAATAGCAGAAATGTTACGAAGATATGGATATAAGACAATAGGTGTCTGCCCTTCTCCCTTCGTGTCTAAGCTTTCGGGGCTTCATAGAGGGTTTGAAATATTCGTCGACCCATTTTACACGGGTTTTCAATCAAAGATGTACAACTTTGTTAACAAAATACTTCCTCAAGCACGGGAAAAGGTAATGAGAACAGCGCCAAAGAAAGATTTTCTAAGACGGGAACGTTTCCTAACACCTCAATCAGAAAGTTTTAGGAGACAAGGTGCGTTAAAAAGAGTACGCGGTCTCACTAAAAGAGGCTTTTGGACTTTCACGGGGCTGTTTGATAAGTATGCGAGGGCTACAAACAATCAAGCTTTCAAACTTATTGAGAGAGTCAAGCGACAACCTTTCTTCCTATTCATTCACTATAACGAAACACATACGCCCTACATCTTGCCAAATAGTTACCGGAAAAAGTTCCTAAGGTCTGTTCCAGAGAAGAGACCGTGGGACGTGAATCAAGATTTTTTTGAACATTATTCAGGAGGAGCAAAAATACGAGAATTAGATTCCCGTGTAATGATAGCACTTTACGACGGGGCAATAAACTACCTAGACGCTAGGATTTTTGAAATTTATTCTTTTCTCTCGAAGAAAGAATTGCTAGATAATACAATGTTAATTATTACTTCTGATCATGGCGATGGTTTTGGTGAACATGGAATTAGGTTTCATTTTTTTTGTCTTTACGATTTTCTAATCAGGGTGCCTTTGATCATCAAATATCCTATCAATTTAGGTTTTTGTGGAGTTGAAAATCGAATTGTTCAAAATGTAGACATTTTACCAACAATCATGGACGTATTGAGGATTGACGACCGAAAGTTGCTTAATCAAATTCAAGGGAACAGTTTGGTGAGTTCAAATATTAGCAAGAGGGACCATTCATATGCCATTTCGGAGCTAGTGGAGCCCTTCGGACTACGAATGCAGATCTTGAGAGAGAAACTTAAAAAGTACGACAGGCAGCTGATAAGTATCCGTACAGAAAATAAGAAGTACATCTACACAACCGATGGTAACCATGAGTTCTATGACTTGGAAAACGACCCAGGAGAAACTAATAACCTAATCGATTCAAAGAATCCCATTATTGAAGAATTAAGGGAAAAATTGAAGCCTTGGTTACCAGCATTTCATCATTATTGCAGGAAAATACAATCGAAGAACAGTCGAGAGAGGGAAAGGACAGAATTTGAAACAGAAATAAGGCAACGACTGAAGAATTTAGGGTACCTTTGATCTAGTAATAAAGGATTTAAAAGCTAGTAGATAGATGAGGAGCTAAGATCGTAGGTAGAGGAGAATCAATACTTATGGAGCCTCACCTTTTATCAATATGACGCCTGCATGGGGTTCTATTGTAATTTCTGTGACGATTTCACCGCTAAAAGTCTTAAATGCTTCTTGTAAATCAACCATATAAGAATTTGAAGTGGGATTGACTAAAACTTTCATTTTGCTGAAATCTCTTACGTAAACATGAGTCCCATTGATCACGTAGTAGTCACTAACTGGAGAGCCGACTACAACTTTATACATTGGCTGAACAACACGAGTGGTAAAGTTCACATCAGCGTTCAAGCAGAAGTAGGTTTGGTTGGTTTTGATGCTTAACAAAGTTGAAGCAAAAGCATAAGTTGCCATCTGTTCCTTTGTGGCGTCTGATGGAAGTGGATATGGCTCTCCTGTAAAGCTTTCCAGTTTACATGTAGGCACAAATACTCTTTCAGGCCTTCCTATGAGAAAGTTGTCTTGGAACCAAATGAGCATGTTGAGGCTTTTCAACCAATTTTCTTCGGTCATCCAAACTCCTCGATATTGATACCATAATCCTTCACTCATAATTCCGTCAAGGGGCGAATCTAGAAGGAACTGCGTATATCCATCATAGTTTCGCCAAAATTTGGAACCCACAAATATTCCGTTGCATACAAGGACCTTAGATCCTATCGCTTTCTTAATCTCCCTATGCAATTGAATGAGAGCTTGCTTAACTTCTTCATCTTTCCATGAAGCTCCTGTTCTGGGATTTATGGGTATTGCGGAAGCTCCGGAAAATTCTCCAGATGCCAAAATATTCAAGCTCCAATCAGCGAAAACACCATCATACCCGTATTCGTTTATGTGTTCTCTAATCCAGTTTGCGACCCAAACTTGATAACTTGTATTGCCAATGTCAACTATAGAATGTCGAGGATAAATTGTATCGTAAACATATGATCCGTTTTCGTCTCTTAACAACCAATTGTTCTCAAAGGCCGTTTGCCATTCTTCTAGGCGCGTATTGTAAATGGCTCTTATGTTGCGATAGAGCAAAGCTTTAAAATCTGGTCTTATTTGATGAACTTGTCTTATTCTGGTTTCATCCCACCACCATTCAGAGCTCATGTCGAACAATTCTGCAATTTTATTCGCCTCCATATCCCCGAAATAGTGGGAACCTGTGAACCTCTTTAAAGCTAATGCGTGGGATGAATACTCTATTTTTCCAAAAGCCCCTATCCTATTGCTCGTTTGCAATCCCTCCACAGAGGTTAAGAGATAGAGGAAAATTAATAAACCATACGTCGTTAGTCTTATTCTCTCCATTGCTGGTCATCATATATATCGTGTCATGCGACTTAATAAATTTTTTTCAAGCATTTTGTTCGAGGGCAAGTCCCCACGGGTGCCATCAAAAAACGGGGCACGCGCGGAAAAGGAGTCTTTAATTCCATGCAAGCAATCGAGTCATTTGATTTGGTTAAAATTTACGGAGATGGTGCTAAAGCTTTACAAGGCATTAACATCTCAATAAAGAAGAGTGAACTTTACACTCTTCTGGGTCCGAATGGAGCTGGAAAAACTACTTTCTTAAGGATAATCTCAACTCAGCTCATGCCATCGTCTGGTAAAGCGTACGTCTTAGGTTATGATGTAGTTAACGAAGCATCAGAAATACATAAGCACATTTCGATTGTTCCACAAGATGTTGCCACATATGGGATTTATACTCCATGGGACTACGCATACTATTTTGCTAGGCTCAGAGCAGTGCCTAAGCAAGACGCCAAGAAAACTGCTGAGGGTGCCTTGCGAACCGTTGGATTGTGGGATTTACGAAATAGAACTTGTATAAATCTTTCTGGCGGAGAGAAAAAACGTGCTATTATTGCTTCTGCTTTATCTTCCTATGCGGATGTGTTGATGCTTGACGAGCCCACAAGCGGCTTAGATGCTATTGCTAGAAGAAATGTTTGGTCGGCTTTGAGGCAGATGATTAAGGAAGGAAAAACGATTCTCTTGACAACTCATAACATGGAAGAAGCAGAGATGGTTTCTGACAGACTTGCAATAATCAATAAAGGTCAAGTGATAGCAGAAGGCAGTCCAGAGGCAGTTAAAGAGTTGGTTGCCGAAAAATATCGGGTGGTATTGGAAGGCAACATTACTCTTTTTCCAGCATTTAAAAACGATGATGGTGTGATGCTTGGGGACAGATATATACTGTTTGTTAGGAACGAAAACGAGGTCGCCAATATGATGAGGAAAGCATTGAAGGCAGGCTTGCGAGCTCATGTTTCACCGATCACCTTAGAAGATGTCTTCGTCAAGTTGGCAGGAGGCTTCGATAATGAAAGCAGTTGAAAACGCCCTGCTGATTGCATGGATGAAGTTTTACCCCGACTTCCGCAGACAGCCCTATGTGATGATAACTCAAGCGGGAATAAGTGCTGGCCCCCTCTTTTTCATACTGTTTTCAGGATCTACTTCCGCCTTCCACAATGGCATCGTTGGAGCGATGATTTCGGTTGTTAGTTTTCTGGGTTTGACATCAGCAATCCAAGACGTTGCCCAAGACAGATATACCAAGCTTAGAGAAATAGCGGCTGCTATGCCTGTTCATCCAATGTCATATGCTTTGGGTGTAGCTTTAGCGCCACTATTGGCTTCACTACCTGGACTAGTCTGTTTCATGGCTCTTGCAATCTGGCTGGGAATAATTGGTCTGGCTTCTATAGGTCTGGTGATCGTCACGTTAATTCTGAGCTGGCTTTCAATCAGCATGATCGGCTTCACAATATCAACATATCTCACAAATGTTCCCCCATTCATGCTTGGCAACATGAGCCATCTGCTAAGCCTCGGTTTAGTCTTTGTTCCGCCAGTTTATTATTCCGAATCTGTTCTAGGCACGTTCAGTTGGGTATCATATGTTTTTCCCACGTCGAACGCTGCAAGCCTGATTAGAGGTCATTTAGGTCTTTCTTCCATTCCTTTTGAAAGCATAATAATTCACTGGCTAATCTTGATAGGCACAGTAATCGCATTCAGTTTGCTTGCAAGTTTTAAGGCAAGATGGAGGGAAAAATAACACGCATATCTCTAGGCTTGCGTGGCTTTAAATCCTACACTCGACATTCTGGGTGACTATGTGCGCTTCTCTCATTTCTGGCTGGAGTTGCCAGGAGGGGTCTTCTTCGGGTTGAAGTAGGCTTCAACCACGGGCTTCACGAGGACATCCAACAGATGTTCACCTATCTTCTCCCACATTTCTATTGTTGCGAGGTCATTTGCGACCGCGCGGATCTTCTGTAGGTCGCCTTGCCGAAGCCTGTGCATTCTTTCCATTTTTTCCTTGTGCAGACGCTGATACTCCTCTGTGGTGGGGAAGACTCCGAGCAGTTCCTTTTTCCTCGCGGAAAGGTGCGCAAAGTAGGGGTTGTCTGGATTCAGGCTCTCCCTCTTGACCTCAGCCAAGTTGATCGCGAAGGTCAGCTCCCTAAACTTCTCATCCGGAAGCTCGCTCTCCAAAAACTCTAGAACCCGCAGCGCAGGCCCAGCGTTTTCGATCCGGCGTTCAACCTCATCCAAGACGAGACGGCACACGCCTTCAACCTCACCCATGAGCAGCTTGCTTCCTTCCTTGAACGTCTGGAGGGCTTCCTCTTGGTTTAGCCATTCACCCGCAACTTGCATGGCCTTCTCGGCGAGCTGCCGATCTCTTTCTACTAGTTGCGCTTTCAAGTCCTCTTTTTGCTTAGCGAGGTCAGAGACGGTTCCTTCGGGTCCCACCTGCGCGCGTAACTGCCTAAGTTCTTTCCGGGCTTCTTCTCTCTCCTCGAGCATGCTGATTGACCGCTTTACAATGTCTTCATTTTGAGTTTTGAGGCTGTCACGTTCATCTGTCAGCCTCTCTATCTCATCTTCAAATTGTCTCTTAATCGTTGAAAATTGAATCGCGCAGTTTTTCCCTTTTTCATAGTATTCGTCGTCAAGCTGTTTTTTCCTTTCCTCATGGGTCTTCTCCAAATTGTCATATTGGGCTTTTAACGCTGAATAATTCCAATCGAGGGCCTCTATTTTTTGGTTCAATTCCGCAATTTCCGTTAACAACTGGTCTTTTTTTCCTTTCAGATTCTCCATCTCGCCTTTCAAAGTCACCAAGTAACGGGTTAGGCTTACACCTTCCTCAGAAT
>Ga0129297_10000695_pt1 | contig 16545 bp, 13 predicted proteins | sample I18A1metaG_FD_94708 | JGI IMG/M metagenome (GOLD analysis project Ga0129297, IMG submission 94708) | Lake sediment bacterial and archeal communities from Gulf of Boni, Indonesia to study Microbial Dark Matter (Phase II) - ​I18A1 metaG | ecosystem: Environmental > Aquatic > Freshwater > Lake >... | reverse complement strand
TGCCGGAATATGCGGGGATTCGATATGCGCGCCTCGAGCCGGAGGGCCTGCAGCACCCCGTATGGGACGAGCAGCATCCCGGAACGCCGTTCCTGTTCGAAGGCACCTTCCCCCGGGGGAAGGCCAAGTTCCACCCTCTGGAGTTCCGCTTCGCCACCGAGACCCCGGACCGCGAGTTCCCCTTCGTCCTCACCACGGGGCGCGTGCTGGAGCACTGGCACGGGGGCTCCTTGACCCGTCACTCGAAGCTGGATGACCTCTATCCCGAGGCCTTGATGGAGCTGCACCCTGACGATGCGGAGCGACTGGGGGTGCGAGATCGCGAGACCGTGCGGGTGAGCTCCCGTCGTGGAACCCTTGTGCTGCGGGCCACCGTCACCACGCGCACCACGCCCGGGGTGGTCTTCATCCCCTTCCACTTCCGGGAGGCCGCGGCCAACCTCCTCACCAACGATGTCCTGGACCCGCTGGCGAAGATCCCGGAGTACAAGGCCTGCGCCGTCAGGATCGCCAAGGCCGACAGCAGCGAGCTGGGGCGGCCCCACGCCCAGCAGCGACGGGGGCGGTATTAGGCTGGAGTCAGCTTGCCAAAGACGAGCGTGTCCCGGTAACGGCCATGCTCGATGGAGTTCTCCCGGAGAGTGCCGTCCAGGTGGTAGCCCAGGCGCCGCGGGATGGCCGCCGAGCGCTCATTCAGCGAGGAGCAGCGGATTTCCACCCGATGGAAGCCGAGCGAGAAGCAGGCCCGTTCGAGGGCTTCCACCGCTTCCGTGACATAGCCTTTCCCTTCGTAGTCTCGGAGTACCCAGTAGCCCAGCTCACAGCACTCCTGATCCCATAGGATGGCGTGCACACCGATGTTGCCCATGTAGACGCCCGTGACGCGGTCATACATGCCGAAGGCGGCACCGGCTCCGCTGTCGTGCTCCTCGCGGGACTTCTTGATGTAGGTGAGGGTGTCGTCCAGGGTCTTCGAGGCATCCACCCAGGGCAGGAAGACACGCAGGCGCTCACGATCCTGGTCGATGCAGGCGAACATGGTCTCGGCGAAGGAGAGTTCATGCTTCCTGAGCACCACGCGTTCGGCTTCGATCTGGTCGGGGAAGGGTCGCTTGTCCATGAATCCACGATAAACAGGAGCCCATGCACCCTCCAAGGCGAATCTCGACTCCCAGCGCAATCGGCGGATCCCAAGCTTCACTCAGCGGTGAAGCTGAGGCATCCTGGGAACGGCGCATGACCGAAAGGATCTCCGTGGCCAAGACAACGGCCCAGGTTGATAAGCGGAAGCGGGAAGCCGCAAAACGGAAGAAGACGAACATGGCCGTCCGGAAGATGGCTGCGGCGAGTCCTGCGCCAAAGGCCACGCCACCTTCACCTCAGACCACACGTTGCACGGGCCCAGCTGTCCCCTGCCTGAGGTGTGGGGGAACGGGCCGCCTGGCCATTGACTGCTCGGTCTGCAGTGGTCGCGGGGTCATGCCGGTGCGCTGCCGGAAGTGCTCCGGGAGCGGGACCTATCGCCAGGAGGCCGGTCCTTGCCTCCGCTGCAAGGCCACGGGTGTGCTGGCAGACGGCACGCCCTGCCCTCGCTGCAAGGGACGCAAGACACAGATGGCCTTCACCACTCCCTGCGCACAATGCGCCGGCACGGGTTCGTTCTCGGCGCCCTGCCGAGCCTGCGGTGGAAGCCTTCGCGTCGAGACACCCTGCGGCAACTGCCACGGGACGGGCGTATACCAGCGGAAATAGCTTCAGGGTCGACGGGAGTCGTCCGATCTAGAAGGCCTTGCCGCCGTGCTTGTGGGGACGGGCGCGGTTGAAGGCGATCTTGGCTTCCAGGGCCTCGCCCACGCGGTAGCCCTTGGCGGCGGCGTGATCCATGATCCGGATGACCACATCGGCGAACTCCTCTTCCACGGCCGAGAAGTCGGGGATGTGATCGCTGGGCGGGTTCCCGTGGCGCAGGCCCTCCAGGGCCTCCGAGAGCTCCGAGTGCATGAGGGCGATGAGCTCGCCCTCGTTCCGGTCCGCCTCCCACCAGCCCTTCTCGATGGCGATGGCATTCACCGTGGCGGCGGTCTCGTTGAAGGCTTGCGCGAAGGTCATGGGGACTCCTCACGACAGCATAAGAGTACCGGGTCGCCCCGTTGCGGGTCTCCTCGGTGCCCCTGACCGTCGAATCCGACGCCTCAGCTCAGCTTGGCCAGCACGTCCTGGATGGCCTGGAGCGCGTCGGCGGGCAGCTTGTCAGCACCCCCCTGCTCGGTATCGCGGCTCTTCACGAAGCCCACGCGGTCCGCCATGCGGGCCTTGAACTCAGCCCGGTAGGCCGGATCGCCCAGGTCGGCCTCGAAGCCGGGCCATTCGAGGATCTTGATGTCCTCGAAGGGGCCCCAAGGCTTGAAGTCGGCGGTGCCTTCCACGATGGCTTCCAGGATGCCCAGGGTGTCGGCGGGCTGCACCTTCTTGCCCATGAAGGCGCCGGTGTTCAGCACGTAGCAGGCCACGCCGTCGGCGATGAGGGTCTTGAAGCGGGTGTAGTCCATCTCCAGCGGATAGGTGCGGAAGGGGTTGGCGTAGGGCTCCACCACCAGGGCGTTGGGGTCCACGCCGGGAGCCAATCGTTCGGCGGAGGTCCGCTTGGTGGCCAGGGTTGCACCAAACACAGAGCCGAGGCTGGGCCCTTCCAGCTTGATCACGGGCGGCAGGGTCTCGTCCTTCATGAGCCAGAAGATGGCGTTGATGGGCTCATCGATGCGGTCCACGCGGTTGGGGGACCAGAGCTTGGACTTCACGGCGCGGCCGTTGCCGTTGCGCAGGTCCTCGGAGACCACGTGCAGGGTGCCGTCGGGATAGCGCGTGACGCCGTTGTTCTGGAGCGTGAGGATGAACTTGTTGTCCTCGCAGTCCATGGGGTAGTCCTGGGTCTTGTCGAAATAGGCAGGCTCCAGGGCGATGGAGTACTTGTCCTTCACGTTGATCACGAAGGCGTCGTCGTGCACCACGGTGATGTCGTACTTCTCGCCGTGGCGGGCGTGGGTGATGGTGGACTTGCCGGAGCCGGACAGGCCGAAGACGGCTGCCACGTAACTCTTGCCGCCGGGGAGGCTGTACTTCTTCATGCCGCCGTGGCAGCTGGCATAGCCGTGGCGCGCGGCCAGGTGCCAGGCCAGGGTCAGGGTGCCCTTCTTGTGCTCGCCGAAGTAGCGCATGCCCAGGAGCGCCAGGGTGTTGTGCTCGCTGTCGAAGAAGCTGAGACCCATGGGGTGGTCGGGGTGGGACCAGTCGGGATCGGAGAAGACCAGGATGTCGCCCTCGGGGTAGGGCTTGGACTTGTCGTAGCGGTCGGCGTAGCTGTCGTTGATCCACTGGAAGTTCAGCAGCCAGCTGTAGAGGATGTTGGCATGGTCCTCGGGGATCACGAGGCGGGCCTTCACCATGAAGTCCTCGTCCAGACCCACCAGGGCCTGGGTGGTGATCATCTTCCGCTTGCGGGTCTGGTAGATGGCTTCCACCACCTTGTTATAGAGGTCGTTTTTGTCCACGCCGGGCTGGCCCAGGATGCGGCGGGCGGCGGCCGCGCGACCGGAGACGGCGCCATCGTTCATCAGCAGGGCCTTGGCATCGGCGGGCAGGCCGAGCACTTCCGGCTTGTAGACGGGCATGCCGTCCAGGATCACGGTGCCGGGGGCCTTCACGGCCAGGCGATAGGCCTCGGTCACATTGGTCACGGGCAGGACGTTGTTGCCGTAGAAGGCCGTCTCCACCGTGGTGCGAATCTGGGAAGCGATCTGCTTGAAGAGGCCCTTGCCGGGATAGGCGCCAATCGTGGCCATGCATGTCTCCTTTGAAAAAAAATTACCATCAAACCCCGAAAATATCCTTCATAAACAAGTAAAAGTGGATGATATTTTAGCGCAATCATCCTGGAACCCTCTAATGGTGATGGCCCCCAATAGGGGGCCATCAAACTGAATTCAATATGCTTCCTGCGTCATCTACGCATGCAGGTTGCCTGGATCACTCGAAGTCGGTCTTTTCGGGGTTTCCCAGGAAGAGGTGATAGGCGTGGTTCTGGGTCTCCTCGGCACAGGGGTAACCGACTTCATCGAGGAACCGCTGGAAGTCCCTCCGCTCCTTCTCGGGAATCTGGAACCCCACCAGGACCTGCCCGTAGGTGGCGCCGTCGTTCCGGTAGTGGAAGAGGCTGATGTTCCAGGTATCCGCCATGCGGGACAGGAAGGCCAGCAGGGCTCCTTTCCGCTCCGGGAACTCGAACCGGTACAGCAGCTCGTTGATGTCGTGCTTCACATGACCACCCACCATGTGCCGGATGTGCTGCTTGGCCAGCTCGCTGTCCGTCAAGTCCTTCAGCAGGTAGCCCTCGGCCCGCAGTTCCGCCAGCGTACGCTCACGCTCCTCCCGGCTGGTCAGTCCCATGCCGATGAAGACATAGGCCTGGTCCGGATCCGTATAGCGGTAGTTGAACTCCGTGATGGGCTTGGAGCCCATGGCCATGCAGAAGGCCTTGAGGGCTCCGGGTCGCTCCGGAAGGTTCAGGGCAAAGATGCACTCCCGGTCCTCGCCAAGCTCGGCCCGCTCGGAGATGTGCCGCAGGCGGTTGAAGTTGACGTTCGCGCCGCTGACGATGGCGACGAGTGACTTCCCGGTCACGCCCGTCTCCTGCACATATTTTTTCATTCCGGCCACGCCAAGGGCTCCGGCGGGTTCGGCGATGGAGCGGGTGTCGTCGAAGATGTCCTTGATGGCCGCGCAGATCTCGTCGGTGTTCACCCGGATCACGCGGTCCACGCATTCCCGGGCCAGCCGGAAGGACTCCTCGCCGATCTGCTTGACGGCCACGCCGTCCGCAAAAATGTCCACCTTGTCCAGCACCACCCGTCGGCCTGCCTTCAGGGACTGATACAGGGCTGCGGAGCCTTCGGGCTCCACGCCGATGATCTTGATCTCCGGGCGCAGGTATTTCACGTAGGTGCCCACTCCGGCGATAAGGCCTCCGCCACCCACCGGGATGAAGATGGCGTCGATGCCATCTTTGTGCTGCCGGAGGATCTCCATGCCGATGGTGCCCTGCCCTGCGATGACTTCGGGGTCATCGTAGGGATGGACGAAGGCCAGCCCCCGCTCCTGGGCCAGGCCCCGGGCATGGGCATAGGCCTCGTCGTAGGTGTCGCCATGGAGGATCGCCTCCGCCTTCTTGCGGCGCACCGCATCCACCTTGATCTGGGGTGTGGTGGCCGGCATGACGATGACGGCAGGGATGCCGAGCCGCTGGCAGGAGAGGGCGACACCCTGGGCGTGGTTGCCCGCCGAGGCAGCGATGACGCCGTGCTTCCGGTCCTCCGGAGTCAGGTTCGCGATCTTGTTATAGGCCCCGCGGATCTTGAAGGAGAAAACCGACTGGAGGTCCTCCCGCTTCAGGAAGACCTGGTTGGCGAAACGCTCCTCCAACAGCGGGGCGGGTTCAAGGGGGGTTTCGTTCGCGACCTGGTAGACCTTGGCCTCCAGGATCTTCTTGATGTACTTGCTCGGCATCGAAGCTCCACGGCAATGCGCTGAAGCACTCCATTGTAGGGGAGAGAGCATATTGTCCACTGGACAAGGCAATTGATATTGCTAATGACCGCAAGGCCGGGGACGATGTGGGTACAGCAATTGTCTATTCCGGATGCGTTGAACTGCGTTCCGCTGCCGGATTGATACGGAGGAATGCTCATGCGAAGGCATCTTTTCCTGGCCGCATCTCTATTCACGGGGCTCTGCCTGATGACGGTGGGCTGCAAGAAGGAGCAGACCATCAGGATCGCCACCCAGAGTCCGCTCTCGGGAGATACCAAGGATGCGGGCGAAGGCATCAAGAACGCGGCTCAGCTGGCCATCGACCAGCTATCCGGCCCCCTGAACGAGATGGGCATCAAGGTCGAGCTCGTTCCCTTCGATGACAAGGCCGATCCCAAGGCAGGCATCGAGAATGCGAAGACCATCGTGGCCGATCCCGCCATTCTCGCGGTCATCGGACACTACGACTCGGGCGTGCAGATCCCGTCCTCGGAGATCTACCACGGCGCCAACCTCTGCAACATCTCTCCCGCCAACACGAATCCGGATGTCACCGATCGTGGCTATGCCGAGGTGAACCGCATCTGCGGCCGCGACGATGTCCAGGGCGCCGTGGGTGCCCAGCTGGCCAAGAAGCGGCGCGTCGGCAGCGCCTACGTCATCCACGACACCACCCAGTGGGGCCGAGGCATTGCCGAGTTCTTCAAGAAGGAAGCCGAAAGCCAGGGCATCCGCGTGGTGGGCTTCACGGGCACCGAGGAGAAGAAGGACTTCTCGGACCTGGTCCCGGCGATCCTGAAGCAGAAGCCCGACGCGGTCTACCTGGCCGCCGGGTATGAGGCTTCGGCCGTCTTCAAGCAGCTGAGGGACAAAGGCTTCAAGGGCATCTTCATCTCCGTGGACGGCTTCGACTCCCCCGAAGCGGCCACCATCGTCGGGGACGCCCTGCTGGCTGGTGAAGGCACCTACTTCTCCACCGTGGCCGGACCGGCCTTCGCCTACCCCGACACCGCCAAGTTCGTGAACGACTTCAAGGCCAAGTACGGCGCGCCGCCGAAGCCCTATGCCGCCCAGTCCTACGACTGCACGGCCATCGCGCTGAAGGCCATCGAGAACGCCGCCAAGGCGGCGGACGGCAAGGTCCCCGCCCGGGCCGAGGTGTCCAAGGCCGTTCGGGACCTGAAGAATTTCCCTGGCATCACGGGCACCGTCACCTTCAACGCCAAGGGCGATCCCATCAAGGCCCGCTACTTCGTGATCCAGGTGACCTCCGCCGACCCGGCCCGCTGGGCCGCCAACCGCGTGGACCAGACCCTCGACATCGCGCCACCCCAGTAAATTTCCCCTCAGGTAATGCCTATGACAGCGCTCATAACGGGCGCTGTCTTGTTTTTGGGTGCAAACCTTTCGTGTGGCTTGAGTAATTCGCAGACAAGGTACTGGGGTATTCCTTGCGTCATGGCGGATACCACGGCTGGCTATGGAAAAAATGATGCAAAAAAAGAAATAATGAACGATGTGATTCTTGTTGGGAGATGGCCGGTCTTTTGCTGCACACGGTTCCGTTGATCCAACCCACCTAGCGGCACACGACATTCCCAGGCATCACGACATCCCGGCACCAGAGGGCCGCCGGGTGGAAGGGCGTGCGCTTTCATCCCTGTCTGCTTTCCACGGAGGCATTGCATGCACGATATCAAGTTCCTGTTCGTCCCGGCATTGATCGCCCTGCTGAGCGTCATGCCCGGCTGCCGGGAAGACAAGATCATCAAGATTGCCTCCCACAGTCCCCTCACCGGGGAGAAGGCTCCGAGCGGGCTGGGCGTCATGAGGGGAGCCAAGCTTGCCTGCGAGCAGCTGTCCGCGCCCCTCACGGAGCTGGGGTTCAAGGTCGAGTTCGTCTCCTATGATGACCAGGCGAAGCCGGACACGGGGGTCGCCAACGCCAAGGCCATCGTAACCGACCCAAGTATTCTGGCCGTGGTGGGGCACCAGAACTCGGGCGTCCACATCCCGTCAAGCGAGATCTACCACGGCGCTCAGCTGGCCAGCATCTCGCCCTCGACCACCAACCCTTTGGTGACGGAACGGGGCTATCTGGAAGTGAACCGGATCTGCGGCCGGGATGATGTGCAGGGCGCCGTCGGGGCCCAGTTCGCTCGGAGCCGCGGCATCCGGAGTGCCTATGTCCTGCACAACCAGACCCTCTACGGACAGGGGATCGCGGAATACTTCCGGAAGGAGGCGGCCGTCCAGGGCATCCAGATCACGGGAATCGAAGGGACTGAGGAGAAGGTGAACTTTGAAGCTCTGATCGCGAAGGCCATGGCCCGGAATCCAGAGGCGATTTACTGGGCGGGGGGTTACGAGTCCGCGGCCCTCATCAAGCTGGCCAGAGCCCGCGGCTACAAGGGGATGTTCCTTTCGGTGGACTCCTTCGATGGCCCCGATGCCGCGAGTCTGGCGGGCGATGCGCTCCTGGAAGGCCAGGGCACCTATTTCTCCACCATCGCAGGACCGGCCTTCGCCTACCCCGACACCGCCCGGTTCATCTCCGACTACAAGGCCACATACGGCGCGGCTCCCCACCCATCCGCGGCCAAGTCCTTCGACTGCGCGGCCATGATCCTGAAAGCCATCGAAAAGACCGTCCGAGCGAATGGCGGAGAGATCCCATCGCGGCTCGACGTGACCAATGCGATCCGGAGCCTCGGCACCTTCCCCGGCATCACCGGCATGATCACCCTCAACGGCAAGGGCGACCCGGAAAAGACCAAGTACTTCATCATCCAGGTCACCTCAGCCGATCCCGCGCGCTGGGCCTCGAACCGCGTGGACAAGATCCTGGAGATCGCCCCGCCGCAGTAGGCGTGGTATTCATCGCCCCAGGTGGGCCTTCGCGGTCCTCAGAAACCGGTCCCTGGCCACCGTGTGGTCGATGATGGGCCGGGGATAGGAAACCCCCAGCTGCACGCCCGCAGAGGTCAACACCGCTTCCGGAGCCAGGTGGGGCTTATGGATCCACCTGGCCGGGAGGTCGGCCAGTTCCGGGACCCAGTGGCGAACGTAATGGCCCTCGGGGTCGAAGCGCTCGCCCTGGAGCACCGGGCTGAAGATCCTGAACCATGGCTGGGCATCGCACCCGCAGCCGGCGCTCCACTGCCATCCGAGGTCGTTGTTGGCCTCATCGGCGTCGACCAGGTGCGCCAGGTAGTGGGCCTCACCCCTGCGGAAGTCGAGAAGCAGATGCTTGGCCAGGAAGCTGGCGGCGATCATCCGGGCACGGTTGTGGACGAACCCCTCGCCAAGCAGCTGACGGGCGGCCGCATCCACGAGCGGATAGCCCGTCCGGCCTTCGGCCCAGGCAAGCCAGTCGCCTTCGTCCTGGCGCCAGGGGAAGCCCTCGAAGGCGGGCCGGAAAGGCCTCTCGAGCAGATCCGGCCGTTCCCACAGCCAGTGGTGGGCGAACTCCCGCCACAGCAGCTCGTTGCGGAAGGTCTCTCCCGCCGAATGCCCCGCTGAGGAGACGTGGTGCCAGAGGGTCCGGATGGAGACCGTGCCGAAGTGGAGATCCGCGGACAGCCGGGAGGTGCCCTCCCGGTCCATCCGGTCCCGGTCCGTGGCGTAGGCCTGGAGTCCCTGGGCCAGGAAGCTCTCCAGCCGATGAAGGCCGCGCGACTCACCCCCAGCCAACAGGTGTGGGTTCCGGTTCAACCCCATGGCTTCCAGGGTCGGAAGGGAGCCTGCTCCGGTGTGAACTCCCTCGGGCAGTGACGGCAGGCTCTGGGGTGCGCGCAGGGGGATTCCCACGTCCGCATCCCGGTGGAACGTGCGCGCAAAGGCGGTGAAGACACCGTGCAGGGTTCCGCCGCGCGTCCGCAAGGAGCCGGGCGGCGCCAAGGTCTCCCCTTCGAAGCGGCGGAAAGGCACACCAATGCGACCCAGGCCGCGTTCGAGGCGCGCATCCTCTTCCAGCCTGGAGGGCTCACCCCTGCGATGGGTCAGGACCTGGTCCACCTTCCAGCGTTCCGCCCAGGCCGGGATGACCTCCTCGCTGCGGCCCTCCGCGAGCAACAGGCGGGAACCGAGCCGCTGGAGGGACTGCTGCAGGTCCGCCAGCGCATCCAGCCGGACCTGCATGCGCGGAGCCATGGTCCTGGCACGCTCCGGCGAGAAGCCTTCAGGATCCAGCACGAACAGCGGGATGACTTCGCCCGAAGCCGCGGCTTCCATCAAGGGGGCATGGTCGGCGATCCGCAGGTCCTTTCCCGAAACCACACCAGGTTTCGCATCGCGTCAACTCCTGCGGCGCGCGGTTGCGAGGAACACCGGATAGTCGCGACCGTTGCGGCGGATCTCATGGGCCGTGGTGGCTCGCGTCCCTTCGAATCCGGCCGCCTGCAGGAGGTCCAGGACTTGACTGCGATCGAAGCCCAGGTGGAAGACATCGTCCGTCTGGTCGTGGAAGGTGCCATCCTCCGCGTCCAGATCCGCCAGGGCCACCTGACCTCCCGGCCGGAGGTGCTCACGAAACTGCCGGAAGAGGGGCGCCAGGTCACGGACGTGATGGAGGGTCATGCTGCTCACGATGAGGTCGTAGGTCCCCCGCAGGGCATAGCCGTCCTCCGGCCGCAGCTGGAACGATTCCACACCGGTGAGTCGCTGCTCGCGGACCTTCCGCCCCAGCACCTCCAGCATGCCGTGCGAGGTGTCGGCTCCCGTGATGGTTCCGACGCGGGACCGCAGGTTCAAGGTCAGGAGGCCCGTGCCGCAGCCGAAGTCCAGGACCGCCATGGCGGGCGAAAGCGTCATTTCCCGGACGATGGCCTCGGCCACCCCCTTGGCAAGGCTGACCCGCCGGGGATTCTCGTCCCAGGTGGCTGCTTCCTGGTCGAACCGCTGGGTCTGCGACATGGGAGCTCCCATCCTGGTCAGTAGGATGCCACCGATCGGCGCAAGAATCGGGTCGCCCGGCGGGATCTATCGCTCGATCATGCCTGTGGGACATGCTCCCAGGAGATGCCGATGACCCGTGTGTTCGCCCCCGGCTGTGCCCTTCTTCTGCACAAGCCAGCGCTTGCGGAGCGCTTGAAACAGTACCTGAAGCTGAGGGAGCACTTGACCTGCTGCCACCACGAGCCCGGGCTGCCCCCGGGAACCATCGTGATCAACGTCTGCCCCGGCTGCGATCGACGCTACCGGGAGTCATACGAGGGGATCTCCACGGTCTCGCTCTGGGAGGTGCTCGCGGAGGACACCTCCTTCCCCTTCCCCGATCATGGGGGCCGGTCCATGGCCATCCAGGACGCCTGCCCCACCCGTACCGAACCGCGCGTGCATCGGGCGGTCCGCACCTTGATCGAGCGCATGAACATCCGGCTCGTGGAGCCGGAGGCCACCCGGGAACAGGCGGTGTGTTGCGGGGACAGCGGCTACGGCACCGTTCCCGTGGCCCAGGTCCAAGCCGCCATGCGGAAGCGGGCCAAGGCCATGCCCTGCGCCGACGTGATCGTGTACTGCGTCTCCTGCGTGAAGGCCATGCACCACGGCGGCAAGCGGCCCCGCCACCTCGTGGATCTGCTGTTCGGCGAGAACACCCCCATCGGCACCTTCGAGCCGGAGGCCTGGCACACGCAGCTCGAAGCCTTCATCGAGGCCCACTGACATGAATCGCAGCGACTACAGCCGCATCGAAGCGGCAATCCGGTACCTGGAGTCCCACGCCCAGGAGCAGCCCAGCCTCGGTGTGCTGGCCCGTCACATCGGGCTCAGCGAGTTCCACTTCCAGCGGCTCTTCCGGCGTTGGGCGGGGGTCACCCCCAAGGACTTCCTCCAGTGCCTCACCCTGAGCCATGCCAAAGCCCTGCTCGCCCAGTCGGCCAGCCTCCTGGAGACGAGCCAGGCGCTTGGCTTGTCCGGTCCCGGGCGGCTGCATGACCTGTTCCTCACCCTGGAGTCCATGACGCCGGGGGACTACAAACGTGGAGGACTTGGGCTGACGATCCGCTGGGGGGTGCATGGCACCCCCTTCGGTGAGGCGATCCTGGCGGCCACCGAGCGGGGGCTGTGCGCGCTCAGCTTCCTGGGGGAAGCGGGTGTGCCTGAAGCCCTGGCGGAGTGGCGGCACCGATGGCCGGAGGCGGAGCTGAGGCAGGATCCTTCCCGGACGGCTCCCATGGCATGTGCCATAGCCACCCGCATGAAGGGCGAGACCAGCCAACCGCTCTCCCTGCTGCTGATGGGGACCGAGTTCCAGGTCACGGTGTGGAAGGCGCTCCTGGCCATCCCCGAGGGGCAGGTGATCTCCTACCAGGGGCTCGCGCGGCTGGCGGGTTCCCCGGGCGCCTCCCGGGCCGTGGGTTCGGCCTTGGCCTTGAATCCCATCGGATATCTGATTCCTTGCCACCGGGTCATCCGGACCACAGGTGCCGTGGGGGAATACCACTGGGGAAGCGACCGCAAGCGTGCTCTGCTGGGCGTGGAGGGGGCCCGTCACGTGGACATGCTGTCCGCCGCACACGGCTGAAGTTCACGTTCAATTCATCAAATTCGACAGACCGGCCGATAGGTAGGGTTTCAGGGGAGGGCTGGAGCCCGATGGCCGATGGAATGCGGTATGGACCTGCGCCTTCCCGCCGGGGAAGCGAAACCGGCTTTCAGCCTCCTTCGATCCCACGCGGCCTGATCCAGTTCCTGGGCCAGGCCCCCTCGGAGCAGGTTGCGTGCGAGCGTGTGCTGGAAGAGCTCCAGGCCCTGCTGGGACTCCCCTGTGTGGCACTGCTCCGGCGGCTGGCCTCGGGAGCCTCGAAGCTGGTGGTTGGCCTGGGACTCCCGGAGGCCGCCTCCCGCCAAGCCCTGGAGCGGCTCTTTTCCTGGCCCACACCGGAAGGCGACGCCATCCACTTCGTGCCCACCCTGGAAGAGGAAGGGCCTTTCTGGAGGGTCTTCATCCGCCACGGGGTGCGATCCCTGACCCTCTTCCGGCTGGACCCGGAGCGGACCCTCATCCTTGGGCATCGCTGGAACGCCCCGTTGGAACCGCCACAACTGGAATTCGTGCTGAGCCTTTCGGGATTGCTATCGCTTGCCTTGCAGCGATTTGCAGCTCAATCCTCCACCGGTTTGCGGTTGCCTTCCAACGCATCCCACGAGACGTGGTTCAAGGTGTTCGACCTGAGCCCCGATGCCATCGACCTGACGCGCCTGGAGGACGGGGTCTCCCTCAACTGCAACCTCAGCTACCTGAAGCAGTCGGGCTTCACCCGGGAGGAGTTCATCGGGCACTGCACCCTTCCAGGCGACCTGGGGGTCTGGGTGCGCAAGGAGGATCGCGCCAGGCACGTGGCCGAGCTGAAGGCGCACGGCAAGGTCTTCGACTTCGAGGCCCCCCTCCGGCGCAAGGACGGGAGCGTCTACGTTGGGCTCATCTCTTCGGCGCTCTTGGAAGTGGACGGCCAGCCCTGCAACCTGAGCTTCACCCGGGATTTCACTGAGCGCAAGCGGGCCGAGGAGGCGCTCCAGGAGGGCACCCAGCGCCTGGAGCTGGCCTTGGCCTCAGGCAGCCTCGGCATCTGGGACCGAAATCTGCGAGTGGGCACCACCCTCTGGGATGACCGCATGTTCGAGCTCTACGGCTTGGACAAGGCCCGGTTCAAGCCGGATTTCGAGACCTGGCTGCGGCAGGTTGTCCATCCCGAAGACGCAGCCGAGGTTCGTCAGATCATCCGGGCTGCGGAAGTCGGAGAGCGACCCTACGATCTCAAGTTCAGGATCGTCCGGCCCGACGGGACGGTCCGCCACATCAAGTCCAACGGTGTCGTGATCAAGGGCGAGGATGGCCGGGCCGCGAGGGTCATCGGCATCAATCGAGATCGCACGGACCAGGTGGAGGGGGAGGCCGAGCGGCGGCGCCTCCAGGCGGAACTGCACCACATGGAGAAGCTGGAGAGCATCGGCAGCCTGGCGGGCGGCGTGGCTCATGACATGAACAACGTGCTGGCAGCCATCCTGGTATCCGCCGAGATGCTCCGTGACAGATGCCCGGAGGGGGATCCCACCGGCAAGTCCCTGGACGTGATCCTTCACGCAGGCCGTCGAGGCCGCGACCTTGTGAAGGCGCTCACGGACTTCGCCCGCAAGGGCCTGGGGGAGACCTCCACCTTCGACCTCAACGAGGTGGTCCGCAAGGAGGTGCAGCTGCTCCGGCAGACGACCCTCAAGAAGGTCCAGGTGAGCATGGATCTGGACCCGCACATCCCGGCGATCTGCGGGGTGGCCTCGGATCTGGGCAGCGCCATCATGAACCTCAGCGTCAATGCGGTGGACGCCATGCCCGATGGGGGCACGCTCACCTTCCGGTCCATGGCCTTGCCCGATGGGTGGATCGAGCTGTCCGTGACGGATACCGGCCAAGGAATGCCTCCGGAAGTCCTGGCCCGCGCCATGGAACCGTTCTTCACCACCAAGCCCGTCGGAAAGGGGACGGGCCTCGGGTTGTCGCGGGTCTATGGCACGGTCCGGGCCCATGGCGGCACCCTCGATATCTGGAGCGAAGCCGGCCAGGGCACCTCGGTCATCCTGCGCCTGCCGACGGGACAGGAGCCGGCCGCGAAGCATCCCGTGCCCCACGCCGAGGACCGGGAGGATTCCACGGCCTCGATGCGGATCCTGCTGGTGGACGACGAGGGGATCATCCTGGAGACGGTCCCGGACATGCTGGCGGTCCTGGGGCACACCGTGGAGACGGCCTCCCTGGGCGAGCTGGCCCTGCAGCGTCTGCATGCCGATCCGGATTTCAACGTCGTGATCCTGGACCACAACATGCCCGGCTTGACCGGAGCCGAGACCCTCGTCCACCTGCGCCGGATGGCCCCCACCCTGCCCGTGGTCCTCTCCACGGGCTTCATGGACACGGACACCGAAGACCTGCTGGCCCGAATCCCGCACGTCTGGACCCTGAAGAAGCCCTACAGCATGAGGGAGATCCAGCGTGTGCTGACCGAGATCTCCCAGGCTGGCTCCGGGGCTTCCTGAGCCGGGGTCAGTGGGCCTGCTGCAGGTGATCCAGCGGCAGGGCCGGAACCGCCTTGCCGTGGCGCCGGAACCGGAGGGGCTGCCCTCGAAGTGAAGGGACCATCCGAAGGTGGTCCCGCTTGGACCCGTCTTCAGTTCGTTTCCTTCGTCACGAAGCTGCCGCCCCAGATGGCCTGGGCGTCCCACTGGGAGAAGGCTTGGGCGAAGGTGGCCATGTCCTTCTCGGAGATTCGTCCCACGGGGGTGACGAAGTAGACCACCGTGACGCGGATGGGCTCCTCGGCTCGGGCGCCCTGGTAACCGGAGCCCGTGAAGTAGGCGCCTTCCGCTTCGCCATGGCCGATGGCCACCCGGTCCAGACCAGGCTCCGAGCGCTTGGCCTTGCCTTCCGCCTTGTAGAGGAAGTCGGCCGAGCCTGCCGCGGCGGAAGGCATGGGTGCGGCCGACATCGGCGCGGCCAGCCCCGGCGCTTCCGCCTCGCTGTAGTAGGTGGTGGATTCGTCCGCGAAGGCGCGATGAACCGGCGGCGTGCCCATGTTGCTGAGCTGGATGTTCCGTGTATCCCGTTTCAGGGGGATCTGGATCAGGTAGTAGCGCTGGACGTCGACATCCATGCCCCGGGCCTTCAGGTCCCGCTCCATCTGCAGCAGGTCCTGGCGGTCTTCGGCCCGGCTGGCCGTGAAGGGCGCCTTCTGTCCGTGGATATTGGCGAAGAGCATCTGGTGGCTGCCAGGGCCCACAATGGCCTCGTGGCTGCCTTCGATGACATCCGTGATGACGAAGTTCGTGGAGCCGTACGGGTAGATGCTGAAGTTGAAGGCCGCCCGGGGCGGCACGCCCTCGGGCGGGGCCGCCTGCGGCCAGGCGCCGCGCATGTTCCGGGCGGGCACGGGCACGATGGCGAACTGGTTGGAGACGATCACGTTCCGATCCCGGTTCCTGGAGGTCAGGCCCAGTTCCCGCAGGCGCTCCGGGAGCGTCTTCTCCACCATGCGTCCCCAGGACTTCGTGTGGATCTTGATGCGGTCCGCGGGCACCATCAGGACCTTGTCCCGGAAGTTGCTGTCCCGGCGCACGGAGAGCGCCAGCTTCGCCGAGGAGGGGTCGCTCTCGTCCCGGCGCACCCAGATCCCCACGTCGCTGATGCGATCGCCCCACACGCTGTTCTCGTCGCGGCCGATGTCCTCCCAGCTGATCTTCACGGGGTGGAAGGCATGCCGGTTCATCAGGTTCATGAAGTCCGGCCGGTTCCAGAGGTTCGTGGTTTCGCGGAAGTAGTCCTCCCAGGCCAGGTTCGGCGGAGGTGTGGGCTTGGGCCGTTCGCCCCAGTTGACCCGCATCAGGCGGCCGATGGCCGCGCGGATGCTTTTCATGGCACCGGGGCTGGTGATGCCCAGGTCCTGGGCGATCTCCACGATGGCGAAGTCCACCTTGCTGTTGCCCAGTCCGTTCTGGCGGGCCTCTTTCAAGGCGATGAGCACGTTGGGACGGATCCCCAGGGCTTCCGCTTCGTTGATGTGAAGGCCCTGGTAGTCGAAGACCGACTTGATCTGGGCGGAGCTAGGCTCGGCCTGCCAGGCGCTGGCCGCGGGCTTTTCCTGGGCGATCCAGGCGGCGCTGGAGCCCAGGAGGGTGGCACTGAGGAGAAGGGTGGGAGCGAAGGCGGGCATCGGGCACCTCATGGTTGCACTGAGGGAATGCCGGGCCCCGTGGATTCCTTTCAGAGGGATTTCATCGATCGCCCCGATCAGGGGGCCGAGCTCCGGCATAATCGAGGGCATGTATCGCAGCCTCGCCCCGGACAAGATCGTGGAGACCTCCGAGCGGCTCCTGGCCCGAATCCGCGAGCGCTTTCCCGAGTCCAGCCTGAGCAAGCTGGCCGAGGAGCTGACGGCCGTCACCCGGCGGGCCGCCGAGCTGAGCGGGTGG
>Ga0129297_10000694_pt1 | contig 16551 bp, 15 predicted proteins | sample I18A1metaG_FD_94708 | JGI IMG/M metagenome (GOLD analysis project Ga0129297, IMG submission 94708) | Lake sediment bacterial and archeal communities from Gulf of Boni, Indonesia to study Microbial Dark Matter (Phase II) - ​I18A1 metaG | ecosystem: Environmental > Aquatic > Freshwater > Lake >... | reverse complement strand
TAGACATACCACTTATAGTGGGAGGCGGCATAAGAACCTCTAAACAAGCTAAGGAGATAGTGTGCGCTGGCGCCGACGTTATCGTAACAAGTACGATCCTTGAAGAAAGTGAGAGAAGTGAGGCGAGAGATAAACTCACGGAAATAATACGAGGTATAAAAGAAGGAGTTAGCAGAAAGATTAGTAACCGCACAGAAGAATAGTTATGACTGCACTTGCATTATTTTGAAGCCATGAATAAAAGGTCAGTTCCCGAGGAGAGGTAACTTGAGTTTAAAGATGAGCAAAGATTGTCAAGAATATATGTCTTCCCTAAGGGAGAAACTCGATATCTTATATGATGTTGCCGCGAAAGCGCGGGCTAAAGGCTTAGATCCGGAGAGGTCCCCTGAAACTAAGATGGCTGAAGACCTAGCTGGGCTTGTCGAAGGCTTTATTGGCCCACTTGGGGTCGCCGAAAGGATAAGGGAATTAAGCGAGAAGATGCCGCGTGAAGAGGTTGCTTTCAAGATAGCTGAGGAAATCATGTATGGAAAATTTGGGCATTTGGAAGAACATAAAGCCCTCGATCAGGCCATTAGAACGGCTGTTGCAATACTTACAGAAGGGGTTACGGCCGCTGTTTATTCAGAGGGTATAGCTAGAGTATCCATCAAATTTAATCCTGACAAATCAAGGTATCTAGCGGTTTATTTCGCCGGCCCGATACGTTCAGCAGGCGGCACAGAGACCGCTTTAACCCCGGTGATTGCCGATTTTGTTAGACGTCTCTTAGGGTTGGATAGGTATAAGCCAACCGAAGAGGATGTTGGAAGGTTTATTGAAGAGCTGAGGCTCTACGAACGGGAAGTAGGCAGATTCCAGTACCATGTATCAGATGAAGAGGTAAGAAGGGCTTTGCAGTTCCTCCCGATTGAAGTCACGGGAACACAATCCGACCCCGTTGAGGTCTCATCTTTTCGAAACTTAGCTCGTATTGAAACCAACGGTGTGCGCGGCGGAGCCCTCCGTGTTGTTAACGATGGAATCATAGGCCGCGCAGCCAAAGTATTGGCCGTTGTGGAAGATGTGGGAATTCAGGGGTGGGACTGGCTGAGAGATATAAGGGAGATTCAGAGGGAAAAGACGTCAGGATTCATGGAGGAAGTCCCAGCTGGCCGACCCATACTCTCTTTTCCGTCCAGAGGTGGTGGTTTTAGGCTTCGTTATGGAAGAGCCCGAAACACCGGGTTGGCAGCTGTAGGTCTGCATCCATTGACGATGATGGTTCTTCAAAACTTTGTTGCAGGCGGGACTCAGCTCAAGATTGAGACGCCTGGAAAATCCGGAATCGTTCTTCCAGTAGATGCTATAGAGCCTCCAGTTGTCCGGTTGAAGGATGGTTCCGTGGTCAGGGTTTGTTCCCCAAACATTGGTGAGATAAGAGATAAGATTGATAAGGTTCTCTTTCTAGGTGATATTTTAGTAAGTTTTGGCGACTTTTTGAACAATAATAAGGCTCTCTTGCCGTCTGGTTATACCGAGGAGTGGTGGAGTGAAGATCTTTGTTCATCGGTCGAGAAGAATTTCAACGGAATCCTCGAAGAAGCCGCAGTCTTAACTAAGATCCCCGCATCTAAACTTGAGGCGTTTCTGAATAACCCATTCCACAATAAGCCCAGTGCAAAAGAAGCTATAATCTTAAGCCGTACTCTGAAAGTACCTCTCCACCCGCTTTATACGTATTTCTGGCCTAATATCTCAAGCGAGGAACTTGGGCTCATTAGGCGTTGGCTTTTATCCTCCAGAACAAAGGTTGAAGATGGCTTCGTATCTGAAATAAGAGGTTCTACGGATAGATACATTAAGCGTATACTTGAGAAGATATGCGTCCCTCATAGAATTGTTGAGAATCAAATATTTATGGAAGACGATGATGCCTGCACATTTGCTTATTCTCTTGGTTTTAATACCCCTGGAAAAGAGGTGCAATCTTCCAAGACCATACTTGAGAACGTCGAAGAACTGAGCGGGCTCATTCTTAGAGAAAAAGCGCCATCATTTATCGGCGCCAGAGTTGGGCGCCCTGAAAAAGCGAAGAGGCGGGAGATGGAGCCGCCCGTTCAGATGCTATTCCCAACTGGATTGTCTGGTGGCTCCCAACGAGATCTAATGAAAGCCTCTGAGAAGGAGGTAATCAGTGTTGAAATTGTGAAACGTCGATGCCCTAAGTGTCAAATAATAACCTTCAGAACGTTATGCTCGAACTGTGGCTCAGAGACGACCCTTGAAACAGTCTGCCCCCGATGTGGAAGGGCTCTAAAAGAGAATGTCTGCCCAGTTTGCAAGGTTCCTACGAAAAATTTCGAAAGACAACTCATAAATATTAAGGAGATAGTTAATGAAGCCTGCAAAAGAGTAGGATTTACTCCTAGCCGCGTTAAAGGCGTGAAGGGTTTAACCAACAAGACTAAGACGCCCGAGATTATTGAGAAGGGAATCCTACGGGCTAAGTATGATCTCTCAGTCTACAAGGATGGGACAATACGCTTTGACGTGACGAATGCTCCCTTGACTCATTTTAAACCTTCAGAGATCGGCGTTTCTCCAGAGAAACTCAATGAGTTGGGATACCACTATGATCATGAGGGGAAGCCCATCGTCGATCCCAACCAAATATGCGAACTCAAAGTTCAAGATGTTATTATACCCCAAAAGAGCGTGGATTACTTCATTCGCACCGCCAACTTTCTTGATGAGCTCCTAGAGAAGCTTTACAGCCTCAGTCCGTACTATAATGTCAAGCGACAGGAAGACCTAGTAGGCCTCCTCGTTGTGGGCTTGGCGCCTCATACATGTGCTGGTACACTTGGGAGGATAATCGGATTCACTAAGCTGAATGTCTGTTTTGCTCATCCCTTCTGGCATTCGGCTAAGCGTAGAGACTGCGACGGCGATGAAGACAGCTTGATGCTTGCTTTAGATGTCTTCTTAAACTTCTCTAGGACTTTCTTGCCGGCTCAGATTGGCGGCATGATGGACTCCCCCCTCTTTATAATCTGCACGATAAATCCAAAGGAGGTACAGCGGCAAGCCCACGAGATGGATGTTGCGTCTAAGTATCCCTTAATCTTCTATGAAAGTACCCTCAAAGGGGTCTCAGCTAAAGAAATCGTCGAGGCAATAGATGTAGTGAAGCATCGTTTAGAATCTGAGGCTCAGTTCCAAGGGTTTAGCTATACGGTTCCAGTTTCAGATATCAACTCTGGAAACCGAGAGAGCGTCTACAAAACCCTGAAAAGCATGATGGATAAACTGAAAGGCCAGCTTCAATTGGCGGAGATGATCGAGGCCGTTGATGCTAATAAGGTTGCTGAGATCGTTTTAACCACGCATTTTATACGTGACATATCTGGCAATCTCCGCGCCTTCTCAACTCAGAAGTTCCGATGCAAGACCTGTAATAAGAGCTATAGACGCTTGCCCCTTAAGGGGAGATGTTTACAGTGTGGCGGAGAGTTAACTCTCACAGTTCACAGGGGCGGAATCGAAAAATACCTTCAGGATGCCCGACGCCTTGTAGAGAGGTATGGACTGTCTGACTATTACGCTCAACGGCTCTCCCTAGTCGAGGATGAGATCAACTCAATATTTGAAAGTAGAAGAGGTACCAAACAATCAAACTTAGCCGATTTCATAGGTTCGTAGGAGACCAACCTTTTAGTCGAAGAAATTTTATACTTGACCAGATACTCATTCTTTGGGGATCATGTTAAAATCTGCATACCATCCAAAGGCATTTTTAGCCCTGAAAAAGAACGTTCAACGTGGATTAATCAAAAGGACGAAGATCGTGTTGCTGCTTCAGGGGTCTCCCTTAAGTGCCGCAGCTTTGGCGCAGAAAACCGGGTTAAGCTACAAATCTGTCCTTCACCACCTACACCTATTAGAGGTCGAATACATAATCGCTCGCGGTGATAGTAAGCCATACATCTGGAGATTAACGGGAGTTGGGCAGCAAACTCTGCTCGGAGAATAGAGCGTCTTTTTTAGATTGGCAGTCGCTCTTTTGCGTCTTCATCAGCGTATGTGGCCAAAATCTCGCCGAAATAAAGTGTATGATAATTTCCATGCGGATAGCACCTCATAAGAATATCTTGGGGTAAGCCCCTTGGAATGACTTTTCTCTTATATGCAACCTTACACTAGTAGTGGATGGCGCACTCGGAGATTATCGGAGAGTTAACCCTTTTACTAGGCACTAAGGTTAATCCTTTCTCTTTAAATTTGTCGTGTTCTCTGCCCGAGACTGAACCGCAGTAGTCAACAATCTCTTCCATTCCTTTTTTAGGAACATTTACAGTGAAGTCCCCTACCTTTTCGACAAACTTATAGGTGTACCTTGAAGGCCGAACAGCTACCATGAAGAAGGGCTTCCCCCATAAAGGGCCTATTAACCCCCATCCGATAGCCATCACGTTAGCTTTTTCCATATTCCCTGAGACGAGCAGACAGCCGCACTGTGCAAGTATACGGGCGGCATCCTCAGCATAAGCGGTTGAAGGAACTTCTACCTTCGCCATAATCATCCCTGACATCCTTAAGCAACACAAATATTAAAGTATCTCAGTCTGATGTGGCCGATTTACGAGATGATTAAATGCTTAAAAGATTGTTGAAAATTAACTAACTAAAGAGAAGGATGTTTTATGAAGACATGTATTAATGGAGCTATCACGGTAAACTACTATTCGTGGAGGCAATGTGATGCCTGAAAAAGTGAAGTTAGGCTTTATAGGGTGCGGCTTCATGGGGCAGTGTGTTCATCTGCCTTCTTTTAAAAGGGCTGAAAATGTTGAGATCGTCGCGATCAGCGACTTAAGGATCAAACTGGCTAAAGCTGTTGCGGAAAGGTGGACGATAAGGAAAGTCTACTCTTTCCATCTTGAGATGATGCAGGATGAGGAGATCGACGCAATAGTAGAGATCACCAACAAGTCTGTCCATGCGCCTATAGCATTAGACGCCCTCAAAGCTGGAAAACACGTATTCACAGAGAAGCCTATCGCGACGAATACCAAAGACGCCGAGGAGATGGTTAAGGCAGCTGAGAAGAATGATCTCAAACTCATGGTCGACTATATGAAGCGTTACGACACAGGTGTGTTGAAAGCTAAAGAAGTATTCGAAGATTTTGTTAAGAGCGACAAAGTCACATATGTTAGGTTCCACCTCTTCGGAGGCGATTGGTTATGCGGTTCAACAGCCGAACAGATGATAAAGACTGAAGAGATTTATCCAGAGATTAAGCCTAGGTTCCCAGATTTTGTGCCGAAGGAGTTTGTCAAAGCCACCAATAACCTATTAGAGCAGATTCACGTTTACCGCGCAGGTAAAATCCAACGGGATGAATCTCCGCATGGAACATGGTCTTGGTCCTTCGAACGACAGGCTCAACACTTTATCGACTGTATAGTCGAGGATAAAGAACCGATTTCCAGCGGATTCGACTCCTTTAAAGATATCGTGATCATCGAGTCTATGCTTAAAGCCGCAATTGAAGGCAAGAGGATAGAGATAAAATCTTAATTCTACAAGAGTTTTGATTCTTTTTTAAGCATCTCTGTGAGAACGGGTGCGACTGAGACCTTCGCGAACTCGTTAGCCACACTGTCCGTCCCAACGATCTCTTCTATTCCGGCCTCCTTTAGAATTGCTAACGCATCTCCCTGTAAAAGAGCATGTGACACGCCGGCAAGTACTCGTCTTGCTCCCTGCTCCTTAAGGATCTTAGCCGCGTTCGCTGCCGTTTTTCCCGTGCTAATTATGTCATCAATGATGACTATGTCTCTGCCATGAACACGTAGCCTCTTCCTAAAGGTCTTAATCTCACCCGTATATTTATCTCTCTCCTTTCTGAAGTAGTCGTAGTCACAATTAATCGCGTTCGCAGCGTATTCCGCCCTTTTTATGGCTAATTCCTCATCGTCAGGCGCTAAGATAAACGGATCCTTGAGGTCTTTTGAGGCGAAGTATTTCGCAAGTTCACCGGCGGCTGTTAAGTTAAATGTTGGAATACTATACTTCTGTAATACGTTCTCGTTGTGAACGTCGATCGTGTATAAGGCCTTTACACTCAGGTTTTGAAGTATTTGGGCAACCATGGCAGAAGTGAGGCACTCGCCGTCCAGGTATCGTTCGTCTTGACGACTGTAAGCCAAATACGGCACGAACACCTTTACCGCCTTGGCACCTAGGTCTTTCGCTGTGTGAACTATTAGAAACAACTCCATAAGATGCGCATCCTGTGGGGGATATAGACTCTGAACGATGAGCAAGTTCTCACCGCTAATTTCTTCGTCAAATTTGAAATAGAACTCCCCATCGGGAAAACGTTTAGTCCTAGTCTTAACTAACGCCACATTCAGGGATTCACTTAATTTATTCGCCAGTTCTAAGGAACTTGGGCCTCCAACGATCCTCATATACTTTGCCTCCGAGGACGGATGAATTTAGTCCAGTGAGAATAAAAAGTCTTCGCTTCACCTTTAAATCGTTAATACTTACTCTTTGATGATAAATTGAACATGTAAGTTCATCTGGTTCTCCATCGTCTATGCGATTATTTCTTGCGTAGACAACCTCGGCCATCTTCAAAAAGAGATATGTGCAATATTATAAGGATCTATAGAGAAAAAAATAGAAGGCTAAATATATGACAAAGGAAGAACAGAAGATCAAAGTGAAAGAGATGAAAAAAGGAAGAGAAAAGGATCCCTCCCCGAAGGAGAACAAGCACTCAAAGTTAGCAAAAGATGTTGAACGTGCCTTAAGTAAGCGGCTTCTTTCAGATCCCAACCCGGATGATCCAAAACGTTGCGAAGATCCGAAGCGGTGCGAGCTTCACCGTTTCATACTTACAAAGGTTAGTCGGTTCGAATCCCCTACAGAGAAGGAGGAATGGTTCCATAAGGCGGCTAGCCTCCGCCACAAGTTTCTTAGAAAAGTTTACTTGAAGGGACATCTGGAAGATCTTCTCGAGTGTAAACCCCGGGTCGAGTGGCGGGAAACGATTGAGACGGGCCGGGGATACCGCATACGTAAGCTCCTTTATGAGGGATTCCTTGGGATGTGGATTCCCGCCTTGCTTTACGAGCCAGTTGAGTTGCAGGGTAAGGTGCCTGGTGTGCTGAACCCTAACGGCCATTGGCCAGGCGGGAAAGCGATGGCCCCTAAACAAGCAAGGTGTATCAATCTGGCGAAGCGGGGGATGCTTGCCTTAAGCACAGAGTTTATCGGCATGGGCGAGCTCTCGATGAACGCCTACCACAACCGCATAGCGTACCTAGACCTTTGCGGCGTCGCAGGTGTTGCAGTATTTTATCTAGCGATGAAACGTGGGCTCGATGTCCTCCTTTCACACCCTCACTGCGATCCTGATCGCGTTGCCATGACAGGTCTTTCCGGCGGAGGTTGGCAGACCGCTGTTTTGAGCGCTTTGGATGAAAGGGTCAAAGTCATTATACCAGTTGCAGGGCACTCTCCTATCTGGCAACGCCCCTCGTGCAGGTCGGACATAGGGGATTTGGAACAGAACCCGACGGATCTCTGCGCTGTCGCGGACTATGACACATTGACAGCGCTTTTGGCTCCTCGACCGACGCTTCTCATTTACAATCGCATGGACGACTGTTGCTTCCGTCCCGAGCGGACTAGGATTAGCGTTTACGAGCCGGTTCGCCCGCTTTTTGATTTGCTTGGTGTTCCAGATCACATTGAGTTCTATGAAAATTTGGATCCAGGTACTCACAATTACGATGCGGACAACCGTAGCCAGCTATACCGTTTCCTAAACAAGCATTTTGGATTGAATATTCCGGAGGTTGATCTTCCTTACGAAGACGAGCTGCTAAGCGAGTCGCAGCTTGAAGTAGGTCTGTCAGAGGACAACGCGACGTTGCTTTCCTTAGCCAAGGAAGCGGCAAAAAGTCTACCAAGATTGCGTGTTCCGAAAGAATCTGCAGAGTGGACTACTTGGCTTCACGAGGCAAGAGGAAGGCTCGAAAACGTTATCCGATTGCATCACTTTACCGTTCGTGACATGACAGTACAGAAAGAGGACATCGCAGTTCATCATCTGCTTCGCATGGACGATATCTGGACGGTTACAGCCACGGAGCTTCACATAACCGGTGAAACGAAGGTCGACGTAGCTAAGGCAAGAGGTGAAGATATACAAGTTTTGCTTTCAGATGAGGGCCGTACTACCATGGTAGAACTGGCGAAGGCTCATCTTACTGAAGGGCGTACAGTCATTGCAGCAGACGTTTTCGGGACTGGGGAGTCTCGTTACCCAAGCCAATATCAGATGATGCTTGCTGCTGTTGGAGAACGCCCCTTAGGCGTGATGGTCGGGCAGATTCTGGCTCTCCTAAAGTGGGCTGCCTCTGGTAGCCGCAACGGAAAAGTCAAGCTGGCTGCTGTAGGACCTGTCACTTCTTTCGCCTCCCTTTGTGCTGCAGCCTTGGAGCCGAAACTTCTAGCCTACCTCTACCTTAATGGGTTATACGATTCCCTCAAAAGGCTCATCGAGCTTCCAATCGAGTACGATAGCGCTGTACCCTTGTTTTGCTTCGGCTTGCTGAAAGAGCTGGACGTACCGGAGCTTCTCGCGATGACGGAAGATCTTCCCATTGAACGCCATGGGCACGGGCCAGTGCATCCTGTTATAAGCAAATCTTAGAGTCACAAATCAACAAAATAGTTATTGATTAGACAATGAGATACGGCATGTGTGATGATGACTCAATCTCATTATTACGTCGTGTATCAGGACCTACAGTTGAAGCCTCCTTGTCAAACTCTGATATTTGCTCTTCCTATACTTTTCTACTAATCGTATAACCTTCAAGTTATACTTGTAGAATCTCTCTAGGTTCATCTTGCCTGTTTCCTGATTTAGCACACCATCACGCACCGCTATAGCCTTTCTATATGTGCTCATCTGCTCAACTAAGGGAGGATGAAGATAGATGAACATGTTGTGCTCTCCGCCCGGATCTGATTGGCTGCCGACCCTTGCCACAATAGTGCCTTTATTCATAACTCTAAGGGCAAAACTTCCCGCCTCGACAGAGTATCCCTCTTTAGCCGCAACCATGTAAAGCAGATCGTAGTCTACCTTGTCTACAAATTTAACTCTGACAGCCTCAGACGTAACTCTCTCCACCTTTTCCACGCCTGAGGGTAGATCGAGAGATAAAGTTCCCTCATCAAAGAGTTCAGAGATAACATCAAGGAGACTTTCGATCTTCTCTTTAGGCTTAACCACTCTAAAGCCTCTCTTTACTAAATCTTTAGCTGATAGAGTTCCTTAGGGTTGTCATAGAACCACTTCTTAGATATCTCAATGGCCTCATTCTCAGTAAGGAGTCCATCTTTAATTCGGCGTCCCAGAACTTTAGCAACATCCTCCCGAGCCATGACGAGGTGACCGTAAACCTTCTCCACCGGTATCCTATAATCGCCTCCGAAGGCGATGATCTTGTTAATGGGCACGAGGTCGATCAACTCATCTATAGCCGAACAAGCGATCATCGGAGAGATTATGTGGCACCAGCATAGGTTAAGCCAGACGTTTGGGAAGTTCTTCCCTATGATCGCTGTTTCTCTAACATATGGTATCCCCATATGGTAGATGTCGAACCGTGTTTTCAGATGCCTACCCAAAATCAGAATCATATGTTGAGGATCTAAGACCCGGAAGTCGCCCCACATCCCGGTGTGAACGGCAACAACCAACCCAAGATCCGCAGCCATGTCCAACATCTCCTCCATAATGAAGGAGTAAAGCGAGTTCGTTGTTGGGAGCTCTTTCTCTTCATTCCGCATTAACTTATCGAAAAGGCCAACAACTTGGCTTCTATCCGGAGCGCCATAAGGGCTGGACCGCATCTTAATCCCGACAACGCCCTCAGACTTCCATTTTTCCAGACCCTTCCTGATCAGTTCTAGATAGTCATCCAGCGTCTTAACTTTCTCACCAAGGTTTACGGCATGTTCTTCTATGGATTTCTTTGATCGAACAGCGGCATAGGTATCAAGAGGCATTAACGGTACCAGTAGGTTAAGGTCGTAGTCAGTTCGATTAGCTTGAGTCAAAGCAACCCGAATCCTACATTTTTCTCGTAGAACCCGATGGTAGATTCCTGGAGTATTCCCAGCTGATATTCGTTCCGAAAGGGCTATGTAATTTCTTTCATTAATATCATCGAAGCCGTAGAATTCTTTGGCTGCGATAAAAGCTGGGCGGGCATAAGAGCCGTATCTGATGTTCTTTAAATGGGGAGCGAACATCTCCCAGCGTTTCTCAATCGGAACCGTTGGGTCGTGAATCTTATCCCAATATTCTTGAGGCATCCCAGAGGCTAAGAGGTCAACTCTGGTGTAATGGCTGAATAATGTGAAAACGTCTACCTTCTGTTTTAGACGGACCTCTTCGGGAGGCAGGTGCTCATGAGCATCCACAATCTCGAACTCTTCTATGGCTTTCAAAAGGTTTTCCTCAATCGAGGAAAGTTTCATAAAATCACTCCCTAAGCATTTTAGTATACACCTTAATTATCCGTATGACGAACGTTTTAAGTTTATCATGAAACGCTGATTTAATTATCTGGCTGAACTCTGCGCTTAGAGATTTTGTTGCCTCATATTCACGAAACTTTGATGGTAGTACTTTTAAGCATGATTGCGAAAAAGAAAGCTGTCCAGAAGATGAGGCTGAGCTATTGTACTTTGCTCTTGCGGCTCAACAACTCTCGGATTGGATGAAACAGTTTGCTTGCCAATATGGCTACTTTGGAGTCTTCTTAGTTAGCCTCATCGGAGCAGTATCTATCGTCTTCCCCATCCCCTATACCCTCATCATATATATGTTAGGCACAATTTTAGACCCGTTCCTCATCGCGATTGCAGCAGGCCTGGGTTCCGGTCTAGGGGAGATTTTTGGCTATATCATGGGATACTACGGTAGAGCCGCTATAAGTGAAGAGCGTCAGAGGAAGATAGACTTCATGCTGAAGGTTTTCAACCGGTACCCGTTAAGCATAACAATATTCTTTTTCGCCTTAACCCCTCTGCCAGATGATCTTTTATTTATTCCCCTAGGGATTATGCGATACAATATTGTCAAAGTCTTTGTACCGGCTGTTCTAGGCAAGACGCTTATGTCTTTTATCTTAGCGATTGGGGGGCAATTATCAATCGGTATCATCAGAGACATGCTGGGTGGAGGAGGCGAATTATGGACTACGATCGCCACCGCAGTACTTCTAGTAGTGATCATAGCCATCATGCTTAAGGTTGACTGGGAAAAAGTCTTCACCCAATACATCGAAAAAAGTGAAAATAAAGAGTAGAATATGCCAAGAGATGCGAGAAAGATAATGTCTACACTGCATCTGCATCGTTTTCCTCGATCATCTAAACTTATTGCTCTATCTATTCTGATTAGCATATTGTTGAAATAAGATAAAGCAGTAACGAAAAGAAAGATTCGCTTGAATTTATTAATGTTTTTACGCAATTGACGGGTAAAAAAGAAGGCAGATACGTTCTATATTGATCTTTGGAGGAAAATAAATGAAGGTGGTTAAGGTAAGTGATTTGATAGGTTTCCGCATATTTGAAGGTGTTATGCGTAAGATAATCTTTAATAGCGATAGGGTGATGTTTCTACTCGTAGAGATACCCCCAAGAGGAACATTGCCAGAACACAGCCATCCTCACGAACAGATGGGAATCTGCCTCAAGGGTAAAGCCGAGTTTCGGTCAGGAAGAGAAAAGGTAATAGTTGATGAAGGAACGTTCTATTGGATAAAGCCCGAAGAGAAGCATGGTGTTGCGTCTTTAGTGGATGAGCCGAGCCTATTCTTAGATGTTTTCAATCCGCTCAGAGAAGACTACATAGAGAGAGTTAAGAAACTTGGTGAGAGCCAGCCGAATGGTGGTTTTCAAATAATGGGACTCATGTAACGCATTGGATCAGTCAAAGTTTAAGAGTTTGTAAATGTAACCATTAGAAAACAACTTTTAAAGTTGACCTACAGGAGGCATCGGGTGCGAGGCTCAAGCGGACCGAAAATTAGATCAGCGAACAGTGTTCTGGCAATAGCCACAATATCGCATATGATGCAACATATTTTTGTTGGGACCTCAATACTTTTCCCGTTAATTATTGCTGATTTGAAACTGAATTATACGGAGTTTGGAATCGCTATTGCGGTATCGTCATTAATTGGAGGTATTTTTCAAATAGTTTTTAGCATGATTAGTAGAAAGGTAGCCAGGCACATCCTGTTAGGGCTTGGAAACATCTTGCTTTCTCTTGGAACATTTGTTACAGGTTTGGTCCACAACGTCATACATTTTCTAAGTGCAAGAATGGTTTCAAATATAGGAGTTGCACCTCAACATCCTATGGGCACAGCAATAATCACTGAAAGATTTGACAGCAAGTCTATTGGCAAGGCAATAGGAGTTCATTACGGTTTGGCATACGTAGGAAACATTATTGGACCATTGTTCATGACATTTCTGGCAGTTGTAATAGGTTGGAGAACCACCCTCTTTATATTCTCAATTCCAGCATTATTCGTCGGCTCAACCGTAATCTGGTACCTTAACGAAGATAAAAAGATAGTTCACTCCGTTAAAGAAAGAGATGTATCATCTTTAAAATCAGACATAACTTCATTAATCAAGACAAAAAGTGTAGTCCCGATAATTGCAACTCAAGCGTTAATTTCTGGCGGAATCGATTTAGGAATCATAACAACATACACTCCTCTTTTCCTTGCTGACGCCTTGAATCTTGACGTTTATGAAAGAGGGATCATCTACACAATTGGACTTATTGGAGGTGTAATGGGTCCAATTCTACTTGGAAGGTATTCAGATAAATTTGGCCACCTTAAAATCGCATCTTTATCTACGTGCGTCGCCCTCAGTTTGGTGTACCTATTATCGCTTTACGATTCAGCAGGTTTGATCTTAGTATTTCACCTTTTCATCCTTGGTTTTGTAAGCTTTGCCTTGCCCACTTTACTTCAGTCTCATCTAGTCAAAATTACCCGGGAATACAAAAGAGATTTAGTAGTCGGAATCTTCTTTACAACAAATTTTGTTTTCAGTTCTTTATGGACCGGAGTTATAGGTTATATAATCGATATTTTCTCCTCTTTTAAACCTGCGTTTATCTTGATGGGAACGCTCGGATTAATTGCGTTGGTTATGCTTGTAAATCAGACCAGAAAAGAACCACACTAACATTAGAGCAAATCTAATCTTACTGTTAATTCAGGACAGAAATTCCATTTACAAGTCGAAGAGTTTAAGAGTACTCTCGGAATGTGTATCCGCATTTAGTGCATCTGAAGAACTGCGTTGCAGACTCGTCGGCTCCCCTTGTTTGTACTTGCCAGATATAGGCTTGATTATTACCACATTTTGGGCACTCAACCGTGAGGGTGGGTAACGTCTTCAACTTCTGTTCTTCCTTCCCTATTACAACCACATGCTCGGGCGTACCGTGCTCAGTAGGTCTAAAGGCTGGAATCGGAGTTTCGGCGGGCTTTTCATAGCCACATTTCGGGCAGGATAGAAAGATCTTCTTCTTCTCCTCCTTCTTCTTTGGCACAAGCCTTGTTCCACACTCAGGACAGAACTCCATAATACGCCACCATTATGTTAAAACGCTTCTGTAGACCCACCTCGCCACAAACAGAGAACCTACTATGATATAAACTTTTTATCGTGGGCGCTGTGTCCCACGCAACTAACACTCAGCCTCACCGACGAGCAGACGCTCTTCTCAGCTAAGCTCTCTCTCAACGTGGTGTTTTCGCGCCCACGCCCGCCGTGTCCCACGTCTGGGTAAACCCTCCTTCATAGGTGGATGCGTTTTCACCCCCCTCTGTTGGGTCCGTCTGCGTGGGCCCATCGAGGGTTTCGGCGGGATTGGCAAATTCATCTTTATTTTGCCCTTATAAAAACTTAATGCATACAGTTTTCCATTAAGATATTGATACTATCTGGTTATTCATTGAAAAATTTTTCGTCCACTTCGACGAGATGCTTCGAGACTTCCCTTTTATCAAGTTCTAATCCTAGGCCGGGCCTATCGGGAAGGGTGATAAAACCGTTTTTAACCAGAGGCTTCTCTTTTACCAAGTCTTCCCACCATGTTGCTCCAGCAGATAAGTGATGAACCTCCATTATCATGAAATTTTTAATAGAAGCGCAGGCATGAACGCCCGCCATGGTTCCAATGGGCGAGGATATGTTATGAGGCGCAACTGGGATGAAGTAAGCGTCAGCCACCTCAGCAATATTTTTAAACTCTGAGATCCCGCCGACCTTAGGTATGTCAGGAGATACGATGTCCACAGCTTGCTTCTGTATAAGCCTCCTAAACCCGTATTTAAGGTAAAGATTTTCACCAGTGCATATCGGTACTGGACTTATGGAGGTTACTTTATACATAGCGTCAACATTTCCCGGCGGAATCGGGTCTTCAAGCCACATTAAGTTATACTCTTCCATTGCATTTGCCAACTTGATCGCGTCTTTTGGGGAATATCTCCAATGACAATCAACTGCTATATGTGTTTCGTCTCCCACAGCATCCCTGACAGCGGCAATCTTCTTAGCTTGGACACGTATCTCAACATTGCTCAAGCAACGGTTAAAGTCGTCCCTCCAATGGTCCGGAGTGTCTATATCAAACTTCAAAGCAGTATATCCCATCTCTTTAACGCTCTTAGCTTTTGAAGCCCAAGACTCTGGATCATCAGTCTCTCCAGCGTGGCAGTCTGCGTACGTCCTTATCTTATCACGGTATCGTCCTCCGAGAAGCCGATATAACGGAGCGCCCAGACTTTTTCCAGCGATATCCCATAATGCCAGTTCAATCCCACTAATAGCGGACACAACGGACCCGGCCAGCGAGCCCTCCCCTGACATAGCATCTATCATTCTACTGAAAAGCCTATTCACATCCAGAGGATTCTGCCCCAAGAGGATCCGTTTCATCTTTTCACTCTTGATGATGTCTCGAACGCCTTCCCCCCAGTAAGCCTCTCCTAGACCGGTTATTCCCTCATCTGTGTAAACTTTTACCAGAACCTGTTTAAAACCTACATCAAGCTTAGCAGTTTGTATATCGACTATTTTCAAATCGACATGCCTCCCGAAAGCATTTTGCATATTAAACAAACAATGCTTATGAACTAATGAGGTATTAGATTTTATAAGTTTCGACTTTCAAGGTGGCGACTAAATTGGTTGAAAAAGAAATTAGTGTAAAAGAAATGGCTGAACGTTTTAGAGAAATACCGACGCCCACGATCTATGATACTTTAGATTCGATGGGATACGGGAATCAATGCCTATCGCTTAGAATAAAGCCTCTATGCTATGATACGCGAGTAGCCGGGCGAGCATTCACTGTTCGCGGTTCCAGGGAACCGAGGACTGAGACTATAAATCCCAAATTCCAAAACTTTGGAATGTTTAAAGCAATGAAGCCTTACAACGTCGTGGTCGTTGATGCAGGGAAGGAATCCTGCTGCGGCCACTGGGGAGAGATGATGAGTTATGCTTCAAAACAGCACGGAGCTGTCGGCATAGTTATTGACGGCGGAATAAGGGATGGAAGAGGTCTGCTTAGGATTCCAGACTGGCCCGTATTTGTCCGTTACACAAGTCCAATCGAGTCGGCTAAGCGGTGGAGACCGGAAGACTTCCAGATTCCCATATACATGAGTGGAACACTCACCACGCAAGTGAGGGTCAACCCCGATGACTGGATTGTGGGGGATATGGACAGTGTGATCGTGATGCCTCAGGAAATAGCTGAAACGGTTCTCCTAAAGGCCGAAGAAATTGAAAAGTATGAAGAAAAAACTCGTCGAGCTTTAGCTTCAGGAATGCCAATCGAAGAAGTTTATCGGAAATATAGGCGATTGTAAATAAACTGGTGTATAATTGCTATGGAATAAAGACTTATGAGCTTGAGGAGCCTCAATTATTGTGGTCACAGAAATTGGCTCATCATCCTTATTTAAGGCGGTGAATTGCATGTCTTCACGGGAAGCTATGCTTTATGAACAACTGTCAGAAAATCGGGTTAGATGCTACTTATGTGCTAGAAGATGCCTGATCCGTGAAGGTGCTGTTGGTTTCTGTCTAGTTAGGAAGAATATCTCTGGAAGACTCTACTCGTTAAACTATGCTAAGGCATGCGCAGCGAACGTCGACCCGATCGAGAAGAAACCTCTCTCGCATTTTCATCCAAGATCCTTAGTCATGTCCATCGCAACTATCGGATGTAACTTTCGCTGCCAGTTCTGTGACAACTGGGTTATAAGCCAAGAGAAAGAGATCACTGGAAGAGACCTCCCGCCGGAGGATGTTGTTAGGCTCGCTAAAGACTACGACTGCCAAGGCATCAGCTACACCTATACCGAGCCCACTATCTTCTTTGAATATGCCTATGATACCGCTATATTGGCT
>Ga0129297_10000690_pt1 | contig 16581 bp, 17 predicted proteins | sample I18A1metaG_FD_94708 | JGI IMG/M metagenome (GOLD analysis project Ga0129297, IMG submission 94708) | Lake sediment bacterial and archeal communities from Gulf of Boni, Indonesia to study Microbial Dark Matter (Phase II) - ​I18A1 metaG | ecosystem: Environmental > Aquatic > Freshwater > Lake >... | reverse complement strand
GTAACCACCGCCACCTGGCCGGCCAGGGGCAGATCGGCCCCGGAGCGCACTTCCGGGAGAGCGGGTGCAACCCCCCGCGCAGCCAGGCGCTCCGGCAGGTCCGGATGCTGGAGGACGAAGGCCTGGATGGCGGCGGCGACCTTGGGACCCACTTCCTCCACGGCCCGAAGGGCCTCCTCCTTCGCGTCCCATAGGGACCGGAAGCCGGGAAAGGCTTCGGCCAGCAGCTCGGCGGTCTTGGCGCCCACGAAGGGGATGCCCAGGGCGTGGATCCAGCGCCCCAGCGGCTTGGTGCGTGCCCCGTCCAGGGCTGCCAGCACGTTCTGGGCGCTCTTCTCGGCCATGCGCTCCAGCCCCGCCAGGAAAGCCAGGCCCTGCGCCGGTTCCGTAAGCAGGTCGAAGCAGTCCCAGGGCTGGGTGAAGCGGGCAGAGGCCACCAGCTGCTCCACCAGCGCATCCCCCAGGCCCTCGATGTCCAGGGCCGAGCGTCCGGCCAGATGCAGCAGGCGCGCTTCCAGCTTGGCCGGACACTCGGGGTTCTGGCAGCGGATCGCCACCTCCGCGTCGTCGTCCTTGCCCACGGAGCCGCCGCAGACGGGGCACACCGAGGGCAGGGCTGCCGCCTCCGAACCTTCGGGCAGGGTGTCCGGCACCACGGCCACCACCTTGGGGATCACATCCCCGCCTTTCTCGATGAAGACCCGGCAGCCCACGCGCACATCCAGGCGGGCCAGCTCGTCGGCGTTGTGGAGGGTGGCCCGGCGCACGGTGGAGCCCGCCACCTCCACGGCTGCCAGTTCCGCCACAGGGGTCAGCTTGCCGGTACGGCCCACCTGCCAGGTGATGCCCAGCACCTCCGTGGTGGCCTGCAGCGCAGGGTACTTGAAGGCGATGGCCCAGCGAGGCACCCGGTCCGTGGCGCCCAGGCGCTCCTGCAGCGCGAGGTCCCGTACCTTGAGCACCACGCCATCCGTATCGAAGGGCAGCCTCAGCCGAGCTTCCCGCTGATCCTCGATGAAGGCCAGCATGGCTTCCAAGTCTCCGTCGGCTTTCGCAGGCATGGTGCTGAAGCCCCAGGCCGAGAGCTGGTCCATGCCGCGGGCATGATCGTCCGCTCCCAGCAGCTGCCAGGGCAGGAACTGGAGACGCCGCGCCGCCACGATCCGGCTGTCGAGCAGCTTCATGGTGCCGCTGGCGGCGTTGCGGGGGTTGGCGAAGCGCATTTCGCCCCGGGCGTCCCGCTCCCGGTTCAGCTCCTCCCAGCGCCGACGGGAGAGGAAGACCTCACCCCGCACCTCCAGCTCCGCCGGCGCGTCCTCGGGCAGCTGAAGCGGAATGTCCGGGATGGCGCGGGCGTTCTCCGTCACCACCTCGCCGGTCTCGCCATCGCCGCGTGTGAGGGCCTCCACAAGCTGCCGGTCCTCGTACCGCAGCGAGAGCGAAAGCCCGTCCACTTTCAGCTCCGCCGAATAGGTCGGCGCGGAGACTCCCAGCCCCTTGAGCACGCGGACCTCCCACTCCCTCAGGTCGGAGTCGGTGTAGGCGTTGTCCAGGCTCAGCATGGGCACACGATGGCGCGCCTTGAGGAAACTCTCCAGGGGCGGTGCCCCCACGCGCTGGGTGGGGCTGTTGGGATCGGCCAGCAGGGGAAAGCGGGCTTCCAGGTCGCGCAACTCCTGCTCCAGGGCGTCGTACTCTGCATCCGAGATGATCGGAGCATCCAGCACGTAGTAGCGCCGCCGGTGCTCCAGCACCAGGGTGGCCAGGTCCTTCATGCGAGCCATGGGATCCATGGGGTTCTCCCAAACAGCTATTTCATCTTCGTCCGGTAGTGCACGCCCATGATGACCCCCAGGCCCAGGAAGTAGCTGAGGGTGCTGCTGCCTCCGGCGCTGAAGAAGGGCAGCACGATGCCCTTGTTGGGCAGGATGCCCACCACCATGCCGACATTCACGAAGATGTGCAGGCCGAAGAGACAGGCGGCGCCGATGCAGAAGTAGGTCTCGGCATGGGTCTTGGCGGCCCGTCCGATCTCCAGGATCCGGTTGAGCACCATCCCGAAGAGGCCCAGGGCCATGAGCACGCCCAGGAACCCCCGCTCCTCCGCCCACACGGAGAACACGAAGTCCGTGGTCTTCACGGGCAGGAAGTTCAGCTGGGTCTGGCTGCCCGCCGTGAAGCCCTGGCCGAAGAAGCCGCCGGCTCCGATGGCGATGCGGCTCTGATTGATCTGGTAGCCCTTGCCCTGCAGGTCCGCATTGGGATTCAGGAAGGTCAGCACCCGCTGCTTCTGGTACGGCTTGAGCACCTTCTGCCACGCAAAGACCCCAAAGATGGAGACGGCCACCAGCCCAAGGGCCACCCAGCGCGCCCGGAGCCCCTTGATGACCGGGATCAGCATGAAGATCGGCAGGAAACTCAGGGTCATGCCCAGGTCCGGCTGCTTGAGCACCAGCAGCATGGGGAACACCACCAGCATGGTGATGCCCAGCAGGTCGGCTGCCCGGAGGTAGTCCGGAGGCTTGGTGCCAAGACGATGGGCCACGAACAGGAGGGCAAGCCACTTCATGAGCTCGGAGGGCTGGAAGGTCTGCCCGGCGATGAGGATCCAGCGGCGGGACCCGCCGATGGTCTTACCGATGCCGGGCACGAGCACCGCCAGCAGGAGGAGGAGCCCCAGGATGTAGAAGCCGGCGCTCCAGTTGAAGATCCGGCTGGGCCGCACGCGGCTGACGAAGAGCATCAGCGCGAAGCCGATGAGGTTCCAGAGGCTCTGCTTGAGCCAGATGGAAGACTGCACGGTGCCCCTGCTGGCGGAGAAGATCGTCAGGGTGCCCATGAACATCAGCACCAGGATGGGCACGAGCAGGTAGGGGTCCAGGGCCCGGAAGCGCTCTCTCACGGGGGCGTCACCTCCACGGGCGTCTTCCCGGTCTGGAGATGGAAGGCGTCGAAGAGCTTGCCCCCGGGGGGAGGCAGAGGCTTCCGGGGTCGTTCGAGGAACCAGTATTCACAAAGCTTCTTCGCGATGGGCGCAGCGCTGCTTGCGCCGAAGCCGGCGTTCTCCACGACCACGGCGAAGGCGATCTGGGGATTGTCCCTCGGCGCATATCCGGCAAAGAGGGCATTGTCCCGAAGGTGCTTCGCCAGGGTGCTGTAGTGGGAGCGATCCACGAACGTGGTGACCTGGCTGGTGCCCGTCTTGCCGACCATGTCCAGGCCGGGGATCTTGCTGGCGCGGGCGGTGCCGTTCTGGACCACCTGGTAGAGCCCCTCGTCGAGTACGGACCAGATCTTCGGGTCCAGGCCGGCGTCTCTGGCGGGAAGGGGCTGGAACAGCTCCAGCTGCCCGTTCTCCTCGTTGCGGGTGCCATAGAAGAGATGGGGCGTCAGCACCTTGCCCTTGGTGGCGAGCATGGCGTAGAACCGTGCGAGGCCCAGCGGCGTCACGCCGTTGGCGCCCTGGCCGATGGCCACGCTGATGGTCTCACCCGCATACCACTTGGGATCCTTGGGCTTGGCCTTCTTCTTCCACTCGCGGCTGGGAATCCTGGATGCGATCTCATGGGGCAGGTCGATGCCCGTCAATTCCGTGAGGCCGTACTTCATGGCCGTGGCATGGATCTCGTCCACATCCATGCGCATGCCCAGCTCGTAGAAGTAGATGTCGCAGCTCTGGGCGATGGCCTGGACGAGGCTCAGGGTGCCGTGCACCGCATCGCACCGGAACTCCCGGTTGTAGTAGGTCTTGCGCCCGCCGCAGGTGAAGGCCGTAGCGGGGGTGATGATGCCCTTCTCCAGGGCGGCGAGGGCCACCAGCAGCTTGTAGGTGGATCCGGGCGCATAGATGCCCTGGGACACCCGGTTGAGCAGGGGACGGGAGGGATTCCGGTAGTACTTGTCCACATCCTCCTGGCTGAGACGGTTGAGGAAGATGTTGGGATCCATGGAAGGACTGGAATACAGGGCGAGGATGCCCCCATCCCGGAGGTCGATCACGACGCCCGCCCCCTGCTCGGGACCGAAGGACTGGCGGAGGATCTGCTGGAGGCCCGCATCCATGGTCAGGTAGACGCTCCGTCCAGGCTTGGGCTCCTGGATGCCGAAGAGCGCCATCTCGCGTCCCAGGTGGTCCACCAGGATCTGCCGCTGGCCGTCGATGCCCTTCAGACGGTCGTTGCGGGCAGCCTCGAAGCCACTGCGCCCGATGATCTCGCCGATCTCGAACTTCCCCGGCTCCTTGGCCAGCAGCTCGGGCGGCACCTCGCCGACATAACCCAGGGCGTGGCCCGCCAGGTCGTCGCCCATGTAGACGCGCCGCGGCGCCACTTCGATGCTGAGGAAGGGATACCGAGCCCGCAGCATCTCGGCCTTGGCGACTCCCGCCTCATCCAGGTTGTCCTGGAGCACCAGCAGCCGGTTTCCCGGCGCCTGGCGACCAACCTGGATCTTCCGCTTGAGAGACTCGGGATCCAGCTGCAGGGCCGCGGCCACCGCTTCGACCTCGGCAGCATCCGTGGGCAGGTCTTCGTGCTGGATCACCAAGTGCAGGGCACGGCGGTTGTCCACCAGCTTGTCCCCGTTGCGGTCGTAGATGATGCCTCGGGGGGCAGGCGTGGTGCGCATCTTGAGCGCCTGCCGCAGGGCCAGTTCCTGCATCTCGGACCGCATGATGATCTGCACCCAGGCATAGGCGCACACCAGCAACAGGATCATGAGCCAGGCCGCGCCCTGGATGAACCCGATGCGCTTCTGGAGGAGGGAGCGATGGCGGAGATCCATGCTCACTCCCGGTAGTGGGGAACGTAGAACTTGAAGGCTGCCGTGGCCCAGGCCGGGATCAGCAGCAGTGTCCAGATCGGTCCCGTCCCCCAGGCATGGGATCCTGCCGCAAAGAAGACCATCCCGTGGACCAGAACGATATGCAGGACCGCGAAGGCTCCCAGACGCGCCCAGTAGGCCCTGACCGCTCGCGGCGGCCACTGCCTCAGTGTCCATCCCACCAACAGGCACACGATCATGTTCGCCAGGGCCGTCCCTCCCAGGTGCGGGTAGAGGCGCAGGCTGCCCTCCAGCACCCAGCCCGCCGCCGCGGCCCAGAGCACCCCCACCAGCGAGGAGCGGAACTCCGGTGCGAGACCGAGGACCAGGAAGGCGTGCAGGACCGCCTGGATCCCGGGCCAGGGAGCCGTCTGGTGGATGGCCCCCAAAGAAAGCATGGCCAACAGGGCGTGGCGCAGGGGCGAAGCAGCGATGCGCTGGTTCACTTGGGCCCTCCCGCAGGAGTGACGGCCCCTGGAGCTGCCGCAGGCGGGACCTGGATCTCAGGCCGGGGAGGCAGGATCAGCACGAGGCTGAGCCGGTCCAGGGGCGCCGTCAGGCTGACCTCCACCCGCAGCTCCACATCCTCTGGATGCACCGCGGAGACGTAGCCCACCAGTAGCCCGCGGGGGAAGACGCCATCCAGCCCGGAGGTGAAGACGGGCTCGTTCGTCTGCACCACTTCCTGGCTCCCGATGTAGCGGATCTCGGCCCGGCCGGGTCCCACACCCTGAAGCACGCCGGTCGCGCGGCTGCGCCCCAGCATCACCGCCGCGGAGGCGTTGTAGGCATCCAGGGGCAGGACGCTGGCCTGGTGCCCCCCCACGGCCCACAGGCGGCCGACAACCCCCTCGGGACAGATCACACCTTGATCCGCCACCAACCCCAGGTCCGCGCCCTGGTCGATGACCATGCCCCCGAAAGGAGCCTTGCGCACGTTGGCGATGATGCGCGCGGCCTTGAAGTCGAGGGGCAGCTGCCGTTTCAACCCCAGGAGCCGACCGGCCTCCTCGGCTTCCTGGACCTTCGCGGCGTCCCGCGCGGCCGCCAGCTTGAGGGCGGCCACATCCACACGGAGATTGCGCAGCTCGTCGTTGGCCCGCTCGAGGTCCCGGATCCGCTCGGAACGCGCCTGGCGCCATCTCAACCAGCCTTGGGAAACGGCCTCCGCAGGAGCGGACAGCACGGCCATCGCATGCTGCCAGCGCTGCGCCCCGCCTCGGCCCATCACGACCCAAACCACATGTCCGGCCAGCAGCAGCAGGATGAACCAGCGGCGGCGCCCATCGGGGTTCCAGCCCCAAGGCTTGCGCCTCATGGGAGGTCTCCCCGCCGGGGCAGGGGGAAATTCCGACAGTCACGAAGCCCGCGAAGGCGGCACGAGGGGGTGATATCCAACTCCAGGTCTTTCATTCGCGTGATTCGTGGTGCCGCTTCCGAAGCGGGGATCAGTCCAGGATCTGGATCCGGCGCAGGAACGGGATGTCGTCCAGCAGCACGGCGGTGCCTCGCACCACGGCGGTCTCGGGATTCTCGGCGCGGTAGCAGGGCAGGTGCGTCTCGCGGCTGAGGCGGGTATCGAGGCCCTGGATCTTGGAGCCGCCGCCCGTGAGGCAGATGCCCCGGTCGATGAGGTCCGCGGCCAGCTGCGGCGGGGTCTCGTTGAGGGCCTTGCGCACGAGGTCCACGATGGCGCTCACGGGCTCCGCCAGAGCCTCGCGGATCTCCGTGTCATTGAGCGTGAGGGTCTTGGGTAGGCCCTCGAACTGGTCCCGACCCGAGATGTTCATGGTGCGGGGTTTGTCGGTGGGATAAGCCGAGCCGAGGTTCCACTTCACCTCTTCCGCCGCGGACTCCGAGATCAGCACGTTATACTTCTCGCGGATGTAGTTGGTGATGGCCTCGTCCATCTCGTCGCCAGCCACCAGGATGGAATCGGAAAAGACCTTGCCGTTGTAGGAGATCACGGCCACGTCCGTGGTGCCGCCGCCCACGTCCACGATCATGCAGCCCCGCTTCTCGTTGATGGCGAGCCCGGCGCCGATGGCGGCCACCATGGCCTGGTCCACCAGGAACACTTCGCCGGCCTTGGCGTCGTAGCAGACCTGCTTCACCGCACGCCGGGCCACCTGGTGCGCCCGGGGGGGCACGGAGACCACGATGCGGGTCCGCGCGATGCCGCGGTTGGGCCGGGCCTTCTTGATGAAGGCCGCCAGCATCTTCTCGGCGGCGTCCACCTCGTAGATCATGCCGTCCTTCATGGGGCGGATGGTCTGGACGCCCTGGGGGGAACGGCCCAGGAGCTGCTTGGCTTCGTCACCGACCGCTTCCACATCGTGCGTATGGGTGTTCAGGGCGACGATCGAGGGCTCATAGATGACAATGCGACCGGACTGCTTGGTATAGACCAGCACCGAGGCGGTGCCCAGGTCGATGGCAAGGTCGGTCGTGAAGAGATTGGACCAGAACTGACTGGAAAAGATATGTGCCACCATGCACTCCAAACGAACCTTCAGGGTGCCATGGATCCCGCCTCCTGGGCAGCCCTGGTTGCCACCCCTCAGGGCGCGCAGTGTTGCGGTCGCATGCGCTTCCGGCCAAACCGGGGCGCCTATTTCCCGTCCTGCCCCTCCGCCTTCGGCTTGGGCTTGGGAATGACCCACTTGCTCCGGTCCTTCAGCGGAGCGATCCCCGCGCCGTGGCACTCCATGCAGGCGCGGAGGTTCGGGTCCGCCCCGCGCCAGTAGGCACGGTCCAACCCGCGGGTCTCGTTGCGCCGGGCTTCGGGGACTCGGGCCCAGTAGAAGGCGAGGCTGGGCTTTCCTTCCTCCTTCAGCTCCAGGGCATACAGCGGCCCTGGGTCGAACCCGGGCCTGCCCCAGCGGTCCTCCACAGAACTCATCACCACGAGGGAGCCTTCCGGGAGGGGCTTTCCTTCGCGGTAGGCCTCGGCGGCCTTGGCATTGGTCCAGACGCGCACCCACCGGTTGCCGTGGGGGGCCGATTTCACGGGCTCGGCATGCATGGGGATCAGGCTGGCGTAGTCCAAGGCCCGGAGGGGCGCGGAAGCCTCGGGATCTGGGGGCGGCGCGACCTTGGGAGTCGCCACGGCTTCGGTGGCCTTGACCGCCTGCGGATGGGCCAGCTGGTGTCCATGAAAGGCGGCCACCAGGGCGCTGCCCGCCCACAGCACACCCAGGAGGAGGCTCAGGAGACCAATGCCCTGGTGCTCCTCCCGCTTCCTGTAGAGGACCCGCAACGTGAGCAGTCCCATCACGAAGCTCGTCAGGGCGATCCACTGGTGAAGCTGGAACAGGGTCGGGTTCTCCAGGACGCCCTTGGCGAGGTACTGCCCCTGGGCCAGCAGCTTCGCCCGGTAGGCTTCCTGGAGCCCGCTGAGCACCGCGGGAAAGGATCCGAGCACACCGGCCCAGGCCAGGTAGCGGCAGGTCACCCACCAGGGCTTGATGCCCCGCCCGGGCCGCTGGGCCGCCACGAGGGCGAAAGGCAGCAGGAGCGCCGCGACGGCGGGTACATGGACGAAGAGGGCGTGCTTCTGGGCGATCCAATCCATCCAGGGCATGGTTGTAAAAACTCCAATTGGGGACGTCTCCAATACTTTGACATCCTCCGCGGGAATTTGGCACGAAACCTGGGAGAATCGTCACGGATCGAGGGCTCTTCCCCTCCCCAATCCTCTCTCATATCCCGCGAGGAGCGACGATCATGAAGAAACTTCTTCTCGATCATGTGAAGGAATCCCTGGCGCTCAAGCAGGCTTTCTTCAACCAGGAGCTGGATCACGTCCTGGCCCAGGCCGACGACATGGCCGAGCGCCTCAAGCGCGGCTGCCGGATCCTGGTGTGCGGGAATGGAGGGAGCGCCGCCGACGCCCAGCACTTCGCGGCCGAGCTGAGCGGTCGCTATGTGAAGGAGCGGCGAGCCCTGGCGGGGATCGCCCTGACCACGGACACGTCCGCCCTCACGGCCATCGGCAACGACTACGGCTTCGACCGCATCTTCGCCCGCCAAGTGGAGGCCCTGGGTCGACCTGGGGACCTGCTGGTTGGCATCAGCACCAGCGGGAACAGCCCCAACGTGATCCTGGCGGTGGAGGCGGCCCGGGAACTGGGCCTGCGCACCGTGGGCCTGCTGGGCCGGGACGGTGGCAAGCTCAAGACCCTCGTGGACGATGCGCTCGTGGTCCCCTGCCCCGTCACCGCCCGCATCCAGGAGGTCCACCAGATGGTCTACCACTTCTGGTGCGAGGCGCTGGACGCGCACTTCTAGGTGGCCAAGCCCCCCCTGGACGCGCTGCGTGCGGCCGCGCATGCGGAACCGCTGGGGATCTACCTCCATGTGCCCTTCTGTGCGGACCGGTGCACCTACTGTTCCTTCACCTCCACCTGCGACCAGAGCCTCAAACCCCAGGTGGTGGCGAAACTGATCGACGATCTCGCGGAATGGGGAGAGGCCCTTGCGCGGCCTGCGTTCGACACGCTGTATCTGGGCGGGGGAACGCCCTCCGTGCTGACCCAGGAGGAACTGACACAACTCACCGTCCGTGTGAGGGGTTCGTTCGACGCGTCCTCCTGCCGGGAAGCCACCCTGGAGGCGAATCCTGGAACCGCGGACCTGGCCTGGATGGCGGGTGCGAGGCGGCTGGGCTGGGATCGCATCAGCCTGGGCATCCAGACCCTGGACGATGACCTGCTGCGCCGCCTGGGACGCATCCATGACGGGAAAGAAGGCCTTGCCGCCCTGGCCCGTGCGCGGGAAGCCGGGTTCGAGCGCATCAGCGCGGATCTCATGATCGGCATTCCCGGACAGGCGCTGGCGCGTGTGCGCGCGGATGCACACCGGCTGGTCGAAGCGGGCGCGACCCACCTCTCCGTCTACATGCTGGACCTGGACAAGGCCTGCCCCCTCAAGTCCCTGGTGGACTCGGGCGCCCTGGCCCTGCCGCCCGAGGAGGAGGTGGCCGACGCCTACGAGCTCCTCCTGGAGGAGCTGCCGCACCTGGGCTTGACGGCGTACGAGATCAGCAACTTCGCGGTACCCGGCGAGGAGTCCATCCACAACACGCGCTACTGGGAGCGACGTCCCTACCTGGGCCTCGGGCCCAGCGCCGCCAGCCACCTGGGGACCTGGCGGTGGACGGAGGATCCGGACATCCCCATCTGGGCACGGAATCAGGGAGAACCTGAACTCCAGGCGCTGCCCCCGGCGGAAGCGCTGGCTGAAATCCCACTCCTGGGCCTGCGCATGCGGAAGGGTGTGGACTGGGACCGTCTTCGCGCCCGGGCGGATAACGGGGGCCTGCGAGCCCTCGTGGACGCCTGGGAGGCAGAGCTGGCGCCGTTCCACCACCTGGGCCTGCTCGAGCGGGACGGTCCGATGCTGAGGTTCACCCGGAAAGGGCTGCTCCTCAGCAACCGCGTGCTGGAAGTGTTCGTCTGAAGGGAAGGAGGTTCGATGATCACCCGAGACCTGCGCCAGGCCAACCCCCGCGACATCTACCGCATCCTCACCAGCCTCATCGTGCCCCGGCCCATCGCCTGGGTCAGCACCCTCCATGCGAACGGCCGCGTCAACCTGGCGCCCTTCTCGGCCTTCATGGGCATCTTCAATCCGCCGATGGTGGCCATCAACCTCGCCTGCCGGAAGGACGGCCGCCCGAAGGATACGCTGCGCAACCTGAGGGAGCGCGGCGAGGCCGTGGTCCACCTTCCCGACGCCCCCCTCCTGGAGGCCATGCATGCCTGCGGGGAGGATCTGCCGGAAGGAGAGAGCGAGCTGACCCGCCTGGGTCTGCCGACCACGCCTGCCCATCTCGTGGCGCCACCGATGCTTGCCTCGGCGGCCGTGGCGCTGGAGTGCCAGCTGAACCGAGAGATCGAGCTGATTCCAGGCTCCACCCTGGTCCTGCTGGACGTGCGCATCGCCCACGCCCGGGATGCGATCTGGAACGAAACCTTCGACTGCGCCGATGCCTCCTGCTGGGAACCCGTGGCCCGGCTGGCCTCCGTGGCTGGCCCCAACTACGCGGTCCTGGGCGAGCGTCTGATGCTGGGCCCTCCGCGACTGCCGGAAACCCTGGAACGTTGACATTTCGCCCTACGAGGTGGGTGAAAGCGTGCGTTCCAGGTACCCTGGAATCGGGCAAGCTGCCCGGGGAATGGAGGAAGCATGGATTTTCTTCGCTGGGTGGTGGACTTTCTGCGCCGCCTGACGGATCCCGTGAGCCTCAACGTGATGGCCAACGACATGGGAGGCTGGCTCTACGCCGTGCTCTTCGCCATCATCTTCTGCGAGACGGGGCTCGTGATCCTGCCCTTCCTCCCCGGGGACAGCCTGCTCTTCGCCATGGGCGCCCTCGGCGCCCTGCCCGGAAGCCCCATCAGTCTGCCTGCCATCGGAGCCACCATGATCGTGGCCGCCGTGCTGGGGGATGCCGTCAACTACTCCATCGGCGCCCGCGTGGGGCCTGCGGTCTTCCACAACGACACGGGCCGGTGGCTCAACAAGAAGCACCTGGTGGCCGCCCACGAGTTCTATGAGAAGTACGGTGGAAAGACCATCATCCTGGCCCGCTTCGTGCCCATCATCCGGACCTTCGCGCCCTTCGTGGCGGGCATCGGCAAGATGAGCTACCCCAAGTTCGCCCTCTACAACGTCACGGGTGCCATCATCTGGGTCGTGCTGCTGATGGCGGCCGGGCGACTGTTCGGCGGACTCCCCTGGGTGCGGGCGAACTTCGAGTCCGTGATCGTGGCCATCATCGTCATCTCCGTCCTCCCGGCCGTGATCGAGTTCCTGAAGGCCCGGGCGAAGAGCCGGCGGGAAACCCTCCCCGCCGACGCCTCCAAGTAGACTGTCCCCATGGCTGAGGATCTCGTCCGCAACCGCAGGGCCCTCCACGACTACCATGTCCTCGAGACCTGGGAGGCGGGCCTGGTGCTGCTCGGCACCGAGGTCAAGGCGCTGCGCGCGGGCCGAGGGCAGCTCCACGATGCCTACGTGGACACCTCTGGGGGTGAGCTCTGGCTCAGGCAGGCCCACATCAGCCCCTACGAGTTCGGGACCTACGCCAACCATGAGCCCCTGCGACCCCGGAAGCTCCTGCTGAACCGCCTGGAGATCCGCAAGATCGTTTCCAAGGTGGAGCGCAAGGGCTACACCCTCATCCCCTTGGCCATCTACCTAAACCCCCGCGGGCTCATCAAGGTCCGCATCGCGCTCGCCGAGGGCAAGACCCATGGCGACAAGCGGGAGTCCCTCAAGGAGCGGGAACACAAGCGCGAGATGGATCGCGTGAGGAAGGGCCAATACTGAAGAGGACCTACTCGGCGGGCTCCGCCGGAGCGTTCTTCCTGGCCAGCTCCTCCTGCTCGTCCTGGGGAAGCCGGAAGACCCATCGGCCGGTGGTGCGGTCGAAGAGGTCGAAGCAGGCGAGCCAGTTCAGGAGGCCGGCCACCATGATGTAGGTGGCGCCGTATTCCTGGGTGAGGTTGCGCACGGGCTCCACGATGACGGCGCCGTGGGAGACCCCGAAGGCCCAAGCGTACAGTCCATAGACGGGGCCCACACCGGCGGTGGCCAGGGCTCCGAGGGTGGGCAGCCACTGGATGGGGCCGAGCACGGGCACATAGACGCCGCCCCGGATGCCGTCGGAGGCACCGCCTGACAGCTGCAGCCAGGCCAGCAGCGCAAACACTACCGTGACGCTGAACAGGACCTTCGCCCGGGTCTTCTGGCCGATGAGCCAGTAGCCGGAGCCCGGCAGCAGCCAGTTGAGGAGCACGGGCTTCCAGCAGGCCTGCAGCGCCTTCAGGCGCCGGAGGGGCTGGGCCAGTTTCGGGGATTCGGCGTTCTCGGACATGGTTCCAGGTTACCCCAATGGGCCTGCGGACGGAGGAACATCAAGGGCCGCCGGACGGCGGCCCTTGGGCTGGAAAGATGCAGAACCGAGACTAGTCCGTGGCGAAGGGCAGCAGCGCGATGTTCCGCGCGCGCTTGATGGCTTCCACGAGCTGGCGCTGGTGGGGGGCGCAGACGCCGCTGGTGCGGCGGGGCAGCACCTTGCCGCGCTCCGGGGTGAAGGCGGTGAGGGTCTTCACGTCCTTGTAGTCGATGAAGTTGGCCTTCTCGACGCAGAACTTGCAGAACTTGGAGCGACGTCCTCCAAATGCCTTCTTCTTCTTGGGCTTTCCCTTGGTGTCGGTGCGGCGCTTCATCCCATCACCTCCTCGAGCGAACGTTCCTTGATGCCGGCCTGGGCCTTGCGCTTGGACTCGCGCTCGTACCGGACCTTCTGGCGGTCAGCGGCCTTGGCCTGCTCGTCCATGCGGACCGACAGGAACTTGATGACGGAATCGTTGTTGCGGAAACGGCGCTCCAGCTCGGCGATCAGGTTGGAACCCGCGTTCATCTCGAACAGCGTGTAGTACCCTTCGCTGAACTTCTGGACTTCGTAGGCCAGCTTCTTGCGGCCCCACTTGTCGGTCTTGAGCAGCTCGCCACCCTGCTCGGCAATGATCCCCTCGAAGTTGCGGACGAGCTCGTCAACCTGCTCGTCTGTCAACACGGGGGAGGCGATGAAGATGGTCTCGTATCGACGCATCAATCCTCCTTACGGATGTGAAGCCCCAGGTGCACGGCCCTGGAGCAAGGAGAGCCCCCCTTGCGGGAGCGCGAAGGAGCAGTATCTCAAGAAAAGCCTCTTCGCTCAAGGCAAATGGCGCTCGGGCAGCCCTCGGATGAGATTCCTGGTCACACCTGGGGCAAGGATCGCACCCCAAGGGTCATTCCCCAGGGTCGTGCGGACCCCACACCGGGGAGACCCCTTATGACTCAGGCCCTTTGGCCCCGTTCCTCCAGGAGGAATCCATGAAATCACCTGCCCTGCTGCTCTCCCTGTGCCTTGCCGCCTCCGGGTTCGCGGCCGACACCACCTACAAGGGCTATCTGGCCGACACGCTCTGCGCGAAGTCCGGCCATGGCATGGATGGCTCCGACCTGCTGAACGCGCCCAAGGACCACACGGTGGCCTGCCAGGTCGCCTGTGCCAGCGGGGGCTACGGGCTGATGGTCCAGAAGGGCGCGGCCTACACGTTCGTGCCCTTCGACGCCAAGGGCAACGAGCTGGCCCTGGCCCTCCTCAAGGGCACCAAGAACGCGAAGGCGCCCTTCGTCAACGTCATGGGCTCCATGAAGATGGACACCCTCGTCGTGTCCTCCATCAAGGAAGCGGCCATGTAGATCCTCAGCCGGGCCCTGTTCCGCTGGCCCCAGGGCCCGGGCTCCAGAAGGTCGTCGCGTTGGTGGCAGCAGCCAGATCCTCCAGACGATCCGCTCGCGCCAGCAGATCCATGAAGCGCGCGAAGGGTCCATCCATGGCTTCGATGGCGCTCCATTCCTCTTCTGCCCACTCCCCCAGCACGAACTCGTGCAGGGGGCGCTGGTAGGGGCCGATGCCCAGGCGCAGCCGGGCCACGTCCTGGGTTCCAAGCTTTTCGAAGACCGAGGCGAGACCGTTGTGGCCCGCATGCCCTCCGGTCAGGCGGAAGCGGCCCAGGCCCAGGGGCAGGTCCTTGTCGTCGTGCAGCAGGATCATCCGCCGGGGATCGAAGCCCGCAGCCACGGCTTCGGCACAGGCCTGCCCCGAGAGGTTCATGTAGGTGCTGGGCACCAGGGCCAGGAACGGCTCTCCCAGGGCATACAGGTTCCCGGTGCGGAAGGCATGGATGCGCCCGGGCTTGCGGCAGTGGGGGTCCATCCACCGCTGGAGCAGGAGGCGACCCAGGTTGTGGCGGGTCGCGGCGTACTCGTCCCCAGGATTGCCCAGGGGCACCAGGATCCACTGGGCGTCATGCGGAGCCAAGGGCTCCGGCTCAGAGTCCTCGGGGCGTGACCGGGTCAGCAGGTTGCGGAGTGTGTTCCACATCAAGAGCAGTCTGGAAGGGATCCGAAGGGGGCATCAAGAAAAAACGCGGCCCGAGGACCGCGTTCATGGATGGATAAGGACTGCGTTCTACTTCTTCTCTTCCTTCTTGCCCTTCTGACCGACCACGGCGGGCTCGGCAGCGGCAGCGGCTTCCGCGGCAGGGGCCTCTTCCTCGGCGGCCTTGCCGTGCACGGAGCAGATCACGTTGTGGGCATCGCCCAGGACCGTGAGGTGCGGATCGATCTGGACCTGGTCCAGACGGATGGTGTCGCCCACGTGGAGGTGGTCGACGTTGACGTCGATGTGGCCGGGGATGAAGCCAGGCAGGCACTCGACCTCGATGGTGCGGTGGACGAAGTCCAGGAGGCCGCCTTCCTTGACGCCCGCCGGGGTGCCCTTGAGGACGATCGGCACATGGACGCGCACCTTGTGGGTGGGATCGACGCGCATGAAGTCCAGGTGGGACAGGCGGCCGGTGATGGCGTCGCGCTGGATGTCCTTGATGATGACGTGACGCTTGATGTCCGTGCCCTCACGCTGCAGGTGCAGCATGGAGTTCATGCCGGTATCGCTGGCCAGGACGCGCGCCACGATCTTGGGGCTGATGGCGATGGAGACGGGGGCCTCGTTGAGACCATAGATGGTCGCGGGAATCAGGCCGGCCTTGCGCAGCTCACGGCTGGCGGACTTGCCGACCTTCTCGCGCTTGGCGACGACGATGGTCTCGACTGCGGGAACGCTCATGTTTCCTCCTACCAGGCTGCATCCGGCAGCCCTCTCGTTGGTTCAGGGCCGGGCGGCCCCTGCCCGGAAATCGGGCGAAGGATCAGGTTACCGCGGCAGCCTTGGAAAGGCCAGCCCGCGTTGCGAAGGGTTCACAAGGAAGGGGCCAAACTGTCCGATACTAGGTTCATGAATCGACCCTTTCCTCGACCCGATGAACTCCTGAACCGGGAACTGAGCTGGCTGGCCTTCAACGAGCGGGTGCTCGAGGAGGCGGAGGATGCCACGGTGCCGCTGCTGGAGCGGGTGAAGTTCCTGGCCATCGTGTCCAGCAACTGGGACGAGTTCTTCATGGTCCGGGTGGCGGGCATCTGGCGCCAGATCGATGCCGGCATCACCCAGCCCGGCCCGGACGGCTACTCTCCCCGTCAGCTGCTGGAGCGGGTCTCCCAGCGCATCCACGAGCTGGCCTCCCGGCAGCACAGCCTCTTCCACGAGGTCCTGGAGCCCCTGCTCAACGCCCAGGGCATCTTCATCCTCAAGCCGGAGCAGCTGGACGAGGCCCAGCGGGACTTCGTGCTGGACTACTTCGATCGCACCCTGCTGCCCCTGATGACACCCCTTGCGGTGGACACGGGACATCCCTTCCCCCGCCTGGGCAACCGCGCCATGGTGCTGATGGCCGAACTGGAGGCCGACGACTACCTGGAGCAGGAGAGCCTCCCCGTCTCCCAGCTCTCCATCATCCACGTGCCCACCCGGGTGGCCACCCGTTTCCTGCGGGTGCCCTCCATCCACGGCCACTTCGCCTTCGTCATGCTCGAGGACGTGGTGCGGATGTTCCTGCCAAGACTGTTCCACGGGTACACGATCCGGAACTGCCATGCCCTGCGCGTGACGCGGGACTCGGATCTGCCCATGGACGAGGATCCCTTCGAGGACCTCATGAAGACCGTGGAGGAGCATCTGCGCTCCCGGCGCCGGGGCGCGGCCGTGCGCCTCCAGTACGAGAACGGCCTCAGCCCGACCCTCCTGGATACGCTCATCGAGGAGCTGGAGCTGGCCCCCGAGGATCTCTACCCCACCGACGG
>Ga0129297_10000689_pt1 | contig 16609 bp, 16 predicted proteins | sample I18A1metaG_FD_94708 | JGI IMG/M metagenome (GOLD analysis project Ga0129297, IMG submission 94708) | Lake sediment bacterial and archeal communities from Gulf of Boni, Indonesia to study Microbial Dark Matter (Phase II) - ​I18A1 metaG | ecosystem: Environmental > Aquatic > Freshwater > Lake >... | reverse complement strand
GAGACCTTTGCAGGTGCCGGTGGCCTTTCCGAAGAGCTCCGCCATCAGCAGCCTCATTGGAGCACCTTTTGCAATGGCGTGTCCGTGGCCTCGATAAGTACTAACGATGAACTCATCATCCTTGAGCGCACCGATGGCACCAGCAGCTACTGCCTCCTGTCCCAAGTACAGGTGCGATGGCCCAATTAGAACTCCTTCCTGGAGGAATAGCCGCTCGACGCGCTCCTCAAACCTCCGAATCTCGATCATCTTTCGAAGCATGCTGAGAAGAATGTCCTTGGTCAGCCTACGCTTCGCATAATCCGTGTGCGAAACGGTCTGAATCGACTTTGTCGCGTTCATTCTTCTGGAACCGCAATTCGCATGCTTAGAGCAGCTTATGAGCCTTGCCGCCTATTGCACGATCCCTTCTTCGGGTGTTATGCTTTCGACATGCTTGACATTGTGGTTCACGAATATCTTCTCAGTCCACGATACTTCCGCCTTTGGCTGAAGCACTGCGAAGTTCTTCCACTGATTCACAGCGACCTCCAGATTGTCAGGTCTGCCTGTACTGGGTTCTAGGGCTATGTGATAGTAGCCTCCGTAGCCTCCGTAGTTTATCCAAACAAGCAGATAGGGCAGGACCTCAGCTTGGAACGAGAACCCGATAATCTCTTTTCGCGATTCGTTGAAGGCGGCGCACCACGAATCTCTCAACTTAGGCGAGTACAGGTTCTCTCCGGTTCCGTCACAGGGTCCGCCGACCTTGCTGAGATCGACACTGTTTCCATTCTTGTCTACTGTTAACGGCCATGGGATTTCGTCTCCCAAGTTACCGAGACGATCAGTGATCGTCATTCCACGCTTCACTTTCGTAACCTCAGGCGGCAGAACTATCCGGTAGTTCGGGTTTATGCTAAGAGTGTGGTGACCGCTGTAATGGTATTCCAGCACTTCATCGGACAAGTTTACCAGCCTGTAGTTCAGCGATAGCATCGGTTCACCTTTGGAGATTGTCAAGGACTTGTGGACAATGAGTGGGTACACATCGCATTTTCGCTGCATCTTCACCGTGACTGAGCGCCCACTTCTCTTCTTTCCTAAGAGATGCCAGGGTTCTGAGGCAACCTCGCCGTACAAGGGAAGTTTCCTGCCCTTGATGTTGCAGGCTTCACAGGTTGGCACACAGTCGAAGAGGCCACTCATGTCCTCGAACTCGGGCTTGTAGGTTGGCCTCATCACCGGCACTCGTGGGTTGTGCCACACGAACTCTGTTTCTGTCGGCTTGTAGATCAGACTTAGAATTCGTGCCCCGAACTCTGGTGTAAGAACAACTCGGACTTTCTGATTCTCTAGAACAAGTCCCTTCATGTCGCCGACTGTCGTGGGAAAAACCGATGGATACATTCCTCGTCCTCCGTTCCTCTTTGAAGCAGGAACACAGAGTTAACCACATATATCACGTTGGGTGTGGTCGGCTGACACTTTGGCGCGTTCTGGAATAGGGGGCAAGGTTCTAAGTAGAACAGAGGCATGAAGGACAAGTGAATGTTGAATGAATCCTAGGATGAAGACAAAACCAGCACCTATGTCTGCTCAGGAGTTCGATCAGCTTTTCCAGAAGGTCTCCAACTGGGGCCGCTGGGGAGCAAATGATGAGCGAGGCACACTGAACTATATCACTCCGGCACATGTCCGTGCTGCTGCAGCGCTAGTGCGTTCTGGTCGTTCCGTTTCACTGTCGCTGCCGGTCAACACGGTGGCTGGACCTGACAATCCGCGCCCTGCAGCCCGTTATGTCGTGCAGACGCATGATATCTCCTCCGAGCTGGGTGAGCCAACATTTGCAGCGGACTACTTGGCATGTGAATGCCATGGAAATTCTCACACGCACATCGATGCTCTCTGCCACATTGGCTACAAGGGCAAGCTGTACAATGGCAAGCCAGTCAAGACTGTGACCTCGGAAGGACCGACGATGATGGATATCACAGCCTATGCTCACGGAATTGTAGGACGCGGTGTGCTACTGGATATCCCACGTTTGCGAGGAGTCAAGTGGCTGGAACCTGGTGAGGGTGTGACGCGTGAAGAACTTGAAGCTGCTGAAAGGGCTCAAGGCGTGCGACTTGGCGAAGGAGACATCTTCGTTTTCCGTACAGGGCATCACCGGCGCCGGCTTGAGCTAGGTCCATGGAACCCTGAATACGATGGCGAAGGCAAAGCGGGATTACATGCAATGACGATGCTCATGCTCCATGAACGCAGGGTGGCGGCATTCCTGCCTGACGGAGACGGAGAGGCTGTGCCGAGCAACGTCGAGGGCATCGCATATCCCATTCATACTCTCCAAGTCAATGCAATGGGGATGGCTGCGGCGGACAGCCTTCAGTTCGAGGAACTAGTCAAAGTCTGTGAAGAGGAGCAACGCTGGGAGTTCATGGTTGTAGCAGCACCACTACGCCTTCCGCGAGGAACCGGTTCGTTGTTCAATCCAATTGCGATCTTCTAGAGATGATCAGAACGAACCGCACAACGGAGACCGACGTAAGAAGGAGCCATTAGTGCATAAGAAGTTGAAACGATTCACCAAGGCAACCGAGCGAAGTGACTAGATTGAAAGTCAAGCTGGATCATGTTGGAATAGTTGTCGAGAAGCTGGATGAGAAGATAATCAACTTCTACAGAGAAGCGCTAGGCTGCGAGAAGCCGAAGCATTTCCACACGAAGAACGATACAGAGGAGATCAACTACGTCTACCTGCCGTTCCCGAAGGGAGACAACTACGTGGAGTTGCTAGCTCCCGTGAGAGGGCCATGTCTGGAGTTCCTGAAGAAGAAAGGTCCGGGAACTATGTTCGAGCTCTGCGTTGAAGTTGACAACATTGAGGAGTACTATGACGAGATGAAGAAGAAGGGAATCACTCTATGCGGCCCAGATGGCAAACCACTTCCTCCCGAGAAGAAATGGTGCATGATCCCTGGCGACGACAACAAGTACGCCTACTTGCCCGTCGACAAGACGTTTGGAACCACAATCGAACTCTTGGAACGCTGCACTTGGAAACGCAGCACGTACTGGCCCTAGTTGACTACCTTATCCCTCTGCCACCAGAGACCGTGAGGACCTCGCCTGTCACGAAATCTGATTCGTCGGATGCGAGATAGACTGCCGCATAGGCCATATCCTCAGGCGTACCGAGTCTCTTCGCGAGCGCTTCATCTCTCATACGCTGCTTTACTTCGGCCGGCAGCGCAGCTACTATTTCGGTCTCTACAGTTCCTGGAGCGATCGCGTTGACATTTATTGTTGGACCCAAATGTACAGCCAACGCACGTGTCAATCCGATGATTCCGGCCTTCGAGGAAACGTAGTCCACGAATCCCATGCCCAACTTGTCGTACAATCCGGAGATAGATGATATGTTGATTATCTTCCCTTTCTTCTGCTTAAGCATGATCAGCGCGACTTCTTTGGAACATAGGTACGCACCCTTTAGGTTCACATCCAACGTCTTGTCCCAGCCCTCCTCGGTAGACTCCAGAAAAGAGTTCGCTGGAACCAACGTGCCCGCGTTATTGACTAAGACATCGACTCTGCCGAATCGTTCCACAGTCTTGCGCACCATGTTCTTGACTTGATCCGCCTTTGATACGTCCGCCTGAACGATGAGCACGTCTCTGCCCATCTTCTTGATCTCTTCCCCTAGGCTTGCGGCTTCATTCTTTGACGTGTTGTAGTTTACTACTACCTTGGCTCCTTCTTCCGCGAACTTCTTTGCTATTCCGCGGCCAATTCCACGGCTGGCGCCTGTCACAATTGCGACTTTATCCTTCAGCCTCATGCACGCCACCTCTATCACCATGAACTAGAGGCTCTTCGAATGCAAAGAAGAATGACTAGAGGCCGGTTTCGTCAACTTCTTTGTACCATCGCTGCTTGGTGCCCGTCTTGGCCCTCATCTTCCACCCTAATGATTTCTCGTGTTTCTCTATGGCTTCTGAAAGGCGGTCAATCTTGGCGCTGATATCAGATCTGTCCTCTGGGGCCAGTCCCTTGTATTCAGGAAGGGAGGCCCGTACTTTGCCAATGTTCGTAGTGATTGTGTAGTAGAAGCCCCAGTCTTTGGACAATAGCCCGGCGATGTAGTCGCCGTCTATCGTCTCTTTGGCTTGCGCTCCGATTCCGTGTTCTCTCAGCAGAACCACGACATCTCTTATGTCCTTCTCGTTGATCTGAACGATCTGCATCTTCTGCAGAAATATGTCGGCAAGTGAGATTGTCGGGTAGTCCAGCTCAAGTCGTCCTTTGAAGTCGATTGTGTGACTGAACTCAAGTTTGTCAAAGAAGACATCTATGTGGCGTTTGTTCGAGGGATTCTCAAACAGATATCTTCCCATGAACTGGAACATACGCATTCGTTTGTCAGAGACGTAGCCCAGACTGTCCAACAGTTTCAGGACATCGCCATTCTGTTTGCCGTATCCGATGAAATCTATGTCAGTGATTTCTCTTTGGAGCGCGTCGTGAAGATAAGCGAATCTTGCGCAGTGAATTCTCACGGCATTTGCGCCCAAGATTCTCAAGACTATGCCCTTCTCTTCGGCGGCCTCTACGATGCTCTTGGCTTCTTCGACGAAGCTGGCTGCCGAACTTGCCGCAGAGGCGGACACTGTCCTCACACGGCCGCACTACGCAACGGTTGGCATATTTGATTCTTGTTATCGTGTCTGTGGTTTGAGCTATCTACCCACATGTGTCCTTCGATATGAGAGAGGCGAGTGGTCGTGGAAAATTGGTGGAGGGACATGGTTGGATCCTGTGCTGCGTCGAAGAAGGTGGATTGTTCGTAGACGATTAGAAGGTTGGAAGGTCGAAGACATCGCGGATGCGTTGCGGATAAGCGAGAAGACTGTTGATCGATGGTGGAGCGTCTACAGGAAGGGTAGGTGGGAGGGTCTACGAGTCAAATCTAGAAGACCGCAGCGATACTACAAGACCCCTCAATCAGCCGTCGACCTCATCGTAGAGTTGAGACGTAGCAAACATTGGGGACCGAACAAGATCGAAGGCTACCTGCGTAACTACAAGCTTGAAGGCATCAGGCCGGTCAGTCATGAAAGCATTCATCGAATCCTAGTCGAGGCTGGATTGAACAATCCTATCTATAAGCCTAGAAGGATGTGGGGTAAGCGTAGGTTCGAGCGTGAGCACAGCAACAGCCTCTGGCAGGCAGACTACAAGCTCACTGAGCAGGATGAGTGGATGATCAGCTTCCTCGACGATCATTCACGCTTCGTTCTAGGTTCGAGGGTTCATCATAACCCGACGGCGGAGCATGCGATCAAGCTTCTGGAAGAGTCGATGAGGCAGTACGGTAAGCCTGATCAGATTCTGACGGACCGCGGTTCACAGTTCTATCCAGCACGAGGAGGCGTCTCGGAGTTCACGGAGTTCTGCAGTGGAAATGGGATTGAGCATATCGTCGCGAGTGTGCGGAGACCCTCTACAATCGGCAAGATCGAGGCTTTCCATAAAGCGTACGTCTGCGAGGCTTGGAGAACAATCGTGTCTGTGGTTGGTTCAACCTGCTTGTCGATGCGAGAAGGGATGTTGGCAAGATTCAAATACGCAACCTCTGACGACTAATGGTGAGGAAAATCCTCATGTCAGAAAAATCAGTCTTTGTCAGAAAAACTAGCGGTCTCGTCAGACCTTACGACGCGAAAGATACAGTCCTCATCTACACGCTGATCATCTTTGCAATTCTGAACACAACTGTGCAGTTCCCTTGGTTCCTTGGCTTCTGGCCGGGTTCCGATCTGGTTGGTTCACTGGCTTTTGCAATGATCCCAATGGGCCTGCTGATGATCTGTTACTGGGCAATCGCCCTGGCGATGCCACGCTCGGGAAGCGACTATGTATGGTTCGCCAGGATAGGGCACCCTGCGGTGGGATTCGCATGGTCACTAGTCTACTACTACATGCTTCTAGTCGTTGGTCCTTTGACAGTGTGCTTCACGTACGGATACACAATATCTATCTCGCTTGGAACTTGGGGTGCACTATACAATGCCCCAGGTCTAGTTGATGCCGCCACATGGCTGAACACGCCGATAGGGACCTTCGTCTTCGCCTTCATCATGATGACCATCTACGCGGCATTTGCGATTCTTGGACACAAACTAGGGAAAGCCCTATTGTACACTGGGTGGGTGATTCAAGTGATCGCTCTAGTGCTGATGTGGGTCATCATGGGAACATCAAACCCAACGGTCTTTGCAGGCAAGTGGGATGCCGTAATGTCCCAGTACACAACTTACAACGCAGTCTTCGATACAGCCAAATCGGCTGGCTGGGTGGCGACACCAGTTACGCTAGGTGCAACACTGGCGAGCGTCACGTTCACGTTCATGTTGATGTCAGGCGCTGCCCAGGGAGCGGGCACGATCTCAGGTGAGATCAGAAACGTGAATCGTTCAATTCCTCTAGCGTTGCTCTTCTCGAACGTCTTCGCCTTCATCATCTGGGCAATCAGCTACCTCGCCGAAGTGGCCTCCACTGGCTACGGCTGGCTTGTCGCCTTGTCGTGGATGTGGGACACGGGCAACAAGTTCCCCTTGCCATGGGCTCCGAGCATGCCTCTGATGCTAGGAATCTTGACCTATCCGAACCAAACGTTGACCTTCGTTGCCCTAGGAACATTCATCCTCGCAAACATCGCCTTCGCATACATACTCATTGTCACAATCTCAAGATACTTCTTTGCTTGGGCGTTCGACCGCTTGATCCCAACCAAGTTCGCTGATGTCAGTGCAAGATTCAAGACGCCTCACTGGGCGCTGGTTGCCACATGGGTTATCATGGTGGTGACGGCATACGCCTACGCCTTCGTGGGATTCTCCAACTTCTTTGCAGCAGCCTCCACACTGATGGTACTATGCTACGCCGTACTAGCACTCACGGTGGTCGTCTTTCCATACACGAAATGGAAGACATTGCTCGATCAGCTACCGACATTCATGCGCAAGAAAGTCGGGATCCCGATCATCAGCTGGGTTGGCCTACTGACGGCCATCATCCTCTTCTATGCAGCCTACGCTGTCGCAGTGAACCCACTCTTGACCGGCACCGCAGCGCCACTGACAGCATACCTATTCGGCGGACTATTCGTCCTGGGCATTATCATCTACTACGTCGCAAAGGGATACCACGGCAGACAAGGTATCGACCTAGCCCTCGTCTTCAAAGAAGTGCCGCCGACCTAAGTTGACCTGGCGCGTTTCTACGCGCCAAACCCCCCTTTTCTCTATCAGTCACCGCAGTCTTCTCCATCAATCCCTGGGGTCAGCATGCCACATCGGCCGACATGCCGTGTGTATCGAGTTCCAGCATCGCGGAACCCACAACGTGCTGTGCTTGAAGACTGAGAAGAATACGAGCGATCTATGTCGGAACGCTTTCGAAGGACGCTCAGCAAGCGGCTCCAACCGCACAAACCAAACCTTCTTCGATGGTTCAATTCGTTCTCCGGGATCACAAGACAACGGACAATTGAAGGCAGAAATGAAGGGAGGCGATTCAAATTTGTGTGTGAAGGCATATATGAGTGAAATCGAATACAACGCTTCGCAAGGAATTCGCTTTGCGCAAAGATGAATTGCTCACTGCCATCGAGAATTGCCTGTTGGAATTCAACAAGAAGGGCATGGAGATAGCAGTAGGCAGAGCGTTGAAAGCGGGGATGACTCCGAGCGATGTCATAACAGCAATCAGGAAAGGTTTCGGGGAGATTGGCAGGAAATATGATGCCGGTGAATACTTTCTTTCAGAGTTGATAATGTCAGGTGAGACCGCAAAGATAGCGCTCGAAATTCTGAAACCGCACTTTCAAGCGACCGTCAAGAAATCTACAAAGGTGGTCATTGGGACAGTAGAAGGAGACTTGCACGATATTGGGAAGAACATCGTCACGATAATACTTCTATCTTCGGGTTTCGATGTCTATGACTTGGGTTCTGACGTAAAGTCCGCCGATTATGTCAACAAGGTTAGAGAAGTGGGCGCAGAGATTCTAGGCCTCTCCGCACTCTTGACAACTACCATGCTGAACATGGGGGTCGTGATTCAGGACCTGAAGAGAGCGGGACTTAGAGATAAGGTGAAAGTAATCATTGGCGGGCAGCCCACCTCAGAGGAGTTTGCGCGGCAGATAGGTGCTGACGTTCAAGTTGATGATGCTCCAAACGTCCTAAAAGCAATTGGCAGACTCACGGGGGTATGAGGCTGTGAGCACCAAAATGACTCCTAGAGAGCGAGCTCATGTCGTCTTGGAGCACAAGGAGCCTGACAGGATCCCGCTACTGGAGGCGTGGATGAGCGACCGGATAATAGAAAAGGTACTTCGCCGCCCTTACACAGGCATCAATGACACCGTGGATTTCTACAAGCAACTGGAAATAGACTTCGCCTGCATCTCGTTTGGCCCACCAAGAGATTGGGAGAGAACATTTCTGGATGAAAGAGCATTCTTGGATGAATGGGGACGCAAGTGGCAGTACACTAGGGAAGACATGAAGGCGGGTACAGGTTCAGGCATAGTCCTAGGAATGTACATTGACGGGACCATAAAGACTCCCCAACAGTTTGATGAATACGAGTTCCCACGCGCTGACGCCTCCGGGCGCATGGAGGCCTTCGAAACCGCCCTCAAGCTGATAGGGGATCAGTATGCTGTCACCGGGACGATCGATGAAGGCGTTTTCCAACGCGCAGCATTAATGACGGGACTGAAGGAGTTTCTGATCTATCTATATGAAAAACCTAGCTTCGCCCGAAAATTGTTGAAGAAACACTATGAATTTGCTTTGGATATCGGAAAGCGTTTCTTAGAAGCCGGAGCCGAATTCATCCTAGTGGGAGATGATATCGCAGACAACCATGGGCCGCTTCTGGCGCCGAAGCTGTACGAGGAATTCGTGTACCCGTATCACAAGGCGCTAGTTCACAGCCTGAAAAAGAGGGGAGCCAAGGTGATATGGGACACCGACGGCAACATCATGCCAATACTCAACCACTTCCTGAACATGGGAATTGACGGGCTGCACCCGATCGAACCAACAGCCGGAATGAACATTGTTGAACTTCAGCGAAAATACAAGACTAGGCTCTGCGTCGTTGGAGGAGTCGATGTCGTCAAGCTGCTTCCATTCGGGAGCGAGAACGATGTGGAACACGCGGTGCTTAGCCTAATCGAAGATGCATCCTCTGGCGGGGGACTCATCTTGGGGTCGACGAACTCCCTTCATACCTCAGTCCCTGACGCCGACAAATTCGTAAGAAACGTTCTCAAATACGTGGACACAGCCCACAAATTCGGGGTCTATCCGATCAAGAAGCGGCAACTTTCCAGGGCGTCGTAGATCTGAGTGATAGGCTTGGCAGAAGTCGTGACGGTTAACGGTGTTCTTTCTCCCGACGAATTGGGAGTGACTTTGTGTCATGAGCATGTGCAAATCAATCTAGGGTGCGTTCTCAAGATCCCCAAATCGGTATCGAGAGCGAGACTCGTTGACGCTCCCGTGACAATCGACATTCTTGCTGACCTGAGGCAGGACCCACATGTTTGTAGAGACAACCTGCTGCTCTCTGATATTGACGAGGCTATCCAGGAACTCATGAGGTTCAAAATGATGGGCGGCAGGAGCCTGGTTGACATGACCACTCCTGAAATTGGCAGGGATCCGAAGGCTCTTAGGGCAATCTCAATTGCGACCGGTTTGAACATCATATGCGGAACAGGCTGGTACCTGGAAGACTCCTATCCTGACCACGTCAAGAAGAACAGTGTCGATGAGCTTTCTGAGGTAATGGTGCATGAACTCACCGAGGGAATAGAAGAGACAGGAATACGAGCGGGAGTCATAGGCGAGCTAGGCACCGCGCTTGAGCTTACGGAGAATGAGAAGAAAGTCATGCGTGCAGCTGCGAGAGCGCAAGCGAGAACTGGTGCCCCGCTCACAATTCACACTTGGCATCCTCTCCAATCGGTCAAAGAGGCAAGGAAGTATCTGGACATCGTAGCCGAGGAAGGAGTTGACCTGTCAAAGGTCTACTTGAGCCACATGGATCAGACATGTACGGATACAGAGTATCACAAGTCCATAATAGAGCGGTACGGCGTGGTCCTCAGCTACGATTGCTTCGGGTTTGAGACTCCCTGCGAGGGCTTCTGCCCAGGCGGAACTCACCCTTCAGACACGGAGCGTGTCAGAGCGGTCGTGGAGCTGCTTAACGCCGGATACGAGAAGAATGTCGTGCTCGCACAAGACGTATGCATGAAGATTCAACGCAGGAAGTACGGCGGATATGGGTATGCTCACGTACTCGAGAACATAACAAGGGACTTGAGGCACAGAGGGGTGTCAGAGAAGCAGATAGACACGATGCTTGTGGACAATCCCAGGCGACTCCTGGCGTGGTAGCTAGATCTACAACTGCCCAGTTTCGAGCGCTGGCCGACTTCTGTTAGGCACCCAGCAACTCCAGACTCAACATCAGGATGAAACGCCGCGGAATTACCTTCTCCCACTTCTGGTGATATTCGGAGTGCAAGAGCACTAGTCGATTTCAGTTTCCTCGTTTGCTAGCCCGAGGTGAGCAGGTAGCTCTTGACCGACTCGGCATCAAGGTTAACCATCACGCCTCGTAGAATTCCCTCGCTGGATTCGCTACCAGGGTTGATGCACATGGTACGCCCAATCTTCACGTTTCCTCTTGCTTCGTGAATGTGGCCGTGCAGTCCCAAAAGGGGTTGGTGCTGCTCGATCGACTTCAGCACAGAGGTGCTGCCACCGCTTATCATGTCAGGCTCTGACCCTATGAAAACTGGTTTCAGGTCCTTGTCGAGCCTTACACATTCGGAGATCGTTGTGTTCGCTGGCGGAAGATGGGTGTTGAAGATGCAGCTCTTCATGTTCTTGACTTGCGAGGTCATCGCCTCCATCTTCTTCCAAAGCTCTTCTTCTGAGCACTCGCGTGGCGTGTTCCAAGGGGTCGGGTTGCTCCAGGCGAGGCTGATCATCTCGTGCTTGCCCTCAATGTCGACAACTCTGTCCTCTGGATCGATAACGTAGTCCGATGCTCTGATTATGTCCTTGATGTCCAGGAGGTCATCGTTTCCTCCGGTCATGTAGATCTTGACTCCTGTCTTGCGGAGGCGTTCTTCAGCCATCTGTATCCACCGCTTCAGCATCTCAAGCATGAGTCGCTTGAAGATGGGCTGAACCTTGGATTCGTCAGCTTGCAGTTCAGCCATCTCGCTGGGCTCTGTGCGGTAAGGATAGTAGCCTGACTCTCGAATCTCCTTCTCAAGTGCTTGTAGCTCTGAGTCGTTCTTTGCTAGGCGGTCGATTCCGCGGAACCTACCGGCATAACCATTGGGGCCCTTCACTAGCGGAACTATCACTTTCCCAGTGATGTCCCCGCCAAGGATCAAGACCTGCGTCTTGTAAAACGAGGCCGCGTTGAGGAACTTGACGTAGGTCTTTTCAGATCCGTGTACGTCGGTCGCAAAGAATATTCGTGTGAACGCCACCAATGCTTCCTTCTTGTGTTAACCCCGTTAGTCCTAGCATGCGTTCTTGCACGCACAAAGACAGTTGTTTCGCGCTGTCTTGCGAATGCAGCATATAAGCGTTGGCAGACTGAATGTTCTCTTTATTCTGAGCAAATTGTGAAAAACATCACGTCCTGATTCTTTGCGCGGCAACCGGAACACATACAGTAAGAGACGAATAATCTGTACTGTGTCAGAATACGCTCAGCACGTTCTTTGCGACCGCGCGAATCTGCTTCTTGTCAGCCCCAGTATAGAGTGAGACCGCTGTTACGCCGATCTTCGCGTACTGCTCAATGACCTCTATCAAATCTCTCCAGTTACTGCAGATGTGTGTTCCCTTTCTGACCTCGTCAGCCGTGACCTTCTTGCCTTCTTCTTCAACCGCCACAGGGTTCGGGATACTCCAAGAGTCCTTGTGGTAGATGCCGAGAGTCCGCCATTGAGTTCTTACGATTTCTTCCGGTTTCAGAAAGCTGAAGTTAACCTCTATTGCGACTCCTCCCGGGCCCTCCTTGTTTGCCTCAATTCTGCCTTGCTCGTATGCGGGCAGGATGACTTCTTTCATGGTCTGGGGATCATTTCTGGGACATATCGTGATTAGGTGGTCAGCGTACATTCCAGCGAACCGTGCCGCCTTCTTACCGATCGCTGAGAAGTAGAGCGGGATCTTTCTCCTCGGCTTGGTGTAGAGATAGTAGAAATCCGACAAGAAGTACTTCCCTTCGAACTTGAATGGTTCCTTGGAATCCCACATCATCTGCATTAGTCGGATTCCTTCGATCAGCCTATCCATTCTTTCTTCCCATTTGGGCCAATTCCCATTCCAGAAGGGCCTCTCATTCAGGGCTTCGCCCGAACCTACGCCGAGAAGCACTCTACCAGGATACATGTTATCGAGAGTCGCGGCCGCTTGAGCCACGATCGCAGGGTGATACCTTGCACCTATCGGGACTGTCACCCAGGGCCCGACCTTCATTCGATCTGTCTTCTCCAGCGCAACACTCAACATTGACCAAACAAAAGAGGACCTTTTGCCCGAATGGAACCACGGGAAGATATGATCCCCGAACCAAACCGTACGAAAACCCATCGTATCCGCGTAGACAGCTGCATCTACGAATTCTTGCGGATCGTACTCGTTTTCTCCTAGGTTGAGTTGTATCTCGACTTTTGTCAAACCGATCCCTGCATTTCGAAGGTGACTTGAGCCTTATGCCTTTCGGCAGGGGATAACTTCCAGCGGATCAGCTTTCTCATAGTTCATGGAAGGATTCAGAGAACTATTGGTTGGAATCGGTGACAAACAATGTAAGAGGCCAGCTGTTAGGCATATATATTCGAGACTGGCCGGTTCGTATCGCGAGAGAGCCACATCATGAACGATGAAGTTCACGAAAGAGCTCGTGCCCTGTACGGCTCCGCGATCGGGCGCAAACGCAACGAGCTGGTCACCCCCGCACTCATCCTCGACTTGGAGGTCGTGCGTCGAAACCTCGCCTTAATGGCGGAGCTCATGAAGACGAAGCCTGCGAAGCTCCGCGCTCATATCAAGGTTCACAAGAGCCCTGACATAGCGCGTATGCAGATCGAGGCCGGCGCCATAGGCATCGGAACCGCCACCCTCTGGGAGGCGATAGTCATCGCGCGTGCCGGCATTAAGGACGTGTTCGTCATTAACGAGGTTGTCGGATCGGAGAAGGTTCGAGCGGCTGCCCTTCTCGCGCGTGAAGTTCCTCTGAAAGTGGCGGTTGACGATACTAGGAACGTCGAGGTGTTGTCCGGAGCGGCTCAAGAGGCCGGCAGCGTGGTCGGCTGCATAATCGAGGTCGACACGGGTATGCGACGCTGCGGCGTCGGCTCGCCCGAGGAGGCGCTTAAGGTGGCACGTCGCATTGTTGAACTACCCGGCCTGCGTTTCGATGGCCTTACCGGCTATGAGGGGCACTGCTCCCTCGAGTTCCACAAGGCGAAGCGCGAATACATGGCGCGCAAAGCTATGGACTACTTCGTTAGCGTTGCCGACTATCTCATCAGCAAGGGATTCCCGTGCCCGATCCTCTCTGCGGCCGGTACCGGCACATGGGAGATCACCGCGTCCAACCCACGGATCACGGAGATTCAGCCCGGTTCATACGCGACGATGGACGGCTACCACGCCGGCTTGGAGCCCCGGTTCCGGCAGGCCACCACCGTACTCGCGACGATCATCAGCCGCCGAGCCGACCGTATCGTCACCGATACGGGGAAGAAGACTGTTGGCGCAAGTCAAGCCGTACTCAAGGACTACGACTATCCGATCTACCGCTACGATGAAGAGCACGGGATCTTCGACATCTACGGTTCGTGCCCGCTCACAGTCGGTGACACGGTGGAGCTGCTCCCTGGCTACACGCCGTTCGCCGTCAGCTACTTCGATGTCTATCATGTAGTTGAAGGCGGCAAGGTCGTCGACGTCTGGCCGGTCATCCCTCGCGGCCCCGAGCACGGCGGGCTACTGAACGCTTTCAAGGACCGTTGAGTACAGATCTCTTGGGCGAGGGTATCGGATGTCGAAGATGAGTCTCGAAAACATCGAACCTACCATGCTCGACGACCTGAAGCACAGGGTTGTCGAAGTTGCTCGTGGGCTATTCGAGAACAAGTTGGTAGTATCCACTTTTGGAGTTGTAAGCTCAAGGATCCCCAACACAGACTACGTTCTGATTACCCCAAGCGGTTTCAGCAAAGCGCACCTCGACAAGGACAACCTGATTATCGTTGACCTTGAAGCGAACCTCGTGCAAGGCAGGTTCAGACCATCTGTGGAGACCCCTATGCACACGCACATTCACAAGCGGCGGCCGGACCTGAGCACGGTCATTCACACGCACTCGCCGATAGCTTGCGCATTTGCGGCAGCAAGCATGGAGATACCTTGCGTGTCAGCAGAGCAGGCATTCTATTTGGGAGGAAGAATACCTCTCGTTAGGAAATACTCACTTCCTGGAACAACTGAGCCAAGCGAGCTCGAAAACATTGTGAAAGCACTGCGAAACATAAATGCGGTTCTTATGAGAAAGCATGGTGCAGTCGTTGTTGGCAAGACGCCAGAGGAAGCACTTGACACGGCCATAGTCCTCGAAGACGTTGCCACAATCGCCCTCCACTCGATCATCCTATCCAAACCCAAGGAGTTCACACCAAAGGAACTCAGATATCTAAAGAACTTCAAGGCTACACGATACGGACAGAAACAAAGTACGATATAGATCAAGGAGTCTGCCTCAGGCTACCTGTCGAAACGCCCAAGAGTGAGCACTAAAATAACTATGATCACGAAGTTTGGAAAGAGAGATATCAAAACGAGACTCCGAAAGACAAGTCCTGTTGTTGATCCTTCGCCCCGGTAGAACACGAGTAGGCCCGTGGCGACTGATGAACAGATCAAGAGATAGATGACAGCTAGATACGGTTGAAGCTTTGCCCTGCTTAACCCTCTCTTCCACTGAGACAGGTACATTCCCACAATAACAATCGCTGATCCTACCAGTGCCAATGAGACAATCATACCAAGTCCCAAAACTTCGAGTCCTTGGGCACTCATCTAATTCACTCCCAGATGTAGCCCAAATGGGTCATGGGGATAACTCAGCGTACCGTAATTGACTAGGATATCTGGTGGTCAAGGTTTGGTGGAACGCCATCCGTGAGAATTCCTTGGACTGAGTGTGCAAGGAACCCTCTTATATGTTGAAAGGAGGTTTCTCCGAGTTTGGGGAGAAGCACGTTTGAAAGCACCCGTTCCATCAGGAATGAGAATCACTCAGGTTGCGGTGGTTGTGAAGGACCTGCGCAAGACCATGGAAGCGTATCATAAGGTTCTAGGTTGGGGGCCTTGGAGCGTGTACGAGCACATGCCTCCGATCCTCCATCATACAGAAGTTCGCGGGAAACCGGTTTACTACACAATGCTCGGCGCTGAGGTACACTGCGACCCCATAGACTTCGAGATTCTCCAACCCCTAGAGGGCCGAAGCATCTACAAAGAATTCTTGGACCAGAAAGGTGAGGGACTTCACCATGTGGCCGTAGTGGCACCCTCGGAAAACGTGGACTTGGCGCTACAGAACTTCAAGAAGAACGGCGTAGATGTGATAATGAGCGGAAGGCTTGGCCAGGATATCCGCTTCTACTACATGGACACGGAGCCAATCCTGAAAATGACAGCCGAGACAGTCAGCGGACATGCCATCGCATTGAAGCCGGTCTACACCTACCCATAACAGGCTCTAGAGCTGACAATCTGGGTCAGCTCACGACGGGCTGTCCTTTAGCTAGGGTGACCTGTCTCCCGATAGTCTCATTATTGTTGACGTTTCTCACTAATGTTGGAGTGGGCCCAGCTGAGTGGTAGTTACATTGCCGCCATAGATGCTGGAACCGGAAGCGGAAGATGTGTGATCTTCGACACAGAAGGACGACAGATTTCATTCGCGACTAGAGAATGGTCCCATGCCACGATCCCGAGCGCGCCAGGCTCTCAGGTGTTCGACACTGAAACGAATTGGAACCTCCTCTGTCAGTCCATAAGAGAATCGATCAGTCGTGCTAAGATCCCGCCCGGACATATTCGCGCCGTCAGTGCCACGAGCATGAGGGAGGGCATGGTACTGTACGACAGCGCAGGCAAGGAGATCTGGGCATGTCCGAACGTCGATTCCAGAGCCAGAAGCGAAGTCGCTCAACTCATCAAGAAAGGCCTAGCACGGAAGATCTACTTCACCAGCGGGGATTGGCTCTCAATCACCTCGCCGCCCAGGTTCTTGTGGATCAAAAAGCATGAACCTGACGTCTACAAAAGGATCACTCACATGACCATGATCGGTGACTGGATCCTCTATAGATTGAGCGGGCAGTTTGTGACCGATCCTTCTCTCGGCTCCAGTTCCGACCTGTTTGATCTTTCCAAGAGAACTTGGTCGGACAAGGTCATAGATCTACTAGGGCTGAGACGAGAAGTATTTCCAG
>Ga0129297_10000687_pt1 | contig 16622 bp, 19 predicted proteins | sample I18A1metaG_FD_94708 | JGI IMG/M metagenome (GOLD analysis project Ga0129297, IMG submission 94708) | Lake sediment bacterial and archeal communities from Gulf of Boni, Indonesia to study Microbial Dark Matter (Phase II) - ​I18A1 metaG | ecosystem: Environmental > Aquatic > Freshwater > Lake >... | reverse complement strand
TCGAGATCTTCTACAACCGGCAGAGGAAACAGGCGCGGCTGGGATATCTTTCCCCGGCGGCCTATGAACGGCAGTTCTATTTGAAACAGGCGGCGTAAGAGGTTTGGTGTCCACTATTGCCGACCGACCTCACTTCATGCATGTTTGATAATCGTCCACACTTTTAAATTGGTGCTGTATGACGGCAAAATCCAGCTTGTGATAATATTATATGCATGAAGAATGCATGGATTAAATTGATATTTGGGGCCGCTCCCATTGTTCTGCTAGTTGCTTGTAGTCAGGCCAGTTATTGCGCGCAGTGCATCGCTGGCCATTTTGACGTAATGTCCCGTCGAAGACCTATTGCGGATGTGCTTCTCGATTCGTCGGTACCTGAGGCGGAGAGAAAGCAACTAGCCAAGGTCATTGATATTCGCACGTTTGCGGTTAAAGAATTAGATCTTCCCGATAACGATAGCTATCGACTATATGCCAATATCGGTCGCCCCTACGTCGTATGGAATGTTGTTGCCACCCCGGAATTTTCCCTTACTCCCAAGCAATGGTGCTACCCAATTGTCGGTTGTTTGGCCTATCAGGGTTATTTTGATGAGGAAACTGCCAAAACGAAAGGGGATGAACTCGCTGCCCAAGGTTATGACGTTGATGTCTATGGTGTCAAAGCCTATTCGACCTTGAAGTGGTTTGATGATCCCGTGCTGAATACTTTTCTTGACGGGGCTGACAGTCAGCTAGCGGGCCTGATTTTTCATGAACTTGCCCATCAGGTCGTGTACGTGGCTGATGATTGTTCTTTCAATGAGGCTTTTGCGAAAACCGTTGAGATGGAGGGTTTGCGTCGCTGGCTACGTGCAAATGTCAATGGCAGGGAGTGGCAAGAATACCTTGCCAGGGAATTCCGAAGTAAAGAGTTTCTTGCATTGCTGAAGAGCAGCAGAGAACAGTTGGCGAATCTCTATTCCCAGCCCGTATCAGACGAGCAAAAAAAGTTGGGCAAACGCGAGATTCTGGCCAGCCTTGAAAAGACTCTGCGCCATCAGGGTGATAAATGGCCAAACCCTTCGGCGATTGACAAGTGGCTGGAACGAAATCTGAACAATGCCCGATTGACTTCGATAGCGACCTACTATGATCAGATCCCGACATTTCAAGCTATACTAGAGGTGCATGGAGGAGAACTGAAAGCTTTTTATGAGGAAGTCGGGCGACTAGCCAAACTACCGGTAATAGAGCGGACTGCGCAACTCAAAGAATATGGGATTATAGAGATCAAAACGGCGTGCACAGAAGAAATGGAAAAATCCAAGAAATAAAAGCAATTACTAAAACACAAACAAGTAAATACGGGTGCTTAACGAAGAAAGGGCTGAATTTACAGCCCTTTCTTCGTTGGGGGTTAGTGTTTTGGCTCGGTCATCCCGGGCCCAGATTTTCTGCTCCGATAGGCGCGCCATGATCAATGACAGGGTTGGTAGCGGCGGCGCAACCAGAAAGTGTCAGTGCGACCAAAGTGGCCAGCAAGAGATTGATTAAGCGTCTCATAACGGTTACTCCTTTCCTGAGGGATCACCTCACGACCCCATTATATATCATTACCAAAACGGTTGCCAATCGACCCGCAATCATCTTGAGGGTTTGGTAACCAAGCAGTCTTCGAGAGACAACTTGTGTGAAGCTTAATGCACTACTTGCGTTAACCCTCAGCAGGAAGACGGCATACAACTTTAATCCCTGAAAGGAAACGCATTGTGTGTCAAAAATGTTGAGTTCACTTTGCGGTTGTAATTGACGCTAATGAAAGCGGCCACTCATGCTTCCGAGTGGCCGTAACTATTGGCAGGTCTGCAATCAGCGCCAAGGGAACTCTTCCTTGGTCCGATACAACTCTTCACATTCGCGGTAATCCCAACAGCGTTTTCCGGCATCTGGAGTTTTCACCAGCAAATGATCTCCAGAACAGTGATCAACAAAACCGCGCTCCTCGCCGTGGAGAACTTCGGCGTCGCGGCCTTCTACGCTTTCCGAACAGACAAACTCAAAACGCTTGCGTTCCATGATCCTCTATCCTTTCTCCTCACCACCTAGAGTTCTTCGGAAATATCCACCACATCATCCGGCCACCATGTGGTGATTTCATTTCCCACCCTCACGAGCATCGCCTCAGGGACCTCCAGCCACACACATTGCTGCAATATGCCGGTTTCTCCGGTCTTGTGATTAAGCAGATGTGCTGGCAAGTCCTTATGTTCTGTCCTTTGACAGGCTTTCACGTATTCCTGGTGTGTCATGACACATCTCCCTTCACCTCCAGTTTAACACAATGCAAAAAGCGGGATGAATCACCACCCGGCGCAAGGGTATTCAGGGACTTGTCAAACAGCCTATCCTACCAGCAGTGCATCGACCTTGGCCGCGCAGATGAAATCATTTTCCGACAATCCGTCAATGGCGTGGGTTGTGTAACTTATCTCACAGCGATTAAAGACAATGTGCAGATCAGGGTGATGTCCCTCTCGATGGGCAATCCACGCTAAGGCATTCACGAATGCCATGGTCTGATAAAAATTCTTGAACTGGTACGTCTTGAAAATACGGGTTCCTGACTGTTGCCAGCCATCGAGACGTTGAAGCAGTGCCGAAACCTCGTCCTTAGCGAGTGGCGGCATTCCGCTCTCGCAAGGGCGGCAGTGTTTCTCTTGAAGGATATGATTGTTTTCTACGGAACCCATGGCCAGTCTCCTTGCCTGTTTTTGCCTGGAGTGGGTTAATTGCTCTGCTGCAAGTATAACAACGATACCAGTAAACTGGCGAGTCGAGCAGCCTTTGGTATAGTCCACACAACAGACACTCCCCACCGAAACAACGAGGTCTTGCCATGGAAACCAAACTCAGAGCGGTTCTGCCCGACCATGACCTGTTAAAACTCTACGAACAGATGCTGCTCAGCCGGGAATTTGAAGAGTCGTGTGCTGAACAATATACCAACGGCCACATCACGGGTTTTCTACATTTGTACAGCGGCCAGGAAGCTGTGGCGGTCGGGGCGACTGCGGCCCTACACAAAGATGATTACATCCTTTCCGCCTATCGTGAGCATGCACAGGCAATCGTGCGAGGGGGTGACCCGAAGTTGGTGATGGCGGAACTGTTCGGCAAGGCGACGGGGTTGTGCAAGGGGAAGGGAGGTTCAATGCACCTGTTCTCTGCCGATCTCAATTTCATGGGGGGATATGCCATCGTTGGCGGCCAGTTGCCGATTGCCTGCGGACTGGCCTTCAGTGCCAAATACCGGCAGGAGGACCGGATCACAGCGTGCTTTTTCGGGGATGGTGCCGTCAACCAGGGGACCTTTCACGAATCGCTCAACTGGGCCAAATTGTGGGAACTGCCGGTCCTTTTTATCTGTGAAAACAATTTTTATGGTATCGGTACCGAGGTGCACCGCTCGTCGGCATTGCCAACCGTGCACAAGCGGACCTGCGGCTATGATATCCCATCGGAGAAAGTCGACGGCATGGATGTCATCGCTGTTTACAAAGCGGTGAAATATGCCGCCGAAAAGATTCGTGAAACCGGACGCCCGCTGTTCATAGAGGCGGTGACCTATCGGTTCCGGGGGCACTCCATGGCCGATCCGGCCAAATATCGTTCGGCTGCCGAACATGACGTCTGGAAGGCCCGTGATCCGCTTCCCAACTATGCCAGACGGTTGCTGGCCGAGGGGATCGCCACCGAAGCCCAATTGGAGGGAATTCTTCAGCTCTGCACAGCAATCGTGGAGGAAGCGGTCCGTTTTGCCAAAGAGTCCCCTTGGCCGGAGGAACGGGAAATTTGGGAGGATATCTATGTCTGAGATGAGCTACCGAGAAGCGCTCAATCTGGCGATCAAGGAAGAGATGCGTCGAGATCCCTCGGTAGTCGTCTGGGGAGAGGACGTAGCACTTTATGAAGGCTCCTTCAAGGTCACCCGCGGGCTGTTGGCCGAATTCGGGGAGGAACGCGTTAAGGATACCCCGATCTCAGAAAACACCATCGTCGGCGTGGCGGTTGGCGCTGCCATGGGCGGATTGCGGCCTGTCGCGGAACTGATGACGGTCAATTTCGCCCTGCTGGCGATGGATCAAATCGTCAACCATATGGCCAAGGTTCGTTCAATGTTCGGCGGACAGACGAACCTGCCAATGGTGGTGCGCATGCCGGGCGGTGGTGGCAGCCAATTGGCCGCCCAGCATTCGCAGTCACTGGAGAGCTATTTCATGCATTGCCCCGGAATCCGCGTTGCCTATCCCGCGACGCCGGCCGATGCCAAAGGGTTGCTCAAGACCGCGATCCGCGACCCGAATCCGGTCGTCTTTCTTGAACATGAACTGCTCTACAACAGCAAGGGCGAGGTGCCGGATGACCCGGAATTTCTGGTCCCGTTCGGCAAAGCCAACGTCCTGCGCGAGGGGACGGACGTGACCATCGTCGCCTATGCACGGATGGCGATCCTCGCGCACCAGGCCGCGACCGCACTCGAAGATGACGGGATTTCCTGCGAAGTGATCGACCTGCGAACCTTCAACCCCCTCGATGCCGACAGCATGATTGCCTCGGTTCGCAAAACCGGGCGGGCCGTGGTCGTGGAAGAGTGTTGGCGCAGTGCCGGCCTTGGCGGTGATCTTGCCCATCGCATTCATGAAGCATGCTTTGACACGCTGCTGGCCCCAGTCAAGCGGGTCGCCGGACTGGATGTCCCGATGCCGTATTCGCGTGAAATCGAGAAGTATTGCATTCCGCGGGTCGAGTCGATCGTCGCTGCCGTCCGGGACGTGTTGGCCGCCAGATTCTGAGAGGGCACGATGAAAGAGATTCTCATGCCGAAACTTTCGGACACTATGACCGAGGGGACGGTTGTGACTTGGCGCAAGGCGGTCGGTGCAGCGATCGAACGCGGTGAGGTGATTGCCGAGGTGGAAACCGATAAGGCCACCATGGAACTGGAGGCCTTCGCTTCCGGCGTTTTGATCGACATTCGCGTGCCGGCCGGTGAGACAGTCCCCGTCGGCACCGTCATCGGTTTGATTGGTAAAGTGGGCGAACGACCCGAGATTCGTCAACCTGTCGCAGCGGAACCTCCTCTGACAGAACTCCCGGCTGAAGCGTCTGTAACGCCAGCCCATCCGGCAGAGTTGGATTCCATCAAACCAGGAGCCCCAGCCGAAATCCTGGCGGCTCCGATCGTCCGGCGTCGCGCCCAGGAACTCGGTATTGATTTATCCACCATAAAAGGCAGTGGTCCTGGGGGACGGCTTTTGCTTGAGGATCTCGAGGGGACTCGCTCCGGAGCGGAAGGAGATCAGGGTTGCCCGATGTCGGTAACGCCAGGCGCAGAGACCTCGGCTTTGGTGCCAGCAGCAACGCCTGCTCCGGAAGGGGAGCCGCTATCACGTATGCGTCTGGTGATTGCCCGCACGGTCAGCGAATCGTGGCGAAGCATTCCGCATTTTACCGTCACCATTGAAGTGCGCATGAATGCCGCGGAACTCCTGAAGGCACAACTTAAGCAGGATGGGTCTGCCGTTTCGCTGACGGCACTATTGGTCAAGGCAGCGGCACAGGCTCTCACCGAATTTCCCCGTTTGAATGCTTCGCTGCAAAGGGAGTGCCTTGCTATGCATCCAAAAGTCAACCTTGGCATCGTGGTGCGCCGTGATGAGGGATTGCTGGTACCGGTTCTTCACGACTGCACCAGGTACAACCTAATAGAAATTGCGCAGCAATCGGCACAATTGATCGAGCGGGCGCGCCATGGTCAACTGACTGTGGCGGAGCTGAATGGGGGGACGTTCGTCATCTCCAATCTGGGGATGCACGATGTTCATTCATTTTCGGCCCTGATTCTGCCACCGATGGCAGCGATGCTGGCAGTCGGTTCCATTCGTGATGCGATGATCGTGGAGGCGGGGCACCCTGCTGTTGGCCGTGTAATGTCACTCACTCTTTCTGCCGACCACCGCATTGTAGACGGGGTCTATGTGGCAGAATTCCTTCATACACTTAAAGGCCTTCTTGAACACCCAGAAAAACTTCTCTGAACAGGGCGGATACTCCCGTTAAATCGCCATATTCACGAAGTGTTATAATAATAAAAGAGGTGGAGGTGTTAAACGAGACAGCAACAATTCTCCTGCGTTTTCCGGAGAGGAGAAGAGTCATGACAGATATTTATGAATGTCGAAAGTGCGGTGTGGTGACAGAAGTGCGCGAGCAGCTTTGCGACCCCCGCCAGGTTGAGGATAAAACAACCTATTGCGGCACAACCCCTGAAACAGGCGAGATGTGCGAAGAGCTGAAGGCGCAGTCAGCCTACGTGTGTGGCAGTTGTGGCCGGCCGGCAAAACAGGCCGGGTTGCTCTGTACGCCTTTGATGACCGGGTAATTCTGAGACCCGCAAGGGTGCCGGGCAGCAAGATGGGGACAGGTGCTGCGTGCAAAGAGGCGGTCGGGAGACCGCCTCTTGAGTTTGGGAAGGCATAGCGCCAAAGGAGGCGGCAATGGAAAGAGCAAAACGCTTGAGGTAGGCTGGAAAAAGTGGACACCAACTGTGGTAAAACAGACCGACAGGAGGTGTCAGGATGAAAGGGTGTTTAACGTCAGACCTCATGGGACAATAATCAGCTAAAAGTTAAGAGACACTCCGGGGTAGAATTCAACCCAAAGGAGTGTGCCATGACAGAGAAGAAACGTCCAGAATCGATCGTCCGAGAGATTCGCCGCAAAACCCGCAAGAAGTACACCGCCGAAGAGAAAATCCGTATTGTCCTGGAAGGACTTCGTGGCGAGGACGGCATCACCGAGTTGTGCCGCCGCGAAGGCATCCACACCAACCTGTATTACAAGTGGAGCAAGGAGTTCCTGGAAGCCGGCAAGCAACGCCTGGTCGGCGATCTCAAGCGCCAAGCCACCAGCTCGGAAGTCACCACCCTACGCCGGGAAAATCAGCAGCTCAAAGAGCTGGTGGCCGACCTGTCGCTGAAGAATGTCGTGCTTAAAAAAAGCTTGGGTGGTTCGGGGCGGGACGAGTGATGCGTTACAGCCAGTCCGAGAAGATGGAGATCATCCGCTTGGTCGAGGAATCCGACCTGCCGGTCAAGCGGACCCTGGATGAACTGGACATCCCGAAGAGCACGTTCTATCGCTGGTATCGGCAATACGAAGAGGACGGCTACGATGGGCTGGCCAGCCGGCCGCCCAACGCCAATCGCTTCTGGAACCGGATCCCGGAGCAGGAGAAGAAAAAGGTCGTTGAGGTCGCCCTGGACTACCCTGACTTGAGCCCGCGCGAGTTAGCTTGGAAGATGACCGACAGCGAGGGGACGTTCACCAGCGAGTCCAGCGTCTATCGCATCCTGAAGAGCTACGACCTGGTGACCAGCCCGGCCTATATCGTGCTGGCGGCGACCGATGAGTTCCAGCACAAGACCAAGCGGGTCCATGAACTCTGGCAAACGGACTTCACCTATCTGAAAGTGACCGGTTGGGGCTGGTACTACCTCTCAACCGTGCTGGACGATTACAGCCGCTACATCGTCTCCTGGAAGCTGTTCACCAGCATGTCGTCAGAGGATGTCAAAGAAACCCTGGATCTGGCCATCGAGGCCAGCGGTGTCGATACGCCCAAGGTTCGCCACCGTCCCCGGCTACTGTCGGATAACGGCGCCTGCTACCTTGCCAGGGATTTGCAGGAATACCTGTCCGACCGAGGGATGAGCCACACCCGCGGCAAGCCCTATCATCCGATGACCCAAGGGAAGATCGAGCGCTACCACCGGACCATGAAAAACGTCATCAAGCTCCAGCACTACTATCTGCCGGGGGCGTTGGAAGAAGAGATCCGCGCGTTCGTCGATTATTACAACCACCAGCGCGTCCACGAGTCACTGAATAATCTGACCCCGGCGGATGTCTATCACGGAAGGGCGAGAGAGATACAGTCGCTGCGGAATGCCCTCAAGGAGCAAACCCTGCATCGCAGGAGGAGGGAAAACCTTGGACTTCCGCCCCAGAAAAGGGCAATGCTCAAACCGCAACTGCTTCGGGAAAGTGTCTCTTAGCTTTGAAGCTCATGTGTCCCAAAGGGTCTGACGACGTACAGAGCCTGTTGATCTTCTGTTCGCACCAAGGAACGATCTCTTGCCCATGGGGTTGTCCGCCACTCTGGTGGAAGCGGATGATACCTGGTTCAGACAGGTTCACCTGATTCACGGATTACGCAAGGACCGGTCAAGCTTCCAGGCAGAAATGGTCATTACGGTTGTCGACACCGATTTTATACGGCAACGCTAAGACAAAGGATCTCCGATGCGAAATGATTCGTGCAAGAGCAGATTCAATCTCGTTAGGGGGCTTTTCTAGCTGTGTCCAGACGCTGGCAATGCTCAGTCTGTGGCTATGTCCATGACGGCGAAGAACCACCGGAATTTTGTCCTGTTTGTGGCGCAGAGCGTACGAAATTCGTTCTGCTTGAGGAGGAGGGCAAAGCGAAAAATTTCAGTCTGCTGTCAACCTTCAAGGTTCACCCGGTTGCCGCGCATTTCCCCGGAGGGCTGCTGCCAACCGCAGCATTCTTTTGGGGACTTTTCGCCATTCTCGGCAGACCCGAATTTGAAGCCACCGCATTCTGGCTGGTCGTTATCGCAACACTGGTTGTTCCCGTGTCTATCGCCTCGGGCCTTTATGATTGGAAGCACCACCACTCAGCTCGAAGGGCGGCCATTTTCTATAAAAAGATCGGTTTGGGGATCACACTGCTGAGTCTTGGTATCGTTGGAATAACCTTGCGCTGGGGACACTCCGCCTTAGTCATGGATGGCGGTTGGAGGTTTTGGTTATACCTTCTCACTGTTCTCGGGATGCTGGCTTGTGTGATCCTGCTTGGTCACTATGGGGCAATTCTCGTTACTCAAGGGGTTGAGAAAGCATTTGGCCCCAGAAAAAACCCGCCAACCCCGACTCAATTAGACGATTGGTACAGATCTATTGTCATCCGATCCCCGGATGCAGTTCTTGCGGCGGATCAGACAGGGGTGATCCGGCTCTGGAATCAAGGAGCAGAAAGAATTTTCGGTATCTCTGCCGGCAAGGCCATCGGCCAGTCGCTTGATCTGATCATCCCTGAAAATCTGCGACAGCGTCACTGGGAAGGCTGGGGCAAGGTGATGCGCACCGGCGAAAGCCGCTACGGCGCAGATGAATACCTTAGGGTCCCCGCCATCCGTGCAGATGGGTCCAGATTTTCCGCTGAATTTTCTATCGTCATGCTTAAGGACAAATCGGGGGCGGTGACCGGTGTTGCCGCATTATTGCGTGACGTGACCGAGCAGTGGGAACGGGAAAAAAACTTAAAGGCACAGTTGGAACTCTACAGGAACAAAGAGAGCGGATGATCTCCAGTTGACAGTCGAGAAAGAGATTCTGAAAGAAATTACGAGTTCTCAGGAAGAACCGCAGTCTAACTGAACACAGATAAATACGACCGGCCGCGAGGCCGGTCGTATTACGTCTAAGAAATCGCTTCTAATTGCTGTCTCTTGGGTTACCTTGGGACTTTCAAATCGAATTCTCTGCTGTTGGCAGTTTCCTGCGGTTTTCGGAAACGGTTTGGCCGAGCGTCCCGCATTGACAGTGGCATGGCATGTAGGATGATGTATAGAAACGTTGGGGGGGGGGGAGGACAAAATGACCGGAAACATTCGCCTCACGGGCAGGGGACTGATTTTTGCCATCGCACTGTTGCTATGGGGGGGCGTCTCCGCCTCCCTTGCAACCGCTGAATCGACCGATCGCCAGGCCCCGCCGATCCTTGCCGGAACGGCCTGGCGCCTGATCGAGTTCCAGTCGATGGACGATGCCACCGGCACCGTCCGTCCGGAGCCCTCCGCACTCTACACCATGCGCCTGCACGGCGACGGCACTGTCAACCTGCGGCTCAACTGCAACCTGGCCAACGGCTCCTGGACGGCGGTGCCGTCCAGCGAGGGGAGCAATGGCAACTTCGAATTCGGGCCGCTGGCCATGACCCGCGCCCTGTGCCCGCCGCCGAGCATGGACGAGAGCTTCGCCGCGCAGGCTCAGTACATCCGCTCCTACCTGCTGAAAGACGGGCGGCTTTACCTGAGCCTGATGGCCGATGGCGGCATCTACGCCTGGGAACCGCTCAAGGAGGATACCGCCGCCACGCTCGTGCCGGCCGCTCCGGAAGCCGGCGGCCCGCGCAACTGGGAGGTCAGCGGCGTCTCCGGCGCCCTGAACCTGCGTGAGCAACCGTCCGCCACCGCGCCAATCCTGGCGCGCTACCGCCCCGGGACGATTCTCGACAACCTGGGCTGCCGGCAGGTGCAGGGCAAGTTCTGGTGCGATGTCCAGCAGCTGGGCGGCGGCCCGCGCGGTTACGTGGCCGCCGAGTTCCTCAAGCCCGCCGTCTCGCCGGACGGCAGCGCCGCTATGGGCCCCGACGACTCGGCCCTGCGCGCCGGGCAGGGGCAGTTCGATGCCAACGGGTCGCTCCCCTGCGCCCAGTATTCGGGGCAACCGCTGGGCCAATGTGAATTCGGCGTGGCCCGGGCCGGCGGCGGCTATTCTACGGTGGTCGTCAAGCGTCCGGACGGCCGCCAGCGGGTCATCTTCTTCCGCATGGGCCGGCCGCTTGGCGCCGACACCAGTCAGGCCGACGGCTACCCGGAGTTTCGCGCCACCAAAGAGGGGGACCTGAACCTGATTCGCATCGGCACCGAACGCTATGAGATTCCGGATGCTGTCGTTCTGGGGGGCTAAAGCCAGGTGCCAACTCTTCAGCAAGGAGCAGGACATTGAACAAAGCTTTCCAGGTAGCCCTATCGCTTGTTGTCTGGTTGTTGATTGCTACGACGCAGCCTTTCTCATCGATGGCAGCGATCGACCCACCGCCCGCCCCGGCGGATGTCGAGATCGCCGCTGCCCCGGTGACAGTCGATGGGCAGATCCTGTTTACGGTACGTGGTGCCTGGACCTACCCGGCGGACCTCCGCGCCAACATCATCCGGGAGCGGATCGAGACGGCCGCAGCCGATGACGCCCTGGCGACAGCGTCCCTTCATGTGGTGACGACCGGGCCTTATGCCGCGATCATGGCCGGCGACCGGATTCTCATGGGCGTATCCGAAGACGATGCCCAGTTCGCGGGGAGTACCCGGGATCGTCTGGCCAATGCCCATGCGGAGAAGATGCGCGCCGCGATCGAGAGCTATCGCCAGGCCCGCAGCAGTGAGACCATGGCCAAAAACTTCGGCAGAGCGGCAGCGGCCACCCTTGTGTTCGGTCTGGTGCTGCTGCTCCTGGTGCGACTTTGGCGTTATGTGGATATGCGCATCGGGGAGCGGACGGAACGGCTATCGCGCTCTTTTGAGGAAAGGTCTCTCCGGGAGATGCGCGCCGACCGCATCGGCGGCTACTTGCGTCTGGGTTGGCGACTGCTCGGCACGGTCTGCTTCCTCGCCCTGTTGGCCACCTTCGCCGGCTACCTGCTGGAACAATTCCCCGCGACCCGCCCGCTCGGTATTCGCTTCTTCTCCCTGCTCATGGAGCCCCTGCGCACCATGGGGCGGGCGTTCGTCGCCGAAATTCCCGCACTGCTTTTCCTTGCGGTGCTCTTCCTGCTGGTGCGCTTTGCCTTAAAGGGGCTGCGCCTGCTGAGCGAAGCTGTCGCCCAGAGGACGGTAACCTTTATGGGGTTTGAGCCCGAATGGGCGCGACCGACCTACAACCTGGCCCGCCTGGTGATCATCTTCTTTGCCCTGGTGGTGTCTTATCCGTACATCCCCGGGTCCGACTCCGATGCCTTCAAGGGGATCTCCATCTTTTTCGGTGTCATGCTCTCGCTCGGCTCATCTTCCGCAGTCTCCAATATGATAGCGGGCTACATGATCCTTTACCGTCGGGCCTTCAAAGTCGGCGACCGGATAAAGATCGGCTCAACAACCGGCGACGTTATGGAGATGCACGTGCAGGTGACACGACTCAGGACGCTGAAAAACGAGGAAGTGATCTTTCCGAACTCACAGCTTCTCAACGCCGAGGTGGTCAACTACAGCTCGCTTGCTGCAAGAGATGGCCTGATCCTCTACACGACGGTCGGCATCGGCTACGAGGTGCCATGGCGGCAGGTGGAGGCGATGTTGCTGGAGGCGGCTGGGCGCACCGGGGGGTTGCTGCAAAATCCGCCGCCGTTTGTGCTTCAGAAGAATCTGGCCGATTTCGCCGTCAATTACGAGCTGAATGTCTACTGCGTCGACGCCAAGGCGATGAGCAGACTCTACAGTCAACTGCATCGCAATATTCAGGATGTTTTCAACGAATACGGCGTGCAGATCATGACGCCGTCGTACATGGCCGATCCGGAGATACCTAAGATCGTGCCGCGTGACCAGTGGTATGCGTCACCGGCCGCCGCTCCCTAGGCAGTTGCCGCGCATGTCCCGGCATTCGCGTTGAGCGGAATGCCTGGATAGCGTCCGCAAGGTGAATCCCCGCACAATCTGCCGCCTGGGATTTCCGCCGGTTGTTGGATACGAGTAACCACTATGGAAAGGAACCAGAACGATGCGTTTTTTGCTTCAGTGGGTGGTCAGCGGCGTGGCCATCATCATCGCGGCCTACCTGCTGCCGGGAGTGGCGGTTGAGGGGTTCTTTGCGGCGCTGGTCACCGCCCTTGTCCTTGGCCTGATCAACGCCATCCTCAGGCCAATCCTGATTCTGTTGACCCTGCCGCTCAACATCCTGACCCTTGGGCTCTTCACTCTGGTCATCAACGCCCTGCTCATCATGCTGGCTGCCACCATCATCCCCGGCTTCGCGGTGGCAGGATTCTGGTGGGCGCTGCTGTTCGGCGTTGTGCTCGCCGTCGTCAACTTCGCCCTGAGTCCGCTGTTGAAAGCGGAGTCAGCAGCACACTCCTGAGGAGGATCATCGTGAAAGTCTACGCCATCAACGGCAGCCCGAGAAAATCCTGGAACACCGCGAAACTGCTCGAGGAAGTCTTGAGGGGCGCGGCAGCGCAGGGCGCCGCAACCGAGCTGATCCATCTCTACGACATCGACTTCCGGGGGTGTACCAGCTGTTTCGCCTGCAAGCTCAAGGGCGGCAGGAGCTATGGCAAGTGTGCGATGAACGATGGGCTGACCCCGGTCCTGGAGAAGCTCGCCGGGGCGGATGCCTTCGTGCTCGGTTCGCCGATCTACTTCGGCACGGTGACCGGCGAACTGCGTTCGCTCATGGAGCGGCTGCTCTTCCAGTATTTCGTCTACGCGCGCCCGCCGCAGTCGCTGTTCGGCCGGAAGATCAGGACGGCGCTTGTTTACACCATGAACGTTTCGGAGCAGATCGCCACGGACTACCATTACCCCGTGCACTTCGGCATGAACCAGAACTACATCGGGCGGATCTTCGGCCACGCGGAGACGCTCTGCGCCTACGAGACCCTCCAGTTCGAGGACTATGGGAAAGTGGTCTTCGACTACTTTGACCCGGTCGCTCGGCGGGCGAGTTACGAAAAAAGCTTCCCGGAGGATTGCCGCAAGGCGTTCGCACTGGGGGGGCGGCTGGTCGGCGAAGGAGTTTAGCCCTGAACGGAAACCGGGGATGCTTTGCCGGTTATCGTTAACCGGAAGAAGGTGGAACGAAGTATTTCGCGAGGGTTGAAGCCAGGTTGGCGGAGGGGATCTTCTCGATTTCGAATCCGCTCAGTTTCAGGTAGTTCTTCGCCGCACCGACCAGCTCCTTCAGGGCGGCCTCGTTGCGTGGCGGCGTCCCGGGGAGGCAAACCAGGACGTGCTTGTCCTGCTTCAGTTCGAAGAGCAGGAAAATCTTCTTCATTTTCCCCGCCTTGATGATCACCACGAACGCTGCGCAATACTGCGAAGGGTATCCTTCCAGGGCAAGCTGGACATTGAATACGGATTCCCACGCCTCCAGGATCTGCTCCGCCGAGTGGCAGGGCAGACCGGCCAGGTCCCAGTCGGGATGGAAGAGGGCTCCGGGTTTGGGCGCCGGCCGGATTTCGTGGGGGAGCGGCTTGCGATTTGCCGGGGAGGCCGCGTCGGCCTTGACCGGTTGCGGGGGCGGTGGCGCCATCTGTTGAACCGGCTCAAGGGAAGGCTGGCGGGCAGGCAGCGGTGCCGGCCGGTCACTGGCCAGCAGTCGCCCCTCCAGTTCGATGGTCTTCTTCATGGCCAAATTGAGAGCATTCAGAAGAGAGTTGACTTCCTGACGCTCCCTTTCGAGCTGCTCCTCCAGTTCCCGCACCTGATCGCGCAGCCGCGCTTCACCCTGCGAATCGCGAGGCGTCAGGTCGGCGCCACGCCGGTCGTCGTCACTTGCCTGCAAGGAGGTTACGGTCTGTTGCAGATCGCTGATCGTGGACTGGGCCTGCTGAAGCGCCTTTTCGGCTTTTGCTCTGGCGGTCTTTTCCGCGTGCGCCGCATTCCTGGCTTTTCCCAGGGCAGCTTCCAGGTGGCGGCGCTCCCCGGAAAGATCGGCAGCCTTCTCGCCAGCCTCAAGATCGGCGCGCTTTTGGAGCGAGTCGGCGAGGGCGGCTTCCAGCTCACCGATGCGGCTGTTGGCACACTCTGCCGATTTCGCCAGTCGGGCATGGGCCGCCTTGATCTCATCCCGTTCAGCGGCCGCTGACTTCAGGGCCTGCTCAAGCGTGCGAGCGCACTCTTTTAACCTGTCAATTTCCTTGGCGGCGGCCTGCTTTTCCTGCTCAGCCTGTTTCTCGGCGCTGCCCAGGGTTTTTTCAGCCGCCGTGATGCGCGAAGTCGAGCTGTTCAACTCGCTGCGCAAACGCTGCGCCTCCTCCTGCAAGCGGGTGCTTGCCGCCACCAGCTCCTTTTCCTTCGCCAGGGCCGACTTCAGAGCGGCTTCTGCCTCGAAGAACTTTTTCTCTTCTTTGCCGAGTTTCCTTTCGAGTTGCGTGACTTTCTTCTGAAGGGCTGACGTCCTGGTCTCGGCGACGACAAGCTCGGCTTCCAGGTGCTGGAGTCTGTTCTCCACCGCGACCCTGATCGTGTCGGCCTGCTCGCGCTGGAGGCGCTCTTCTTCCGCCAGAGTCAGGGCCTGTTGCAGTTGGCTGCTCAGGGTTGCGACTTTCTGGGTCAGGTCGCGGATGTCCCGTGAAGCGTTGTCAGGTGCCGGCATGCGGCTTTCCAGTGCGGTGCGAAGCAGGACGGACTGGTTGTCCAGGTGACGTTCGGCGTTCAACTTGAGAGCTGCGCGCTTCACCTCCGCGCTTTCCGCAGGGCCCTTTTTTATGGTCGCGTTAAGTTCAGCAAGGGTGGCTTCCTTCTCCGCATGCTGGCGCGCCGCCTCGGCGGGAGACAACAGGCCGCCGACGTCCTTGAGGATGACCTGGCGCAGGGCGGGGTTGAGGTTGAGATTGACCGGTTCGAGTTGGAATCCGAGGCTTTGCACGAAGTGCAGGAGCGCTTCGGTCGTCGCTGAAGCAGCAGACGGTGCCACGCCGTAGATGAAGGCTCTTTTGACCTGCCGGCAGTAGAAGGCTACGTGGAAAACCTTTGCATCAGCAGTTTTATGACGGCAGAGCACAGCCCGCAGTTGCAGGTCGGTGACACCGGCGATTTGCCAGGTGACGCTTGCGCGGGATTGGTAAAGCTCCTCAATCAGGGAATCCTCAATTTCGAGGAACCCTTCTTTCTCAAAAACCAGCATTGGCAACCCCCCGGTTCGCAGCAATGCGTAAAATTAATGCAAAGGAAAAGCCGTTTAGCAATACAGCTTGGCGTTGAGACAACAAGTCAAAAACTTTGTTTCTCCGGCTTGGGATGACGGTGCCTGAATCTGCCGGGAGTTGCGCTCCCCGCGCCCTCGTGGTCTATCCTGGCACCGGCGCCAAAGTTGGGTAGTCGATGTATCCCCTGGCTCCGCCGCTGTAAAAGGTCCGCTCATCCCAGGCATTCAAAGGGTCGTTCGCAGCAAACCGTGCGACCAGATCGGGGTTGGCGATGAATGCCCTGCCGAAGGCCACCGCATCGGCGACCCCGTCTGCAAGAGCTTCTGCGGCCGACGCGCAGGTGAACTCCTCGTTGGTTATGTAGACCCCGCCAAAGGCCTCCCGGATCTGCGGACCGATACTGTCTTCGCGCCGGGCCTCGCGGGCGCAGAGAAAAGCGAGACCGCGCCGGCCGAGTTCCCTTGCCAGGTAGGTAAAGGTGGCGAGCCGGTCGGAATCGCCCATGTCATGCCGGTCCGCGCGCGGAGCGAGGTGCATGCCGACCCGGTCGACCCCCCCAGACTTCGGCCACGGCATCGGTCACCTCCAGCAGCAATGGGGTCGAACAAGGTAGCCATGACAAACTCCTCGGTTGAGATGGCTGCTTGAAATCATAACAGATTTTTGGCTCTATCCGACCGGTCCCCTGTGCCCGGAGTGCAAATATGCAGGTTGCCGACGATAATTCTGTTGCCGACGATAATTCTGTTGCCGACGATAATTCTGTTGTCGACGGTTATTCTTTTGCCGACGTTAATTCTGTTGGCGACGATAATACGGGTTGCGCGCATAATCCGGTTGGCGACTATAATTG
>Ga0129297_10000685_pt1 | contig 16666 bp, 17 predicted proteins | sample I18A1metaG_FD_94708 | JGI IMG/M metagenome (GOLD analysis project Ga0129297, IMG submission 94708) | Lake sediment bacterial and archeal communities from Gulf of Boni, Indonesia to study Microbial Dark Matter (Phase II) - ​I18A1 metaG | ecosystem: Environmental > Aquatic > Freshwater > Lake >... | reverse complement strand
TCCGGAAACACGCCGCGGTCCTCACCTCGGGCCATCGCGGGACGGTTCTCGTCATCGACGATGCCTTCAGCATGCGGGATGCCCTCTCGCGCATGCTCACCCGGGAGGGCTTCTGGGCCGCCGTGGCCAACAATGGCAGCGAGGGGATCAAGATGGCCCGCTCGCTGCACCCGGACGTGATCACCCTGGACCTGCTGATGCCCGGCATCGACGGCTGGGAGGTCCTGGCTCAGCTGAAAGCCGACCCTGTGCTGAAGGACATCCCGGTGATCCTGATCTCCATGCTGGATGGGCGTGACCAGGGTTTCGCGCTGGGAGCCTCGGCCATCCTGCAGAAGCCCGTGGCAGTGGACGAACTGTTGAAGGTCATCGCCAGCCACTGCCGTGAATCCGGGAACCCCTCCATCCTGGTGGTGGAGGATGACCTCCACACCCGCGAAGGCCTCCGAAAGTCCCTCAGCGCCGAGGGCTACGACGTGGTCACCGCGGAAAGGGGGCAGGCCGCGCTCGAGCAGCTGGCGCGGGCCCAGCCCTCCGTGATGATCCTGGACCTGATGATGCCGGGCATGGACGGCTTCCAGCTGGTGGCCGAGGTCATGGCCCATGACGCGTGGAAGGCCATCCCCATCGTCATCCTCACCGGCAAGGATCTGGACCACGAGGACCTGGTGCGGCTGCACTCGCCGCAGATCCAGACGACCCTGAAGAAGGGCTCCGTGTCGAGGGAGGAGCTGATCAAGGCCGTGAAGGTCTTCGCCCATCGCTGGGACACCGTTTCCACTTCGCAATGACGAGGGTATCCACCGTGATCGATGCGTTCCGCCGCCGGGTCTTCCGGGGCTTCTCTCCCCGGCTGCTTCCGGCCCTTGTGGTGACCGCGACCCTCCTGGGCGCGGCGCCGGTCGATCCCCTCCAGGCCGAGGCGGAGCGCCTGGCCGCGAAGATCCTGATCGTCGATTCCCACATCGACTACCCGGAGATGTCCAAGGCGACGGACGATCTGGTAAAGGGAATCTTAGGGCATTTCGACTTCACGCGTGCCAAACGAGGCGGCCTCAAGGCCGCCTTCATGGCGATCTACGTGGCCCCGGAGGAGGATGCCAAGGGATTGGCTGTCCAGACTGCCAACGCCCGCATCCAGCTGGTGGAGTCGCTGGCCACGCGCTGGCCCGAGGCCTGCGCCCTGGCCCGCACCCCCGCGGAGGTGCGCAGGAACGCGGCTGCGGGCCGTCTGAGCCTGCCCATGGGCATGGAGAACGGCGCCCCCCTGGGGGACGACCTGGGGAACGTGCAGCGGTACTTTGATCGGGGCATCCGCTACATCACCCTGTGCCACATGAAAGACAACCAGCTCTGCGACTCGTCCACGGACACGTCCGCCACATGGAAGGGGCTGAGTCCCTTCGGGCGCAAGGTCGTGGCGAAGATGAACCGCCTGGGGATGATGGTCGATGTCTCCCACACGTCCGACGAGACCTTCACCCAGGTGCTGGCTCTCTCGAAGGCTCCGGTCATCGCCTCCCACAGCTCCTGCAGGACCTTCACGGCGCCGGGGACCTTCGGCCACAAGCGGAACCTGTCCGACGACATGATCCGTGCCCTGGCCAGGAAGGGCGGTGTCATCCAGATCAACTTCGGTTCCAGCTTCCTGGGGGACGACTACGGCAAGCATGGCGTGGTGGCGGACGTGAAAGATGTGGCCGCCCACATCCACCACGCTGTCCAGGTGGCGGGCGTGGATCACGTGGGCATCGGCTCCGACTTCGATGGCGTCGGCCGTTCGGTGCCAACGGGGCTGGAGGATGTCTCCCGCTACCCGAACCTGATCCGGGAGCTGCTGAAGCTCGGCTACGGGGCCGAGGACCTCGAGAAGATCTTCGGTGGCAACCTTCTGCGGGTGTGGTCCGAAGTGGAGAAGGTCGCTGCCAACGCTTAGCTGAACTTGATCACTTCCACCGGACAGGCCGAGGCTGCGGCCTGGATCCCGGCTTCCAGCGAGACCTGGAGCGAGGCCTTCAAGGGCGATCTGGCGCCGAGGTTGTCGTCTTCCACGCCATCCTCGCGCACGCCGGCCTTGATCAGACTGGTGCCATCCACCACGAAGACATCGGGGCACTCGGATTCACAGGCACTGCAGGAAATGCAGCCATCCTCGATCCAGACGGTCTTGATCGCCATTCGCCACTCCTCTTGGGCACGGGGACCGGAGCAGTCCCATTCCTGCACCCTTCGATGCCACGAGCCCAGGGGGCGGTTACGGTCCGGTTTCCATGCGACCATCGGAGGGGAGCCGCCCATGGGAAACGACCCCGACTACCGCCTGGAGCCCCTGCCGGCCGGGGTCCGGCTGGAGGACGTGACCTTCGCCGTCCTGGGGAAGCTGCCCCGGGGAACGGACGAGGAGCGGGCCCGGCTGGCCTCCCTGTACGATCAGGCGGCCCGCATCCAGGGGCCCTGCTGGCAGGAGCCGCCCTTCGAGTGGGTGCCGCCCCACTGCCTGCAGGCCCTGGATGGCATCGGGGGCTCCACGCTGGCGGCGTACGTGTCCATCGAAGGACGTCCGCGCCTGGTGGGCATGGTCTGCGAGATGCCCGCCTTCGCGTGGGCGGAGGGCGCCATCCGGCCCTTCCTGTACAGCCACCTCATGGCGGTGGATGGCCTCTCCGTGGGCCACGAACTGAAGAAGCTCCAGCGGCGGGAAGCCCTGGGACGAGGCCTCTTCACCATCCGCTGGACCTACGACCCTCTGCAAAGCCTCAATGCCAACATCAACATCCGCAAGTGCGGCGCCACCTGCCGGACCTACAAGCGGGGCGCCTACACCCTCGTGGGCATCAACGCAGGGGTGGACGCCGACCGGTTCTATGTCACCTGGGAGCTGGACCAGGAGCGTGTCCGGGGGCGCATGGAGGGCGGCTCCCGAGCCTGGCTGGATGCCCAGGACGTACGCCTTCGGGATCTTCTTCCCACCACGCCGCGAGTGAACCGCACGGCGGTGGATCCAGACGAGCCCACTTTCCGTCTTTCCGTAGAGGAGAACCTCGCTCTCGAAGGGCCGGTCCTGGCGGTGGAGATCCCCGTCAACTTCCAGGCCATGATCGACCGGGCCTGCGACACCCATGCCCGGCCCTGGCGCGAGCACACCCGCCGCCTCTTCGAGGCCTATTTCGATCGTGGGTACGCCGTCTCCGAGTTCGTCCTCCTGGCGGATGACGAGATCCCCGGCGCCCAGCGCGCCTTCTACCTGCTGGAGCGGCTGCCATGAGGATCACGGCCCTGGAGGTCTACCCTGTCAAGCTCGCCATGCGCGAGCCCTTCGTCATCGCCAGCGCGGTGAACGACGACATGTTCTACGTCGTCATCAAGCTGCGCACCGACGAGGGCATCGTGGGCTTCGGCGAGGCCATCCCCGCCTGGGAGGTCACCGGCGAGACGCCCTTCTCCGTCATCGACGCGGTGCACCACCTGTGCGATCCCTCCAAGTGCGGCTTCAGCCTCCTCGGGCTGGAGATCGGCACCTTGCCCGAGGCTCTGGCCGTCGTCGACCGGATCTCGCCGCACACGGCCATCAGCGCCCTGGCCCATGCGCCCTCCGCCAAGGCGGCCCTGGAGCAGGCGATCCTGGATGCGCTGGGCAAGAAGCTGGGGAAACCGGTCTACGAGCTGTTCGGCGGCGAAAACCAACCCATCCCCTTCAACAACGTCATCGGGATCTTCGGGGTGGACGAGACCCTGCGGCGGGTGGAGCGGATGCTCGCCGAGGGAGCGCGCACCATCAAGCTGAAGGTGGGGATCCGGAAGGTGGGCGGGCTGGATCACTTCGAGCGCGATATCGCCGTGATCCGCGAGGCCCGCGCCCTGATTGACCGTGCGGGCCGCTCCGTGAAGCTCGTGGCGGACGCCAACCAGGGCTATGCCACGGCGGAGCAGGCCATTGCGGTCATCCGCCGCATCGAGGGACAGCTGGACTGGCTGGAGCAGCCCTGCCTCGCCCAGGACCGCCTCGCCTTCCGCCGCATCAAGCAGGTCTGCGACATCCCGCTGATGGCCGACGAGTCCGTGCACGGCTATCACGATGCGGAGCTCCTGCTGGAGGACCGCAGCGTCGATTTCCTGAACCTGAAGCTCATGAAGACGGGGGGGCTGGTGGAGGCGCTGCGAACGGCCGAGCTGGCCGCCCGCCACGACGTGCCCTGCCAGCTCGGCTCCATGCTGGAGAGCGAGCTGGGCACGGCCTTCGGCTGCCATGCCTTCCTGAGCCATCCCAACATCCGGAGCGCCGAGCTGGGGGCCTTCCGGCGCCTTCGACGGTCCCTGGGTTCGGGCCTCCAGGTGGAGGGTGCCACGCTGCGTGTTCCGAATACACCCGGCTGCGGCATTACGGTGGACGAGGACGCCCTGCGCGCCCACCTCATCAAGGAAGCGGACTCGGCCACCTACGCGCTGGCCCGCCGGGGATTCGTTTATGACCATCCTTGATCTCGCGCAGCAGCTCATCGCCATCCCCAGCACCTCGGGGCGGGAGCGTCCCCTGGTGGACCATGTGGCGGGGCTCCTGGCCGCCCGGGGCATCCCGCACATCTTGGATCCCTACGGCACCACGGCGAACCTGTACGTGCCCGTGGGGCAGGGCGAGGACATCCTGATGCTCTACGCCCACACGGATGTGGTACCCGCGCCTGAGGCGCTCTTCACCCCGCGGGTGGAGGACGGGAAGCTCCACGGCCGCGGCACCACGGACATGAAGTCCGCCCTGGCGGCCCTCCTCCACGTGCTGCTGGAGGACCATGAGCGCCTGCGGGAGCTGCCCTTCCAGGTGCTCTTCGCCTTCATTGCCGAGGAGGAGACCAACGCGGGCGGCATCCACCGCTTCCTGGAGTGGTTCCAGCCCCGCCGAAGCCTCTCCTGCGTCCTCATGGAGCCCACGGACGACTTCACAGCCATGAACGTGGGCGGCAAGGGATACGTCTTCCTCGACCTGGAAGGCGAGATGGCCGATGTGCTGTCCAGCTTCCGCGCCGTGCTGGCCCGGAAGCCCGCCCTGCTGGCGGAACACCCGGACCGGGGGGACGGCTTCGCCGGTGCCACGCTGGAGCTGACCAAGCTGACGGCCCCCGAGCCCTTCGAAGGGGAGCGCATCCAGGGGCGGGCCAGCCACGCCAGCCGTCCCCAGTTCGGCGAGAACGCCATCGAGATGGCCCTCGCCCGGCATGGGGATCTCACAGCCCTGCGCAGCTCCGACACGGATGGCCCCAACAGCCTGTCCGCCTGGGCGATCCTTCGCCGGGACAAGGCGGGATGGGACCACCTGCCCGTGAAGGCCCACATCGACCTGCGTACCAACTGCTCCGCCGATGCGGAGAACACGCTGCTCGAAGCGGTACGAGCCCTGATCCATCCGGCGGTGCGCGTCTCGATCCGGGACCAGGGTCGGGCCTTCCGCGCGGAGGACACGCGCCTCATCGAGCTGTGCAAGCGAGCCAAGGGCGGGGAGGTCCAGGAGCGGATCTCCTCCGGGGGCAGCGATGCACCCTACCTCCTGCCCCTCACGGGGAGCATCGTCGCCGGATTCGGGCCTGGTCAGTGTCGCCTGGCCCATGCCATGGATGAATGCGTGGACCTCGCGGTCCTGGAGGAAGCCCCGAAGATCGTGCGCCGGCTTGTGGACGCATTCGAGCGCCGTTGAGGGGAAGCCTTGACCGCCCAATTCCATCGATGGCGGACGGGAAGCGGTTCTGAGGGTGGGATTGGCTCGGACCGGCAATTCCGTCGACAAGCCGCGGTGTTCTCCTTCAGATGTCGCCTTCGCCGGCATGGGTTCGGGACATTCCTGTCATCCGGATCTCCTGTCGTCCAAAGGAAAAGGCCCCGTGAGGGGCCTCTTCGGCTTGGGAACAGCGTGAAGGTCAGGCGATCTCGAGGAACAGGGTCTGGCCTTCCGCGGAGACGAGGGCCTCGTGGCGGGACCGGTGCAGCGGCATGACGTCGCCGGCGCTCAGGTCGTGGTCGTGGCCGTGATGGGAGACCCAGGCGGAGCCGGCGATCACGCGGATGGAGCGGTGCTTCCTGGGGACGCGGAGCAGCTCGCCGGGGAGCAGCACGATCCGGAAGGCGCGATCTTTCGCGGCGGTCTTGGAGGAGAGAGCGAATTCGTCGAAGGACAGAGCCATCTGCTGAGTGGTCATGGTGAACCTCCCTTTCGTGGAATCGGATCCGCCGCCCTCTGTGTCCTGCTTTCCCGAGGGTCCGGTGGCCCGGTAATAGAAATATAGGGTCGGGTTCAGAATAAGTGAAATGAATCCTATTGCTGATCGATTAGCAATGCTAATGTAACGCATGCTCGACTACCGTCTCGTGGAAGCCTTCGCCGCCGTCCTGGAGGAGCGGGGCTTCGCCCGCGCGGCCGAGAAGCTTTTCATCACGCAATCCGCCGTCTCCCAGCGCATCAAGCAGCTCGAGGATGCGGTGGGTTCGTCCCTCATCGTGCGCGAGACGCCGCCCCGCGCCACGCCCGCCGGGGAGCGGCTGCTGCGCCACTACCGCCAGGTGGTGGGTCTCGAGGAGGAGGCCATCGGGGACCTGGGCATGAGCAAGCAGGCGGGGTTCCGCCACCTGCCCATCGCCGTGAATGCCGACTGCCTCTCCGTGTGGCTGCTGGATGCCATCGCGCCCTTCCTGCGGGAAGCCTCCATCACCCTGGAGATCCATGTGGACGACCAGGACAGCAACCTGCGCTTCCTCCATTCCGGCATGGTGGCGGGCTGCGTCAGCTCCCAGCGCATGGACATGCCGGGCTTCACGTTCACGCGCATCGGCTCCGTACGCTACCTGCTCTGCGCATCGCCGGTCTTCGTGAAGACCTGGTTCGCCCAGGGCTTCGACCGGGACTCCGCCTCGCGCGCGCCCATCATCCACTTCAACCGCGATGACCAGTTGCAGTACCGCTCCCTGTCCAAGCTCTTCGGCAAGCCCCAGGTCTCACCCCCAGCCCACTACATCCCCTCCGCCGAGAAGTTCATCGAGGCGGTGGTGCTGGGGCTCGGCTATGCGATGTTCCCCGAGGTCCAGGCCCTGCCGGAGCTGCGCAAGGGCCGCATCGTGGAGATCGATCCCAAGGGCCGTCTGGACACGGCCCTCTACTGGTACCGCTGGAGCCGCTCCTCGGACCTGCTGCAGGACTTCTCGAAGGTGCTTATCACCGAGGGACGCAAGCTGCTGGCGGCGGCCAGCCAAGGCTGAGCGAAGGCGGTGTCGAAAAAAAAATACCCCTCGCGGAATGGGTATTCCGCAGGAAATAGGGATCCGGATGCAACAGGAATCAGGGAGGATCCCGATCGTCCAGCCGGTCCATGCTGGGAGAAACCCGTGCTGACCGCCGTATCCACGGGATAGCGCGCTTTACATAGCTGTTGACGCGCTTGAGCCCTAGAGGTAGCGTTTGGCCAACTCTGCAGCATCTTGAAACCGATCCGGATCCCGCCGCCGAATCGCTCCTGGAAATCCATCCGGCTTCATTCCGAAGCCTCCCACTCCTATTACCTGCCGGAGACATTCATGATCAAAAAACTCCTCGCAACTGCACTCATCCCGGTCTTCGCCGCGACACTGAGCTACGGCCAGCAGTCCGGGCGCGACCAGACCATCAAGGTTGTCCAGGCCCTGGATATGGTCAGCTTCGACCCTGTCGCTACCTCCGACCTGAACAACCAGTACGTGCTATACAACATCTACAGCCGCCTGTTCACCTTCCCCACGAACCGCCTCGCAGGCGACGTCAAGGAGCTCTGCAAGGACTTCAAGCGGGTGAACGACTCGGAGTGGCACTTCACCATTCAGGACAACGTCAAGTTCCACGACGGCTCTGCCCTGACTGTGGACGACGTGGTCTACTCCCTGAACCGGGCCAAGGCCGGCACCACCATCGGTGCCCTCTTCAAGCCCGTGAAGGAGATCAAGAAGGTCGACGGAAAGACCCTCGCCATCATCACTGATGGCCCCTACCCGGCCATGACCTCCGCCCTCACCCACGTGGCCACCTGCATCGTGCCCAAGGCCTTCGCCGAGAATGCAGAGAAGACCAAGGACTGGTCAAAGCCCATCGGCAGCGGCCGCTACAAGTTCGTCAGCCGCATGATCGGCGACTCCGTGACGTTCGAGCGCTTCGACGGCTACTTCAACAAGGCCGAGGCCGCCCAGAACAAGACCCTGACCATCAAGGTCATCCCCGAAGGCACCAACCGGACCATCGCCATCGAGACCGGGGCCGCCGACCTCAACGCCGAATTCACGCCCACCGACTATGACCGCGTGATGAAGAACCCCAAGCTCAAGCTCTGGAACCAGCCCTCGGCGCTGGTCTGGCATCTGGGCATGGACAACACCCTGCCTTGGTTCAAGGATAAGCGGGTGCGCCAGGCTGTGGCTTACGCGGTGGACCGCGACGGCTGCATGAAGGTCGGCCACGACGGACGGGGAACGGTCCTGTTCAACAGCGCCACCTTCGCCCACGCGCCCACGGTGCTGGGTGCCATCCAGAATCCGCTCGGCAAGTATTCCTACAATCCCGAGAAGGCTAAGGCCCTGATGAAGGAGGCCAACTGCCCCGGCTTCACCACCCAGCTCATCGTCTTCCGCGACGAGGCCGCTCGCATCGCCACCGCGGTCCAGGCCTACCTCGCCGAGATCAACATCCAGGTCGAGATCGTACGCATCGAGAACGCGGTCTTCCCCGCCCACATCGCCGGCCACAAGGCTCCCATGTTCGTGACCAGCTGGGGCTGCTACTGGGATCCCGACATGTTCCTGTCCCGTCGTTTCAGCAAGGATGGCATCGGCGGTGTCAACCGCGTCTGGTATCAGAATCCCAAGCTTGACGAGCTGATCGCGGAAGGCCGGAAGACCTTCGACGAGAAGAAGCGCGTTGCCGTCTATAAGCAGGTGCAGGATTTCATGGCCGACGAGTCCCCCGAGGTGGATCTCTACGTGACCAAGGTCTACGCCCTCAGCAACACCCAGCTGAAGGGTGTCGAGATGACCGTCGAGAAGCCCTTCAACTACTACAAGCTGCACTACTAGGGATGGCAGTCGCCCAGTCCGGGCGGCGCTGTTTTTGGCCACACCCCGCTCCCGCGGGACTCCAAAGAGCTCCCGCGGGAATGGGTTTGAAGACTTCGTAGGAGTGACCGCATGGCCCGATACATCATCCGACGTCTGCTCGCGTTGATACCGGTGATCCTGGTGCTGACGTTCATCGTCTTTGCCATCCTGTCTTGGACCCCGGGTGATGCCTCGACCATCATCCTCGGCAGCGAGTACACGCCGGAACTGGGCGCGAAGATCAGGGCAGAGCTGGGCCTGGACCGGCCTCTCGTCGTGCAGTACTTCCACTACATCTGGAACCTGCTGCACGGCGACTTCGGCATGTCCTACGTCACCCGCGCCCCGGTGTTCGACCAGCTAAGCGTCCGGCTGGCCAACACGGCCTGGATCGTGATCAGCGCAATGATCCTGTGCGTATCCGTCGGCATCCCCATCGGCATCAGCTCGGCCACCAAGCCCAACTCCATCTTCTCCCAGGGCGCCATGGTCTTCGGATTGATGGGCGTCTCCATGCCGATCTTCTGGCTGGGACTCCTGCTCATCCTGCTCTTCTCGGTGAAGCTGGGCTGGCTGCCCTCCAGCGGTCTGGATAACGGCCTCAGGAGCCTGGTCTTGCCAGCCATCACCTTGGGCTTCAACTACATGGCCAACATCATGCGGACCACTCGGTCCTCCATGATGGAAGCCATCCGCCAGGACTTCATCCGCACGGCACGGGCCAAGGGCGTCAGCGAGCACGACGTGATCTACGACCACGCCCTGGGCAACGCCCTCATGCCCACCATCACCATCATCGGGATGAACGTGGGAACGCTCCTGGGCGGAGTGGTGCTCACCGAAACCGTGTTCTCCATCCCGGGCATGGGCCGCCTGCTGGTGGAGGCCATCAATCAGCGCGACACGCCCTGCGTGCTGGGGACCCTGGTCATCATGGCCATCACCGTGGCCATATCCAACCTGATCGTCGATCTCATCTACGCCTACATCGACCCCAGAATCCGTGCGCAGTACGGTGCGAAAGCGAGGAAAGCCTGATGGAAGCCCAAGCCACTGCCGCGGCCAGGCCGTTCACGACCAAGAAGGAGTTCTACGCGCAATTCCGGAAGAAGAGCATCGCCCAGGAACTGTGGCTGCGCTTCCTGAAGAACAAGACCGCTGTGATCGGCCTGGTCATCTTTGCCATCATCGTGGCGGTCGCCATCCTCGCGCCTTGGCTCACAGACTACAAGGGGGTGGTGGTCAAGATGAACATCGCCGAGCGTCTCCAGGCGCCTGGCGCGCAACACTGGCTCGGCACCGACGAACTGGGCCGCGACATCCTGGCCCGCATGATCTACGGCGCGCGGGTATCCCTGCTCATCGGCATCTCGGCCATCCTCGTATCCCTCGTGGTGGGTCTGGTGCTGGGTGGGACGGCCGGATACTACGGCGGGAAGATCGACGCCGTCATCATGCGCGCCATGGACGTCTTCCTCAGCCTGCCGGACGTGCTGCTGGCCCTGGCCATCATCGCGGCCTTCGGCAACACCAAGCTGAACCTGACCATCGCCATCGGTCTCTCCTTCGCGCCCAAGTTCTCGCGGGTGGTTCGCTCGGCGGTCATGGGCGTGCGTGGCAACGAGTACGTCGAAGCGGCGCGCTCCATTGGCGCGCTGGACTGGCGCATCATCGCCCGCCACGTGCTGCCCAACTGCATCGGGCCCATCATCGTGCAGGTCACGCTCTACGTGGCCAACGCCATCCTGACCATCGCCGCCTTGAGCTTCATCGGGCTGGGCATCCAGCCCCCGGCTCCGGAATGGGGCAACATGCTCGCCTCGGGCCGCACCTACATGCGCGACTTCCCGCACATCGTCATGGCTCCCGGCCTGGCCATCTTCTTCACCATCCTGGCGCTCAACCTCCTGGGCGATGGATTGAGGGACACCCTCGATCCCAGGCTCAAACATTGACATGACCATGGGGGGACCGCGCGCTCACTTCGTTCGCTCTCCGTCCCCCCACACCCCCACTTCATGCCCAGGCAAAGCCCGGACATGAAGTCCAACGGGAGCGCCACGATGGATGCACAACAGAACATTCTGGAAATCAAGAACCTGACGGTGGAATACGTCGTCGACGACGAGGTCGTCCATGCCGTCACCGGAGTGGACATCACCATCCCCGCCGGCAAGACCTTCGGCCTGGTGGGGGAAACCGGTGCCGGAAAGACCACCACCGCCCTGTCCATCCTCAACCTGGTCCCCACGCCTGCGGGCCGGATCGTCTCCGGAGAGGTCTCCGTGGATGGGGAGGCGGTCTTCGGCATGTCCCCCAAGCAGCTGAGGGAGATGCGCGGCGCCAAGGTGGCCATGGTCTTCCAGGACCCCATGAGCTCGCTCAACCCCATCAAGACCGTGGGTGAGCAGATCGCCGAAGGCATCAAGATCCACCGCGGAGTGAGCGACAAGGAAGCCCTGCAGCAGGCCACGAAGCTGCTGGAGATGGTGGGCATCCCCGGTGGCCGCGTGTTGGAGTACCCCCACCAGTTCTCGGGTGGCATGAAGCAGCGTGTGATCATCGCCATCGCCCTGGCCTGCAACCCGGATCTCCTGATCGCCGACGAGCCCACCACGGCCCTGGACGTCACCATCCAGGCCCAGGTGCTCAAGCTCATCAAGGAGCTCAAGGAGAACTCCCGGATGGGCATGCTCATGATCACGCACGCCCTGGGCATCGTGGCCGAGGTCTGCGACCACGTGGGCATCATGTACGCGGGGCGCATCGTGGAGTACGGCACTCTGGCCGACATCTTCGACAACCTGCGCCATCCCTACACCCGTGGACTCTTCGACTCCCTGCCGGACATCGAGAACAGGCGCAACGAGCTCAAGCCGATTCCTGGCCTGATTCCCGATCCCATGAACCTTCCGACGGGCTGCGCCTTCCATCCCCGCTGCTCCTACGCGAAGCCGGAGTGCTCGCGCGACCTCCCCCAGGTGAAGTGGCTGAGCGACACGCACTGCGTCTCCTGCCATCTGTACAACGAGACGACCGAAAACATGCTGAGGTGAATGCTTTGGGCCAGACACTGCTAGAAGTCAAGAACCTCAAGAAGTACTTCCATGTCCACGCTGGAACGCTCCACGCCGTGGACGACGTGAGCTTCAAGCTCGAAGAAGGGCGCACCCTTGGCATCGTGGGCGAGTCGGGCTGCGGCAAGACCACCATGGGGCGCACCATCCTGCGGCTCATCGAGCCCACCAGCGGCGAGATCTTCTTCAACGGCCAGGACCTTCGCAAGCTGAGCGCCAGCGAGTTGCGCTACAAGCGCCGGGAGATGCAGATCATCTTCCAGGACCCGTACTCCTCCCTCAATCCGCGCAAGACCATCTCCGAGACCATCGAGGAGCCCATTCGCCTCGCGGGTCTCATTCCGGACAGCGACAAGCGCTTCATGCGGGTGCTCGACCTGATGGACACGGTGGGCCTGGCGCACCGCCTCATCAACACCTACCCCCACGAGCTCGACGGCGGGCGCCGCCAGCGCGTCGGCATCGCCCGGGCCCTGGCCATGAACCCCAAGTTCATTGTCTGCGATGAGCCCGTGTCCTCCCTGGACGTATCCATCCAGGCCCAGATCCTCAACCTGATGAAGACCATCCAGAGGGACACCGGCATCACCTACCTCTTCATCACCCACGATCTTTCGGTGGTGAACCACTTCTCCGACGACATCGCCGTGATGTACCTGGGGCGGTTGGTGGAGAAGGCCCCGTCCGAGTCCCTGTTCCACGAGCCGCTGCACCCCTACACCGAGGCCCTGCTCTCGGCCATTCCCCTGGCGCGCATCCACAACCGCCGCGAACGGATCATGCTCAAGGGCGAGCTCACCTCCCCCATCAACCCCGAGCCCGTTTGCCGGTTCGCCGTGCGCTGCAACAAGTGCATGGACATCTGCACGAAGGTGGAGCCGCCGCTGGTCGAGGTACGGCCGAATCATTTCGTGGCCTGCCACCTCCACAAGCCCATGGGGAGCTGAAGGGACCTCCTGTCCCAGGTAGGACAGGCGGAAGGTGAACGGATGGGGCGACTGGCCTGCGGGCTGGTCGCCCCATCGCCGATATCCAGCCAGAAAGTCTTCGCACCGGGTTCAAAGCGGAATTTTTTAAAAAATTCGCCCCAACCCCTTGTGAAAAGGGTAAAAAAAGCGAAAATAAGGGAACGGGATTCCCCACGGGACCCGGCGCTGGAGTCGGCCATGCTCAGATCCTTCGGCTACAAGCTTCCCGGGTACTTCATGGAATACGGGCCTGTCCACGCGCGGAGCGAGGAGGAAGCCCGGTCGATCATCCGGCAGCGGCTGAACGCCAAGCGCCTGCCCTGGGGGCTCCAGGTCTGGGACCTGGCGTCACGCCCCCTGGCGAAGTGGCGGGTGCCACAGGCGTCGTGAAGGGATTCGTCCTATTCGTGGGCGAACACCATCTCCTTCACCTCGATGCCCTGGATCTTCTGCAGCTTGCTCATCATGCCCTGGCGGATCTCTTGGCCGCCGATGATCTCCAGGAGCACCACGCCCTCGCCCGCACAGTAGTTCTCGGCCACTTCGTGCAGGCCCAGGCGGGTCTTGATGTTGCAGCCGTATTCAGTGAAGACCTTCTGGACCTCGCTGGCGTTGTGGATCCGGTCCGTGATGTGGATGCCGAGGATGACGTGGTCTTCCTTCATGGGTTTCTCCTGGGGGTGCGCGTCCATCCTAGGAGAAAGCCCGGAAGGTGGGAACCTCAAATCAAGCCATCCCCGGCGCGTATTTCGCGATGTGCTCGCCGATGCGTTCCCCTAGGGCCCGGCACTGGGCCAGGGTGTCATCTCCGGGGACGTACTGGGTCTTGAGGCTGCCGGCCAGCTCGATGTCCATGGCGGCCAAGTGCTCCTCGATGTGGCGCACGCTCTCACCGCTCCAGCCGTAGCTGCCGAAGGCGGCCCCCACGAGGTTCTTGCGCTTCAGCCCCTTCAGGTAGCAGAGGGCATCGGCCACGGTGGGGAAGAGCTGATTGTTGAGGGTCGGGCTTCCCACCACCAAGGCACCGGCCTCCAGCAGCTCCGTGGCCAGGTCCGAGCGGTGCGTGCCCGAGAGGGGCAGGACCTGGACGGAGGCTCCGGCGGCAATGAGCCCTTCCGTGATGGCCCGGGCCATGATGTCCGTGCTCTCCCACATCGTGTCGTACACCACCACCGCCTTGGAGGTGGGCGCCTGGAGCGCCCACTGGCGGTAGAGACCAGCGATCACCCCGAAGCGGGAGCGCCAGATGGGGCCGTGATCGGGCAGGGCGATGGCGATGTCCAGGCCCGCCTTCTCCACCTTGTCGAAGAGCTTGGTGATGAAGGTGCTGAAGGGCAGCAGGATGTTGGCGTAGTAGCGGGAGGCCTCCTCCCGGAGCAGGCTCTCAGGCAGGTCCTCGGCGAAGCGCTCCGCACTGGCCAGGTGCATGCCGAACGCATCCTGGCAGAAGAGGGCCTTCCGCTCGGGCAGGTAGCTGAACATGCTGTCGGGCCAGTGCAGGAAGGGGGTCTGCATGAACTGCACGGTGAGGGAGCCGCCCGGGGCGTTCTCCCCACTCAGCTGGAGGCTGTCGCCATCCTTCACGGCCGTCAGCTCCAGGCCCGATCCAAAGCTCGGCCCGAAGTGCGCCCGCAGGGCCTCCACGCCCTTGGGGCTTGCGTAGACCTTCTCAGGCTTGGCGAGCGCGATCAGCTCCGGCAGGCATCCGCTGTGGTCCATCTCCGCATGGTTGCTGATGATGATGTCGATCTTCGCGGGATCCACCACGTCGCTGATGCGCGAGATCAGCTCGTCCTTGAAGGGGGCCTTCACCGTGTCCACCAGGGTGATCTTCTCGCCCATGATCAGGAAGGCGTTGTAGGTGGTGCCGCGCCCCGTCCGGTAGCCGTGGAAGTCCCGCACGGACCAGTCGATGGCCCCCACCCAGTAGATGTCGTCAGCAACCCGCAGGGCCTTGAAGGGCGAAGCCATGGCGCTCTCCTTGTGTGCTGAAGGCCGGGATCCGGACTGCGGCGGTGCCGCCCGTGCTCGAAAACCGAAGCCTCCGTTACCTAGGATGCCAGAACCGTGGAACCGGAATCGACCTGGGTTCGTTTGTGATGAATGCCCCTCAGGGCTGCCCCCAGCGGCCATGGAAGACCAGCTCGGCGAGGGGTCGTCGGGGGCGTGGTCCAGGATCCTCGGCCGGGTGGCCCACCACCAGCACGCCCAGGATGAACACGCTGTCGGGGACCCCCAGCAGGGGCTTGAGGGCCTCCTGGGTGTACCAGCCGATCCAGCACGTGCCCAGGCCCAGCTCCACGGCCCTCAGCATCATGTGGTCCACGGCGATGGCCGTATCGCGGATGACCCGCTTGGCGTCCATGCCCGGGGTCTCCTCGTCGAAGGTGATGGCGGCCTCCGTCCGGGAGCCCAGGTCGGCGCAGACGGCGATGTGGACCGGCGCCTGGGCCATCCACTGCTGGTCGTGGCAGGTCCGGGCCAGAGCCTCCCGGGCCGCGGCCTCTTCCACGACGATGAAGCGCCAGGGCTGCGTGTTGTTGCCCGAAGGGGCCCGGCGCGCGGCCTCCAGCAGCTCGGTCACGGTTTCCGCAGGCACCGGTTCGGTGGTGTAGCGCCGGATGCTGCGGCGGCGTTCGATGGCGTCCTTCACGTTCATGGTCGGCTCCGGTTTCAGTGGATGTGGGCGATGGCGTTGACTTCCACCAGGGCGCCGTGGTGGAGCTCCCGGGTGGGCACGACCGTTCGTGCCGGGCGGTGGTCGCCCATGACGTCCGAATAGATGGTATTCACCGCGGGCCAGTGGGCGATGTCCGGGATGAAGACCTGGACCTGGGTGATGGAGGCGCGCGTGCCTCCGGCGGCCTCCACGATGGCGAGGAGGTTGCGCAGCACCTGACGCGCCTGGGCTTCGATGCCAAGGGGCAACGTCCCGGTGGCGGGATCGAAGGGCAGCTGGCCGGAGACATAGAGGATGCCGTTGGCCAGCACCCCCTGGGCATAGTGGCCCAGCGGTGCGGGGGCCAGGGGCGTCTGGATGGTCTGAAGGCTCACGGATGACTCCTCGTGGTCAGGAGGGTTTTACAGTTCCATCTCCGTACGGAACACGATGACGGCGTCCCCGGTGATGCTGACACGGATGGGCTGTTCCCGCTCGATGGCCACCTCGACGTCCACGTATCCGGACCGCCCTGTTCGGTCACCCTGGGCGCCCCGGAACGCAAAGCGACGGCCGTCATGGGCGACCCGCCTGTGGTGCACCAGGTAGGCGCCCAGGGGACCGTTCCCGTTGCCCGTGACGGGGTCCTCGGGGATCCCGATGGCCGGTGCGAACATGCGGGCCTGGGTGAGGGCGCCGGCGTCCGGATGGTCAAAGGTGAAGGCGAAGTACCCGTTGCAGCCAATCTCCTGGCTGAGGGCTGTGAGGGCGGGCAGGTCCGGCGCCAGGGCCTCGAGGGCGGTCCGGCTCCGGAGGGGGATCATCACTTTCGAATGGCCCGTGGAGGCCACCTGTACGGGCAGGTC
>Ga0129297_10000684_pt1 | contig 16705 bp, 25 predicted proteins | sample I18A1metaG_FD_94708 | JGI IMG/M metagenome (GOLD analysis project Ga0129297, IMG submission 94708) | Lake sediment bacterial and archeal communities from Gulf of Boni, Indonesia to study Microbial Dark Matter (Phase II) - ​I18A1 metaG | ecosystem: Environmental > Aquatic > Freshwater > Lake >... | reverse complement strand
ATTTGATATGTATTGTTGATGAAGTTATTATGGTCTATATGGCTATAGTAGGCGAGAGATGAAATGGTGATAGCCCACTTATTGTTTTGAAGGGTAGTGTAGGTCATGTTGATTTGAGAGTAATGATGGATAGATATTCCGCCTCCGCCTATACCGATTCTTCCATCAGGGCAAACATATTCACATTCATTATCTCTTATCATAGAATTAAAGATATTAACATGAGATTTATAGAGCATTAGATTCCATTGAGTATGCGAGATTGTAGAGTTAATTACATGGTTTAGACGTTCAGAGTATGTGAATCCTATTCCTACATAGCATTTGCTTATCTTGACATTGGATATTGTGATACCATCTGAGAAATAAACATAGATTCCAGCTCCCTCCATCTCAGGGCTTATCCAGAGTTCGCTGAGGTCTTCTGGAATTGAGCCATTGCCAAAGCGGACAGCATTTTGAATTGTAAAGCCTTCGAATGCAACATTAGGAGCTGATATGATTACTCCTACGTTGAATCCATTAGCATCTATGGTTACATTTGTTCCAATTAGTGTTATGGTTTTATTTACTTTGAGTACACCAATATATACATCTGGCGGGATGATTACTTTGGAGCCTTCAGGCGCATCATTTATTATTTGTTGTATTGGGTTAAATTGGGTTTCTCGGAGTGAGTGAGTTTTATAAACAAAGATAGGACTTATGAAAAGCAGAAGAAGGGACAAGAGCATGGAGCAAGTTTCACATAGTCTTGTAATACTCAGTTTGCTCATTTAATCACCAAAATTTTTTAATGCTAACCTTCTTTTAAACCTTTAGATTGCTAATGTTTCTGTTTCTGCACTTGCCGTAACATATACATTGGCTGCGCTACAGAGGAGAGTTAATGCTTGATTATTTCCACCTTCAATATTTTCGTGGACAAAGTTACGTTCGATTGTGCCATTTGCTGGCAAGTAATAGCTACGGAACGCAGTTGTTCCCCATCTTAAGTCGATTCGTGTTGCACCATCTACGCTTATCTGGATTCCTTTTAACCTAAGTTTATATCCGCTTCCTGGTGCAGATACAATCGTTTGAGTTCCATTAGCTCCTGGCTGGACTGGTGCTAGATATGTGGGAGATACGACTTTTGTGATATCGGTTATGCTGATTGGGTCTTGGTCTAATAGTATTTTTCTCCATGTTCCATCCTTAGGCTCATCAGTGATTTTGGCTATAAGTATCGGTTGTTTTTCCTCTTCTACAGGAGTGATTCTTATGATTTCTGGATGATAGAGTATTTTTGGTTCAAGGAGTTTAGGTTCAGGTTTAGGCTGTAGTTCGTATAGCATCAGTTTTTTGAAGCCTGAAGAAGACATCTAATAAGCACCTAGTAGATTTTCCAATTTATTTGTTATGCTCTGCCAATTAAATTGTTTTGCTCTTTCAACCCCTTTTAATGCCAATCTTTGAATTTCTTGTGGATGTTGATAGGCCCAGATTATTTGTTTGGCTAAGTCTTCAACATCTACGAGTGCAACTTTTCCTATAACAAGGTCTAAGTAATCTTTCACTTTTACGTATATGCCACAGTCGTTTACTACTTCAGGGCTTCCTCCATGATTTACTATTATTGGAACTACTCCACTTGCCATTCCTTCAAGGCAAGTGAGACCGAAAGCTTCAGTGCTTGGTTGGGCTAAAATATTGAAGTTGCCATAAAGTCGTGCGATTGCTTTTGGATTTCGTGGAAGATTAAGATAAGCAGTTTCATTGAATATGACATTGGGATTTATCTTTTTTGCATAGTTTTTGATGCGTGGTTGCCAAGTTGCAGAGTCATAAGTTGAAGTTATGAGTTTAAGTATAAAATTGAATCCTTTATCTAAGCAGATTTTGTGTGCATCTATAATACGGGTAAGTTGTTTGCGCCAAACATCGCTTGTGATAGAGCCTACTATGAACCCATTAGGTTTTTGTGTCGGCTTAAAAATTGATGTGTCTATTCCATGTTGAAGCGTTTGACTTATAAATCCATGCTTACGTAGACATTCTTGGCTATAAATGGAAGGAACTAAAATTAGGTCTGCACTGGAAAGTATAGGGTCAATATCCCACGTCATAGGATACCCTTCAACAGGCGTATATATGCAGATTTTCGCCTTTCCTTTAATGACTTCAAGGATGGATGGAGTGAGAAGTTTCTCTAAGTAGCCAAGCGATTGAAAGAAAACGATTACATCTGGATGGAAGATATCCATGTAATGGAGGATGTGTACTCCTGCGAAGTATGGTGCAAGTACATAGTTTTGCTCTTGGCGTGGCGCACCATAATAACTTTGTCCAAGATAAAGAATTGTATATTCTTTCATATGATTTAGAATTTCTCGACTGATATTGCTAAAACTACTTTGACCGTCAGGGCTTGGAGCAATCCACATTAATTTCTTAAGTTTATTTAGTCTATTCTTTTTATCAAGAGAAAAAAGTCTGAAAGACAAAGCTAAGCCAATGTTTGGGTTTGATGACTTTGTCTTATTTGCTCGATCTTTTGTAGTATTACTTCATGTTTCACAAGCTCTATGGCGACAAGGATGCTTCCGATATGTGCTTTACTAGATGTTATCACATCTACTATACCATTGTAGATAGCCTCGATTTCTTTTTTCTTCTCTTCATTATAAGTCTGTTCTAAAGTAACTAAAATTTTGCGAAGTATTTCACTATCTTCCGTTTTAGACGATTCCATTTTGTAGCCCACTAAATAGAATACGTAAGAAGTAGTTATAAGACTTACGGTGACTAATTTCTGCTATCCGATATATATATACGGGTGTCTATCTGCAGGTGTAGTATCAAAGTATATTCTTCCAAGCTTCGCTGTTACAATAGCATCTCCTGATGTAGCATTCTGAAGAGCCATTGCATCTGCCTCTTTCTCATTAAAATTTAAATCAGCTACAAGCGGTCCTAAAGCATGGATATGGTCGATTTTGCTGGCTGTTGTGCCTGCACCAGGACTTGCAGCAGTACCGTCTACTGGCTGCGGTGTTGCAGTTCCAAGCGTGGCAGCATCTCCGTCAAGAAGAATTTTCTTAAATTTCTCTGACATGATAATCCTTTTTATTATAGGCTTATTTACCTAATAAAACTTTCAGTTAAGGGTCTTCAATACAGACTTTGGGACGCTTATCTACTGTGTTATAGTAGATGCGTCCTACTTGTGTTGATGGGTCAGTAGCACGTTTTTCTAAGGTTACAACGTATGATTCTAAGGAGTAGCCTTCAGATGACATTGTTCTACCTCGTTGCAGATATTCTTATGGTTGCGGAGTTTCCTGCTTCAGCATATAAAGCAACTCGCCAATATTTAGGGTGTTTGGCATCATATTTGCGTCCTCGTAGTTTTTTTAATGTATTAGCGTTAGGAAGCGATTGTGCATTAATCATTACTTTTATATCATCATTTCCTTCATTAAAGATGTCGAGATGAAACATTTTATAGGGAAAATATCTTATTTCTTTCATTTGACCATTACTTACTGTGATTTCGGTTTCCTCATGAATACCCTCTGGAAGCCATACTTCAAGGGACATTTTAGGATTTCCTCATATATGCTAGAAACGCAAGAAGCCCGAAGAAAGTTATTGTTATTCCTACTATTGCTATTATTGGCACATAGCTAGTTTCCTGTTTCATTACATACGTTCTAGTGGGAATAAGTGGGAGTTCTAGAGGAATTTGGGTAGGCTTCTGTATGAAGTGGTTTTCTAATGAAATTACGGAGGCATAGGATGGTGAGGGTAACCGTTCTTCACGAAACATTTTAAACCTCTGGATGCAATAGGTGATATATTATATCATAGACAATTAAACCTATTCCTAGAAATATTGGAACTAGGAGAATTTTTCTTTCCTGTGGATTAACAAAATAGAAAGGAAGACAGAGAGTTACCATAGGTGCTCCCACATAAGCATGATGAAAGCGTATTGGAACTTCTATTGAGGTGCTCATATGATGGCATCCATTTGCCCTAAGCACACTAGGTTTTCTAAGTTCCAATATAGGTATTTCGCTGATAAGTCTTGTCCTTTCTGCTCCATCAAATCTTGATAATATTTAAAAGCTTTACGGGTTAAGTGGCAGCTACGTCCAAAATTCTTTCCGATTACTAAGTGTATTGCAGCTTGTAACATTGATATGAAGAAGGGTTCAGCAAGTTTATCAAAGGCTGGATTAGGATTTTCCTCAGATAAGAAGATGAATGGTTCTTTAAAGGCTAGCACGGCTTTTGCTCCATAATCAATTAGTCGAAAGGCTAATTCTTTTCCTGTATTGCAGGTTGCAAGTATAACAATTCGTCCAGCACAAATACTTGGATTTTGGCTATAAATTTTTTTGCCTAGTTCAGGGTCATAGTCTAAAACTCCTAGAATAACATGACCTGCGATTTCTAATCCTTTTCTTCCGCCATGACCATTCATGATAATGAGTTGGGGATTATGTTTGCGAATGGCTTCATGGAAAGTTTGGAGATTGACGTTCTCAAGGAAAAATACTTGATGGCCATGTAGCGTAGCATACTTGCTAAATCTTTTAAGGTAGTGGTATCCATAAGTTAGGGGCAAGTCTGAGGGAGTTGCCACAACCAATATGGAAGCCACATTGATTATCCTTCTCAGATTTCTTTGATTAATGGTACAGTGAGGCTTATAGGTTTTCGAGAGAGATATTGATAGGGCGACCATCTGATTATTGTATGCCGAAGTAGCATACCGAGACCATAAATAGCTCCGCCAAGTGCAACATTTCTGGCGGTTGGATGGTTTGTTTTATGGGCAACTAAAGCAATTATTGTAGGCACACCAAGTACAAGCCAATCATCTAAAGGAGGTATCTTATCGCCTAGTAATGGGATGAACGGGAATTTACCAGTCCAATAAGCCTTATCACTTGCCCACACTGTTTCCATTCCAATATCAAATGAAGCTCCACCTATGCCTCCAATTACTAATTCAATGGCTTCATTTTTATTCAATTTTTTCACCTTGGGGGTGGCGGGGGTGGTCCCCAGCGCTTAGTGAGTTGATAGCCTGCAATGGGAAGAACTAAAGGTAGGACAATAAAGCCTGTGAAAACTCCTGCAACAAATATTAGAAGGTCACTTCCAACATCTGGTGCAAAGCTTTTTACTAATCGGTCAGTCCTTTCATATAGGATTGGCATTATTTTTTCTCCTCTGCTTTAAATATAGGTCATCTGCCCTTTTTAGGCTTTTGCCTATCTCTGTACCTTTTGCTTTTTCTCTTTCGGCTTCTTCAAGACTAAGTATTTTATTGAATGTTGACACACGTGATTTTTTGGTCATCTTGGCATCCACACTGTCATTGCCACATCAGACCTATTAAGAGTTGCCCAGATATTTGTTTCTTTTCCGCCCCAAACAAACCTGAAGCGGTATTTTTTATATGGTAGTTTTATGCGGATGAATCCATAGAAGTCAGCTCTACGTGCAGTTACCCAAACATCGAATTCCCAAAACAAAAATCGGACAACTTCAAAGACATCTAGGGCAGCGAAAGATGCTGGATTACCATTGGGCTGAAGCACTTGGATTGAGAGATTGCAAGATATTTTTATCACCTCTTTGACACAATAACAAGGAATCCTAAACCAAACAGGGGAATTCCTACACCTAGACCAACCCAGAACCATTGAGGTATCCCTAAGGGACCAGGTGCAGGAGGCTGCATTAAAAACCAAGCTGTTATCGGTAAACCTATTGCCATAGCAATTACTGCTATTGCCGTAACAACTGACATTGTGATAACAAAAAACTTTTGAGTTTGGCCAGCGGATAAGTGGAAGTATATTTCTTTTGGAGTGATTGAAATTTCTTCAATATGGGTTCCTGTTTTTTGCTCCATGATGTATTTATAGTTCCTTAGGTTCTGTATTTCTGAGGAATTGAGTGGACGCTTTAGACTTGCTTTTAAAATTGCTTTGTTGATTTCATAGAGAATTGGCATGTTACCTTAGCCCTTCCTTTTGGCTGTTTCCCAAAGTTTTATGCCCGTGAAAACGGCTCCTATGCCTATCACGCTTATTATTCCATATTTTAAGTAGGCTTCCCACCATTGGGGAGACGGTTTAATCACAGGAGGGTCTCCTGTATAATCAATTTCTAGTGTGCAATGAATTGAGTCGAGTCCACACCATAAAAGATGTGGGCTTATAGCTAATTCTAGGAGAAACTTATTACCACCATTGAGCAAGTGCTGGAGTACCTCTATATATGATTCTCGTATTTCACATCCTGGAGTAACATACCATCCAACAGTAGTAACTAATACATCATTTATGAAAACACGTCCTTCCATGCTAACTGGAGTAATGAAAGCTGCATCATTACGTCCGTGTGCCTTAAATCTTAGTATTGCAGAGGAAATCTTGGTATCTGGAGTCCATTTCACATCTTCATTGGTTGTAACCCTTAAGACTGTTGTGGAGAAAGGCTGAAGGTTATTGCCTAACTCAACTGGAAAACGAACTTCATAAGATTTAGTATCAGGATTATATCTGCGAGTATAAGGATTTTCAGGATAGAGTAGGATTGACATTGATAGTTACTTTCTCCATAACAGTTTTGCGCCTATAATCAAACCTGTTGAGAAGCATGTTAATATCCCCACTGCTACAACCCATATGGGAGTCATTGTAAGGTTGACTGTTTTATCTGTAGAGGTTTGAAGTGTGATTGCGGTTGGTAGATACTCTTTATGAGTTACACTAATAATCAGTGTACCTGGAGTGACGGTTAAGCTTGCAATCCCTTCAGCATTTGTCATAGCAGTTATTGTATCAACTTTTATATTTGCATTTGATATTGGCTTTTGTGTTATGGCATCTTTAACATTGACTGTCAGAAGAATCGCAGTAACTCCTTCAGCGGTAATTGGGAGTGTTATTTCGGTGTCTTTTGTTTGAGAGAAATGTTTTGGAAAGCAATCCTCATAAAGAAGTGGCAACTATGCGCTCCCATGCCCAGCTTCTATTAACACGTTCAAGTTTTTATTAGGCATAATAAACCATTCATGTTGATAGCGTGAACTCATACCTGAATTTAGGTCACTTACATACTCTAATGGCATGCCATCAGTCGTCTTAAGAAGTATCCCTGTATCTTTATCTTTGCCAGTATGCCAGATTATGTCACGGTCTCCATCATTTCGGATGGTTATAAAAAATCCAATTTTACTTCCAGGGTAGGCTTTAGTCACTATGGTTCTGTCAGGATAATTGAAGCAAACTGCTTCGGTTATTGTTGCTTTTCCAGCGGCTAACGTTATTGTGATACTGCGTTCAACATCTTTTGTTCTAGCAAAACTCCTTTTTTTAAACACTGCTTCGAAGGTTATTGGCATTTTCATCACTCTTTAAACTCTTTTTATAGGAAAGGGGGGAGAAGAAGAGAGGTTAATGTGGATTAGAGCCTCTAGCTGATGATCTTGACTTCTTCTAGGGTTGTTGGCATTACTGCCCATGCGAGTAGCCATGCTTGAAGCGTTGTGCTTGATGTTGTGCTGTGACAGTTGATTGTGAATGTTTCATCTCCTCTAAACTCGTAGGCTTCTAGGTTGCCTGCATAGACGCCTTCCTTCTCTTCAAACAAGTATACTGGACGCACGAACCAATCGCCGATGTATCTTGTCTTGGCACCTTCATACCATTTCATGGAGTCAAAGGTCGGGTCTTCGTTTAGGATGCCAAATGGAAAGATGGCTACATTTGTTTTCAGAGTATATTCTGTATCAGCTGACCCTGGTAAATTATATAGTGTACGGTTCAAGTGGACTGGTTTTAGGAACTCGATTTTTGTGGCAATGCCTTTTGTTGCTTTGATTCGGAGGGCTTCAGCTTTTGCACGTGCATATGTTTGACCTAAGATGAATTGGTATTTATCTAGGAATTTTTTAGGAAGGAAATATGGTTCTGGCACGTTTATATCTCCTTGACGAGTTCATCAGGAGGAACTTCTAAGCCTTCAGCACCCATACCAATTGGTACTTCGCCAAATTGGTATGCTTGTGCCTTTTTGAGTTCATCAAGGATGAGTATGCTTAAGCCTGTAGCAAAGTCTGCACAGCCAAATGCAATCAGAGCAGCCTTGTTCTTTTCACTTAGGTTCTTGGTCCAGGGGCATTTGTCCCAGACAGCAGGTATGACTCCTGTAAACAATCCTAGTCCTGTACCAACAAGACCGCTGATTTTAACAGGGATTTCATTGCTGATTCTTGCGCCTTTTGCACCGAATTCGATAACTATTGGAAGGAATACGCCGCCCATAGATGCTACTGCTAATTTAGATTCCATTCAATTTTTTCCTCCATTTGCTTTACGTTTTCTTTAGCGTGTTTTATGCAATTAAGGTTTTTTGAGATGAAAGGTGCTATATGTGTTCTAATGTCTTCCATCGTTCTAAAATGTTTTCACGTTGTGTTTTTGGACGAATTAAATGGACTATGGGGTATGGGAGAGTTTTTATATACATGTCTCCGCATTGGTCAAGAGGCTTACTATGTTGATGTGACCACACTATTTCATGGACTGGTCTAACCCAATTGCCAAATCTTTTATCAAGTAATCTAACTTGATGGTCTTCAGGATGTAATTGACGAGGATAGGCTTGGTCAAAATTTACTCTTGGAAAACGGAAACATTTAACATTACTTTCGATAATTGTCTTTTTCATTTTTTCTAAGAAAAATTTGGGAAATCTCTCATCAGCATCACAATGAAGAACCCAATTAGTAGGCGCTCTTTCTTGAGCATAATTTCGTTCTTCAGCAAAACTTCCTTTGAAAAGTCTAACAATTACGCCTGTGGCAATTTTTCGTGCTATATTTATGGTATTATCTGATGAAAAACCATCCAATACCAAGAGGCAATCAACATAAGGCTTCAAGTGAAATAAACACTCTTCAACGAACTCTTCTTCATTGCAAGTCAAGACTATTGCTGTAACTTCAATAGTAGAGCCAGCCAAGACAGGTTTTGCATTCTTCGGTTGGATAGGTGTCACTCTCCCTTTTTTTATTTTGCCATTCTTCAAATCCGCCTTTCAACACATGACCATAATTAAAGGTGAAGTCATAACAACATCGGACTATATTGCCATAAGCGTCAATTACGAGTGGTTGTTCAAACATTGGACAAGGGCGGGTATGAATGGGGCTTCCATAAAGTAAATCAAGTGCTGGAACTTGTCCCTTCCAATTCATAACTTCGAAATCTGAGACTATATCGACTTTGTCTTTCCAAAACTCCCTAAATACTTCTAGTTCATGAATGTTATGTTTGATTCTTACGAAAGATACACTTACATGAGGAGTGATATCTCGTAATTTCATAAAGTTTAAAACATGACGATAAACTTCATCTCTTCTTAATCCGACCATTATAGATTCATAGACTTCTTTGCTGAACCCATGAATACTAACGATTAGGTTTTTGAAGTTTGGGTGACTAAGTAACATTTTTGCTTTTGGAACTGTGAGTAAGGAGCCATTTGTAAAGATTGTCACTTCAGCTTCTGGTTGTAGTCCTTCAATAATGGCAAGGATTCTGTTCAGTCGAACATCCATTAATGGTTCATACATACCACAGAGAACAACCCCTTTTAGGTTTGGAAAGAACTGTAAGATTTTCTCAAATTCCTCGAGAGGCATGAGATAATGAGGTCTTGGCTTAAACTGGTTAGGACAAATTTTACAGAGAGCATTACAAGAAGTAGCGGTCTCAATAGTGATGGAATCTATCATTAGGGTTCATTCCATTTAGTAGGAACAAAGCGGTAGCTCGAGTTATCGCAGAAAGATGAAGCATGTAGAATTGACCCCTGCACCCCTAATATTTCTCTTCGATTATGCCATCTTGCCATAGCCTCATCATCTAAACAACTGCCAAACGACCATCGACTATTATAACAGCATAGCATTATTTGTCCATCAACATCAATGCTCGGCCCTGTGCAATCCCACTGCCCACAGCCGTTAGGATTAACATACTTCATTTCTTGACATATAACCTCTCGAGGGATAGCGCCTCCCCAATTCCCAGCAGGAAAGATGCCAACATCAAAGTTGCAGTGATACTCTCTTAGGATTCTATTCCAATATTCTCGGAAAGAATCGATTTCATGAAGATTACTGACTAACTCTCCTTTGTATATGCCATGAACCGCCATGAAACTAATGCCTACCCTTAAATCTTGTTTTTCATCAAAACTTGAGCTAGTAGCATGGAGTTGTGTTTCTCTTCCGCATTCCCTTCTTTTTTCAAGAAACATTATAATATTTTCTTTGGCTTTTTCATAGAGAATACCCATGACCTTCATTCTTGTTTCATCGGTTATTGCATTTAAACTGAGGTTGATTGACCTAAAGTGCTTATTCGGAATAATCTTATCAAGCATTTTATTAGTCATTAGGTTAGCATTTGAGAATATTGCTAATTGAAATGATGGATTATGCTTTATGCTTAATTCAAGTATCTCAGGTATTCGTGTATCTAAGAAAGGCTCGCCTTGAACTGTGAGAATGAAGAGGTCAGGCTGATGTCTTTTGCAGATTGCTTCTATTAGTTCCCAATCCATTAACTTTCTTTCTTTTTTCCATGTTTCACCTGTGAATATGTTGGTGACTTCTTGTCTTTCATAGTGACCGAATGCACAGAAGACGCATCTTGCATTACAGCCATGCACACTTTCTAAGCCAAACCCCTTTTGTTGTTTACCAGCAAAGGAGAAATGCTTATTTACAGTTATTGGTTTAAAAGACATCAGACTCTCTCATTATGGATTTCTTTTAGTTTATATAAAACATGCTGAAAATTAGGGGGGTAGCCTTCAATCTTTTCTACTATATAATCATATGGTTCTCCGCCGCCATTATAATCAAGTGTCCAAGGAAGTTTTCCTATATCAGCGAGGATTACTTTAAAACCACATTGTTCAAATAGATACTCCATTTGGTTAGGATAAAAAAGAGACGGATGCCACATCGCCCACATAGCTCTATTTCGTGGACTAGGCAAATCAAGTATCCAACGTCCTTTAGGTCTTAAAACAATCCATGTTTCTAAGGCTAAAAGCCAAGGTGCAAAACTATGTTCAAAGACTTGACGACATAAGGCAACATCGAAACTGTCTGTTGGAAAGGGTAGGTCGTGCATGTCACCGTAAATAGGAGTGAAGCCATATTGTTGTTTACAATATTCAATGTTTGGTATGCCTAAAGTTATTCCAGAGACTTTATAGCCTAAATCCTGTAGCACTTTGCATTCTGTCCCAGGTCCACATCCTATAACGAGCATTCGTGGATATTGGTCTGGTGGTGCATAGGGTAGAACATATTTTAGCATAAAGGCTTTAACGCCTTCTTCATCAGGGTTTCCATCTATACCTGTAGGAGCATCCTGAATAGTTCTGACGAGAGCATTCCACTTTCTAGGATTCAATCACATCCCTTTCCTGTTAATGGGTCAAATGAGCAAATTTTTTTTCGACAATATCTTGCTTGAGCCGCACAATAATCTTCTCTCATTTGTTCACCTGAAACAGATAGTATGGCCAAGGCGGTATTGTTTTAACGTGGATGAAGCCGTTTTGTGCCATGAATTTTATCCATCCTTTTTCACTGAAGCTGTAGCCATCTGTCCATTCATCGGTGAATTCTACTGAGGGATTATGTTCTTTGAGTAGTTTAAGTGTTTCAGGTGTGAAAGTGCATTCTGTACAGAGTAAGTATCCTTTTGGTTTAAGTGCTTGATGGAAAACCCCGAGTATCTCCCTTTTTCGTTCGTGGATACTGTGCTGAAGAACTGCACATGTGTGTATTAGGTTCAGACTAGAGTTAATGCTTGGATTATTCATCAACTCTAATATACGCATATGGAAAATAGGGATGTTTGGATTTAATATTCGTGCATAATGAACTGCTTGTTTCGACTGGTCTATGCCAACTACCCGATAACCTAGTTTTGCAAAGGCTTTAACGTGTTTGCCTATTCCACAACCAGCATCTAATATTTTAGCATCAGCAGAGAGGATTTCCTTTAAAACTGAAACTATTGAGGATGCAAATTCTACATTATGTTCATCATATTGCCATGCTCTTTCGCTTTCTTCATCCCATTTGTTGATTTCTTCAGAGTCCATGTTTATCTTTATACTCCTTGCTATTCTGAAGTATATTTGGTAGGTCTTCTCGTTTAATTGTTCCTCTTAGGATAGCGTCTGTATATGCTTGTTTTCCATAGTCATCTGCATTTCGTCCTAGGATTTTGAGGTATTGCTCCTCTATATAAGCCATTATTTCGGGAGGGCTTCCTAGCGATGGTGGTTGAGGAGTTGATTCCCATTCTCTAAATTCTTCAGGATGAATGGCTTTTAGCCATAGGAAGAGGTCTCTTGATTCGTTTTCATAGTCCCAGCCTGAATCATTACGATGTTTAATAGCAACTTCTTTGAACTCTCGCCATAAATGTTTATTCAATGGGTTTCTAAGGAAGTTTCTCAGAGTAGGCCAATCTTTTATTCCCTGTCTATCTGCTATTTCATGTAATTCGATATACACGGGGTTTCGTTCTTTGACGTTGTTGCCTCCGCCTCCGCAGAAGACATTTCGTGCGCCTCTTTCCTTGATTTCTACTATGCTTTTGAAGTGTTCATAGTAGTATTGTTCCATAAGGTTTACAGGTCGCCACCCTTGGATTCCAGGTAGCAGTGTTTCATGGACTATTCCCACGTATCTGACTCCTTCTTCGTATTTAAATAGTAGTTGTTTGAACCAGTTGCTTACCGTTGTTGTGACTTCTCCATCTAATTGTGTGGTGATATCGTGGGCGTTTATGCAAAGGCTGTTTATTCCTGCTTTTTCTGCTTCAAAGAGTATAGTTTTTAGGTCAAACATTAAAGATTCTGAGAATAACTCATCTGGGTCAGAGACCAGACACCAATCGCCTTCTTTCATTGGTTCTAGGTAGGCATTTCTTTGCTTGCTGAAATGGTTATCCCATTTTCGATAGTGGATTTCGCATCCCCATTGGGTTAGCCATTTTTTGTTTTCATCGGTTACTGTATCATCTATGACTATGATACAGCGGTCTACAAATGGGCGAACTCTTTCTATGCATTGTTTGACTTGTGCCATGCGTTCCTCGTAGATAGCCATGCAGTAGGTTACTTTTGGAGGTTCTTTAACATCTCTTACTATTCTATGCTCCTTTTCAAATGTTTCAACCACTTCTTTATAGGCTTGCTGAATTTTTTGTTCTTCTTCCTCAGTTAATTCAACTACTTCAGACATTACTTCACCTTCAAAAGCCATAGGTTTGGAAGCGTTTGATTGTTTCTCGGATTGCATCATCAAATTTGAACTTAGGTTTCCAACCCAGTTTTTTTAGGTTGCTCCAATCTACTGACTGTGAATATATTTCCATTAATGGTTTTTCTCTCTTAACACGCCTTGGGCTTAATGGGAAGTTTAGACAAATCCTTTTGACTACTTCCTCTTGGCTTAAAATATCATCTGTTCCAATATTGAAAACTAAATCTGTGTGACCCGTTACCATGAGAAAATGTAATGCTGAAACTAAATCGTCTATGAAAATATATTGTCGTTGCGTCTTCTCGCCTTCATAAATTATCGGTGGTTCACCTTTTAGACAAGAACGAACAGTATTTGGAATTATGCGGTTGTTTAGGTCATAACCAAAACAGTTACAGGCTCTCGCTACTTGAATATGCATATTATAAGTGATACAATAAGCTTGTGCTATGTGGTCTTGACATACTTTGCTCGTTTCATAGATTCCACTATAGATTAATGGGTCTTTTTCATGTGCATTTATGCTATCAGCATAAACTTTGTCTGTTGACATAACTAGAATCTTTTGGACTTTTTCCACTTGTCTACATGCATCAAGCAGGTTTATAGTTCCCATAACATTTGTCTGGAATGTGCCTACTGGGTCTTTTATGGCTATTGAAACAATAGCTTGACTTGCTAAATGGTAGACTTGTTCAATATTATATTCTGCAAGTATTCTTCGTAGAAGACTTTGATTAGAGAGGTCTCCCTGAATGATTGTGCAACCGCCTACTAATGCTTCGTTTAGCCACTTACCCCACATTCCTGAAGACAGATCTCTCATTAAGATTATAACGTGGTTTTCTCTCTTTAATCTATTAACAAGGTGGCTTCCTATGAAGCCTGTCCCGCCTGTTACAAATATGTTCAATTCTTTTCCCTCAGATTAGATATTTGAGAAACTTTTTATAATGGTTTTCCATGTTCCATCTGTGTTTTTCTTTTTTGACATTTTCGCTTATTTGCCGTCTTGTTTTTTGGTCGCAGAGAACTAGTATTGCATCTATAAGAGAATCTATATCATAGTAATATAGTCGTATAGCATGACGCTGTTGCCAAACTATGTCTTCTGTTTTAGTGACTGCTAGAAGGATTCCTGTGTATCCATCCTTAACTATTTCGCTTACTCCACTGCAATCTATCCCTATGACTGGTTTATTATGTGCAAAGGCTTCTAAATAGGTTAATCCAAAGCCTTCACAGAAAGAGGCTTGAGAGTAGAAGTCACATAGGGCATATAATGCCTGAATTTTTGGTTTTGCTAGTACCCCCCATAAATTCGTGAACCAAAAACGCTTTAGTTCTAGGGCAGTTTGTAGGGCTATAATATTTGTGTCTCCTATCCCTGAGTGAAGGATATAGTATGCATCTTTTACCATGTGCTCTACTGATTTATATGCTATCATTTGTTTGTCTAGTGCCTTTCGTTGGACATTTCCACTAATATTTAATATTATGTTTGATGGTTCGACTTTGCTGGGTTGTGGAATTTTTTGTTTGATATAATCATGGAAGGCATGGTCAATTTTAGGGTTTAGGTCTACTCCATGTTGTATAACCTCGGTTACGGTTAAGCCTGCTTGTTCTAAGCATTGTTTAGTGTATAGGCTTGGGGTGATGAATGTTATTTTCTCTCCGATTTTTCTGCTTATAGCTTCTACTATTGGTATTCCTTCGGTTATGCTATAGGCGACTACGTTTCGTTCTGGGAGAAATCGTTGTAGATAACTTATACTTAGACTAAATAAGTTACCGATGAAAATGATGTTCATATCTGGGATTCTTTTTACATCCCAATTATAAAGTGTAACTTCTACATTGTTTTTCTTCAAAACCTTTGCTACGTCTTTAGAAACTTCCAAAAAACTTACTGCTCTGGTATCTGTAACTATTGCTGTTGAATTAGTCAGTTTTTGTAGTCTCCTTTTCTATGCCGAAGATTATGAGTGCTTCTTTTTGGCACTGCTTTACGAATTCTCTGCCTCTTTCATCATATTGTTGTATGATTTGGTAGGTTATGGGATTTTCGAATTTTAGGGTGGTTAATGCTAAGTCTAGGTCATTTACAATAGATTTGAATTGTTCTCGGTATTTTGGTGCTGATTTTAATATGCCTCTTGCTGTGGCTATGGCTAGTCGCCATTTATATGGGGCACGGTCATAGGCTTCCTTTAAGGTTTTGCCCATTTCAATATAGTCAACTGCTTCTTCGGGAGATATTGTTTTTAGCCATTCAAAGTAAGTTTCAATATGTGACCTTAATGGGTGTTTTGATAGATGTGCTTCTTTAATTGCATTGTAAAGCTGTGGTGTCATTTCGACTTGTATAGTTTGGGGGGTAGATTGAGGGGGGATAATGGACTCTTCAGTTTTAATTGATTGTGATGGCAATTCTTGAGGCTTTGACTCTGTTGGGGGTTTAGCATTAACTATGGAATGGTTCTGCTGAGAGTTCTGGTTCCTCTGCCCTAATTTTTTGCGTTTCCGCTGACTCATGTTGTTTTCCTCCTTGTGATTTGAACCATCCTTCCGTTTCTAGGTCTTGGTAGGCTTGAAATACTTGTTCTTGAGTCAAACCTAGTGTTGAAGCGGCTTCGGGTATATTTAGTTGGGTTGCTCCTGCTTGTAGCCTTTGCATTATATAGTTTTGGACTTGGCGTTTAATTATATTACGCATTGTTGTTGTAGGAGTTTTTCCTGTTTTTTGTTGTCCTTGTGGTATTCCAGCCTTTGCCGTTTCGATTTCTCGGTATGTATGCACAAGTTCTTTTCCGATTTCGCCCATTACATTTATGCCTACTGATTTATAGTCTAGTTCTCCTGCTGCTTCCCCTTTTTTAGCACGTTTTTCAAACTCATCCATTAATGTGAAAATTGGGGCTAGGTCATCAATAGTGATTTTGGATGCTGATGCTTTTGTACCTAGTTTATCACCTAATCCATCAATAGCAGTATGAAGTTCTTTAGCTATGCCCTGGATTGATTCCTGAGTTTGTGGAGTTTTGGTTGCTCGGTCTTCAATGGCTTGGATTCGTTGTTGTAATTGAGTAATTGAAGGAAGAATGGCGCCAGTTGTGTTTTTTACCACGTCTTGAGCAAAGGTTTTTTGGTTTGCTTCTTGTTCTCTTTTGGTAACCAAATCAGTGAGAGAGGTTATGGAATCTTGAAGTTTTGAAAACTCGGATTTTAAGGTTTCAACCTCAGGTATGTTTTTTGGTTGAGGGTTTGCTCGCTGTTCCATTCTCCATCGTCTTTCTTCCCTTCGGTCTTCTCGTCTATCCATAATGT
>Ga0129297_10000682_pt1 | contig 16714 bp, 13 predicted proteins | sample I18A1metaG_FD_94708 | JGI IMG/M metagenome (GOLD analysis project Ga0129297, IMG submission 94708) | Lake sediment bacterial and archeal communities from Gulf of Boni, Indonesia to study Microbial Dark Matter (Phase II) - ​I18A1 metaG | ecosystem: Environmental > Aquatic > Freshwater > Lake >... | reverse complement strand
GGTATTGGTCGCGGCCGAACAGCTGGGTTCCGGGGACGATCAACTCGGCCGGATTCTTCTCAAGAATTTCTTCTTCACGCTCGCCGAAAACGACCGGGCTCCTGATCTGCTGCTGTTTGTGAACGGCGGCGCCAGACTGACCGTGACCGGATCGGAACTGGTCGAAGCCCTGCAAAAGCTGGCCAACCTCGGCGCCGATATTGCCACCTGCGGGCTGTGCCTGGATTTTTTCGGTCTCAAGGAGCAGTTGGCCGTCGGCCGGGTGACCAACATGCTTGAGATCGCCACCGCCCTGCAGAATGCCGGGCGGGTGATCCGCCCCTGACCGTCTGAACCTTCACTGCAACTCCACCGCCTTCGACCGCCTGACCGGTAGCCCCAGGCTGTCCAGGCCGGCAGCCGACTCGTCCGGCAGGCCGACCACGACGACCTGCTGGCGTTCCGGGTGCAGGTACTGCTGTGCCACGCGCTGGACATCGGCAGCGGTGACCGCGGCGATCCGCTCACGGTAGCGGGACAGGTAGTCCGGCGGATAGGAGAAAAAGTCCAGTTGCATGCGCTGCGCCACCACGGCATGGCTATCGGCGAAGCTGAAGACGAAGGAGTTGATCAGGCTGTCCCTGGCCAGTTGCAGCTCCTCGGCGCCGACCGGCTGGTCGCGCAGGCCGCGCATCGTTGCCTGCATCAGCCGGATCGCCTCGACAACTGTGGCGTTCTTGGTCTCGGTCCCGGCCATCACCGCCCCCGGATAACGTCGCCCCACCTGAAACTGTGACCAGGCCGAATAGGCCAGCCCGCGATCGGAGCGGATCTGCTGCATCAGCCGGGAATTGAACCCGCCGCCGCCCAGAATGAAATTCAGCACCCGTGCCGGATACTGATCGGGATCATCCTTGGTCAGCCCCAGATCGCCAAGGATGATCGTGCTTTGCGGTATCTCCTTGGTCACCACCTGCAGCTCCCCTCCGGCCGGCGCCCGCAACGGCGGCAGCGGCGCCGACCCAACTCCCCGGCGCATCCAGTCACCGGTCAGTTTTTGCAGCAGGGGGAGCAGCTCCTCCCGGGTCACGTCACCGGAGACCGCCAGCCAGAGGTTGTCCGGAGCGAAGTACTCGCGGTGAAAGGCCTGCAACTGGTCGCGGCCGATCCGCTTCAACGAAGCCTCGGAAGGGGCGTCGCCGAGAGGATGATCGGGATAGAGGGCGGCCAGCAGCAGACGCGAGGCAATTTCATCCGGATCATCGTTGCGCCGGCGCAGCTCTTCGTGCGCCTGGCGGCGGGCCAGCTCCAGCTTGTCGGCAGCAAAAGCCGGCCGGCGCAAAAGGTCGGCAAGGATGGTCAACCCCTCATCGAGGTCGGAGCGGCGGAGCGACAGGCTGAGCTGGGTCGTGTACGGCCCCATCTCAACCCCCAGGTTGGCCGCCAGCAGGTCAAGGCGCTCCTCAAGCGCGGCGGCCGGGGTCACCGTGGTGCCGCCGGTGCGCAGGGTGGTCGCAAAAAGATCGTCAAACCCGCTCAACTCCCGCGGCACCGCCAGGGATCCTGACCCGATCATCGCCGTCACCTGCACCAGCGGCAGTTCGCTGTCCTCTTTGAGATAGACGCGAATGCCGTTGACCAGGTCGAGCCGCTCGACCACCGGCACGCTGAATTCGAGCGGCGCATAGCTGAGCTGCTCCGGGCGCTGCTGGATGGAGGGAGCACAGGCGGAGAGCAGCAGGCCGCAGACAAGCAGCGGGGAGAACAATTTCCAGACACATCGCATACGCAGCAGGCTCCTTGTCAATACCCTGTTAAGTGGTTGAGTTGGCTATCAAAGCACCACTCAACCACTCAACCACTCAACCACTCAACCACTCAACCGATTCACCACTTAACGATTTTCATCCCCCCGCTTGAGCACCACCACCGTGCGGTTCTCCGGTGTGAACCATTGCCGGGCTGCGGCCATCACATCCTCGGCGGTCAGTTGGGAAATCTGCGCTTCATAATCGACCAGGTAACGCCAGTCGCCGGCCAGGACCTGGTAGGTGGTCAACATCCGCGCCAGCCCGGAGTTGCTGCGCAGAGCACGCAGGTTGTCGGTGACCAGGCGGTTGCGTGCCTTGGCCAGCTCCTCGGTGGTGACCGGCTCGCGCCGCAGCCGGTCCAGCTCTTGAAGGATTGCGCTTTCGACCTCCTGCGGCGGATGCGGATGACGCGGCACCGCCTCGATGACGAACAGGTTCGGATAACGGGAACCCGGTGCGCCGTAGATCGAAACGGAGGTGGCCAGCTGCTCCTTTTCCACCAAGCGCTGGTACAGGCGTGAGGTCCGGCCCTGAGCGAGAATCTGGTCGATCAGATCGAAAACATAATCGTCCTTGCTCGGCAGGGTCGGCTTGTGGAAGGCCACCGCCAGCTGCGGCTCGGCGTCGAAGGCGAGGTTGACCCGCTTCTCACCGCGCTGCGGCGGCTCCACGGCGGCCACTGCCGGTACCGGCTCCCCCGGCGGGATGGTGCCGAAGTAGCGCTCGACCAGGTTCAGGGCCGCAGCCGCAGTAATGTCACCAACCAGCGCAATGGTGGTGTTGACCGGTGCATAGTAGCGCTGCAGGAAATCGCGGGTTTCGGCCAGGGTCAGGTTGGCGATATCGGTATGCCAGCCGATGATCGGATTGCGGTACGGGTGCACGGTAAACGCCGTGGAGACCAGCGTTTCGTAAAGGAGCCCGTCGGGATTGGTTTCGTAGGAGCGGCGCCGCTCCTCGCGGATCACCTCGCGCTCGGTATAAAACTCGCGCAGCACGGCATGCTTCATCCGGTCCGACTCGAGCAGGGCCCACAGTTCAAGCTTGTTCGACGGGAGCGAGATCAGGTAGGTGGTCATGTCCTTGCTGGTAAAGGCATTGAACCCGACTCCGCCGTTCTCGCTGTAAAGTTTGGAGAACGCCTCCTTGACCACAAAGGGCCGATGCTGCTCCTGCAGTGCCTTGAGCTGCCCTTCCAACTCCGCAATCCGGGCGGGATCGCTATTCGGCTCCGCGCGCAGGCGATCAAGCTCGCTGCCGACCTGCTCGATCCGTTCGAGCAACGGCTTTTCCGCCGCATAATCGGTGGTGCCAAGCGTTTCGGTCCCCTTGAAGAGCATGTGCTCGAGCAGATGGGCGACGCCGCGGGTTTCGCTGGTTTCGTGGACCGAACCGACGCCGATGGTCAGGTAGGCGGCCACCGTCGGCGTATCGTGACGCTCCACCACCAACAGGCGCAGCCCGTTGGTGAGGCGGTGTTCGACGACCTTCTCCGCCAGCGGTGTCGCTCCCGCCATTACCGGCAGCAGCAGGAAACCGATCCATATCAATAGGCGTAGCAAGATCATTCCAGTTTCTCCGGATCAGTAATCATCCCCCCCATTGACGCGGAAACGCAGAACCGCGTGGAAAAGGCGAGTTGACCTTCTCTGCGCCTCTGCGTCAAAGGATTCGAATGCGCTTTCTCGCCATTGTATTCGCGACAGGTCCTTGAGTCGAGCAGGATCAGGGGGGGGGGCCGACAAAATCACTTGAGCCGGCGCTTGCCCCCCCCGCCATGACAGCCGCTTGCGGCGCCAGGGCATAGTGGAGGATGGTTGGCAGATCATCGGCGAAGCGGATGGTCAGCCCCTCGCGCAGCGGCGGGTCGACTTCCTCGAGATGTTCGCGGTTCCTGGCCGGGAGGAGGATGGTGGTCACCCCGGCGCGGCGGGCCGCCAGCACCTTCTCTTTTATCCCTCCCACCGGCAGGATGCGCCCCGAAAGGGTCAACTCGCCGGTCATCGCCACATCGCGACGCAGGGGGCGTCCGGTGAAGAGCGAGACCAGGGCCGCGGCCATGGTCACCCCCGCTGACGGCCCGTCTTTGGGGATGGCCCCGGACGGCACATGAATGTGCACCTCCTGGTTGTTGAACGCCTGCGGGTCGATCTGCAGCAGGCCGGCGTTGGCGCGCACGAAGGAAAGGGCGGCCTTGGCCGATTCCTGCATGACTCCGCCCAGGCTGCCGGTCAGCGTCAGGCCACCGCCGCCGGCCATGCGTGTCGCCTCGACGAAGATGATATCGCCGCCGGCCTCGGTCCAGGCCAACCCGGTGGCCACCCCGACCCGGTCGACCTCCTCGGCGACATCGGTAAAGAACCGGCGCGGGCCGAGCAGCCCTTCGAGGTCTCCGGCCTGAATCCGCTGGGGCGCACGCTCTCCCTGGGCGATCTGCCGGGCGACCTTGCGGCACAGGGCGGCGATGTGCCGCTCCAGACCACGCACTCCGGCCTCGCGGGTGTAATCGCGAATCAGGCGCTTGAGCGCACTTTCATCGATGGCGAAGGGCTGGCCGCCAAGGCCGTTCTCCTCGATCTGCTTGGTAATCAGATAGCGGAAGGCGATCTGCAGCTTCTCCTCCTCGCTGTAGCCGGGGAGGGAAATGACCTCCATGCGGTCGCGCAGCGCCGAAGGGACCGGGTCGAGTATATTGGCGGTGGCGATGAACATGACCTTCGACAGGTCGAAGGGAACGTCCAGATAGTGGTCGGTGAAGGAGTCGTTCTGCTCAGGATCGAGCACCTCCAAAAGAGCCGAGGCCGGATCACCGCGGAAGTCCTGGCCGATCTTGTCGACCTCGTCGAGCATGAACACCGGATTGTTGGCCTCCGCGCGGCAGATCTCCTGGATGATCCGCCCTGGCAGCGCGCCGATGTAGGTGCGACGATGACCGCGGATTTCGGCTTCATCCTTCATCCCCCCCAACGAGACACGGATGAATTTGCGCCCCATGGCGCGGGCGATCGACCGCCCCAGCGAGGTCTTGCCGACCCCCGGCGGGCCGACGAAGCAGAGGATCGGCCCCTTGGTGTCAGCCTTCAAGGAACGCACCGCCAGATATTCGAGGATTCGCTCCTTGATCTTCTTCAGCCCGTAATGATCTTCGTCGAGGACCTGCTGTGCGTAGCCGATATCGAGCCGGTCCTCGCTCCCCTTCTGCCACGGCATGGTGCACAGGTACTCCAGGTAGGTGCGTGCCACGGTATATTCGGGGGAGGCCGGGTTGATGCGCTCCAGGCGGCGCAACTCCTTGTCGGCAATGACCCGCACCGGCTCGGGCATCCCGGCTTCAGCCACCTGCCGACGCAGTTCATTCATCTCCCCCTGGCGCGGGTCCTCCTCGCCGAGTTCCTCCTGGATCTGGCGCATCTGCTCGCGCAGGATGTACTCTTTCTGGTTCTTGCCGAGACGCTTGGCCACCTCCGACTGCACCTCGCCGCGCACCTGCATCTTCTGTACTTCGCCGGTCAGCAGCAGGTACACTTCCTTGAGACGTTCCAGCGGGTTGAGCATCTCCAGGATGCGCTGCTGTACGGCAACGTCGGGACTCAGATAAACCGTCACCAGATCGGCAAGCCGCCCGGGTTCCTCGATCCGGTCGATCATTTTCAGCACATCGCCGGGAAGCGGCCGGCCGTAGGCCAAAGCGATCTTGAGCAGGGCGTTGACGCTCTGAACCAGCGCTTCGGTGACCAGGCCGTCGCACGGTTCATCTTCGAGCACTTCGGCGTGCACCAGTGGCCACGGCTCTTCCTGCAGCGCCTCGCCGATACGAATGCGCCGCACCCCCTCGATCACCACCTTTCCCCCGCCTTCGGGAAGCCGCACGATCTGGCGAATCTGGCAGAGCGTTCCGATCGGGGAAAAATCGGCAACCCGGCAGTCTCTTTCCGCCCGGCACAAGGCCAGACCAAGCAGGTGATCGCGCTGCATCGCCTCCTCGACCTGGGGCAGGCGCTCGGCCTTGACGAACAGAGGGAACACCATGTTGGGAAAGATCACATGCTCGTGCATCGCGTAAATCGGCAGGATTCTGGTTGCCGCTGTGGACATCTGGCTCATGCAGATTCTCCGCAATCCGGAAGTTTTCCGAAAAGAGTTGACAACATAAGGAACATTAACAAGTTAGCCATGATTGTCAATGTGCCCCTGGCCTTTGACAAACCCTGATGGACCTGGTTAACTTGCTGATGACAGTGAGAATTTCAGCGACAGGAGCGGGTATGAAACGACTGGCGGTTTTGACCAGCGGCGGCGATTGTTCGGGAATGAATGCCACGATCCGGGCCGTGGTACGCGCCGGACTGGCCAACAACCTCGAAGTGGTCGGCTTTCACAAGGGCTATCAGGGAGTGCTCGACCGCAACTACCAGCTGCTGACCACCAGGTCGGTCAGCGGCAAACTGCAACTGGGGGGAACGTTCCTGCAAAGCGCCCGCTGCAAGGAGATGCTCACCGAGCCGGGGCAGCGCGTCGCTGCGGAGAACCTGCAAGGACTGGGGATCGAGGGATTGGTGGTCATCGGCGGAGACGGCTCGCACCGCGGCGCCCTGGCCCTGCAGCAGCGCGGCATCCCGGTCATTGCCATCCCCGCCTCCATCGACAACGACATCCCCTTCACGGACATGTCGCTGGGCGTCGATACGGCCCTCAACAATATCCTGCACGCCGTCGACTGCCTCAAGGATACCGCTTCATCCCACGACCGCACCTTCGTGGTCGAGACGATGGGGCGCAACTGCGGCTACCTGGCCCTCGCATCGGCTGTCGCCGCCGGCGCCGAGTATGCCCTCATCCCCGAGAAGCCCTTCAACATCGACGAAATCTGCACGGCCTTGCGGCGGCGCTTCCAGGAAGGGCGCGACAATTCGATCATCATGGTCGCCGAAGGCGCCGGCAAAGCCCACCTCATCGCCGACCAGATCAAGGACAAGATCGGTTTCGAGACCCGCATCATGGTGCTCGGCCATTACCAGCGCGGCGGTTCGCCATCGACCTTCGACCGGATTCTCGCCGCCCGTTTCGGGGTGGCCGCGGTCGAAGCGCTGCTCGGCGGCGAAAGCGGGAAGATGGTCGGCCTGGGGTGCGGGCTGATGGTCTTCACCGACCTGCAGCAGGCCGTCAGCGCCGGGCGCAAACCCCTCGATCCCGGCCTGCTCAACCTGGCGCAAACTCTCGTGAACTGATTTCCGGCCGGCGGCGGGAAAGCGGTCGCCGCGAGGCCCCACACTCGCCCCCCCTGAAGCTTATTTGCGGCGGGTATGACAATCCTGGCAGAAAACCGGGCCGGAACGCTCGACGTGGCATCCCTTGCAGGGTCCGTGACCCTTCCTGGTCAGCATGTCATTCCTGGCATCCGAGGTATGGCACTCTGCGCAGGCCAGTTTGGCTTTCTGGATATGCGTACGGTGCGGGAAGTTGACGTCTCCCCACTTTTCGGACTTGACCTTGATAGTCGCCGCACCGGCCGAGGTTGCACCCAGCAGAGCCAGCAGAATCCACCATTTCTTCATAAGCAGTTCTCTCCCTTTCAACAATAAATTGAAGCGTCACTCGCGGAGCGGGCCGTCCCGGTCACCGCGATTAACGTTTATTTATGACCGTTAAATAATTTCGCAATAACAACTCAACCAACTGTTTTTTGTAGCTAATCATGCTTATAATCAAAATTGAGATAACGCCGTTTTGAAAAGGGTGACTATGCCGCTTCGAGAAAAAGTCTGCCCCTTCACCGACATGCCCTGCACCGACTGCTGCCTGCTTTTTGCCGAGGAGCACATAAGGGACAGCGAGGAAAACCGGCGCGGCTGCGATTTGCTCAAAAAAGCCAGCAAATCTGCCCCTCGCTGACCAAGCGGTCGACACGCCCTCCGCCTTACCGCCCCTTACGCAGACGCCAACCGGCAACCACGGCCTGCCCCAGAGACAAACCGCCGTCATTGGGCGGCACCAGCGAGTGACTCAGCACCGTGAAACCGGCCCCTTGCAGACGTTCCCGCACTAGGGTGGTCAGCAGGGCATTCTGGAACACCCCCCCGGACAGGGCCACGGTCGTCAACCCGCGTCGGGCGCGAACCACCAGGCAGACCTGACGCACCAGCTCAGCCAGAGTCGCATGGAAACGCCCGGAAAGCTCCGCAGCGCCAACGCCTCGTCTGCGGGCTTCCAGCAAGGCGCGGATCAGCGGCCGCGGATCGAAAACCAGCTGCCCGTCGGTCAGCTTCAACGCAAACCGCAGAGGCGCCTTCGCCTCAGGGTCGGCCAGCATCTCCAGCTCCATGGCCGCCTGCCCTTCGAAACTCGCCACGGTGCGCACGCCGAGCAGAGCTGCCACCGCATCGAACAACCGCCCGCAGCTTGACGCCAGGGGAGCATTGATCCCTTTCGCCAGCGCCTGATGCACCAGGCGCAATTCGTCTTCCGGCACCTCAGCGAGACAGGCGCTCTCCGGCAAGTCCCCGTCATAGCTGTCCTGCAGGTAACTGAGGGCCATGCGCCAGGGCTGCCGGGCCGCCAGATCGCCGCCCGGCAGCGCCACGTAGCGGAAGTGCCCGACCCGCTCGCAGCTGCGCAAATCGCCGACCAGGAACTCTCCACCCCACAATGAGCCGTCGCTGCCGTAGCCGAGGCCGTCGAAAATCACGCCGATGGCGGGCGAGGTGACCCCGTGCTCGGCCAGGCAACTCGCCAGATGGGCATGGTGATGCTGCACGCCGATCAAGGGGAGACCGCTGACCTCCAGGGCGTAACGGGTCGAGAGGTAGTCCGGGTGCAGGTCGTGAGCGACGGCCACCGGTGTCGTCTCCAATAGGTCGCGCAACTGCCCGATTGCCGTGGTGCAGGCCGCATAGGTTTCAACATTCTGCAGATCGCCGACATGCGGACCCAGGAACGCCCGGTCGCCGCGCAACAGGCAGACGGTATTCTTTAATTCGGCGCCGACCGCCAGCACCGGCGGGAGTTCCTCCGCAAGCGCCACCGCACGTGGCACGAAGCCGCGCGAGCGGCGCAGCAGCAGCGCCCGGTCACCGAGAACCCGGGCCACCGAATCGTCGGCACGGGAATGAATCGGCCGGTTGTGACCGAGGAAGACATCGGCCACCTCCTTCAGGCGCAATCTGGCTTCTTCGTCGCGGAAGACGATCGGTTCGTCGGCAAAATTGCCGCTGGTCATCACCAGAGCCAGGAAATCCCGCTCCAGCAGCAGATGATGCAACGGCGTGTAGGGGAGCATCACGCCGATGACGCGGTTACGCGGTGCGACTTCTTCCGCCAGGAGGAAGTCGGCGAGCTTATTAAGCAGCACGATCGGCCGCTCCACCCCGGCAAGGAGCCGGGCCTCAGCGGGTGACACCGTGGCGAACTGCTCGACGGCCTCGAGATCGGCAGCCATGACCGCGAAGGGCTTCTCGTCGCGCCGCTTGCGGCGGCGCAACTCGCGCACCGCCGCCGGATTGCCGGCATCTACGGCCAGATGGTAGCCGCCCAGCCCCTTGACGGCGACAATCGCCCCTTGCGCGAGCATCCGCAGGCTTTCGCCCAGTGGGTCGCCGGGGAGCGGCGCCCCGTGGGGATCGACCAGGGTCAGTTGCGGTCCACAGACCGGGCAGGCGTTGGGTTGGGCATGGAAGCGGCGCGAGGCCGGGTCATGGTATTCGGCAAGGCATACCGGGCACATGCTGAAACCGGCCATGGTGGTCTGCGGACGGTCGTAGGGGATGCCGGTGACGATGGTGAAGCGCGGTCCGCAGTTGGTGCAGTTGATGAACGGATAGCGGAAACGGCGATCGGCGGGGTCGGACAGTTCGCGCAGGCAGTCGCTACAGACGCAGGCATCGGCGGGGATCTGCGCGCGGCGGGCGACATCGGCAGCGCTGTCGAGGATGACAAAACCGCTGGCGCCGCTCGGCGCCAGCGGGGTGACGTCGAGCCGGCTGATGGAGGCCAGCGGCGGGAGTTCCTGGGGCAGAACCGCAAGAAACGCCGCCAGCGCCGACGCATCGGCTTCGGCCTCAATGGTGACGCCGCGCGTATCGTTGCGCACCCACCCGGCCACACCGTAGCGCGTCGCCAACTGGTAGACGTAAGGGCGGAAACCGACGCCTTGGACAATCCCCTCTATAACGATGCGCCGACGATTCTGCAGACAACCTCCGCAGCTGGCTTCAGTCCGCCTTGATGATCGGCTCTTCCTGCTTTTCCAGAATGTCGCCGATCAGCAGTTGCTTGACCAGGGTATGTAACGCCTCGGTGTCCTTGATGGTCAGGCGGTCGAACTTGATGGCCACGCCCGGCGGGGGGGCCACCGGACCCGCCGCACCGCGCACATAGATGACCTGCCCGGAAAAGTGCATCTCTCCCCCTTGCGGGAGCGGAAAACGCACCGTGATCTCGGATCCCCTGGGCAGCGGATTGGGCATGCGGACCATGATGCCGCGTTCGGAGAGCGTGACGCTGAACAGCTGGAAGGTCTCGCCGCGGCAGGTGAGTTCGACCTGCTTGGTAAAGGGGGCCCGAAGGTAACGGCGCCGCCCTTCCTTGTAGAGGTTGCAGCGTTGCAGGGCCTGATGCAGACGGGTCACCTCGAGGGGCCTGTCGAGCACTTCGATGCAGCCGAGGCTCATCGCTTCCCAGACCTGCTGCTTTTCACGCTGGGCGGTGATCATGATGACCGGCAGATCGGCGAGATCGGCATCGGCCCGCAAGCGGCGCATGAACTCGAGGCTGTCCATGTCCGGCATCTGCATGCTTAAGGTAATGACCTGCGGCTGGACGACCCGTGCCAGCTCAATGGCGTCACGCGAGCTGGTGACCGGCAACACCTCGAACTGCAGGCGTTCCAGAAGGACCGCGATCGTGCCCAGAAAGTTTTGATTCTCATCAATAGCCAGAACCGTCGGACGTTCCATCCGCACTCCCCCTGAACCGGTTTTGACCGCTTCTGCCCGTCGGCGCGAAGGGCCCGTCGCCGGCATCCTTGATTACTTGCTGCGGTTCACCACGTAGTCGGCCAGGCTGTATAGCGCATCCCGGGCCGAGCTCGCCGGGAAAACCGCCAGGTGGCCCTTGGCCTGTTCGACCAGTTCGCGGGCGCGGCGCCGGGTAAAGCCGATACCGTCGTATTTGTCGATCAGGGCCACGATCTCTTCCAGATCGGCCTCCGGCAAATCATCCCCATCGACGATTTCGCCGACCCTGCTCCGCTCCGCAGCACTGCAGCAGCGCAAGGCATGGATCAGCGGCAGGGTGACCTTCCCCTCCAGCAGATCGTGGCCGCGGGCCTTGCCAAATTCATTCTGATCGGCGACATAATCGAGGGCGTCGTCCATGCACTGAAAGGCCACCCCCAGGTCCATGCCGAAACTGGACAGCGCCTCCTCATGCTCGGCCGACAGCCCGCCGAGGATCGCCCCGCACCGGCAGGCCGCCGCCAGCAGGACGGCGGTCTTGTTGCGAATGACCTCGTAGTAGCGCTCTTCATCCAGTTCCAGATCGCAGGTGCTGACCAGTTGCAGCACTTCTCCTTCAGCCATCATGGTGGTGGCATCGGACAGCGCCTGCAGAACCGGCAGGCTGCCGCCGCGCACCATGATCGAGAAGGACTTGGCGAAGAGGAAATCACCGACCAGCACGCTGGCCTCGTTCCCCCATACGGCGTTGGCTGATTCCTGCCCGCGACGCAGCACGGCACTGTCAACGACATCGTCATGCAGCAAGGTGGCGGTATGGATGAACTCGACCACGCTGGCCAAACCGATGTGCGCCTCCCCCTGGTAGCCGGCCAGCCGGGCGCTGAGCAGCACCAGCATCGGCCGGATGCGCTTGCCGCCGCTGGCCAGGACGTACTCGCCAACCTTGCGGATCAGCGGCACCTTTGAGGCCAGATCCTCGCGGAATTGCAGCTCGACGCGGCGCAGATCGTCGTTAAGTAGGGAGTTTACCAGGTCCATGGCGTCCAATGGGCAAATGGTGACGTAAAACCTCTCTATCCTAAAGAGTTCGTCGAAACCTTGTCAAAGTGTTTTTTCCCCGCCGGTGGCCGGCAGCCAGACATGGAGACGGGCACCCCCCAGCGGCGAGGCGGTCGCCGCGATCGTTCCGCCGTGAGCTTCGATCAGCTTGCGACACAGGGCCAGCCCCAGGCCGGTCCCCTCGCCAGGAGCCTTGGTGGTAACAAACGGCAGGAACACGCGCTCGCGCTCTTCTTCCACAATCCCGGGGCCGTCGTCGTCTACGGTCAATTCCATTCCGGCATCGTCCTGATCGGCCAGGGTTACGACAATGCGCCCACGCCCCGGCAGCGCCTGGGCCGCGTTGAGCAGCAGGTTGACCAGCACCTGGCGCAGGTGATCCGGATCGCCGCTGACGGCTGCGCGGCCGGCCGGCAGCGCCACTTCCACGGCAACGTCACGAAACAGCTTCTGCGGACGCAACGATTCAACCGTCGCCTTGATCATCTCACCCAGATCGACCTGATCGCGGTGCCCGACGACGGGGCGGGCAAAACCGAGCAGACCGCCGGTAATGCGTTTGCAGCGCCGGCACTCGGCGACAATCGCCTGCAGATCGGCGTGGCGCGGGTCTTCCGGTGGCGTCTCCTCGATCAGCAGTTCCGCAAGACCGAGGATGATCCCGACCGGGTTGTCGATCTCGTGGGAAACACCGGCGGCCAACTGGCCGATGGCGGCCAGGCGCTCGCTGCGCAGCAGCTGCTCCTGCATTTCGCGCAGTTCCTGGTGGGCCTGACTGAGGGCAGCGTGCTTGCCGGTCAGTTCCGCCTGGCTGCGGGACAGACTCGCGGCCATGTCGTTGAAGGCTCCGGCCAGAGTCCCCAATTCATCGCGGCCGCCCGGGGGGATGCGGGTCTCCAGGTCGCCCCCGGCAATGGCTCGGGCACCGCTGGTCAACTTCTCGATCGGCGCCACGATGCGACGTGCGGCCAGCCGCACCAGAACCAGACACAGCACCAGGGCCACACCGGCGATGGCCAGAAAGTGTCCGCGCAGAGCGGCGACCCGGGCATCGACCGAATCGTAGGAGATCAGATAGCGTACCGCCAGGACCTGCTGGCCGGTCGGTCCGAAGGTTGGTTCGAGCAGGTCGAGCACGCGCCGGCCATCGGCCAGCGAGCGCGTCAGCGTGCTGGTTCGGCCCGCAGCGAGCCGGCCGGCAAGATCTTCCTCGAGCAGCGCGCCCAGTTCCGTCTGCGGAAAGCCGGGGAAAAGCGGTGATACGTACAGGCGCCGCCCGCTCGGTGCCACCAGAGTAAATTGCATCAGGTCGCGATTCAGGGCGAGGACCTCCCGGGCGCCGGCTACGCCGTCGGCGCCATCGCTGATTTCGGCCTGGAAGCTGCCGCGAAACCGCTTGAGCAGCTCCGGCGAGGCGATCCGGGCATAGGCAAGGCTCTGGCTGTAAAGGTGATCGGCCCAGGCCTCGGCCTGGTAACGCTCCAGCAGGAGGAACGCGCCACAGAGCAGGAACACCAGAATGCCGGCAGTCGAAAGCAAAAGTTTCCGGCCGAGGGAGGTGTGCACGATCAGACCTTTGGTTCGGGGTTCGGTTAACCTGCACGCGCAAGCGCGCAGAAGATTTCCGTTAATTTCGCGTCAAATTAGCATATTCAGGCTGCCAATCCAACGTGTTGTAACCAGTGGCACTTTTCCGTTGACAAGCAACTGGCCGGCGCCTATATTCGTGACCGTTTCTGTAATAAATTAGACATCCTTGACTTTGGCAGGCAACCGCCTAGACTGTTGAAGATTATTTTCATCCTTGCCCGGGAGGCCCCATGGAGACCCCGACCTACAACCTGGCCATCGTCCGCAGCTTCATCACCTGGAGCCTCATCTGGGGAGTGGTAGCGGTCCTGGTCGGCGTGCTGATATCGTTCCAGCTCGTCGACCCCGCCCTGAATCTGCCACCCTTCCTCACCTACGGCCGCCTGCGGCCGCTGCATACCAATGCCGCCATCTTCGGCTGGGGCATTGGCAGCTTCTTCGCCCTCTTCCTCTACATGGTGCAGCGCCTTTGCCGCACCTCCTTGTGGAGCGACGGACTGGCGAAGTTCCAGCTCTACCTGTTTAACGCCACCATCATCGCCGCGGCCGTCACCCTGCTTCTCGGCTTCACCTCCTCCAAGGAGTATCACGAACTGGAGTGGCCGATCGACATCATGGTGGTAGTGCTGTGGGTGGTTTTCGCCGTCAACATCGTCATGACCATCGTCAAGCGCAAAGAGGAGCAGATGTACATCTCCCTGTGGTACATGCTTGCCGCGCTGGTCGGCGTGGCGGTGCTGTACCTGGTGAATGCCGCCGCGGTCCCGGTCTCACTGTTCAAATCGTACTCGGCCTACGCCGGGACCAACGACGCCAACGTGCAGTGGTGGTTCGGCCACAACGCCGTGGCCATGGTCCTGACCGCTCCGCCGCTGGCGGTCTTCTACTACTTCCTGCCCAAATCGACCGGCGTGCCGATCTACAGCCATCGGCTCGGCATCATCGCCTTCTGGTCGCTGATCTTCATGTACCTGTGGACCGGTGCCCACCACCTGCTGTGGACGCCCGTCCCCGACTGGGTGCAGACGCTGGGGATGGCCTTCTCCGTTATGCTGATCGCCCCGTCGTGGGGCGCGGTCTTCAACGGCTACCTGTCGATGAAGGGCCAGTGGCAGCAGATGCGCGACAACTACCTGGTCAAGTTTCTGATCCTGGGGATCACCTTCTATGGGCTACAGACACTGCAGGGCCCGTCCCAGGCGATCCGAACCTTCTCGGCCTTCATCCACTACACCGAATGGGTGCCGGGGCACGTGCACATGGGGACCATGGGCTGGGTGTCGATGATCCTGTTCGCCGCCATCTACTACCTGACACCGCGCCTGTACGGACGTGAGTTGTACAGCATCCCCCTGGCCAACCTGCACTTCTGGCTGGTCCTGATCGGTCAGCTGATCTTTTCGATCAGCATGTGGATCGCCGGGTTGCAGCAGGCCGGGATGTGGCATGCCCTCAACAGCGACGGCAGCCTGACCTATACCTTCATGGAAGTCCTGGTCGAGATGTACCCATACTGGTGGATGCGCGCCATCGGCGGGGTCATCTACCTGGTCGGCATCCTGGTCTTCATCTACAACCTGGTCAAGACGGCCCAGAGCGGCAAACCCGCTGCAATGGCCGCGGCCAAGGCTTGAGAAAGGAGAATGACCATGAGCACGCCAAAATGGGAAAAAAACCCGGTCCTCCTCCTTCTGCTGGCCACCGCCGCCATCCTGGTCGGCACGATCATCACCATGGTGCTCCCCTTCGCCTGGGTCAACACCGAGGCTGACCGCATCGCCACCGTCACCCCCTACAAGCCGCTGGAGTTGGCCGGCCGCGACGTCTACATCCGCGAAGGGTGCAACAACTGTCACACCCAGACGGTCCGCCCGCTGGTCGCCGACGTCCTGCGCTACGGCGACTACTCCAAATCCGGCGAATTCGTCTATGACCGTCCCCACCTGTGGGGGTCACGGCGGACCGGCCCGGATCTGGCGCGCATCGGCGGCAAGTACCCGGACGCCTGGCACTATCAGCACATGGCAGCCCCGATCAGCATGATTCCGAAATCGAACATGCCGGCCTACGCCTTCCTCAAGAACAACCAGCTCGACCCGGCGGCCATCGAGAAGGCTATGAAGGTCCTCGACTTCCCCTACACTCCGGCGGAGATTTCCGCTTTGGGCGGCAAGACCGAAATGGATGCCATGGTCGCCTATATGCAGAAGCTCGGCACCGGCATCCCGAAAGCGGCGGCCGCCGGCGTGGTCGGCGAGCTGAAGAATCCGTTCCCGAAGGATCCAGCGGCGATGCAGGCCGGCGCCCAGCTGTACTCCCAGAACTGCGCGGCGTGCCATGGCGCGCAAGGCGACGGCGGGATCGGCCCCGAACTGGAGCCGGGAAGCTACGACGATGCGGCCCTGTTCGGCATGATCTACAGCGGCATCACCGAGAACGGTATGCCGGCCTTCTCCGCCCTCGGCAGCACCAAGGTCTGGCAGCTGGTCAACTTTGTCAACTACCGCAAGGAGCATTGATGGACTGGGCGTCGGTTCTCTATCTCGGCGTAACCGGCGGGCTATTGATCGTCTTCCTGGCAATTGCCGTGCGCACTTACAGCAAACGCAACCGCAGCCGCCTGGAGGAAGCCAAGCATCGCATGCTTGACGACGACTAAATTTCTGGAGCGAGTCATGGCCAACAGTGAACACCACGATTACGATGGCATTACAGAAGACCGCGAGCAGCGTCCGCCGGTTTACTTTACCGTGCTCTTTTACGGGCTGATCGTCTGGGGAGTGGCGTTCAGCGCCTTCTACCTCCTCTCCGGCTGGAGTTCCGACACCGAGTTCCAGGCCAGGATGCAGGCCCACCAGGCCCAGTACAAGGGGGAGACAGCGCCGGTGGCCAAGGCGACCAAACCCGCACCGACTGCGCCCAAAACCCCGGAACCGGTCAGCGCGCCAGCAGCCGTAGCCGCGGCCCCCGGCGCCAAGATCGACGCAAAAACCTTGTTCGAGGGGAAATGTACCGGCTGTCATGGCGCCGGCGGCAAGGGCGGCTTCGGCCCGGACCTGACCGCCCCGGCCGACAGGTACGAGTACGGCAAGAACCGCCAGGCCTTGTTCATGAGCATCGAGGAAGGGCGCGGCAATGGCAAGATGCCGGCGTTCAAGGGACAACTCAGGCGCGAGGAGATTTATGCCATCGCCGATTATATCCTGACGCTCAAGTAACCCGGCTCTCCATCGGACATGGGGACAGAAATGCCATTCTGTCCCCATGTTCATTTTCCAGGTAACAGGTATTGACCCAGTCCCCAGTCCCCAGCCCCCAGCC
>Ga0129297_10000681_pt1 | contig 16717 bp, 18 predicted proteins | sample I18A1metaG_FD_94708 | JGI IMG/M metagenome (GOLD analysis project Ga0129297, IMG submission 94708) | Lake sediment bacterial and archeal communities from Gulf of Boni, Indonesia to study Microbial Dark Matter (Phase II) - ​I18A1 metaG | ecosystem: Environmental > Aquatic > Freshwater > Lake >... | reverse complement strand
CTATTGGAATCCATGGCTTGCCTATTCCGGCTTCGGCCTTTACGGTAGTCCATTCTTTGGAGGCTATGGCGGATACGGCTGGCCTTTCTACGGCGGTTACGGCTATCCCTTCTACGGTGGCTACGGCGGGTTAGGTTACCCGTGGTATTGGGGCATGGGTTCGCCATTCTTCTGGTGGTGAGCCTCAGGCGGCTCCGGATGCGTCTGACTACCATCAGGAAAGAAGAACTCTAATGGCGGAAAATCCATTCCGCCGAGAACCATGGTAGACGCGGTAATTCGCGCGCGCATGCGTTAGACCGGTAGCACTTCCAAGGCGGGAGGTCGCGGCTACTCGAGCACCGCTCGCCAACCTCAAATAGCCAATGATGTCGCCAATTTCACCGTGGGAAGACGAGTTGGGACGAACCAGCAGCGCTGCTGTCGCCACGGCGCTTTTGGCAGCAATATACGCCGTCTCAACCTTGGCTTCACCCTCCGCGCTTGCTCAATCGAGCCTTTTGCAGGAGGAACCATTCCAGTTCAGGCTGATGGGGTTGACGCGTTCGTCGATAGGGGCGGGAATGACGGACGGTTCACTGGGAGGCTGGAACGAAGATGACTGGGTCCCGTTTCGACTCACAGTGACGAACTCGGGTGAAAGCGATCGTCCCGCTGAGGCAGCTATTGATCTAGAGTATCAGAACGCCGGCAGGATCGGAATTGATGCGTTTGCTGCTTGTTTCGCGGAGTCCGCGGCCGACTGCGGAAGCGGCGGCAGGCCGACGGCTGGTTCCTCTGCGGTAGGGAGCGGTTCTTTATGGAAGCTTTTGGTAGACTCAACAGAACGGACACCGACCGCGACTTTTGACTCCTTGCCTGGAGGCGTCCAGACCATTCGGTGGCGTCTAGAGTCGTTGTCTGTGCCCGCGGGCGGTTCACTTTCCATCAGATGGGCGGTTCATCTTGCTAAGGGCGGCTCGACGAATCTGGCCTGTTCGGAAGGAAGCCCGCTGGCTACATGTTCTCCGGGAGTTGTTCAGCCTGGCATGGGGGAGGCGTCTTGGCCGGGGAGATCGCTTCAGGTGAGAGCGGCGCCGCCGATACCTGGGGAGCGCACCGTTTCGATAGACGTTGCACAGCAGGCTCCGCCAACGACAACGCCGGGGCGCGGCTGTCTGGTCGCTACTGCGGCGTACGGTTCTGAGATGGCGCCTGAGGTGGTCTACATGCGTCACGTCCGTGACGATCTGATAGGTTCCACATCTGCTGGGAGGATGCTTATCGCCGGCTTCAACGCATTCTACTACCCATGGAGCCCTGTGGTGGCTGAGACGATAGCGGGAAACGAACTTCTTCGGGCAGTGTTTCGCATCCTCTTGACGCCCTTGGTGTGGATAGTCCATGCTACCGCTCTTGTCTTTCTTGCCATCACACAAATCGCGGGCGGGCTAGACGCAGCATCAGTTGTCGCTTTTCTTGTGGCAGCGCTCATGACCATAGCGGTCTATGTTGTCTTGCCTCTGTTCGTGGGGATGAAATTGATACAGGCGATAAGAAAGCGCAGCGCGTAAACCCTATGTGACCGGGCGTTCCTTTGTGTGCGGGTCTCCGGGTATGTACGCACTAGAATAGGTCTTCTATCTCCGCACGGCAGCATGGCTAGACAGGAAATCACCAAAAATCCACGCCGAGCGCCACGAAACCGACCTCGTTCGCAGCAAGAAGACCAGGGGCTCGGTCCTCATCTCGACCCAGTCAGCTGATGCCGGGCTCCTGTTTTCCCCTCCCTTTCCGCCTTTCAGGATAACCCCCGCGAGGATGAGAGACCCTGCTTAACGCGGCCACAAGCGCAAGCCAGACGAATACTACCTGAAACATAGGCTAAGGGGCGAGCACGCTTACGCAGAATGGCATACAAAGCGGGCGGGTCACTCCCCCGTGCGAATTCGAGGTGCAATACATCCTCGACTGGGTGTAGTGCACCCATAGCTGGGTGTTAAACTCCTTACCGGACTAAGGATGACGATCGCATAATGTAGAAAGGAGATGCCATACGGCCGAAGCGATGTAGTGGGCCCGTCAGGAATTGCACCTGCGATGATTTGAGTTCAATAATGGCTCGTCAGGAGTACCAGCGGGAGGCCTGTTCGCCCATTCTATTTCCCACTGAGAAGTACTTCAAGAGCCTGTCTGGTCGCCCTAGCCTTCGTTACCTTTCGCAGCAATTCTTTGTCTCCTGTTACCGTGATATCACATTTGAGTTCATGAAACGCTGCCAGAACATCGACGTCCTTCTTGTCCTGTAATGAGGACGAGTATTTGCGAACTTTCTCGGTCTTCACGTTCTCATATACCGTCACGCACCTATTCACATACGAGGTAAGCGAGACGATCTCTTCTTCGCTGAACCGAAATTCTCCTGCTCGGAAGACTCGGGTGACTTCGTCGATGACGTAACGTGTGGTCACCAACCTACAAAGCCCGATTCTTCCCAGCCTGAGCAGGAGAGCCTCATTTCCGCCAAACACGACGCCGCTCACGATCGTGTTGGCATCAACGAAGATTCGGAGCGGTTTCCTTCCAGAGCTTTTCTCGTTCTCTCTCGACGATCTCATTGACACGCTCCCTTGTCAAACCTGTCTTCGAGAACTTCTTGCGCAGGATCCTTAGAGTCTCTTCGTCAGCCTCGAAAGGTCTAAGCAAAACCACGTCCCCTACTTCATCAAGGACAACGAAAGATGACCCACGCAGGCCCAGCCTCTCTCTGATCCTCTTTGGTATCGTGACCTGGCCTGCAGACGTGAGTTTGCTAACATAGCCCATGAACGGTCAGAAGCATCTAATGATTTCTTAGATATAAGCAGTTGGCGCTACGCTTTGCACACGGCTCGAGGAAAGTAGCTGGCCCGACGGGAAATCGATCCCCTTAGGGTCAGGAAGATAGGAAAGACACGCGCTGGCACAGTGTGCGCGCTAGTCTACCACTATTTCCACAAGAAGAAACGGCTGAATGGATGGTATCTCATTTTACTGGATCGGATAAGTGCTCTGGACACTCAGGATCTACAGAGGATGGTCGGTGCGGAGGACCAACGCGACAAGGCATCGCACTCTTAGTTCTCAACTCAAAGAAGCATGGTCAGGATGCGCTCGTCGTCGTCTTTGGTCCGTGTGCCTCTCTTGGTGCAAACATCGGAATTTGAACCGTCGGTCTCGTGGTGCTAGGAAAACGAAGCTCACGGCCGGATGGAGGAGAGAATGATTGCGGCCGAGAGTGCTGCCGCACCGGCTACAGCAAACGGGCCGAGCGGCTCACCCAACACCAAGGCGGCGAGAATCAGACCGACTGGAAGCTCAATTAGGAGTAGACTCCCGGATTGAGAAGCCGTAATCGAGTCTAATCCCTTGAGGTATAACGATATCGCGACCACACTGCAGCGGACTCCAAGGTACAGTATGGAGGCCCAGCCTACGGGCCCCATTCGAAAATCGAGGGGATTCAGTCCGCCCAGCAAGACGGCTACGGGCGCAAGAAAGCCAGCAGTGCAGATTGTGATAGCGAATGCGCTGGAGATGGAGCTGGCGTTCAGTCGCTTGCCCAAGACTATGAAGAATGCGTAGCAGAACGAGGCTCCAAAGAGGAATAAATCTCCCAGTAGGGTACTTGAGCCCAAACGCAGCTTAGGTGACGCGACAAGCACCAACCCCAACAAGCCGAGAGCGGTTGCTGCCATTCGAGCACTGGAAAGGTGTTCCTTCAACACAACGAATGCCGCGATGGGGATCAATGTCGGGGCGAGATTGGAAAGAAGAGTAGCATCGGAAGCATTTGCAAGATCTTGACCCACATACTGGAATAGGAACCCTAGCGCGTAGATCGCCCCAAGAGTCCAAGTTGTTGCGCGGCAGAGTTCTGGCCTGATGTTGTATTTTCTGTTCAACAGAAGAACAGGAATGATGATCGCAGTCGACGCTGCTGTGAATCTGAGGAAGACGAGGTTGTATGGATTTGTGTATCGGAGTCCAATTGCACTGGCAACTAGCGTGGTCCCCCATAGCAGACTGGCGATAACCGTCAGAAGGACCCCGGAGCCGCAAAACGCACCAGGATGAATGGAGCGGCTGCTAGATTTCAGTGACTGAGCCATCTGCGTCACCGGGCTACATGAAGTCTTGCAAGCGATTCGTTGAACGCTCTTCGCGCAAGTTCTCTCCTCTGGAACTCTCTCTGGCTAGACAGAGAGGGCCACACCCTCGGAACGCGGACACTTGGTTTCCGAATCCAAGGCTCGACTAACCTCAGTACCGACTTTGGCGACACAATCTTCCGTACCGCCGCGCCGATGAATCCAAACCTGTCCAACAGGTTGCTTTCAATACCCATCTATGCTATCCCCAACCTAGTATAACACCGAAGTGAGTGTAGTACTTTGTACCGTCTTAGGGCGGCAAAGGAGCGAAAGCGAACGCTGGAGAACCTGAGCCGTCTTACGACTGCAACTCGTTTATTTCCAACCGAGGGAGTATCCAGCAAGGTAGCCCGGCGATGTTTGAGGTCTCCTTCAAGGTTCAGCACGATTGCCCATACACACGATTCTCTAAGAAACATCCAGAGGTCAGGTTGGTTGAGTGGTGCAACAATCGAATACATGTGATGGAGGTCGATTGCCCTGACATCGAGACCTTCACCATGATTGAGAAGGACTTGACGGAGCTGTTACTCTGGAAGGGCGGCAAGATTCTAAAGAAGAACTTCCTAGATCGAAACCTTCAGCTAATCGTGAAAACTTGTCGTTGTAGCAAGATCTCGCCAAACATATCGAGCATCATAGAGAAGAACTCGTGTCTACATATTCCTCCTGAAAGTTACTATGGCGGTTGGGAGGAGTATAGGGTGATGGGGTTCAGGGAAAGTGATTACAGGAGGATGTTCCGAGAACTTGGCGAACTTGGTCCCGTACAGATATTGCAGAAGAAGGCGCTTCCTGAGAAGAGCCTTCGAGACGCGTTCGTGATATCGATGAGCAGCGTCTTCTCCGAACTGACGGACAAGCAGGTCAATTCCCTCCTGGCTGCACTGGAGTACGGCTACTACCAAGTGCCGAAGAAGATTACTGCGGAAGAGATAGCGCTGAAGCATCATGTTCCGCGAACAACCTTCGAAGAACACCTAAGAAAAGCGGAGAGCAAGATCCTGCGCGCGATTGCCCCCTACGTCAGAATGTACACATCTAGCGGTCCATATTTCCTTGAACACGCCCCCCAGATTGCCGCGAGATGACCCTGTGGTTCGCGAGGGTGATCGAGAGCGTTCAAAGGCAGACTTGCGCTTGTGGAACAAATACCAGATTTGCGGCTGGAGAATACGCACGCTACACGTCTCCGTTCTGTGTAGGAATCAATATAGGGCTGCGGCCGACTGATACTTGTAAGGTGGAACGCGTATCTTCGACTTGAGTTGCACATATTGTCTCGATAACTGGATGGTGATTTGCTCGTGGTCGTCGACATAAAGGTGAAGCGTGCTCCAGGCCACACTGTCGTCTCAATGATGCGTGTCGGCCCGTATAGAAGAGACATCCTGCGCAAGGAATTCAAGCAACTTGTGAACTGGTGCAAAAAGAGGAAGATTCGAACCGGCAAATGGCTAATGTACTTTCTAGATGAGCCGAGCGGACGCAGACCGGCGAACAAGCTTCGCTCCGAAGCCTGCCTGGAAATCAAGGGTATAGCAAGAACTGAGGGCAGAGTCAAGGTGAAGAAGATTCCTGCGCAGAGAGTCGCCAGTGTGACGTTCGATCCTGATGAAGTGTCAGCGGAGTTGGTCTATTCTGGGATATACGGCTGGCTCAGATTTGCAGGCTACAAAGACATCGGCCCTAGCCGTGAACTTTACGAGGGAAACCCTTGGACAAACGCGCGCGCGTGGACCAAGGCCGAAGCCCAAGTTCCAATAAGAAAAGGATAGACGATGTATCCTTGACGCGGTTGAACTGTTGGATGCGTCGATACACAGCGTTCAGACCCCCGCGAGCTATCTATATGTAGCGCACTATATGACTCGCATACGATCACTTGAGTTCAAATTCCGATGCGCGCATCAGAGAGCACACAGAATGACTCCTCAATGAGGATTCAAATTCTGATGCCCACACCGGCTGATACAAAAAATCAACTGAACGACGGACGACGACGGTTCAAATTACGACGCCCGCACCAGCTGACCCCGCCGCCGCCCGAACGACGCCTCTCCTGACTCTTCCTCTCCAATACGCCCTGACTCCTCCTCTCCAATACGCCTAGAAGCGAAATCCTACGGCCTGAAACGTGCCTATCCTATTCCTATGAATTATAAGAAATGAAGACCCGAACACCTACATATCCATTGAACGCATTAGAACAAACAGTGAAGTGGGACTTGTCAACGCTAGTGTTCTTGACCTTGCTCCTGCTCCTCTCCCCGATTCAAGCTGCTGCTCCCAAGATTTCCTCGGAAGATCCAAGGAAGTGAAGGTTGAATTGCGCCGCCGCAGATGGCTCTTCGTGGCTCTCGTAGCAGTCATCTTGGTTGTTTCTGCGGCGGTCATCGCCGGATACGTCTACGTCTATGCTCCCTCTCCCATGCCGAGTGAGGTACGTGTCGTCCCTGAGGATCATCAGGTACCCTTCAGGAACGTGGGCCTGATGATTCTGTGTCCAACCAAGGCTAGAGAGATGGGTCTGTGCAGTCTAGATGAGAGAGGTCTCCGCATCAAGTATAGCCTCGTAGTGAAGCCCTCACCGCCTGTAGACGCCGTGATCATATGCCAACTGTTCAAGAAACCGGTGGTGGAGCCGCTAAAGAATCCTTCATCTCCACCGGTAATTGGCCCAGGATCTCGCCTCTCTTTCCCCCTTCTAGACTCGACTTCCAGTTTCAAATGCAATGTGACGCCACAGGGTGACGGGAAATACGAGCTTGATCTCGCCTTCATTGCTGATCCGAATGATGCGGGACAGATGGGAGACTACGTGCTCGTCGTGACGGTTAGCTATCATGGGCCTGTGACGCCTTGGATGCCGTTGCTAACCCGAAACGTAAACGGCACGGACGCAGGAGATGTCTGCCTTCTAGACTACCATACCGGGAGGCATCCGCCTGCGGAAATTCGGGAGAGTGACGATCCTCTTGGATGGTTCACAAGCTGCGAAGACGCGCTGGTCTGGCAGAGACAGCTGTTAGATATTCCAGTGGAGCCGTCTAGTCGGCCCAGCAGCTACTCGGACATTCGCGTAGCATCAACGTGGGTGAGGATTGTTCCTTCAATAGACGGAGCGATTCATCTTCGTGAGTGGTCTGACGCTGCCAGGCTATCTCAACAGTGGGGCAGTAGTGCAAATTATGTCCACCTCTACGTGAAGAACGACAACGACTTCCTGTATGCTGCGATAGATTCAGCCCCGCTATTATCCCGCCAAGAAAGCAGGATTTTCTCCATCTGGTTATATTTCGATGTGGACTACGACGGACAGCTCAAGGACGGTAGGGACGTAGCTTACGTCTATATTTGGCCTTCCGGCCTCAACGGTTTCGTGCGATACTCCAAGCAGTGTGAGTTTGCATTCTTCGCATGGAAAGGTTTCTACAAGGAGCATGAGGAATATCTCAGGCCGTCCGGGTGTTTGAACCCGGTGAAGGCCCCCGCGTCCATCAAAGGTCAATACAACGGTGTCAGAAGTATCGTGGAGATGAAGGTCCGCCTACATGGTGAGGACGGAATCATGACTGATGTAGGTCAAGCCGTCGGCCTAAGGATTGGGGCATACGAGTCTCAGGGAAGTCTCGGCACTGGTGGAGTCCTTCCTCTCGAAGGTTTGATGCACCTCATGCTGGCTTCCAACTCCTTGACTGATACGTCCATGAAGAACGAACTGGCTGATGGTCCTTCTCACTTCTTTCTCGTCCTTCCCGACTCCATTTTCCATCAGTTTTCATGTATGACAATGGTTTCTCTATGGTCCGCAAAGGTTCACTTTCCATCAGTTTCTAACCGTCGCCTCATTCCGGTGCCGCAGACCATTTCCCATCCACTTGTGCACTTGGAAATGGCTTCGTAAGCCACCCACTGTCGGCGCAATCCTCTTCCACACACCATGAGTTCTTAATCTCCACCTTGCGGATCACAGACCACTTTCCACTTTCTTTCCATTTTCTCTATCCATGTGTGTGCCCACCATTTGAAGCCTCGCGATCTTGCGTTCTGTCAGCAGTGGTCACTTGGTGCGGGAGGTTGAATTTGAACCCTCATTCGTCGTCGTCGTCGTCGCGCACCAAGAGACCCACACACAAAACTGCATGAAACGACGGCAGTTCAAATTACGGTGCCCGCACCATGACGTTTTACTACAGAGAATAGTGTACCTTGAGTCGGATCCCGAAAGCCATGTGGCATGCCGGGGCTGTTCTTTTTCGACACGCCAGCGATTGAAAAGGATTGACAGGGAAAACCTGCCAAGAGAACCTGATGGTCCGGGATTTCATCGCTTCTTATCTTGCGAATGTCGCAAAGCGTATCCTCAGCATTGTGAGGGGGTGCACCAAGCCGTTTGGCCGACAGGATCTCCAGCAAGTTCTCCTCGAAAGCTAAGACACTCACTAGGTAGAGATCAATGAGTCTGAACTCTTCTATTCTAGCCACGCGAGCGAAGCATCAGCATCGACATAAACGAATCCCCTAAGTGCAACCGACATTATCTATGAGAGGTGTTTGTTGGATTGCCAATCGATAAGACTGAGTTTAGTGGGGGCAAGGCTGGCAAGGCGTATTACTCACTTATTCTCGAATTCCTAGAGAACAATCGTGACAGGGCATATACGGCGCAAGAAATCGAAAAGTAGATTGGGGCTAGTAATGTTCAACGCGGTTGGGCGGGTAAGGTGGAGGGGGATGGCGGTTACTCTCGCGGTATTCGAAGACTTGGTACGAGACGGCAGGGGCGCAGCGAGAGTGGTTGAAGATAAGTCGAGACGGCGCGACTCGCCCGTGAAGAGCGTCTACTTCATAGCTGTCTAGACTACTCAAATTGGCTACACGTGGTTGACCACAACTTTGGGGCATTCGTCGCAAATAGATGGGGAGCCAGCATTTTCTTGGATGGATAGGGGATTCGCTTTCGCGAGCGCGGATGATTTTGCGAAGGCCCTATGCGGTTACCTTCCCGCCAAGGATTCAAGGGCTCGCGTGTAGAGCCCGTTGTCTATTTGCCTCTACTTGCCCAAGCAGAATGCTTGCGTAATCGCCTCGACGAGTTCACCGAGCGAGTATTTCTCACGGAGGTCTTTCATGCTTGTCTTCTTGTTGACACATGTTAGCTGGCGGAAGTCGAAAACGCGCCCCCAACGCCACTCGTCAAGCCGCTTGGGATCCCCTTTCCAAAGCTGAGTTTCGTAAGGCATTCTGTGAATCTCACAGTATTCATGGCGGCTGTATATCTTGGATCTAACTTCGGCGACGTAGATTTCCTCTAGGGACCAGTTTTCCTGCACATTGCCTGCCAGATATGCTCTTTGCGCAAGCTGGGTGGAGGAACCGCTTGTGCTCACAAAGAGGACGCGTAGAGGTTTCCTTCGGCCACGCTTCGTTCATAGGTATCGATCTTCTGAAGTTTCAGACGATGTCCTACTCGGCGCTTGACCAGATCGACGTTGGCGTGTACATCGTTGCCTGCTCCAGCTTGCTGAGGAGAATGAAGGAGAAGAGTCAGAAATGGGAAGGAAGTCTGACTTTCGACAAGGTCTCTAGCTTTAATAGTCTCCAATGACTGACTAAAACAAGTGGTAATAAGGTATTCTACGGCCTGCGTCAAAGACTACGTGGCCAAATGCGGTGCCGGTCCTGACCTTCCTCTGACAATCCCTGAGGGGCAGAACTTCCGATTCTGGTATGACATGGCAGGATTCCAGCTCTTCACGGCCTGGGAGAACGGAGATGTCTGGGGCTCGGACTTCCGGGATGCTGCGGGAGGAGATGTCGCAGCGGACGGAGGAAGCGATATGCCGGACATCTATCTCTATGCGGGTCATGGAATCTGTCAGAATCCTCCCAAGGCTACGGACCCAGATTTCATCGTTGTATGCGGGAACTTTGGCAAACCGGACGTCGATTCGATAGGCACGGACTGCGGATGGGGCAACCCGCCCGGCAGGTCCAAATTCATTTTCCTTGATGCAAGCTGTCCCATGGATTTGATCTCGATAGGAAACAACTGGTTCCCAGTGTTTCGCGGCCTTCACGTGGCCACGGGTAATTCTGGAACCACCAACGCCGATACATTGGACAGCGCTACGAGAGGTGGTCAGTTCGCCGCTTACACTGCAGGATTTCTATGGTTCATACCACACCTGAGTGTCGGAGATGCCTGGATGATCACAGGGATAATAGATGTTCAGCCGGGCTGTTGCGCCGTAGCAATTGCCGCTGGTAACGACAGGAACGACGCGATCGACAGGAGAGAAAATGAGAAGGTGACGGACAACCGCTCCGATCCGACACCGAACTGGTTTGCCTGGAAGTGGGTCTGCGCCTAGGTCCATTGGGAGATTTGCGATTGTCAGCCAAGAATGAAGGATACTCTGAGAAGGAGGAACTCGAACAGCTAAGGCGAACAGGCGAAAGAATTTTTGGTCTGAAGTTCGACACGTTAGAGCGAGCAGGTTCCGAAGCGAACTTCATTGCGTACAAGTCGAAGAGCCTCCTCTTCAGCAGTCGCCTTGATAGCCGGACGTACTTCGTGCAAGACCTTCGATATGGTGTCGGCAGAGAGCTCGGCGTCTCCAAGGCGTCCAAGAGAGAACAGTTGAGGATCGGCAGAACTATTCTGAAGAAGGTGGGAATTCCTTCTTCTGAAGTAGCCGAGCATAAGGTGGTGACAGAAAAGTCGCAGACAGCGCAGGTCGACAAAAGAGGTGACAAGGTTGAACCTGGCGAAGTGGAAGGAGGGAGGAATCTCATGTTGATCTCACGTAAGATCGAGGGGCTTCCTGTCTGGGATTCCAACGTCGTAATAGGCCTGACCGAGAACAAGCAGATAGGCTTCATGCAACTCCATTGGCCAGAGATTCCAGCGCATGTGGTGAGAGAAGCCCATAAGCTCGCATACAAACTCAAGAGAGAATGGAGTCCCCCAACGGACGAGAGCGCCAGTGTTGAATCCGCAGAGGCGGGAATAACGCATTCACCAGCGATCGGGTTCGTAATGGACATCTTCCCCGCGATACGTGTCATATACAGGTCGAAGGAGAACCTTGGTAGGAAGAAGGTCCTCTATCTTGACAGGCATGGAAAGAGCGTTCCGCTCCCACGCCAGGCTGAAATGCCCTTCTCGCCACCTGAGCGACGCAGTCCGCCAAAGTCCGAAGGTGCTTGAACCAGCAAGTGGGTTCTGCGTTATCTGAGGTTTGCCGCAGTTATTACGGCCAGCTTCCTAAGACCGTCAAAATTGAGTGAGAGTACGCCTATCAAAGATCTTGCCTATCCTTTGTGCATTCACGGAGGCAACCGAGTTGAAAGCAGCTTGGTATGAAACAACCTTCGATCGGTTTACTTTTTCGTTCAGCGATCGCATGGTAGGATCAAGCGATTGACGTATCATACTTGATGTGTGTATGGACACATTCTACGATAATCCAACGCAGCCAGCTTGAACCTTCTTTCGTTATGGAACCGCGCCTCGTATGGGCACCTGAACTTGAGATCGATGACTCAACAACACTTTGCACACATAGTTCCAGTACAGTAAACCCGGTGTGAGCAGCCGAAAGTGTCCCGGTGTAGAAGTTTCCTCTATAGGCTGCTCCATAGAATAGGCGCCGGCCGATAGAATATACTACTATACTGCTCCAAATTGTGCCTTCACACACTAATCTCAGCAATGCGTGAGCTCAACACATCACACGAACACACCAAACCGCCCCAATGCGAAGGTAAAACGCCCGTGCCAACAACACAACAACTCGCGCAATGCCAACCAGCCACCTAAGGGGGGTTTTGTGTGTGCGTATCTTGGTGCGTGTGTGTACGCGTATGTAACGTGGACTGCTCTTCTGCTGCCGTCTAGCTGGATCTCTTCGATCTCTGGTATAACCTATGCTCCTTTTGATGGGGGTAGCAACACACCGTGCCCTCGTCTTTTCCACAGTCGCGTATTAGCGCTCGTTGGCGCATTCTGACGAACGAGTGGAGACGGGGCTTCCACATTCACACCAAAGAACCTGGATGGTTCACGCACACCACGAGTGGTTCAGTGTGCTGCTCGATCCCTTTCCATCCGGAGCTAGGAACCGTCACCTCCTTGCACCTCAAGCTTCGCGATCTTTCGTTCTGTCAGCTGCGGATTCTCCCACTTCCAATGCTCCCTGGTCTTGAGCATGTGGTAGAGCATCCTGGTGAGTTTCCTCATCGTTGAGACGTGGGCAAGCTTGCCGGAGCCTGTTCTCTTCTTCAGCGACGTGTAGTACTCCTTGATGGGTTCGTTGTGTTGCATTACGGTGTCAACTATCACTGACAGCGTCCACCTCGCGATTGATGAGCCATCCTTCGTCATCTTGCCTCTCCTCTTCACGTCGGCGCTGTCTCTGCTTGTTGGAACTATGCCGAAGAAGCTTGCCAGATGATCGTCTGATGGGAACCGTTCCACGTCGCCTATGAATGATGAGATGAGTGAGGCTAGGTAGTAGTCGACGCCTGTTATAGTCATCAGGATCTTGACGTCGTCGCTCAGTTTTGCGTTCTCTCTTACGCTATCCTCTAGGGGCGCGCATTGTCTCTCAAGGAAGTGGAGCCTATCCATCATCGTGCCTAGAACCAGGTCTCGGTCATCATTGAACCGTAGCGAATGGATCGCCCGTCTTCTCCTGGCTGAGAAGTTGTCTCCCGTCCGTGGGAGGGAGTCGTAGACGTCTTCACGCTTCAAGTAACCTATCACGCTATTCTTCAAGCGGCCTATCTCGACGCCCAGCTTCACTCGCTGCACGAGCAGGTCCCTAACGATCTGGTCGTCCCTATCGAGAAGATGTGATTCCGGAAGCATGCCTGCCATGTGGAGTTTGGCTATCTTCAAGCTATCCACTCGATCGTTCTTCCGTTTGCTCTTGACGATCCATGCAAGCGTCTTGGGATGCGCTATGGTGACGTCGCTGTATCCATGCATCCTGAGTGCCCTAGAGATTGGGTATGCCATTATCGTTGACTCGAACGCTACTCTGGCATTCTTTGGTACTCTGGTGGCGAAGAATGCGTAGCCTTCCTCGTTCATAGGAAACGTGAACCTGTCAGCGACATCTCCAATCGGGGACAGGACCGTAGCTAGGCTTTCTCTATCTCCTAAATCTATGCCGGCAACCATCGCGTTCATACCGCCAACCTTCGTCTTTCTACTCTTCTTACTCGCCGCCATTCTTCTTCTAACCTCCCAATCCAAGGCGGCGGAGGCGACTCCCCCTGACAGAGTCGCCCTGAGAAGAGTCGGCCCGTTACAATTCAGTCACACCAGCTGACCCACACACTTTTGCGCAGACCAGCGCGCACGCGGACTAGCCGGCCCAAACCGTCAAGAACACAAAGACGCGCACGCGAACTGGAAAGAGCTAAGTCGTCGAAACGCGAGGATGTTGCTGCCGAAGGATCTCATGGAAATCTGCAAACCTGAGAGCAGCGGCTCTTCGAGAGGGAGGATAAGATGAGCGGCGAGCAGAGAAGACTGGCAGCAGTAATGTTCACAGACATAGTCGGGTACAGCTCCCTAACTCAGAAGAACGAGCGACTGGCCCTTGAGTTGCTTGAGGAACATAGAAAGATAGTTCGCCCGATAGTCGCCCGCTACAACGGCCGCGAGATAAAGACGATGGGCGATGCGTTCCTCATAGAATTCGAAAGCGCTCTCAAAGCAACACAATGCGCGGTAGATGTACAGAAAAGTCTAGATGGCCATAATCAACAGTCCGCACCGGAAAGGCGCATTCATCTCAGGATCGGAATTCACCTCGGCGATGTGGAACAGCGGCAGAGCGATGTTCTCGGAGACGCAGTCAACATCGCATCGAGAATCGAGCCATTAGCCGAACCGGATGGGATCTGCATATCAGAGCAGGTCTACGATCAAGTCAGAAACAAGGTCAATTGTCCCATCGAGAACCTCGGACCGCGTCAGCTGAAGAACATAGACTACCCGATTGATGTGCATAGAGTCCTATGGGAAAAGGACGAGACTGCTACGTTGAGTCTTGACAAGAAGCGAATCGCCGTATTGCCATTCCTGAATATTAGCCCTGATCCGAAGGATGAGTATTTCGCGGATGGCCTTACGGAGGAGCTGATCGCCAGACTCTCAATGATTAGCGGGCTCAAAGTGATCGCTCGAACCTCTATAATGGGGTACAGAGGCACAACTAAGAGCGTTCGCGAGATAGGGAAGGAACTCGAGTCCGGCTCAGTGCTAGAGGGAAGCGTCCGCAAGGCAGCGGATAGGCTGCGAGTCACGGCGCAACTCATCGATGCTACGACCCAAGAGCATCTTTGGGTGCAGAATTATGATCGGCAGCTTGAAGACGTCTTCGCGATTCAAACAGAGGTCGCGCAGAATGTCGCTGATGCCCTGAAGACACAGCTGCTGGACGAGGAAAGGCAACGGATTGAGAAGAAACCCACCGGAAACATCAGCGCCTACACGCTCTACCTGAAAGGCAGATACCTCTGGAACGAGAGAAACAGAGAGTCCCTGGAGAAGGCGACCAAATACTTTGAGGAAGCCATAAAGAGAGAACCAGAGTTTGCACTGGCCTACTCAGGAATCGCTGACTCCTATATTGTGTTGGTGGATCATGGATACCTCGCTCCGAGCGAGGGTTACGCGAAGGCTAAGAGCGCGGCGATGAAAGCGCTTGACATTGATGATACAGTAGCTGAAGCTCACACCTCACTCGCTAATACTCTGAGTTACCATGGGGATTGGACCCGGGCTGAAGAGGAGTTCACCAAGGCTCTAAGAATTAACTCCAACTATGCGACAGGTCATCATTGGTACTCCATCCACCTTGGAATGCTTGGACGCCTCGAAGAAGGAACCACGGAATTGAAGATCGCGGAAGAACTTGATCCCCTCTCGCCGATGATACATTCGTACGGGGGGCTCCTCTACCTTGCTGCTAGACAGTACGACATGGCAATGAAAGAGCTTGACACAGCGTTGGAACTTGATCCGAATTTCGTTCCAGCACATGCTAATCGTATTGATGTCTACTTGGCGAAATCAATGTACGAGGAAGCTCTGGCAGAAATGGAGAGGGTGCTGCCCTTTTTCCAACCACTCTCGACCGCCATGAAAGCAGAAGTCGGGTCTGTCTATGCGATAGTAGGGCGGACTGAAGAGGCGAAGCTGATCTTGCGGGAATGCGAAGAGGTTTCTGCTCATGAACCTGCTGGGGATGTGAACCCTCAGGCGTTAGCGATTATTCATTACAAGTTGGGTAACAAAGATCGAGCTTTCGAATGGCTTGAGAAGGCGTTCGAAGCCCGCACAATTACCCCTTCCCTAGCTAGACTTCTGCCAAAATTTGACGAAATCACTTCTGATCCGAGGTTCGACGAACTCGTGAAGAAAACCGTCGGCTCACTCGCTCTCACGCGAGAATAGTTGTGTGTGACTCTGCTGGTGCGCACACAAAAACTACTCCAAACGACGAGGGTTCAAATTGCGACGCCAGCACCAAGCTACCCGACGACGAACAACGAAAAACGCCCATTCCAATCCTCTCCCATGAGGGTTCAAATCACGTGAGACCAAGCGAGCCACAGCTTTCAATTCGACTATCTTGTTATGTGTAACCACTCTCTACTCTTGGCGTCAAACTCGCGCACGTGCTTTTTCTAGCGTACCACAAAGACTGCGCAAGGGGCGTTGTGCACAATTGTGTCACAGACGCTGCCGACTGTGAGATTCCTGAGTAGGCTATGTCCTTTCGCGCCGATTACAATCAGATCGGACTTGTGCTCCTCGGCGAACTTGATGATGGCCTGTGCTGGGTTCCCATAGGTTGTCTGTAGTCTTGTATCGGAATCCACACCGTGTTTCCTGGCAATATGTTGTGCTCTGTCTAGAATGTCTAGGGCCGCGTCCTCCAAGGGTTTCTTCAGGTGTCCAAGCTCTGACGGAAACTCGGGCGCAACCGAGGGCGACCAAGCCTGGATGGGTGCAGGCACTGTCACCACGTGAATCAGCGTAAGCCTCGAACCCATATTCTTTGCCATCTCACAAGCATATTTGACGTTTCTCTCCATGAAATTCGAACCGTCAACGGGGGCAAGAATATTCTTTGCCAAAGCTCGTCACCGTACCTGAGCCCTTCCACAAATCAACCTCTCGATCTGTCTTGAGAGATAAGACTATGCTTGGCTACTCAGCCCAGGAGGGGTATCATTTGTCGTCGTCGGGTCACATGGTGCGCGACGACGACGCTCTTCGTGCCAGTCGTCGTCTGTCGGGTAGCCTAGTGCGGGCAGGCAAATTCGAACCTCTGGCTGGATTTCAGACAAGGGAAATTGAGCACATCGCAGAGACTTCTTTCATCTCAAAGCGTTAAGCTTAAGCCAACTCGAAACAAAATTCATTCGCTTTCCAAAGGTGTTGGAGTGAGTTCAGCCCACCAAGTCTTCGGCGAGGAGTATGCAGCCCAACTAGATATGGGACCACGCCTATATGT
>Ga0129297_10000680_pt1 | contig 16721 bp, 18 predicted proteins | sample I18A1metaG_FD_94708 | JGI IMG/M metagenome (GOLD analysis project Ga0129297, IMG submission 94708) | Lake sediment bacterial and archeal communities from Gulf of Boni, Indonesia to study Microbial Dark Matter (Phase II) - ​I18A1 metaG | ecosystem: Environmental > Aquatic > Freshwater > Lake >... | reverse complement strand
GCGTTTCAACATTCCTAGCTATGCATTTTTCCTCGTTGTAGGCGGGGACTAGGATGGTGAGTGAGGGGTAGATCAAGGGTTCTCCAGGTTTGTCCTCCTGGCTTTTGTGATAAATCGCCAGCGGTATTATCAAAAAATTGTAAAAGAGGGTGAACATGAGGCTAGTAAGGAGTATCGTTAGGATTAGGGAGAAGGAGCCCTGTAGAAACAGTATCAAGCCGAATGCGAAGGGGGCGGAGGTGAAGAGTATCAAGAGAAACGACGGGCGAGTGAGCATCAGTAGGCTGGGGATCCGCCCCTTTCGAATTCTGACGATCGCAAGGGCCGAGAAGGAGGCTGCTGCCACAGTTGCCAGAAAGAGGGAAAAAAAGGTAAGCGGGTGTGGCATCAAAAAAGAGACGGATGAGAGAGTAATCAAGGTCAAAACAGCAGTAAATAATGGCCTACTTGGTATAACCATTCCTTTAAGTTCCGCTTTACTTCGCACGTTCAGCCCATCTCAAGTTGAGCTAAGCGGCGGTCGTTGGAGGTAATTTGTCAAAGATTTTCCTAGCGGTTTCTAAATCCTCTTCCTTAAGGATGGAGACCTTAAGCGTCTCTGCGAGTCTCCTCATCTCTTCAGTCAGGGGCTTCTGCGTGATCAAAATCGGGTGAGCTGGGAAATCCTCCACAATGGCGTGAAGACACACAATTTTTTCGAAGTCTGCCTCCTCACACACGAAGATAACGATTTTTTCTCCAAGAGCACCATCAGTCGCGAAGAGGTCTATGGGATGCTCTATCCCGGATTTCCCCTTTACAGTCCAATTTGATAGAACCTTGTACCCCATCTCCCTCAAGAGTTCCTCCACTCTACGCTTATATCTAAACTGAATACTTAGCCAATCACCTTTTTCCTCGTTAAATTCGTAGGAGTAAACGTTAGTTTCCTTCAACTCTGCTGTGAGAAAGGTCCTCGAGCATTTCAAGCACCGCCAATTTTGCTCGGGCTCGCTGAAGCGCTCCCCGCAGCTGCGGCAAATATAAAGCAGGCCTAGCTTTACGTAATCGACCCCTATGGACTTGAGCTCCTTCCCGCACTTAGGGCACGCGTACTTTCCTGTTTCTCCTCTGAACTCCCTTTCGGACCCAGAGTACCCGCAGGAGAAGTGCTCGACAACCTCTTCTCTGCTTAAGTCAGGCGATCTGCAATGAGAGCAAAGCATGGAAAATTTCAGGTTCAGGGAGCCGCATTCCGGGCATTTTAGCATCTTGTCAAATAACTTCCTCTTCAAAATACCTTCTTTAGTCAAAGATTCCAAGATTTCCTCTGTTTGCTTAGAGGTGGTTTTCATCAAATTCTCGGCTGAGGGGTAACTGACCTTTGGCTCTAAAAAATTGATGGAGGGTTGAAGTTGCTTCATCGTTCCCTTCGATATCTCCTCCAGCATTCTCAGGGCGTTTGGATCCAAGGATATCGCCCACCCTAGGTCGCACTTTTCAGTAAGATATTCATGCTAGCCCCGCTTGGAGTTCGCAGTAGTGATCTCCCTTTGCAATGCACTTGGTCTCGATAAGCACGACATCCGCGCCGCAGACATGGGAAAGGACACCCGAGAAATAGCCTCTCAAAAAATGGCAGACTGGCTCCCGGGAGCTACCATAGCTCAGCCCCTCGAAAGAATCGTTGACGGTAACCACGCCAGCCCTTCGCCCAACATCGAAGCTGTCGAAGTCCACCTTGCACCAATTCTCATCTCTCTTGATTTTCCTAATCTGCTCTAATAAAGAGTCGCCGCTCTTCTTCGACTCACCCGAAGCCCGCGATGCCGACCTCTTTCCACAAGCACGCCCAGCCTCAAAGAGTATTGTGGCTGCCACATCTTTCCTGAACATTGTCTCAAGCCTTTTCTCTAACTCGGTAAAAGTCAACATCCGGAAATATATGAATGGTTCTTTAATCAACCTCATGGCAACCCCATCTATGATATATTTATCTATAATTTATCTCTATAATTTATATCTATCTATAACCGGAGCGGTCAACCGATTCAACTTTGTCTTTAAAATATTCCCAAAAGACCACCTTTGCTATCGTGCGAATACAAGTCCTAAGGCCTAAACAACTATCTACAAGTTGTTTAGGAAGAGGAAGGCGTGGAAGCCATGTTAGAATCATCGCCCAAGGGATACATTTTGTATAACGGTGTGGAAATTGAGGATACATTCGCCGAAATGTGAGCAAAAGTGGCGACATCTGGCTGACAAGAAACTCTACACCGGGAAACAAACGAAATTCGCGATCACCAAATTTTGCCTTCTGACGATTAGGAGGGCCGGTCAATATTGGCAGAAGAAGGAGAAAGGCGATGAGGTTCAAATTCAGGTTTAGACGTAAGCGTTTCTGGATTGCGGAAAGAGAGCGCGGTAAGCTATGGCATAAGGTGCTAGAGATTGGAGATTCGGATTTAGAACTGGAAGATGTGGAGGGTTGGCTGGGCGAAAGGTTTGATCCTGCCAAAGGTTACGCGATCATGGATCGCGATGGTCGCGTTATTAAGATTCTTAAAGAACCTTCCGAGGACTTTATTGCGATCCATCAGAACACATTTATCTTTATCGCGAAACGAGGAGATGAAAAAATTTCTTTGAATATTTCTTCAAAGAAACTTAACACTCCTATTGATGTAAAAACTGAAACTATGCGGAATGGGTGTTCTACCTTAAACTCCGCTTTTTCGCCACTTAGCAAGGTCGTCTGGGGTGGTTACGTTAAACTTTAGCAGATCCATCACGTCTTGTTCCCACTGCTGGGGGGATACGTGGATTACTCTTCCTACGAAGTGTTTTCGTAGAGTTCGTAGGGAGGGTATTTTCTGCACTGCAAACTTGTACGCGCGGTATTTCGAATCTTTGAGCTTATCGTCTGTTAAATAGATTGGTTCTCTGCGGAAGTTAATGTCTTGCATGCAGCGGTTCATTTCTCTGAGGAATTTGTCGGTTTCTAGGTTGAGCTGTTCTTGGCTTAAATTCGCGTAACTGCCTCTGTCCACGATTTTGAAGAAGTAGGTCGCCTTTCCACCTTCCTCTTGAGAGGTTGCTTCCATTGCCACAGCGTTTCCGGGCTGTCTTGGATTGGGGCTGTAAATTGGGATTAGGAACCAGACGTATTCTCCTGTTAGTTCTCCGACTAGTCCCCTTTTCAACCCGATGGAGATCTTGTCTTCGCGGGATAGCTTCTTTAAGAAGTTATAGGGGTCTTTTAGGGCAGTGGTTTCCAGCTTTCTTACAAGCTCGTTCCACAAGTTTGGATCTATTGCTTCGATATCTCTACGCTTTGCTGCTTTGCCCTCCCGCATAATCGTTGAAAGTTTTCTCATCACACTGAAATTTGCGGTTGGAAACAGTTCTTTTAGGTAGGATTGAACATTGAGTTGGAGTTTGTTGTTTGCTTCCGAGTATGCTCTTTTGAATAGATCGAAGTTCACCCCCATCTTAGAGAGTGATAGCTTTTCTCCAGTTTCCATAGTGAAGGTTACAGCATATTTTTCCTCTAATACTTCGGCGATGTTACTGTAGGGTATCCGAAATATATCTCCCCGTTCAGGAAGCACAACTAATCCCGTTTCGCATACATTAAATTCGCAGTTTCCTCCACCTTTCTCTTGCATAAACTCGTCAACATATGCGTACTCGGCCTTTATGCCAGTTACAGCAGCCTTCTCCTTCATGAGTAGCTCCTTAAGGAGTACATTATTGCGGAGGTTCACTGCTAATCTTAGAAAGTCATCGTAATAATACCCCAGACCATACAGAATGATTTTTTCTCCTGATGTCAGCGGTAGGTGTATCTCGTAGTTTTGGGGTGATATGTCGAGGACTTCGTAGAATGGAATAGATAAGACGTTTCCGTATTTAGGGAGAATAACAAGGTTCTCTTTTTCCATTTGGCTTTTGCATTCTCCCTTCGCCGTTTCGCCCCCCTTCTCGTCTAGGAGGCGGTAGCTCATTTGGAATTCTACTTTCCGTTCAACTTCTTCCGACATAAATGCACCTATCACGTTTTTTGAGATGGAAGCTCGCTTAATCACTCTAGGGAAAACGGGAGTTCGTCACTGTACGTGTTCCCAAATTTTGCCCCTAGGCTAATTTCATCCCGCATTCTCCACAGAATCTCGAGGATGCAGGATTCTCTGCGCCGCACTGTGGGCATTTCACCATCGCTAATGGAGCTCCACAGTTCTGGCAGAATTTTCCGGTTCCCGCTGGTTTTCCGCACTGGGGACACATAGTCTGTTTAGCGGTTATTTCACCGGTGAAGACTTGGGTTCCCTCAGCTTTTTCCCAAATCTGCTTTTTCATAGCGGCGGCCCTAGCCGCGGCAACTTCGGCTGCTACGTGAGGGGCTTCTTTTACGCACAATCCTTCAGCATCGTTCCAACATGTATCGCAGACCCACTGCCCGCAACTTGGACATTTGTGGAACCTTCCCTTAACCTCGTTCTGCGCCAATTGGAATGCTTGCTCGTGTTCTTTATGCCACTCCGGAGACATGCCTTGGAACCTCTCGGAGAGAACGTCTGCGCCTCGTTCGACCGTGTAACCTCTATGCACCCCAGTAAGATCGGCTGCGATTGATGCCGCTCTGCCAATCCCTCTAATAAAACTAGCTTTCTTGTATGATTTGGACTCGATGAAGCTGGATTTGTAGCCGTCCTGACAGTTATCGCAGAAGAAGGTGAACTGGAATCCCGCCTCAGTACTATTGTCGGCGAAGTTTCTCGTGAATGATACGAGTGGCATTAGTAACACCATCGTCTTTTATTTGAAAAGTAATTTAAAAGATTAATTATCAGAGTGGTATGGAATTGATTTTAAGTTGAATCGTATTAAAACATAGGGTCACTTGGTTGGGAGTATTATGGCAGGCTACAAGCGACCATGTAAATACTGCGGCAAATTGGTTCCCCCAGATGCTGTTGCATGCCCATATTGTGGGAAACTAAACCCCGCAGGACCGCTCAGATGTCCAAAGTGTCGCGTACCAATAGAGATGGGTTGGAAGGTATGTAGCGGTTGCGGTTTCTCGCTCACGGTACGATGCCCGAAGTGTGGGAAAGACACCTTTTTCGGGGATCAATGCCAGCATTGCGACGCCCCACTCGTTGTCGAATGCAAGAAATGTCATACGATGCAGCCGCCGGTTAGCCCGACCTGTATAAAATGCGGAAAACGCCTGTGACTTACCAAATGGCTGGGCTGTTGAGGCTTTCGAAAAATCCAAAGATGAGGGTGCTGTTTCCATACTTAAGGGCGATCTTTACAAGTATAAGGGATTTATTTTAAAAAGTCAAGGCAAATTTAGTGAGACGCGTGATACTTTTTTAAACGCTGGTAGGTGTTACTTTAAAGCAGCAGAAATTAGTTCTGAAACCGAGCCCTCTGATTTTTTCAGCGATCCATAGTTTAGCCGAGGCACAGGCTAAATGCACAGGCGGATATAGAACTTCTAATTAATCTTAACCCAACTGATGCTGCAAAGCATTATGCTGAAGCTGGTAATCTATTTAGACAAACAGGTCGAAATGATCTGAAATGGTTAGAAGAAAATCGTATATATCTGGAGCAACAAGAACATTGAGCTTCCCAGGCTTAATCAAATAAGCAGGAAGACTAAACTTTCCCCGAAGCTCTCCACTCTTTTCCTAGAAGAAGAGTAATGAAGTTACGTGGAATTTATGATCTTCTTTTTGATAGAAAACCCGAGTCTTGCACCCTATCCAAGCTTATGAACAGAAACATTAGGTACAAAATCAGATATCTCGTTTCTTAACACTGTTGCCATCAAGGTCTGATTATTGAAACACAAACGAAATCGGTCATAACTTCGAGTTAATTTTTGGATGATGATTCCCTCAATGATGAGTGCCCCTGCGCCAGATATGGCTTCAAGCGCCTTGGCGAACTCTTCGGGTTTCTCAGCGAGTCTCATTCATTCAAATTTTGTTCAACACAAATACACTTAAATATCGTGCAGTAGACATCTCGATAAATTGTAGACCACCCGTGTAAAATCTTGAAAGCGTGACCCACAACTATGAATGGAGAGGATAAAGTCAAGTTGATAATTAACTTACTGAAAGAGATCAATACGACGCTTAAAAGTGTAGAATCTATCCTAGGAAGGCTAGAAGCCGCTCAGGGATTGAATCTTAGGCCAACCGATAACTTGTACGCAGACCTGCCACTCGACGTCGTAACTCTACTCTCCCTGCCTGATCACCTCAGGAAGACCGCGATCGTCCTATCCAAGAAAGGAGAAGCTACGGCCAAAGAGATCGCTGAGGAAACCGGAAAAGCAAGGGCAGTGGAAAGTAGCTACCTCAATCAACTCTGCACAATGAACTTCGTAAACAAGAAACGCGTAGGAAGAGCCGTATACTTCTACGTAAAACAGTAGGTAGAGGTTAGTGAAAACGATTGCGTTCCACTCCTATAAGGGTGGAACAGGGAAGACCTTCCTAAGCGTAAACTTGGCGGCGCTTTACGCCCAAGAGGGAAAAGCGGTATGCCTTCTGGACTTCGACTTCCGTGCTCCCAGCCTCTACGCTTTGTTCGACGGAAAGAAACCCGCCTACAAACTGAACGACTTTCTTGACGGTAAAAGTGAACTCAAGCCAACAATGATTGAAATACGAACCGAATCCGATTGGCAAGGGAAGCTCTACGTCGGGTTTGCAGACCCTACAACCGAAGCGATGAGCAAACTCTTAACCAGAGATCGGAGATGGCAAATGAAAGCCCTTAGAAGAACCTCCGCCTCGATCAAATCAATCGGACAAAGCTTAGGGTTGGATTACATCATCTTCGACACCAGTCCCGGCTTTGAATACTCCTCCATCAACGCCCTGCTATGCTCAGATGTAGCCGCCATAGTCACAACATCCGACAAGAGCGACATTGAAGGGACTATAGAAATGATCAAAGGCGTATACAAAACGCTTGAGAGGAAAACGGGAATTATAATGAACAAAGTGCCAACGGGCAACCCCTCGATTAAAATAAGCGATGAGATGAAAGAAAGACTGCAAGCTCACTTCAAACTACCGATAATCGGAATGATCCCCTGCCACTGTGACATCCTATGCTCACCCGGACATACCATATTCATCGTAGAGAACAAAACACACCCCTTAGCGGAAAATATCCGAAAGCTATCCGAGAAAATTCAAGAATTCTAACCCAGAGTTCATCCCTCACACCGCCCTCTTGCCCTCCTCAATATAACTCCTTATCCTTCTCATTTCAGTAGCCTTTTTATCCAAAGTCTCATCTACGAACAGCACCGGAATTATCGCGCAAAAGATCGCGAAAGTAGACACAGAAAATAGAAATGTAGGTGAGAAAGAAGATACAGCCTTTTCAAAAAATTTTCCTAGGGCCTGGGCAAGAAAATCTGGCACGATTCCAAACGAATAGTGTTTCTCGCTGGCTCCATAGGGTCCGAGATCCCCCCAAACTACTGTCAAATATATTACTGTTAACGTTCCCCAAGCAATGCCTAATGCTACCGAGAAAAAAAGCCATGATAGACCTAGGGGCAGGGTTAAGATCATCAAGTATCCTACACCAAATAAGATCATCGCGTAACTGATGGTCGATCTACGACCAATATTGTCTGCTAAAACACCACTTAACAAGCAGAAAATTGCTCCAGTAAAATGTCCTATGATCGCAATATTTCCTATCGTTTCAGGAGGATAAAGATTTTTAATGATAGTCATATCTAGCGCGTCGATGATGCAGAAAGCAATCCAAGGGATGAAATACAAGACAAATGATTTTTCACGAATGATAGAGTAATAAGAAACCGCTCTTTCCGCTTTTACGGCATCTAATTTAAGTATCTGCGGTATTGCAATAAGCCCCCAGCCTCTCCAGATCGTTGCCATGATGGATAAAGAGGTCAGGTTAAGATTCCCACCTATCACCATTATCAACGCAACCAATAGATAGGTGGCAAATGTTATTATGCCTGCGATTCGTCCCCTTTCCTCGCTTGAAGTAAAATCTCGGAAATACGCTAAACAAGTTGGTACTCCAAACCCAGCTCCTACACCAAAGCCTACTGCAATAAATATTAGATGAAAGATTGAGCCCGCCCCGATGAAAAGCGATAATGGACCTATGGCCATGCCGAAAAGAATCCAGACAGACAACAGAGAAGCTCTGCCAGTCTTTGCGCTTAAGGTGGCGCCCGCTACGATGGAAAATAACATAGAAATGAAATAGACTGACATCACAGTTGACTCTGTAACGTTATCCAAAGGGTAGTAAACACTGGACAAAAGAAATGTCAAGTACTGTTGAGCAATGTAATACCAGCTCACGGCGTTAGACACAAGCAATAAGACTATCGCAAAATTTCGTCTGGGGATCGTTATACCAGACCCAAAAGGGTTCAACAGCTCTCACTTCTTATTCTTCACTCCAGACATTACCAAAATTAACAAAATTTAAATATGATGCTCCATTTTTTAAGTGTATTTGTGTTCAACTCTTATACACTATGGAGGTGAAATGGATGAAGGCTGCTGTAATTCGAGCAGTGCTTTTAAAGTCGCCAGTTAGGTTTTGGCATTAGATTCAAACCTTTTAAAGACTGATCTTCACTGATCTTTGTTCTTTATTCAGTTAGTCAAGAGAGTGCATAGTTCTTCCAATAAATTTTAAAAATATCTCCATTTATTCGGCCACTGAAATATCCCTGCGATCATGAGGAGGATGATATGCGCGGGTTTTTATCTCAAAAGCGTGATGAATAGTGAGGGGCACGAAACTTTGGAAAAAATTTTCGTCTCGCGGGGTTCTAAATCCTTGGATGCGGCGAAACCGGAGGCGCTTGATGGTGTAACAGCGCAGGAAACTAGGGAAGCCATATCCCATCTGATGTCCTACTGGCAGGACTATTTAAGGTCAACATTGTTGTCGCTTGCGTGTGAGGCGGTTGGCGGGGATCCACGGCTGGCTCAGAGAGTGAGCATACCTTTAATTTTAGTGTGCGGAGCCTTTGATGTGCATGACGATATAATCGATAACTCTAAACTGAAGAACTCGAGGTTGACCGTTCTTGGCAAAAGCGGTGCAGAGCTTACTTTGCTAGCTGGTGATGTCCTATTGATAAAGGGGCTTACTTCGATAACTACGCCGTTACTTCAGGAGAAGGTTCCAAATGAAACTGTAGTAGCTATTATGAATGTTCTCAGAAGCCTTCTTATCGAATTAACCGACGGTGAGACCCTCGAACTAAGGCTAAGAGGCCGAACGGATGTTACTCCTGAAGAGTACGTTAAGATAATGAGAATAAAAGCCGCTGACGGAGAAGCTTACACGCGTATCGGCGCCACTCTAGGAAACGGGACTGCTGAAGAGGTCGAAGCCCTAGCTGAATACGGCCGGCTACTAGGGTTAATCGTCATTTTGAGAGATGACTTGACCGACACACTAGATTTTGAAGCAGAACTTCCACATAGGTTGAAGCATGAGCATATTCCACTTCCAATAATATACGCAATGAATAATCCTATGGCTAGGAAGATCATCGAACCGCTATGCCAAAAAAGTCATTTCGAGAAACAAGATGTAAAAGCTATCATCCAAACTGCTTATGAGTTCGGGGGCTTCAAAAGCTATGAAAAGCTAATTCGAGGCTTGGCTCAGGATTGTGTTAAGAGGCTCAATGTTTTGCCCCCGACAGAAGCCAAAAAAGCTCTGAAGATTATAGTGAATAATTGCCTTCCTCCAAGTCTATCGAACTTAGAATTCTAGTTCGTTGAAGTGCAAAGAGCTCTATGTAAAGGGGAATTAATCATCGCTTGTGTTTCTTCACTTTTTCTATCATAATACGCCTTGAATTTAGCCACGCGTTAATTCTACCCTACTGTTTTGGTAAGCATGCACTATTTTAACGTCTATATACATTTTGAAAAAACCAATTATCGCACCTACTGAAAAACCACCTACGACTTTGGCAAGCAATTCCCCGATAACCTTGACTTCTGCCTCTGAAGTTGCAACTCTTTCGCTCAAAGATTTTTACTCAAAATTTCATGACCCTAAATTCGCGCTTCCTACAGATTCACTTGCATACGTTTAGGCATTGGGGCGCAACAATGCTGTACGCTGACACAAAAGACATCGTAGCCACAATGCAACGTCTAGAGCATAGGTCGATTACATCAACCCAACTTTACACGCACTTAGTGAAGGGACACCAAAGAGACGAATACACATTCAAAGCTGGTATCACCTTGGAAGAAGCGCAAGCGCTAATAGAAACAGGCTTTGAATACGTTACAGATATCAAGCAGGGAGGAACTATCTACAAGTTATTTAGGAAAAGGAAGCCGTGGAAGCCATGTTAGAAACATCTCCAAAGGGACACATTTTGTATAACGGTGTGGAAATTGAGGATACATTCGCCGAAATGTTTCCCATGTGGGTAAGCCGAATTCTAATAACAGCAGACACACCAGAGTGGGCTCTCACTTCAGCTACAGCAGCAACCGGATTCGCCGTTTCAATTATCATGTCCCCGGCTGAGGCAGGAATCGAAAAAACACTTTCTCCAAGCCAGACACCCGACGAACGACCAGGAGTGGTTACCCAAATTTACCATCGAACTGGACATGAATTAAAGGGACAGATGATTACTAGACTTGGGCAGTGCGTAATGACTTGCCCAACAACGGCAGCCTTCGATGTCCTAGAGGGAGCAGTTAAAAAACTGAAAGTAGGTAAAAGCCTTAGTCTGTTCGGTGATGGATTTCAAAAAAAGGATAATATTTCAGGCCATGTCGTCTGGCGAATTCCAGTGATGGAGGGCGAATTCTTAATTGAGAGTAAGTTCGGCGTTAAGAGGGGGGTGGCTGGTGGAAACTTTCTCATTCTCGCCAAGGACAAAAAAGCAGGCTTATCATCGGCAGAAGCAGCATCCAAAGCAATTAGAGAAAAATGCGACGGAGCCGTACTCACGTTTCCAGGAGGAATTTGCCGCTCAGGCTCCAAAGTTGGATCCATGAAATACAAATTACCGGCTTCAACCAATCACCCATTCTGCCCAGTACTTCGCGGAGTCGCACCAGACTCTCAAATACCAGAAGGTGTAAACAGCGTTTACGAGTTAGTCATAAACGGGTTAGACTTGGAAAGTGTGAAGAAAGCAATGACAGAAGGAATCAAAGCTTCAGCTGGGATACCGGGCGTTGTGAAGATCACGGCAGCGAACTACGGCGGCAAACTGGGACCGTATCAAGCTCATTTGAAGGAAATACTCCAACTAGAAAAATGAGTACTGCTTTAGTTTTTCTACCGGTTGCAAGAACGATTGAATCGGCTAATCCCCAGCATGGTCACATTTATGCTGGTGGAATTTCTTTGCTGGCAAGGTAGATATCAATAGCTTCTTTCTTAAGTCTGTAGGAACGGGAAATATAGTAGACAAACAAGCCTAATGCAAATATCCCCAGCATGACGGCTATGGTTTCTGGTGTGATCGGCCCAGCAATAGCAGGTACTGTATAAATCGAGTATGCCATGAAAACAAACCATCCTAGCACGATTGCCCCGACAACGCTCATTAAAGGAACTTTCCCCCCGATTTTGTATTTTACAAAGGCTGGTGCCTTCTCAAAGATGTCTTTTTTCACAAATGGGAATAGTATCGCTGAAAAACTGGCAATTACCGTGACGAAGCAGAAAGCGAAGAGCCAGTTAAAGTAAATTGGAACGACTGTGTACGTGCTAAATACCAATCCAATCTCGGCTATGCTGAAGGTAATTAATACTGCAACGATTGGACTTCGCCACTTTTCACTGACGTACGCTACCTTTTCCGGGAGAATCCTGTCAAACGCCCAGGCGAACATGGATCTGCTAGTAATGACAAGATACGCCATAAAAATTGTAACCATTTGAGTAACCATCGCAACTCCGACTATAACAATCCAAATCGGATTAGGAAGCAAAACAGTTGAGAAGAAGTCGTATTGGCCGAGCCCTACTGGTAGCGCCCCTGGTGTAACGAAGAACAACCAGCCTAACGCAGCTATAAATTTGTCACCGACAACAGCGGTGCCCGGACCCATAACCACAATGTCTCCAATGTAAACCACTGCCAATGATCCCAATATTGCAACGGGAATGCTCTTTGCATACTCCTTAACCTCACCAGCAAAGAACGCTGAAAAAATGTACCCGAAGAACAACCAGAAAGCGAGAAGCGCCGCCTGCAACGTAGGCGTTATAGCCGGAGGCGCATAGGTAAGCCCGGATTCGACAGCAGTGTTAATAACTGTATCATAAGATGGAAGCAATGAAAAGCTGTTCCAAGCGTTTACAAACTGCTGGTGGGTAGTTGTCAAAAAAATAATCATTTGCACAACTACGACACCAATGGAAAGAAGCATAATAGCTTCAAAAACTCTTAACCAAACTTTTTGGGGTAAGCAAAGCAAGAGGGCAGTTGCAACGATGGAAATCGTACCAACTATAAATATCCAGTTCGGAGTAAGAAACTGAAAACCAAGATCAATTAATGCAGGGTTATTGTACACAAGCCCAAGAGCCCAAAATGTGTTAGCCAGCCCTTGCGAATTAATTAAGGGAACCATGCCGCCAATAACTAGGCTCATATAGATAACTAACGCCCAATTCGCCATGAACCCGAGGGCTGGGTGGAGTGTTCTACTTGTCAGAATGTAATCACCGCCAGAACGTGGTAAGGCACCCCCAATTTGTGCGTATAAGAACCCGTGAACAGCGCACATGATCGCTCCCAAAGTTAACCATAACCAGATTATGGTGCCTGGCCAACTTACAACAGCTAGGTTAGCTAGAAAACGTCCAGCAGCAGGCGCTATGCCGGCAAGGCAAATAAATAATGCATCGAGCGCCCCTATTCCTCTCACCAATCCGGAGGCTTCTCTGACATAAACACGTTTTTCAGCCATTTTATTCACTACTCATGCGTTAAAACAATAAAAGATTCGGTTATTTGGATTCGAGTATAAATAATTTCCTACCCCGACGTAAGCATGTAGCCTTTAACGCCTTTTTCGTCTAAATTGATTAGCGCCCCTCGCAAGATGCCTTCCGTGTACTCACTCCCTGGATTAACGCAGCGAGTTCGTCCAACAACTATAGTTCCTCTCGATTCGTGGATATGTCCATGCAACCCTAGTAATGGTTGATATTTCTTGACCGCATTTGAGACCGCAGTGCTACCGCATGGAGCATAGATTATCTGCCCTCCTTTCACTATCGGCTTTAAAGTCTCATCGAGTTTCGGCGCCATATCAAGACCAGAATCATATGGGGGACAGTGAAAATTGAAAATGCAATTATTCATGTCGCTTACTTGAGATGCCATTTTCTCAATTTTTTCATTAAGCTCGTCTTCAGAGATGTCTCTCGGACAGTTGAATGGCGTAATATTACTATATCCAGTGCTAATCATTTCATGATGCTCATCGAGGTTGATAACGCTCCCCTCTGGATCGATAATATTTTCTGAACTCCTCAAAATCGGGTCAATTGCGAGGCTGTCATCATTCCCTGGTGAAATGAAGCATTTAACGCTCTTACCTTTCAAATTTTCTTCACAAATTGTAACCCAGTTTTTCACAGATTCAATCATTAAACGAGAGAAAAGTTCATCTAACTTTGGCTTATTAGCACCTAATTCTTCCAATTCTTTTGGAGTAGTACGATACGGGTAATAGCCACTATCCCGAATCGTTTTTTCAAGGTTACGCAACAACTCTTCAGTTTTCAGATTGTAATTTATGCCTAGAAAGTATGCCGTGAAAGAGTTACTGGAATGCTCTACGATCGGGACAATCATTTTACCAGTAATGTCGCCGCCGAGAATTATGACATCTGCTTTATAGAAATTTCCAGCGTTGACAAACTTTCTGAAGCATATTTCCGACCCATGCACGTCTGTTGTAAAGAAGATTCGTAGCTTGGACGTTTCTAAAACCTCGTTTATGCCTTTTGAAATAATACATTTTTATATTTATGTTGATCTAACTTTGAAAGCATTTAACAAAAATGGGGAGATTCTTATGGTTGAAAAAGTCAGGGCAGCCGTATTAGTTAAACCCAGAAAAATGGAAATCAGAAAGTTTCCATACCCTAAAGACTTGCCTGAAGATGGTATGATCGTTAAAATGGAAATGTCTGGGATTTGTGGAACAGACAAGCACGTGTGGGAGGGCCATGGTTTTGGACCTGCAGAACCCTACGTGGATGTGCCACTGATCCTTGGACATGAAAATGTCGGTAGAGTTCATGAAATAGGAGAAAAAGCCGCAAAAGAAATGGAAGTACGTGGAAGAGAATTAAAAGAAGGAGACCGCGTAACTTGGTACCCTGCAATTTTATGTGGCAAATGCTATTATTGCAGGAGATTCCCTGCCGCACTCAACCTTTGTGAGAGAATGATGATTTACGGTTACACCAATTGTGAAAAACCTGAGTATAAACCATGGCTATATGGCGGATGGGCAGAATACGTATACCTTAAGCCAGGATCTTGGGTTTGGAAGGTTTCAGATAAAATTCCCCTTGAAGCTGTTGCGATGCTAGACACTTTGGTTTCGGTTAGAATCGTAGAAACTGCAGCTTCACCGCTTCCTAACCTTCGCTTAGGCTTTGGATTTGGAGATACCGTTGTCGTTCAAGGTTCTGGCCCCATAGGTATGTGTGCTGCAACGAAAGCTAGGGTCTTCGGTGCAAGTAGAGTAATTATGGTCGGCGCACCGGAACATCGATTAGAACTTGCCAAACGGTTTGGCGTCGACGAAACAATTAACATTGAACAGGTAAAAACGGCAAACGAACGAGTTCAAACAATTTTGAACTTAACCGAAGGCAGAGGTGCTGACATGGTCATCGATTGTACTGGAATTCCAGCAGCAGTCCCCGAGGGCATCGACATGGTCAGGAGAGGAGGAACATTTTTAGAAATTGGCTGTTTCACAGATAGAGGCACAGTTCCAGTCAACCCACAATACTGGGTGTTCAAAGACATACGGATACTGGGGCAATGGTATGCCGGGCCGCAGCAATACGACAGAGACCTAACCCTAATCGAGTCTCGAAAATTTCCCTACGAAAAAATGGTTACACATAAATTTACGATCGAAGAAGCTCAACGCGCTCTTGCCGCCTCGGAAAAACTAGAACCATTAAAAGCAGTAATTATTCCTTAATCTTATTTTCTATTGTTCTTGCATATGGCTTCTCAACTAGAAATGGATTTTGCGCCGTGTTTTCTTATTTGAGCCAACTCAAAAAATGCTACATATAAAAATGAATAATCATCTATCATCTTTTCTTTGCGCTGAATATTCCCTGCGTATGAATACCGTAATACATGCGCCAACCATCTGACATTTTTATAACGCAGGGATCACCGGGGGGATTATTTGCAGATCCAAATTCTGATTTGGGCAAAATAGGATGATTGTCTACCGTAAAGTTTATTCCATCTTTCGAATCCGCTTTGTAAATTCCATCACGGGAAGAGTCTTGACTCCCTACGAAAAAGTAAAGTCGATAGGTGCCCTCGGGTAGTTTTGTCGCGTATGGGCCGTCGACATGGCCCTCAAAAGGCGATTGTCGCCCATCTATCCTAACCCCAAGCTCTTTAGTCCAAGTAAGTCCATCCTTTGAGGTGGCGCTTAGAATAAAAGAAAATTGTTTTTCCCAAATAGAAGCTTCGTCGTACATTGAGCCTCTGTAGTACATTCGATACGTTCCATCGTCTAATCTAATTATCGTTGGACTTCCGATATTATAACTATCGTAGGATCCTTGTCCTCCGGTTTCAAGCCGTATCCCTTCCTCACGGGTAAAAGTAAGTCCATCTTCTGATATTGCACTCAAAATACAGGGCTTAAGGGCTAATCGACCTTGATAATACATTCTCCACCGACCGTCAGGCAACTCGATCACGGTAGGCATAGCTGCCCAACGTATGCGAATGCCAGGTTCTTCAGACCAAGTTAATCCATCGGATGAAATGGCACTATAAACCTCAAGTTGATTCCCTGGCACTTCCGGTTCGATGCCGTAATACATTCTGTAGCGTCCATCAGGCAGCTTTACTACGTCAGCGTCGGCGTATGTTCCTAGAATCCTCACACCTTCCTTTACCCAAGCTTCTGCTCCTGCCTTTCCACCGGTTAACACCATGTACGTAACAAGCAGGGCAACTGATGCGACGATTATTACTGCTACAGCAACCACTTTTTTCGATCGATTCGCCATTGCATATGTCCCTTTGATGTACTTGTCATACTAATTCTTAACAACCTTCTTTTATGAAATTCGTAATCTGGGCTTTTAATTAATTTCCTGACATATTCCTCGGACGTATTTCGACGTAAGTTACTATAATTTTGGATTAAACCTTTTCAGAGTTAATGAGTTTGTAACCACCGTAACTGAACTAAGTGCCATTGCTATGGCCGCTAAGATTGGATTCAGAAAGCCAAAAGCAGCTACAGGTATGAGAGCGGTGTTGTAAGCGAACGCCCAAAAAAGGTTTTGTTTGATCTTGCTCATTGTTTTCTTGCTGAGTTTGATTGAGGCTGGCACATCTCTGAGATCATCTTTTATCAAGACGACCCCTCCGGTTTCAATGGCTACATCAGTTCCGCTGCCGATTGCAATTC
>Ga0129297_10000677_pt1 | contig 16755 bp, 25 predicted proteins | sample I18A1metaG_FD_94708 | JGI IMG/M metagenome (GOLD analysis project Ga0129297, IMG submission 94708) | Lake sediment bacterial and archeal communities from Gulf of Boni, Indonesia to study Microbial Dark Matter (Phase II) - ​I18A1 metaG | ecosystem: Environmental > Aquatic > Freshwater > Lake >... | reverse complement strand
GTTAGCAAATCATCTAAATTCATTTCTTCGCTGTCATAGTGCAGTTGAAACATTGTCAGTTTTCCAGTTTTGGGGTCTTTAATCGTTCGGTATTTTTTATGTTTTGAATCGTATCTGGCTACTTCAACCCTAAACTTCACTTTGATTTCTTTAAGAATCTCCTCAACCGAACGGTTTTGTGGCGCCCTTGTGATTAATGTGCGAACAGCGTCATCTATACTACCCATGTTTTCTATTGGCATTTTGTTTTCATTCAATGTTTATCCTCTCCTTACATTGAGGACATCGAACCACAAGTTTTCCGTTTGCATCTTTTTCTGTCACTTCAACTTTGCCTGTCCATCCGCAGAATCGGCAAGACGTGCTAACCCATGCTAAGACTTCAGTTTTTGTTTCACTCATTTTTTTATATTCCTCCATTATTTTCGGTTTCTCGCACAGTCAGACATACTGGCTATGTTCGAGCCACCCCCTATGACCTTGTAATACTCCATGTAGATACGACAGGACCAGCATTGCTAAAAGTTAAGGTGAAAAGCAATTCTGCTTCATCATAAAATTTAATCTCACGTATGTTATCGTTAGCGTCTTTTCCAAACTCAATTTTAGTAATCTTCTTGCCTAACGGAGCGCTTGTGAGCTGGCTTAGAATAGCATTGTGGATTGATTCGCCAGCCCATTTACTCATTAAATAATCCTCGCAATTTTGTGTCTACTAAGATGGTCAGTTTTGCTGCGCAAAGCGTACAGATAATCAGCCAATAGTGACCGCTCCCTTCCAAGTTCTAATGTAATCTCAAGAGTCTGTGTCTTCGCGTCTACGTGATATTCCACACTTAAAATGCGGAAATCAGCATCGACATTCTCATTCGGCAAGGTTACATGGATTTTGTCAGCTTGCAAAAGCGGTGTAGTGCCATAATCAATCACAGTGCTACTTACTGTGAGGTACTCGGCTGGATCTTTCAGTTGAGCAAGAATAGCCTTAGCCCTTAACATGCATTCATTGTCGCTGTAAAGTTCCTCATCAACTTCAACAAGCTCCCTTAAGCCATAAAGTGATTGACTTCCACTATCCTCTTGTGTGCTGCTATACCTACGTCCTCCAAAGAATAAGCCGTCAACCCAGAAACTGCCCGTACCAGAGCCCGTAAACCAACAGTCAAAACGAATCTTCTTTATTTGGATCCAATCAAAGCCGCTTTCAACATCCCAAACATCAGCGTTTCCAACTCCAACTTTAAAGTCTCTTTGGAACCATTCTCCAGCGCCAATGGTGAACATGTGAGAAGCGCTCTTATCCGTAATGTCATAGAGGATTACGTTTACGTTTCCGTTGAAAGTGCTTTCGCGCATAATCCAGAAGCTTAAAAGAGGATAAAGATTTCCGTTGACTTCTTTGCCAGCGTTCAAAGTGAATATACAAGCTGCATAATAGAGATTTGCGGCATACGTTTTGATGCTTCCAGTGCCTTTTTTCTTTGTTGCTGTGTCAAAGCTCACTGTACCTGAAACACCACTCCAAGCACCATCAGTGGGCGTTAGGCTTTCAGTCCAAGCATCTTTGTCCGCTGGAACACTGTTATCTGCAACACCATAACTCGTAATTTTATTTCTTACGCAAGAAATCTCCTTGCGATATTCACTTGCCTCAATCTTCTCAGTTAGAGACACAGACGAGGTTTTGCTATTCCTTGCAAAAAACTCAAATTTGCCGTCAGGGGCAACACGAAAATCGTAACCGATCACGCCAGCCTTATCAGAGGCTCCCGCAATGATCTTCAGAATGTCAAACACCGGAGTATTATCGTACTCCAAAAGAGTGAACGTTGTATCCGTATTCTCAACAAGCTCTGTTCCCTCACGATTATGACTTAAACCAGCAAAAGAATCCATGAGGTCTTTAACTATGACTTCGCCTTTTTGATTGGAATACGTCTTCGTCACAACCCGGCGGAAAAGTTTCTCGCCCCAACACCGACCGCTCACACGCAGATAACTCTCGGTAGGGCTTGACTCGTACTTGATACTCTCCGTCCTCGTAGTAATGATCTGCGGACAGTTCACGCCTCTGCCAATGTCAATATAGCCATCTTGCCCCACGATAATTGGATAGGTCCCGCCCGGGCTATACTTCTTATCCCAATTCTGCAGAAGCAATTCCCAACTGCTAACCTCCTTCGTGGCCCCTAAATGTACTCTGGCTTCAATAATGTCGCCTTGGGGAGGAGTAACAGAGCCGAGGACCACAGCAAGTACTGGAATGCTAACACTCATGGTGCCCCTTCAACTCCCCTGCGATAGAGGTCTGATTCGCCAGCCCTTGTTATGCCTCGAGTGCGTGTCGGCGTTTGAGCAGCAGTCGCGTTATACTCTTTAACGCTTGCGGTTGCGGCGTTCATTTGACTTGCGAAATAAGCCATGGCTGCTGCTGCAGCAATAATCACACCAATTCCAACACCGGTTAAAGCAAGAAACGTTGCGTGGCTAATGTTTAAGGCGTTTTGAGCTGCGGTTGCTGCCCATGTAATGGCTGTTTTGATGCTGTGGGCTATGCCTGAAGCGGTTACGGCTCCTGTTGTAGCTGTTTCAGTTGTTCCTTCAATCGCCACGGCAGCCGTGTGTCCAGTCGTCATCAACGTGAGAAAGCTGTACATTCGAGCGCAGGTTGAGACCACCATTATAACGGTCATTATGGTACGCAGATACTTGCTTGTCTCCTTATCAACGAGTCCAAAATCTGCGGCAAGCGTTGTTAACTCCGTGCCCATCATAGCAGTAGTCCTTATGCCACCAGCAACCGTGCGCAAGCTCACATTACAAGATTCAACATGTGTCTGCATATCCGTAAAGCTTGAGCCTGCTTCCGCAACAGATGCACCCATGGCTGTTGCACTAATATTGACCTCATTCATGCTTGTTTGAATTGGAGAAGTATCAACAGGTGGGATGGATGGGACTTCAACGGGTGCGAAAGTAATCGTTATTGGTGAAGCTTCAACCTCTGCCTTAACTCTTGTAGCGTCTTCGGCGACTTTGTTAATTTCAGGAGAAGCAAAATTCTCTACGTGGAGAGCCATGGATGAACCTGAAACTGCTGAAGCCATCCGTGTAGCATCGCTGCTTATAGTTTCAAACTCTGGCGTAGCCTCGTTAACCGCTCGAATTGTAACAAAAATTTCGCCGAGACTGCTCATGCAGTAGAAGCCTCCGTTAATGCGTATTGCAAGTTTAAACCCATAATTGACAAAAACTCTGAGCGACTTTCTTGAAGTGCACGTGTTAGAAAATAGCGTGGTGCAATATATCGTGTTCCAAACTCTTGGAAAAGGGCGTATGACACATAGCAGCCAACTTTTACGGTATATCCGCCGATTAGTTGAACGTAAATACTCTGCATAAGCCTTCCAGTTTTAACAGGAGCCAATTGCCTTGCTCGCATCATAATAGTTTGTGCTGTTTGCTGTAAGGCTTGCTGTAAATATTTCTGCAAAGAATCAGGTAGCTTTTCCATTTTCCTTCTGAAATCTTCATCCTCAACTGTAACGTTAAATTCAACACTCAATGCAGTTTAGCCTCACGCTTAGCTTTATCAATCTCCTCTTGCGTTTGCCTGTCCACTTCACCCAAAATTATGAGGAATTGCTCAATTGTTTTAGCTGATTGCTTGTCAAGCTCTGTTACTGTCCATCCGAACTCTTTGCAGAGCCTATAAACCGTGAGGGCTGGGTGCGGTTTACTCCGCCTCATCGCCCTCAAGAGTTTTTTGTTTCCTCAATTGTTACAGTGTTAAGTTTGTTTGCGATTTTGCTGAATAATTCTCCTAAGCCTATTGGAACGCCTTCTTCTTCGCCTAAAAGTTTCTCAAGGGTTATCGGCTTCTTTTCTGGTTGCTCTTTAAGCGAAGCATATACTGTTTCAGCCTGAATCGCTACGTAATCTGTTGTTATGACCAAGCCTGTTTGAGGGTTATAGCGTGTGTATTTCTGCAGTATGCGGTTTCTCTTAGCCCATGTAATCTCTTGAAAAACGTATTTGCCCCTATATTCTGAACCGTATTCGTCTCCGATTTCAATAGTTTCTCTCCTCACTTGAAAGCCTCCGCTTAGCTTATCGCCAGCTGTCTGGCTACAAATGAAGCTTTAAGAGATACCAAGTCTTCAACTTTAGTCGGTGTTTTCACATCTTCCCATTTGCAGTTGCTGAAAACAGCTTTGCTGCTTCCGCCTAAGCCAAACTCGAAGCTGAACTCCGTATCGCCTATGACATCATCAAACTCGTCTTTGCTTTCAAACTCGAATGTCACTTCGCCTGTGAGGTTTCGGTGTCTGTGAGGCAGATACTTTAGCAAATAGCCGCTTGTTGTGCGGATAACGGGCACTTGTTTAAGGTTATTCTCGATGTTGAATTTCCACTCTGTTACACGGTCGAGCGTTGTTACTCCTTTCTTTACGTAGCTTTCGTAGAAAGGTATGGCTCCAGTTTTATCTCCGTAGGTTGCTCCAGTGATCTTTGCGGTTCCGATTGCCAAATCTTGACTGAGAAGCTCAGCAGTTGCCTTCACAAAGTCTTCGATGCTACATTCAACTGTTAGCTTCTGGAATTTGCAGCCTGTATGAAGCAACGAGATTATATCTGTTGCCGATGCGAAGATTCCCTTGTAATACAAGACTTGAATACTGAGAGAATCATTAAGTTCAACCTTTACGTGTTGCAGAAAATCGATAGGTCCATCGCTTGGCAGTGGATAAGAAACTTTGATGATTGGTACTCTTAGACCTTTCTTGACTGCTTGCAAATCAACTGAGCCAATTCCTCTGAGTTTTATGTTACTCGGGTTTATGGCTGGCTCAACGTTTTCCGCTGGAACACCAACCATCGATGGGTTTGTCGGTGTTGTTCCATAGATGCTTTCTTGCACGTAGTAAACGCGGCTTTCGTGCGCTCCATATGTGTCAACCATTTCCTCTTTTCACACTCCTTTTTTAGAATACTCCTCCAATGTCCTCGAAGGACCATGATTTTAGGATAAACTCGGTACGGAAGATGATAGGTTTAACGTCAACACGGTCTGCATCACGAAAACTCGCAATATCCAGATATGTTATGCCATTAACTGTAACCGTGCATGAAACACAATCACAATATATTATAGCTGCTGTGGTTCCGTTGCTCGGGTTTGTTGTTCTGGCAAGAAGCCAAACATAACCCTCATCATCAATGAAGTCCGTAATACTCGTAGTAAGCGTGATAGTGATTGTTTCATCCGCTCCGCCCGTCCCAGATTGAGCGTTTTGCCAAGCGCTTGCCACGTGATTCCAAACCTTTATCGTACTCCCATTGCCGGCTGGGGCAGTGCCGTAGCCTTCAAACGCTAAAACAATCTTTTTAACCGTTTTCTCTCTGCTCTCAACCTTGAAGCGCAAAAGCATCAATCCATATTCGAGGTTAACAGAGGTGCTTTTAGAATAACGCTGATCATCACTATACCAGATTCCTTGATATTCAATGTTAGTTAGCTCGGTCCAAGAAGCGTCTCCAGGAACAAGCTCGGAAGAGGAGCTTACTTGAAAAGCCTTATGAGGATCGCCAGAAGGATAACCTAAACCAGCAAAATTGTATTCCAACACATTAGGGCTGTTACGGTTCTGGTGTATGATACGGTTGATCTCTTCAACCATTTTTTGGCGCATGAGCCTTCCCGGGTCGGATGTTGCTGGGCGGTCGGTTGCCCATGTGTTAACTCTGATTCTTCCTAAACGGCGACGTATTCTGCCAGACATCTCGATTTTCTGATCTTCACTCTGAACCAAGCCAACAGTTATTTGAGCGTCATAGTTTTTGAAAAGTTCTCGGTCATACCATTCTTTGCTCACGTAAATGTTAGCGATTGAATTATCGTCTTTAATGACTTGGATTTTCTTGCTGAGAAGCCTGATTACTGTTGTTACAGGGTCTTCATACTCACTCATTGACTAATTAGCCTCCGACAAACGCTTTTGTAATATTCAGGGTCGCCATTCAAATCGAAGCCTTGAACGGTTAAAACCTCGTAATCAACGCCATCACGCCTGATTTTGTCGTGAACACGTATGGGTATGAATGTGTAAACTGTGATGTGGTCTTCAAGGATGTAGCCGGGTTCGATCATGATTTCTCCTGCCGTGCCCATTGTCACGGTTCCTTTGATGCTTAAGCCTTCTCCATAGATGACTTGTTCAGCCGCTTCAATAATTGGATAGAGAATAAGGCTTTCTCCTTGCAAGTCCAATATGCGTGTGAAGGCTGTCAAGGGGTCTTGATAGTTGAGGAATAGTTGTGCAAGCCAGCTTGTGTTAGCCATGGCTTTCTGAGGCGTGATGGGGCTGTAATCCGTGAAGACTGGACCCCACGAAGCCAAGAACTCGTTTTGATACTTGTTGATGATTTGCATGCTTAAGGCAAGGCTTGGCTTGTCATGTGCAGCTCTTATTTTCCAGAGAATACCACTCGTTAGGGCGTCATAGTAGGCGCATGCTGGAAAACGGGTTACGACGTCAATGTATCCTGGCCAACAAATCGCTGGGTTATAAGCTGGGTACTGAGCTGAAGCCCGAATAGCCTCGATAAAACTGTACACTCTTTGGCAGGATGTGCTCCAGCCTTCGTAAGTATAAAGCCCTAACAGTGCGAAGCTAACAGGATCATCATAAACCTGAGTTTCACCTAAGCCGACTCGATGCCATTTTCCGTCACCATCTGGTTTCGGGTCAAAATAAAGGTAAAGCTGCTCAAAGCCACTTCGAAGGAACGCAATCGCATCACTCATCATAGTAGTATATGTGCTCGCGTTGCCCACATCGTAAGTTTCTGCCAGCATCTGCAAACCGATAAACCCATAAATTGGCTCAATATCCATGTACTGACTCCAGTTATCGTTGATGTCGACGTACCTGGCGAAACCACCGTAATACCTATCGAAAATACCAAAAAAGACAGGAAGAGTTTGCATATTATGAAGGAAAGTGTAGCCAGCGAGAACCGCGGCTGAAAGATAACTCGCTGTATTTGTTAAGGCGTAAGCTCTCAGAAGGCTTGGGATACATCTTCCCGCATCAACAGCATAATACTGCGTACTGCCCACAGCGCTCGCGAAGCCACCGTAAGCGTTCTTTGAAGCGTTAGTACACTGCTGCGAAACAATAAAGTTCGCCAAACTCACGATCTCAGCGAGGATGGCAACCTGGTTCGCGCTGAATTGCGGAGCGCTATAAGCTTGATAAAGAAAGTCAATGGCGAAGGCAGCAGGAAACACACCTTGCCCAAAAGCTGGGTCTGGACCTTCAACCTTGCCGTTCTTAGCAACGTGGTAAGTGTATGCAGGTTATTCTGCATCGTCACAACGTTACCGTTGACGGTATTAACTTGATTCCATTCACTGTGAGCATCATCGTTTATTTCGACGGGAAAGCCTGATTGAAACTTGAAACCGTCAGCCACTGTGACGTTTTTCTGTCCCGCAGACGCGTCAGCAGTCAACAACGTAGGAATAACATAAAAGTACGGTGCGTAATGCATTATGAAATCGTAATAGCTTTGTGGAACGTTCACTTTTCCATCAGCTCATTTATCAACTTTTTAATCTCGCAATGAGTGCAAACAGAATAATCGGTAACAGAACACTTTTCGCACACAAGCTTGCTGAGTCTCTTAAGCTTCTCAATCATCAAACAAATTCCCGCCTCTCAGAAAGCCCCCAACCAACAAGTTTGTCGATGGGAGAGAAGGGAGAAGATTTCACCACAAAGCCTTCTGAGTGGGTTCGGGTTTCACCTTTTAATCGTTCCAGAACCACAACGCCAAATCACTTAAAACTAACGCAAGAGACGTGAGAATCAACGTTAAATCATACGCTTGCCCAATCGTCATTCTTATCAGCGGTATACTGCACATTTGGAACGGTGCGTTATAAACTGAAGGGTTACTCCAAATATAGCCTATCACCAGCAACTCATGCTGCCAAAGTGACATAACAAAAATTATTGTTGCAATCACGAGAACAACCATGTTTAAAGCGTGTTTCCTCATTTTATCCTCACCCGACAATCTCAACATCGTAGCCGTTATCCATGAGTTGCTTAAGTTCGGCGCTTGTCAAAACCATCTTAACACCATTCACTTTAGCCACGATATAGTTGCCTTTGCCCAAGACTTTGCTCATCTTTTTTTACTTTCTATTCGTTTGAAACATGAGTCTCTAAAGGGACAATGATAAACGCCGATCCTATCAGTCAGAATTGCATGAGCACAATAGGCTCCCCAAAAACATTCTTTCATGGGTTGATCAACCCGCCCCGATATGTCGGGACTTCGTCTTTGGCTGAAGCTTCAGCAGCCTTCACGGGCAAAGCAAAATTCACCAGGACTCTGAGCAAGTCGTTGCGGAAGCCTTGAACCGCTCCTTCAAACGCAAGCCTACCAATTGAAGCCTTTGTTATGTAAAGGTCTCCGAGACGGTAGTCGAAGGCGCCGAGGAGCATGCCGCCGCTTGCAGCCACAAGAATACGAAGTGAAGCAAGATTGAAAGCAGCCATCTTCGCCCAATTGTACCGCGAATCAGTCACAAGTAAATCCTGACCTACAATACTATTCACGTACAAGTTGGCATAATCAACATGGGCCTGAAAACTCGCTTGGGCCACGGGCAAACCAAACACTGTGTAGCTCAAGCTTGCAGAGTCAAAACTCGCGTTAAGATGACTCTGAATATCCGTGTAACTCACATATTGAACGGTCAAATCATCTACCTACTTTTCTCCCATGAGAAAAATTTATGCGACTAAAAAGGGGGAGTTTTTTATGGTTTATACGCAGGCTTCTGACTATGGCGTTGGAGGCGGGCCAGTTGCTGAAGTCTGCACTTTTTGACGATCCAGCCAGTCGGCATACTCGTTTGTTACGAACATTAGGATAGAAGCTCCAAAACTTATGCCCGCAAGTTGTACTGCAGTCAAAGTGAGCCAGCCCAGTCCATAAGCAATACCAGCGATAACAAATATGCCCAGTCCAAAGTATATGCCGAAAGTAATGCCCACCAAGAACCCGTTTGTTATGCAGAACATTAAGCCATAGTTGTGCGACTCTTTCAGCCATTTACCGTATTCCCAGCTAATGCCAGTCAAGATACCATTCCCGAACACGAGACCAGCGATTACCGTTGGTGTAAGTGCAGCAGGAATGAAACCCAGACCATAAGCATTTGAAGCCAGAACGAATATGGCAACGCCGAAGAGTAAGCCAAGAGTTATGCCGTAGAGTAGGCCTTTCGTCAAGTTGAATTGCAATGGCATTTTTCTTCATTCACCTCCATGAGGCTTTTATTTTTGCCACGACTCTGTTTCCCTCAACCCGCTGTGTGATTGAGGATTGAAACAAAAATGGGAAAATAAAATGGGAAATTTTAGGCTGTTTAACTTGATGCTAAACCTGTCACTTTTACGATTGCTTCTCCATATGTCACAACAGGCGCGTACCTCGTTGTCAACGAAACTTCTACGCAGTCAAATTCTTTTTTGATGTCAACATCTGTAAGCAAAGGTCGCTTGATGACGAAGAAGCCGATTGGAGCGTATGCGGCGCTTAAGTTTTGTCCTGTGCTGAGAATGTAACCTGTACCTACTGGAATCACGGTGCTTATCATTACGTCCATGCCGTAGACTTTGCCTATGCTTCCAGTTTGGATTACTGGCTCCCCATATTGCAGGTGTAAGCTGAACTGAGGCAGATACATCACATCTCTTGCGTTTATTGGGTTTAGCAGTATTGAGTCGGGAATCAGGTTGTAGCCTTCAATAGCTGCCTTAGCCTTCAAAATGTCCTTCGTGCCAAGTCCACCGGTTATGGTAAATTCCGTGCCTGTTGCTCCGAGGCTTGTGCCTGTCGCGGTTTGGCTGATCCCTGCGCCTGCGTCAATGACTAACTGGCAGTCCTTGTCAATAGTGTAAGCCATTCGCCTTGCAAGTCGCCGTAGCTGATCCTCAATAACTGGAATGTACAAGTCTTCAATGTTCTCTCGGCTTATCCGTTGACGTGCGCCTTTTTTGTAAGGCGTCACCGTTATCGTTGTGTACGGCGTGTAATCCATCATGATTTCGCTGCCTTCCGCTATTTCACTCAGAGCTGCTGCTCGGCTTCCACTTTGCTTCACGAAGGTTGCAGTTTTACCCGCGACCAACGGAAATTCTGGAAACAGCTTCTTAACTACGAGCGCCGGCATCGTCAGCTCCAAAATCTTCTTATGGAGTGACGGGTACGCGATTGCGCCAGTGTCCACCCATGAAAGTGCATCTCTAAAAAGACTCATGTCAATTCACCTTCACTATGATACTGGCATGATCATTTGCATAACTGCGACTCTAATGACCGCACCAGCAGCTGCGGCACCTTCGACAGCAATTCCGATAAGGTAAGCCAATGTACCTGCACTAACGCTCACAATTTGCCCACCTGTTGTGGCAGCAACATGAAGACCAACTGTTATTGCTGCGCTTGCAGTCACGTACACGATTGGGCAGCCCATCAAAACGCTGACTTGCTTGCCAACGGTTGCTTGGTTTGTCACGGCTACTCCGATAATTTTGTCGGTTACTGCAGTTGCTGGTGAAACTGTCATATCAGCAGTAATCTTAACGGGTTGACCCATTGTTACGGCTGCGCCTACTGCGAAGCTTACGATGTCTCCTGGAAGACTGTAGATGTTTCCTGCTATACGTGCGTCAGGAGTAAGACTCATTCAAAATCACCTTTTACTGGAATCCAACAAGTTTCTTGTGAGCCTTGAGTAAATCCTTGAACCAGTCGTAGTTGCCAAGCATGTCCCTGCTGATCTCGTCAACAGCAACTATGCCCTTGCCACTTGCACGCTTCGCCTCAGCTTCAGCCTTCGGAATCTTAGCCTCTTCGCCTTCTTCTTTGCCTTCCTCTTCTGGCGTTGCTTCCTCTTCACTGAGCTTCTTTGTTAGTTCACTGAGTTTTTTGCTTAGCTCTCGTTTTCGAGCTTTTTTTCCGATTTCCGCCTCTAATTCACCTATCTTTTTGTTTAAAGCGTCGATTTCCGAGTCGCTTGCGCTTGGATGACCTTCCCTTATCTGTTTCTCAAGTTGCTGCAGTTGATTCATGAGGTCTTGATATTCCACTTGTTTCGGTGCTGTTTCTCCCGGAGCCACATTTACTACGCCTTGTGCCTGGTGTGGAGAAGCATCTTTATCCGCTTTAACGGACATGTGCTTCACCTCTTTTGCTTCTAATTTTTGCTTTTCAGGTTCTTGCAGCTCTCGCTTAGAACCCACATCATCACTTTTATTAGAAAGTGACTGCGAAGCAGCGGGATTCGAACCCGCAACTGTTTTCATAATTGCATTCCACTGGGCATCATTCATAGCAGCGAAAAAGCCCACGGGTTGAAACTCCGTTGTTTTATAGGCTGGCGATGCCACGATACTTAACTCTCGGACTGTTGGCTTGTGAACGATTTCCCAAGCTCCAGGGCAAAGGTGAATGAGCATGCCCTCTTTGCGTGTGGGACGTTTGCATTTGCTGCATTCAACATCCTCACTGTCAACTTGGACGCTTACATGGGTAACATATCCTCGTAGTATTTTTTCAATAAGCTTTTCTTCGCCAACTTCAGCCCGAAAGAGAATTTTATCGCCATCACGTTTACTCTCAGAAACCTTACCTACAATCATCAAGGCACTTTCAGCATGATCCACACGGAGCTGTGCACCAAAAAGCGATTGTGTTAAAAAGTCAAGGTCTTCAGCGGGAATCTGCCACTTATTAGCGTTCACGCTCGTATCGATTGCCACGCCCTCTATATTCAATAGTTTTTCCTTGAGCGCGTACTCTACCTTAACGCCTTCCTGAGCCTTAAAAGGCACAAAATAACGCAATTGCATTTCAAATCACTAACGAAGACTTTTTAATCAGAAACATCCACATTTGATTGAGCAATGATGTGGAAAAAAGGAACATACCATTACGAAAGATGTGCCGTATGCGGTAAACACATTAGAATACTAAACGATGATGATGCTTTTCCTATCCCTACAAATTATCGTTATGATGAGTATATCTTAGAAGTTGGGCGAGTTACTGCACTTCAAGCTGGAAATATTTGCAAGAAAGACCTAAAGAAACCCGTGCGTGAAAGAGTCGTTGAAAAGCCTGTGTAGAGCTTCATACCATTGCGGGAACACGTTTATTGCGAGTTTTAAATAGGGCTTCTTGCCAGGCGCGAAATGACTGCCAGTCCTCAAGCATGCTCTTCTGGCCGTAGCCTTCCATGCGCTTTTTCAAGCTTTCGGGAAGGTTTCTGTAATCCGGATCGTCAGGCTGCCACCTGATCGTTATGCTTTTGGCTAATGCTGATTTGATAATCCGCTGGGTTATGAAGGCACGTGCAGCAGGACCGTAAGCTTTTCTATGATCCATGTGGCTCCAATAAGTAACAGCTGCTTTGACATGAGCGTCGTCGATGGGATAGTTGTAGCCTACTGGGTCTGCGAATTGGCTTTCAGGGATATCTTTATACTCTTTGGGTTTGGTGAAGCTTGTGTTTGAGCCTCTTTTGTAACCGTACTTTTGTTCTCTTTGCCGCATTGCCTTCTCAAGTTCTGGATCTGCTGCTTGAAAACTCATATTCTCACCATGACTATGAAACGTGTGATATTTCCATGTAAGCTTGAAGAGCCATTTTACGGTACTCATTCCATACGTTGAAATCCATAGCTGTACGGGTTTCACTTTTTACGTGTTTTTCATACCAGTTATTAACTTGCTCACGTGTTCTGAATCGTTGCTTGTCAAACATATAATTCTGAATTTCCCAGCGGTCAGAGCTCTTAACTCTTCCAAGCGTTATTTTTACGCCTTCTGTGATCTCCTTAACTCTAAACTTGTCAAACCGTGATGGATCAGCAACACGCATGCGCCAGACAGTTGTGCCTTCTTCAAGCCCTGGCATTTTTATTCGCCTCTACTGAGCTTTTCAACAACAGCCTTAGCGACGTCTTCAGGCTTCAACTGTTTCTCTTTCTTGGTAGGGGTAGGCATACTTAGTAGGGGCTCCCCTTCTGGATATTCTTCGGGAAAGCCTAACTGCGACCGCGCCTCACTTGGCAGAATAATGCCTTTCTCCACTAAGTCACCAACAAATTTGGCTTTATCCTCAACTGTGGGCTCCCAAATTTGACGCCACTTAACATGCGGAACCTCGACGCCTTCGCCAAACTTGGCTTGGATAAGCTGCTTAAACAAGTCGGTTTCAAGTTTGTCTCCGAGCAATTCCTGTATCATCCGAAGCCTTGTAACGTACTCTTGCATTACAACCTCAGCGGTTGCACGGTTTGTTCCTTCGCTTTCGCCTAAAAATATCTTCGGCACGCCTAACACTGCTTCGCGTTGCTTGTAGAGGTAATCAAGCCAGAACTGGACATTCACATCTTTTGTAAGGCTGGGAACAACATCAACGGTAACATCACCGCGGACAAACACGTCAGTCGCAGGCTGACGGTCTCGGAAAGCTTCCATTAGCTGCTGAAGTTGCGGGTCGCTGAAGGGCATTTCCGGCCTGCCTGCCTTCACAACGAGCATGGGCTTAGTGTAACAGTGAATAATCACTGCTATGTCGCTTTCCAGTTGATCAAGCAATGCCTGAATCTTCAGCAACGGTCTAAGGAGGCTTGTGCCATAGCTGAACTCATACCACCATGACTTAGCCCCCCAACGGAAATGAGCAATATCGTTTGCTTCAAAAACGACGGGTGGAAAAGTCAATAGTTGAATGTAGCCGAAAACGTTTCCATAAGCATCTCGGCGAACCCGAAGGTGAACAGGGTCAAGCGGTTTGAGCCAAACAATTTTACCTGTGTCTTCATCTCTGCAAAGCTCCAGGTATGCGCTTCCGAAGACAAGCATGTCCGTGGCAACGATCCGTAATGTTTGGAGAATGTTGTGTTCGTCAATCCAATCTGAAAGCCATTCGCGGACTGCATCATCGGCGCCTTCAAGTTCGAACCCGTTGCTTATGGCAAGGTTAACGGTAACATCAAGTGACGCTTTAATATATGGTGTGAATGCGTAAAGGTCCTTATATTTGGGCAGGTCTTCAATTGGAACCGCACCCCAAATGCGTTCCCAATAAGCCGTGTAAGGCGGAGTAACAAAGCCCGCGCCTGAGCCTTTAAGCATATACCTTGTGACATAGCCCCAAAGCATGCCATCAGCTTTCCAGCTAACCGGGATCTCCTCTTCAATCTGGCGCTTGCTAATTTCTGGCGGAACTTGGCGTTGAGCTTCGAAATCGTCTTTTAAAGTGCTTTTCCACGGCATATTATTTCACTACTTTGTAGGCGCTAAGACAATGCCTTTACTTTCGGATGCCCTCTCTATCACGATGCGAACTTCTTCAAGAACCACGTTTTTTGTAATGTCCACGCCGTTAACGTAGATGTGCAGGTCTGCTGGAGCACAATTTATTTTCATGCCCAAGGCTTTCACGTCGCCCTTTGAATTAGCAACGAAAATTTCTTCTTCCATCTTATTTCACCAAGGTTAATGTGGAAGCATAACCGCGCCCTTTCCAGGTGGAGGCGCCTGCGTGCCTGTGTAAACTCCTAATGCGAGGGACCACAACATGTCATCATGGCTGTTTTCTGGATGACTAAACTGTAGATGTCCGCTTTTGCTGTAAGCGTATTGTTGCTCGTTGATCTGCTCGCATAACTGTCTATGATACGGTATTGCTAAACGGTTCTGTTCCATTGCAATTTTCAATGTCGTCAATAAGTCCTCTTTCGTCTGAACCGTGAACTTCACGCCTTCAGCGCAGCCTACGCCTTGGTTGCGGATCTCCTCAAGAACCGGCTCGCCTAAGCCGGTCTGATCCACCAGCAAGCTACGGAATTGGAATTTCTGATCAGCTCGGACGAGATGCCCGATCACTTGTGTGTAAGGCGTTTCAAGCGGAAACTGGTACATGTAAACTAATTTGAGGACGTCGCCTTCACGCCTCAAAACCGTGAGCACAGAATAGTCTTGGAGCTTCCCAAAATCGACTCCTGCATAATACTCCGCAACTGGAAACGAGGCCTCAAGACTTACGTACAGCTCCACACTGTGCTTTTGGGCTAATTCAACGCAACCGCGGATTAAGGCTTGACTGAAAAAACTGTTCACAGACTCTACGAACTCGGCTTCATACTCCATCAAGTACGCTTCATGGGTCATGTTCTGCCTCATTTCCTCGAGAAACTCGGGCTTGATCAGCGGACACTCGCTTGACTTGACTCGGTGCACGCTGTAGGCAGGGTTCACAAAAGCGCGGTAGAAAAAATGATCCTTGCCCCAAGGGGTACTGAGGAAGATCGCGTAACCATCCGTGGTGGAGAGCATCGGAAAAATAACTTGTGTTATAACTCGCTCGGGCATGAAGGAAGCTTCATCACAGATACACACGTTTGCGGTGAAGCCACGCAACAGGTTTTCAGAGCAAGGCAAAGCGATGATGCGGCTCCAGTTTTCGAAATGAATCAGGGTTCTTGTTGCGCGTAGTATTCTGTTTCTCAATTGAGGTGCGAAATAGACGAATGCTGCGATCCGGTCGAACATTATCACGCTCTGTCGAAGGCTAGGCGATGTTATCAGCACCGTCACATTCGGGTTTGTGTATGCAAGGTATATGGCTTTCATGGCTATGGTTGTCGTCTTGCCGACTTGCCTCCCCATGCAAGCGACTACGCGCTTGCTCGTGTCGTCGAGTAGTTTAGCCTGATACGGAAAAGGCTTAATGCCCAGAACTTTCTCAGCGAAATCAACAGGCCCCTTGATTTCAAGGGCTTCCTCAAGCTGCAGTTGCCTGACTATTTTATCAATTTCAGGAAGCTTTTTTAGCGCCCTGCGCTGCTTGTAGCTCCGCCACAGTAGCCGCAAGCTCTTCAATCTGCTTCTCAATTTTCTCCCACTTCTCATAGCCCGCCAACAAAGGCCCGTAATCCTTCGCAGCCTGGAAGATTATGCGAAAACGTTCAAGCGCAAACTTATCGATCTCTTTCATAGCGCAGGTTTGCTCAAAGGCTGTTGTAAACAGTTTAATAACTCGTTCCATGGTAAGGGCGTTTTGAGCAGGCTCAATAGTTATAACTTTGGCGCTGCGATTGACTTTGACTATACTACTACCGTAAAACTGCTTAACGATGCTATGTAACGTTCGCCCAGGCAACTCGCCACTATCATAAATTTGTTGAGGATTCAAGCCTCTTTCAGCCATCTCCAAAAGAAGCCCATTCTCGGCATCCGTCCAAGGCTTTCCCCTAGCCATTTTCACTGCGCCTCTGAAAACTTCCCCTTCCCCTCGAATCAAGCAGCACCTCGCCTTTCTCAACTTCTGGAACCCGAGAAACCTCTACTGGACCCTGAAGCCCATGTAGAAGGCCAACACCGTCTACTCTGCATATTGTTTTAAATTCCCTACATCTAATTTCGCAAGTTTCTTATTGCAGTTCAATGCCTATATTTCACGGGGTTGCTTTGGGCGTAAACCTCCGCGACCTTGTTCCGAAAACTATTGTTAGACTTGAGGATTTAAGTGGAAAATCCATAGCAATTGACGCTTACAACGCTTTATACCAGTTTCTAGCCATAATCCGTCAGCCAGATGGCACACCATTAAAAGATGCCACTGGAAGAATCACAAGCCATTTAAGCGGGCTTCTTTAC
>Ga0129297_10000675_pt1 | contig 16769 bp, 16 predicted proteins | sample I18A1metaG_FD_94708 | JGI IMG/M metagenome (GOLD analysis project Ga0129297, IMG submission 94708) | Lake sediment bacterial and archeal communities from Gulf of Boni, Indonesia to study Microbial Dark Matter (Phase II) - ​I18A1 metaG | ecosystem: Environmental > Aquatic > Freshwater > Lake >... | reverse complement strand
CACTTCGACCGCAGCTTGACTCGCGAGCCGTTGGCCCTGATGATCCAGAATTCACCGCATGCGCCCGGCTTGCCGCCAAGCAAGCCCCAAGGTCTCAGCTTGTTTCTCTCGGCCAGAATTGAGAGCGTGGCTGAAGGCGCCAACAGCATCCAACTCCGCTCCAAGCCAACACCGCCCCGCCATTTTCCCGGGCCTCCAGTATCCCTTCGCATCTCGTACCTGAGGAAGCTGATGGGGTAGATCGGCTCGACGGCTTCGACGGGCGTGTTCATCGTGTTCGTCATATTGCTATGTATGGCATCGACTCCGTCTAGGCCCAATCGGCCTCCGAACCCGCCCGCCAGCGTTTCGTAGAACGCCCACAGTCGACCCGTCATGGGATTCACGCCGCCAACGAGTACGTTGTTCATTGTGCCTTGGCACGCTGCGCACACCTTGCCAGGCACAATTTGAGCGAAAGCCCGCATCAGAACATCTGCGTTCCTCTGCGATGTCTCAACGTTTCCGCCCGCCACAGGCGCGGGCCTGAGAGGATTCAGTATCGTCCCCTCGGGCGCATAGACGTGAATTGGCCTGTAGCAGCCATCATTCACAGGTATCGTGGGGTCGGTGATGCATCTCAGAGTGAAGTAGACGCCGGAGAGGGTGACTCCATACACCGCGTTCATCGGGCTGTCTAGCTGCGGTGATGTGCCCGTGTAGTCGACCTTCATCTCTGTGTCCTTGATCGTCACCGTAACCTCTATCTTTGCAGGTTCGTCGCTTGTGCCCGTGTCTTCGAGATAATCCTCAGCGTGGTAGACGCCGCTGGGCATTCGGCTTATCTCGGCTCGCATCATTCTCTCTGAATAGTTCATTATTTCCTGCATCGCGTCGCGAACTGTCCTAACCCCATAGCGTTCAAAGAGTTCCGCTATCCTGCGTTGACCGAGGATATTCGCCGCCATTTGGGCCCTCAGGTCGCCCATTCTGACATCGGGAGTTCTCACGTTGCTCATGATGAGATTGGCTAAGTCCCTGTTGATTTCACCCTTCGAGACGAACTTGACTGGGGGAACAATTATGCCCTCCTGATACAGTTCCGTTGAGTCAGCCGCCATGCTCCCAGGTGCTCTGCCGCCTACGTCTGAGTGGTGGGCTTTGTTGGCCGCATAAGCTACGATCTCTCCTCTAAAGAAGAGAGGGCTGATCAGGGTGATATCGGGCAGATGGGTGCCACTAAGGTATGGGTCGCTTAGGAGGATCATATCCCCCTCCTCCATTGAGCCCTTGTAGCTGCCGAGCCCCGTTCTGACTGCCCATGCCATAGAGCCTAGGTGAACAGGAATATGCTCCGCTTGGGCGACCAGTCTCTTCTCCGAATCAAAGATCGTGCAGGAGTGGTCCATTCGTTCTTTGATGTTGGGCGAGTAGGAAGCGTTTCTGAGAGCCAGCCCCATTTCCTCTGCCGCGTAGACCAACGCACCCCGAATGACCTCGACGGTTATGGGGTCCATTTCAGTTCGGGCCCTCCGCGGTCATGTGGATGCCGGCAAATGCATCAATGCGCGCGGTCCAGCGAGGATAGAGAACTGTGGTCGCGTCATGCTGTTCGATGACTGCTGGGCCAGGTATTTGATTGCCAGGCCTCAGTTTCTCTCTAATGTAAACAGGACACCCGACATAGTCTTCCTGCTGCTCGAAGTATACATCACGGCGGTGGAGAAAAGCCTCCTTCGGGGGTTCACCGGTTGAAACGGGCGTCTCAGCAAGCTTGGGCTTAGCTAGCGTTCCCACGGCGACTACGCGTGCATTGACCAGCTCGACGACTTCATCGCGGACCGAGTACCCATACAGGGCCTCATGCCTGGCATGGAATGCGTCTATCAGACCAGAAAGCGGTTGAGATCTGCTGGTGAGAATAGGGAGCTCGTATCCTTGCCCGAAGTACCTCATGTCGAGTTGCCTGATGAATGCAATACTCTCTGCTGGCAATGCCTGAGATTTCATGACTGTCAAGCATTCAGCTTCAAGCTCTTGGAACAGTTCCTCCAGTGCGTTCGGGTCAACTCTATCGGCAGACTTCATTACGGATCTGACTACGCTGTAACTGAGATCGGTCGCCAGCAATCCCCAAGCGGAGAAGAGGCCGGGGTTCTGAGGGACCATTACGTCTGGAATGCCGAGTTCCTCAGCTAGGGCACAGGCGTGCATGGGGCCAGCGCCTCCAAAGGCCGTGAGATGGAACAGCCTTGGGTCGTAACCCCGCTCCACTGAAACGATTCTGAGGATCTTGGCCATGCTGGAGTTGACGATCTTGATGATGCCAGCAGCGGCCTGCAGAAGTTCTAGGCCTGTGACTTTGCATATTTTGTTCGCTATGGCTTGACGGGCCATTTCGGGATAGAGACGCATTTCTCCTCCTAGAAGATAATCGGGGTTGAGGCGGCCCAGAACGAGGTTTGCGTCAGTGATGGTTGGTTCTGATCCACCCCTCCCGTAGCAAACTGGGCCGGGGTCTGCGCCTGCGCTCAGCGGTCCGACCCTAATGGCGCCACCCGGGTCTGTCCACGCGATGGTTCCTCCGCCTGCGCTGCACTCGGCGAGGTCGATGAATGGGTACCTTACCGGGTAGCCGCTTCCCTTGATGATTCTTCCGCTGTGAACTTTACCCGCAACCTCATACTCAGTGACAACCTCTGGTGTCCCGCCTTTGATTAGACTGGCTTTTGCTGTTGTGCCTCCCATGTCAAAGCCGATCACGTTCTCAACTCCAAGCATCTTGCCGTAAAACGCTGAGGCGATGCAGCCCGAGGCGGGCCCAGATTCTATCATGCTGACAGGTTTGGCCGAAATTATCTCCTTGGAAGCCATGCCTCCACTAGATTGCATAATCAGGAATGGTGCATTGACGCCCAGTTCGCTGATCTTCTTGGACAGATTTTCCACATAATCCGAGACAATCGGCATGAGGCACGCATTGACAACTGTTGTGCTGATGCGCTCGAACTCACGATACTCCGGAGCAACATCGGTCGACGCGACCAAGAGAACATCGGGGCGTATCCTGCTCAGGATCGACTTCACCGCTTTCTCGTGAGTCGGATTCATGTGAGCGTTCAGCAAGCCAATTGCGACAGCCTGAACTTTCTCCCTCTTGATCGTTTTGGAGAGCCTACGAACCTGCGCTCGGTCCAGAGGAATAATGACCTCGCCCGTCGGCCCAATTCTTTCCCGAACCTCATATCGGTGCCTTCTGGGAACAAGCATGGGAGGTCTCTGCGTAAACAGATTGTAGAGTTCTGGGCGCCTCTGCCTGCCAATCTCGATAACGTCCCTGAACCCTTCGGTGGTGATTAGCGCGATCTTCGGAAGCTCCAAGCCAAGCTGCCCAAGCAGTGCATTCACTGCGATTGTTGTCGCGTGCGTCATCATGAAAATTTGAGCTGGGTCGTTGTTGGCCAGAAACCTTCTGCAAGCCTCGATTACGCCTAGATCGGGTTTTCGCGGAGTCGATGGCAACTTGATGTTGACGACGTTCCAAGTTGTCTCATCCAGCGCTACGAGATCTGTGAAGGTTCCGCCCGTATCTATGGCAACTCTCCAAGGGCACAAGAATCGCGTACCATCCTCGTTAGGAAACGCTCCGGTCTTGTCCGGCTTGCGAATAAATGTGTCTTCGGGCGCGGGGTCTCAATGTCTAACCCAAAAGCGCTAAGGAGGCTCCCGTTACCCTCATGAGAATTATCTCATCATTCAAGAAGGGGTGTGGATGAAGAGAGGTAGAAGCGAATCTTCCACAAATGTCCTCGTCATGGCGGCTACGTTTTGGAATGTGTCGCCTACCATTGCTTGCGGAAATGCCTTCAGGGTTTTCAAGATTCTATCGAGGATCGGGTGCGGCAGATACGAAAGCTGACCGCTCAGTGTTTCGGCCACGGGTTGCTCTCCAAGCCTTGGCTGTAGTGCGATGAGGCAGGCTGCATCTTTCAGTCTTGCAGCTAGGCATAGAGCTGTGCTAGCAGGGTTGCCCTTGGAGAGCTGCCAAGCCTCCAGGTCCTCACTCGAGGTTTTCAATACGTGATTCGAGTAGGCCACCTGGTCCTCGATGTATCCTTCTTCTGAGAGCAGTCTTGTAACCTCGAAGTCTTTTACGGCTATCGAGATTAGGTACAGCAAGTTGAATGAATATTCCCTCGAGAGCTCCAATATCTTAGCGGCTTGTAATAGTGGTGCATTGATTGGGAACACATAGTACTCCATCGAGCCGTGTAGGACGGAATGGCCTACCTCGTGCCTCAAGCTACCCATCTGGACAAGCCTTGGTACCCGCTTCATTCTACTCATGCACACGCCGATCCTGGATGTCCCTCTCCAAGCATCATGCATCGCGATGAAGCTCTCACCAAAGTCCTCGGAAGCCACACCCAACGCGCTACGCTCGCGTTTGTAGAAATTATTCATGTTCGGTGGATCCGAGAAGAGGAGAAGTTCCAGAAGCTCCACCCCGTGGGGCTGCAACCTTTCATAGCATTCATGAACAGTGTTCAGGATTTCTCCTGCGCTTTCCTCAGGAATTTCCCCGAACCTTTGCAGAACGATTTTCAACGCTTGGACAACTACTCCACGACACTGTTTGTCGATTCAGCTGTTAACATTCGAACACACTTGTTGGCCTAGGAGGCTAATAGACTGGCTAGAAAGCAATTCTCAGTATCTCTGGTCGAAATGCTGAATAGCAGCACGATTGTCCAATATCCACACGGTCATGAAGGAGCCAAACCGTAATGGCGAAGACCGGTCATGTCAAAAGGATACCGCACATTACCCTCGGCGCATCTGACATGAAGAAGTCAGTGTCCTTCTACGAGCAGATTCTCGGTCTTGAGAAAATGGGCGAGTGGCCCACTTATGCAATCTTTGACATCGCCGGAGTGGAACTCGGCTTACAGCCAAGACGGGGACCTGAAATTTGCTTGCTCGTTGATGACGTTGACAAGGCCTACGGAGATCTTAGAGACAAAGGAGTCAAATTTCTAAGCGAGCCAAAAGACCAGCACTGGGGAGGTCGCGCCGCCAGTTTCGTTGACCCTGACGGGAACATCTTTGTCATCGAGTCGTTCCAATGTAAAGCCTGTGGCAAGTTCTGTGAGAGCTATCGCGAGCTAGTCGAAGAACACTTGAAGACACACAAATCAGAGATGTAAGTGATCATATCGTTTCAAGCAGTTGAAAGACGAAGAGCTTCGAAAATCGCAGTTCGTCGTGAAGCCTCACAAAGTATCGTCTGTTGCTCTTCTAGGTTGGCTTAGAGGTTCTCGGGTCTTTTTCAGCCGGTGCCATCCGGAATCAAGGCTGCAAGCAGCTCAGCCTCCGAATCTTGAGTCATCCCCTACAGTCCTTCAACTTTTCATACCGAGTCCAGAACGTTAATTAGGGTAGCCAGCGGTAAGTGCGGCTTTTGGTTATCCAAATTGCGATTTTTGCTTCGTGCAAAGGTTTCGGCGGAAGATGGTAACAGGATGATACAGGATCCGAACGGGTTGAAGAGCTTGGAAGCGTACGTGAACAAAGTGAAGCCTGAAGCGGCCTATTTCTACGAAGAGGGCGGAGACAGAACCTTCCTTTTCGTGATTGACTTGCCCAGCGTAGACATGATGCCTGTGGTCGGGGAACCCCTATTCCAAGGTTTCAATGCGAAAGTGGAATTCCACCCAGCAATGGTCTTAGAAGACGTCAAGAAGGGCGTCGAGAAGGCCAAGTAACGTTCAATCCTCAACTGAGACTGCGCGTAAAGCATATCACTGACTTTCTCCCCAGATGCGCGACGATTTTGCTCCCTGCATCAAGGGACAACAACGGTCAATGAATCATCAAAGATCCTCGAAGCAACGTCCCACTGTGTGACCAGACTCTTCATAGTCGGGTCCCATGGGGTGGGTCTCGCAGTTTGAGCCGTCATCGTTCGTTCTCTTGGTGTTTTGTGTTGTGCGCACCGACCTAGCCGACGACGGATTCCGCGGCATGATGCACATAAAATGAATGTCTCGTGCTCCTGAGTGCCCCTGCTCTTTTCACGAAGAATGTCCTAACAACCCCCTCCCCCATTAGTCACGTTTGGTAGGGTAACCAAAATCTGAAATCTTCGTATAGGCGAACTACGAGGCTGGCTTTCTAGGATGGAGGAGAGTTTCATTTGAAGAGGAGTAAGCAGTTTGGATTGTGCCTGCTGTGCCTTGTCGTCTTGGCGCTTCTTACCGTTCGAGGGTCGCAGGCGGCTCCCGGTGGAAGCGCTGCAGGCTGGACTTTCATGGTCTACTTGGACGCTGACAACAACCTCGATGCGTACGGCCCTTACAGTCTCGGCATGATGGAGGAGGTTGGGTCAACAGCAAATGTGAATGTCGTTGTCCTATGGGATGGCTTCTACAAACCAGCCTACATGTACAAGGTCATCAAAGGTGGTCTCGAAAAGGTCAAGGGGTTCGCGCTCAATGGGGAAGAAGTTAACATGGGCGATCCTCTGACACTGAAGACCTTTGTGGACTTCACTGTGGGCAAGTTCAGGGCAGAACACTATGTTCTGGTGCTCTGGGACCACGGAGACGACGTGTCGGGAGTCTCTTGGGACGAGCATCCAGACGACCATCTAACCCACCCAGAAGTGGCAGCCGCGCTTTCGAAGCATCACATTGACCTTTTGGCGTTTGACGCCTGTCTCATGGCCATGATCGAGGTTGCATACGAGTACAGGCAGTACGGCTTGAGCAGTGACTACTTAGTTGGAAGTGAAAACTACGTTCCAAACTATGGCTATCCCTATAACACCATACTTCAGGACTTGAACCTGAATCCAGCTATGACCGAATTTGAGGCATCCAGAATGATCGTGCAGGATTACGCTGAGTTCTACGAGCCGAGGGCCCACTTCAACGGAGGCGTCATGGGAACCTTGTCAGCCATAGACATGGCTAGAGTTGACGAACTCGTATTCGACCTTTCAGTGATGACTCAGGCGCTCATGAAGGACATGGAAGCCAACCACGAAATGATAAGCGAAGCTCGCGGCGATGGAATGCTTCCGTGGAGCGAATACGGGTGGGACCTTTACATTGATTTGACAACCTTCGTGGAGCACATAACCCAAGCCACAACTGATTTGACTGTCCAGTCTGCAGGCTACGCCGTGTTGTCTTCGCTTTCTCAAGCCATCGTTGCTCTAGGAAACACTGAACCCATGGAGTCAGCGGGGGCGAAAGGAATGGGCATATGGTTTCCGTCGTCCTACCACAGGATGTGGGGCTTCATACCCTACACAGCCACAAAATTCGCAGGCCAAGGATGGCTTGACTTCCTCTACGCCTACTGGAACGACTACCACGCTTGAACCACCCAAAGAATCAACCCCTCTTTTTCTGTTTCAGCCAGAACGTTTAGTTGCTTGTACATCGAGAACGGAGTCGTATCGGTGCACATCCATGTCGAATCTGAGACCACGAAGGGCAAGCACAGCGGCTACGCACCTTTCCGGGCGAGATTCAAATCCGGAACCCTAGGCCTGCGTTGTATGCTGTTAGTAAGCTGCCAGAGCCTCTACTGGTTTGATCTCGCGCGTTCTCGGATCAACCTCTAAGCCTAGAATCTCTAAAGCTGTGGCTCCTAGGACATTGGCGTCTTGCTCTTCGCGAAAACCGTGGGGCACGGCATCCGTATGCCTAGGTACTCAACCTCGACGGGGCCAACCTCTCTCTTGATGCGAGCATTATTGATGGTCCTGTATACTCGAATGAAGCGGGGCTCTATTCCAATCTCCTCCAAAATACTTCTCCTGATCCGTGTATCCTCCGAACCAGTATCAACGACGAGAGAAATTTCTCTGACACCTTTGGGACCGTGAATTTTCACGCGAGCCTCAGTCAACTCCAACGCCTGCACCTCTACTCTTTGATTGATCTATCCATTCAAAGTTGTTCGTGGCACGTGTGAGCCGGATATTGGCGTGCCAGCGGAGACTGCCACTCCCATGTCGGGGGGCTTATTGCTATAGCAGGTTGTCGGGATACGAGACTTCTGAAAGCGTTTCGCGAGCTAGATGTTCGGCGGGAAGGCTTTCCTACACTGGCCGTGGGCCTTCGGACGAAAGCCCTAATATTCGGATGGCGGGGCAGTTTTTCGGAGAAATGATGCCTTTGACGGAGTACGTTGTTCAGGTCAGGGACAAGGGCGAGATCACGATACCTAAGGAGCTGCGCAAAAAGTATGCTCTCAGCACCAAAAGAAGTGTTAGGTTGATCCCCAAGGTCGAAGGAATCCTAATCAAGCCCAGGCCTGAAGATCCCGTCTCCGAGCTGAAGGGCCTAGCAAGGGGAGTCTGGCCCGCCGATCGCTCAAGCGTCGAAATCGTGGGGGAAATCCGCAGACTTTGAGGCGAAGGAGAAATTGTGATGCGCGTGGTAGTTCGACACGAAAGTCTTTCTGAATGTGGCCCGTGAGGAACAAGAGTTCCTGCAAGGTTCAGAAGAGCTGCTCAGAAGGATTGCGCGCAGACAAATCGAAGGACTGGCGTCGTGCGTCGCACTCATGGAGATCAAGTGGTGCGGCCGCCGGGATTCGAACCCGGGTCGTTGGCTTGGAAGGCCAGTGGACGCAGAACCGCAATGTCCTAGACCAGGCTAGACTACGGCCGCACAAACGCACGAACATGGTTCTATTGCAGATAAGTGTTAGCAGAATCGAACCGGCTTACATCTTAGTCGAGAACGAAAACGTCTTTGACCAGTAGGAACAATGCTTCGCTGGTCAGATTGAGCTCAGGCGTTCACACTACACGGGTAGCGAAAAAATTCGAGTGGTTTGGTCTTGCAATCATCAAGCGATATCTGGAGCAGACATCAACTGTGAGAGACGTGCATGCAAATCCGGATTTCTATCCGCGCGGAATCGATCTAGTGGTCGAAGGGCCAGAAGTATTCTCGATAGACCTCAAAGTTGATTCATACATTGGATCTGATCCTAAGCGTAAGATTAGGGGATTGTGCAACCCGGACTCGGGCATGATACTCATAGAAACCTTAAGTCAGCTGCAGTACGACCGAACCAGACCCGACGTGGACGGCTGGTTCTTCACCAGTGAAGCAGACCAAGTGTACTATTACTATCTTGCATTGCTGAACGACCCCCGCGAACTCGTTATCCCTTATTCCCGATTCAAAGCCGCGGTCAAAGAAAACCGTGACACGAAGGAAATCGAGGATAGGTTGATACGGTCACTCAAGGTCGATAACGACCTGCTAATCGCATACGACCTGAAACAGGCTCGAAAATGGTATGTTGATGTTGGATCACATTTGCCTGTCTCGTGGAGCGCTGCTCCTAACCCTACCTACGTAACCGTCTCCAGGAGAATTCCAAGAGAATTATTCGTCAAGCCAAAGGGCCCCGGACGGAGCCTGGGTAGAATTCACCCAAGAGTGCAATGATTCCCTACATCCACCATTTTGAGCTAAGCTTCAGAGCTTTTCGTTCTGACTCCTCGCCTGGCTTTCTGAATATGAACAGATGCTCATGCGCAATCCTATAGAAGTCAAGTTTTGAGCTTCGCCATCGTTCACGTGTGGTCTTTGTTTTCCACTGGAGCTTGATTACGTCTTCACGCAGTACGAACCCAGCGTCCAGGAACTGTTGAAGGACTCGTGTAGAGATGGGCACATAGTGTCTGTGTTTCCTTGTATCTCCAATCAGAATGGCACAGTGTTTATCTCTCTTGAGAACCCTGAAGCATTCGTCTGCAACTTCTCTCATTGCCTTTAGGTAGTCGTCCAGCTTACGCAGACCCGAGAGGTCTCCTTCGATTCGTTCCGCGTATGGGATTATGTAGGCGTAAGGAGGGTGAGTCGCTATCAGATCTACCGAGCCATCGGGTATGGCTTCGAGTCTCCTTGCGTCCCCTATGTATGTCCGGATGGAGAGGTCTGAGGGGTAGTTCGGATCTACAGGTCTAAATCCGAAGTTGAGACGATCCAGCGTTACCATGATTGCATCTCTGTTGATGTCCACACCAATGCAGTTCCTGCCTAGAAGCTTGCACTCGATCAGAGTTGTACCACCGCCGCACATCTGATCTAGAACTAGGTCACCGGGGCGCGTGTAGCGCAAGGTCAAGTTTCTAGGAATGTATGGAGACCAATTACCGCGATAGTTTCCCACATGTGTAGCCCAATCTCCGCGCTCAGGGAAGCTCCAAACCGTTTCAGTTTCCAAACTGTAATCCTTCGGAGGACCGAAACTTTCGATCTCCCAAGACGCTCCGATATCAATGCGCACCTTCTCGATTTGGACGAAACTGGTTTTTTTCAAGAATTCGTGATAGTCAAGCTTGCTAACGATTTCCATGGTTCGGTACGGGTGTTTTGTCTGAAGCATATGTTCCAAGATTCTCCGCGTCACACTTGTCATAGGCATTTTTAACGTTCGTCCCTTTAGTAGCACTAACGCTCGCAAGTGTGAAATAACGGGTGCTTGATTCACTACCGGCGTCCGAGTTGTCTGAGCGGCGGCTGCGTTTTAGAATTAGGCGAGGTAACTTCGAAGTCGAGCTAGAGGGTGATTTCGACTACGTTCGGGGTAAGTTTGAGGAGCTTTTGCAGCCCCAGCCTGCAATACAACCTACGGCTCAGGCAGTAGGAGGGGAGCAGCCATTTGAGACGTTGGTCCCCTCGGAAGAGCTAGCAGGAATCTTGGAAACAAGCCCAGAAGGTAAGCTGCATTTCACAATACCGTTTGATAGGATTTCTGCGAAGGAGGCCATCGGCCTCATACTATACAGTGTCAGTCCTTCACCTCTGGAGGATGCGAAGCTGATTGCGTTGCTTGGGACGAGTTGGAAGGCCGTGAAGGACAATGTGGTCCGCGCCCGCGTCAGCGAGCTCAGAAAAGAAGGCAAGCTCATCGCGGAGCAGGGCCGCTACAGCCTCTCCGGCGCGGGCCTACAGTGGATTGGTCAGGAGGTTCTGCCGAAACTCAAGCCGCCCGCAACACCCGCAAATCCCTAATTAGTACGAACAGCATGCGGAGTCCCCGCAACTGTCCGACGCAACCCGTGTGGAGTTGTGTGACAAAAAGATGCGTTTTTGTCACACATGCTTAGACAATGTAACGTACTACTCATTCGCATACCTGGGATTCGAGCCAAGAGGTTCTGGCGAAACTCAGGCCGCCCGCAGCGCCCCGCAGGTTCCTAGTTAGCATGGATGCCCCGGAGTCTCAGCAAGTGTCCGACGCAACGCGTGTCAAGTTGTACGACTGTACCACAGAAAACATGCTTTTCTTGTGATATGCTCTGAGAATGTAACGCATGGTCAGCCACCCACATTCTTGGGTCGCGGCTGGAATAGATTGTTACAGTTAGTGGGGTAGAGGTCAAACTAGGTGACTATGGTAGCTCTCTGGGCGGTGTGGAACGTTCTCGCTGTTGGGCAATGTACGCTTGTACAGCGCTTCTGGGTACCATCCACTTTCTACCGATCTTTATCGCGGGGATTCTTCGGGTGCGTGCCAGAAGGCTGAGATACTCCGGACTGAAAGGTGTCCCTCTACTGGCTTCTGATACTGGGAGAAGAGGATCGGCTGCGGGGTCGATGGCTCTCAAGTAAGTGTCAATGGTTTGTTCTACCGCAGATGCGATGAAATTCGCGAAGGGTGCTAGATTCCCTTTATCGGCTTTCCGGAGAGTGTCATAGTACTTCTTCCTATCCACTCGAAGTATTACGGTCATAGGGTAACCGTAGTGTAGCAATGTTAGGTTCATGAGTAGTCTTGCAACTCTGCCATTTCCGTCATGGAATGGGTGGATCTGAACTAATCTGTGGTGCAGCCACGCAGCAAGTTCAATCGGCGCCAATTCGTCGGGATTGCGGTTGTACGTTTTGATCATATCGCGGATATGAAACGGGATATCGTAAGCTGGGGAAGGAATGTAATCCGTGCCGGTAATTCTAACCTCTCCTGTACGATATCGTCCAGCATCTTCGATGATGTCTTTCACGATGATTTGGTGGATAGACAGGATCTGTTCTTCCTTCAACTCACCACTCGTGGCAACCTTCTCGATGAAATCAATGGCCCCTGGGTGGTTCCGGACTTCCAAGATTTCGCGTAATGGTTTTCCACCAACCGTGATACCCTCCTCTAGGATGAGCTGAGTCTCTCTCAAGCTGAGAGTGTTGCCCTCAATTGCGTTCGAGTTGTAAATGTACTCAACTTGCATCTGCTGTTGAATTTTGCGTACAACTCCTGGAGGAAACGGACGCAGGCCGTCGAGTCTCCTCTTTTTTTGCAGTATTCTCTCGTGAAGTCTGCTCGCTAGAAGGCGCACCGCAATCCAACCTCTGCTGATACTAAGGGGTATCGGATAGCTTAGAAATAAGGCTATCCGATATGATTGCGTATTGTATAAAGCCATTGACGAGCAATCCGATATGCAATCATTCTCCTATCTGGGAGTCTAGCCACCGGAGACGCTGACGGCCTTTCTCCGTGATTCCGTAAAGGAACCTGACGCCGGACCGTTCCCGTCTCAATATGCCCTGCTTGTGGTATCGCATGAGTGCCATTCGCAAAGCGTGAATGTCAAGGGGTAAGCCTCTTGACGCGAGTTCATGTTTTATGGTGACGCTATCTGCCTCTGTTATCTTCGTAAGAAGTCGGAGGATCTGCACTTTCAACTGGTTATAGTCCAAATCTGGAGGCTGGTAGTGCCCATTGAACTTTAAAGACTTCCTATGGTCGAGCCGATGCACTTTCGAGCCGAAGCCAAGTAACATCTAGCCGTTTTCTCAATTCTGACACGGACATGCTCGATTGTCCAGGTCTGGTTTGCACAGAAGTGAGTAACATCTTGATGGAGTCGTTGTCACTTCAAACCTTTTATAGCGTATGATTGTGAATGTGAAGTGAAAGTAATTTGTTCGGAGGCGACCAAGAGGTTTCCACCGTAGGCCAGCCCCTAGAAGTCACTATCCGCTACGGTAGCCTCGAGAAGAAAGTCACCGGAGCACCTGATGTCGTCGCGAAAGAAGTGTTCTCGTTTCTCGCAAAATCAATCCCCGAAATCGAACTCGCGTCGCGCCTCGTTCTTTCGGTTGATGCCAAGGAGCTAGCGGAGGCCGTTGAGGGAGTCCTCGCGGTTACTCCTGAAGGAATCGTTGTAACCGTCCCGACCGAGGCGCTTGCGGATCGAGAGCTCATACTGCTCCACCTATCGAAAGCAAGGATCGCCAAGATGCTGGGCAAGTCTGAAAAAGACTTGGTTCAGTCCTCGGAGCTGATCGCGGCTACAAAACGGACTTCAGGAACCGTGGCAGGGCGACTGAGTGAACTCTGCGCAGAAGGGCTGGCGGAACGTAAAGGGAAGGGCGAGTACCGCGCGACAACCCTCGGGCTGAAAGTTTTTCGCGAACAAGTCTTGCCGAAATTGAAAGCCAAGTAGAGTGAGCTTGTCTTGACTGAAACAGAAACAGCGCAAATCCAGGTTCAGATTGAGGTCAGCGGGATGCGTTACGAGGGTAGCGGCCGAATCGAAGAAATGATTCCGCAGATTCTCAAGTTTCTTTCGCAAGCTGTCCCAACGTACAACCTAGCGAGAAGGCTCATCTATGTTCCAGACCTGGCCGGTCTGGCGGACAGGGTCTCGGAATTTGCTAAGATGACGAACACTGGCCAATTGCTACTGGCCAGGAATGACATTCCAGCTGACAGGGCTGTTTCAATCGTCCTGTTCATGGCCCACCTCGCAGGCAAGATGGGCAAACGTGAAACCGATTTGCTGACCATCGAAGAGATCGCAACAGGCGTAGGAAAGGCGCCCAAGACCATCCGCAATGTCATAGTCGACCTTCAAAAGTCAGCGCTCATCGAACGCGCGGACAGAGGCCAGTATCGAATAACCACAAAGGGTCTCATGAATCTCGAAAGTTCACTCGCTAACGGAAACCAGGAAGGAGGCCGGTCCACCTAGACGGGGGCGGTCTATCAGGTTATGCCGTCGAGTTACGTGCGGGTGCGGCGGTGCGGGAGACTCGGGGGAGAACTCCCGCGAAGGGGGCGAGAGTAACATGAACCACCGCACCCACCAGACTTCAACTGCGCAGCAGAAGATAAGTAACTTTCTCTACCCAGACCCCACGCTCGAGTCGGGTCAGCTGCCGAAACCCCTCCTTGAATTCTGCAGAAACTCCATAGAAGGCAGCAAGGGCAACCTCCTCTACACCGAACCAAGTTTCTTCTCTGTCCCGGCCTTCACAGAGTTTGACGGCGGCGAAGGCAGCACCCTAGAACTCAACGGGTTCAATGCACAACAAGTCATTCCCTTGAAACCTCTCAATTCCAGCCGGCCAGTCATTGCCATCGACACGTCCACAATAAAATTAGGGGAATTCACCGACGGCTCACTATGTGCCCTGCGAGGCTCCGTCGTAATCCTTCAAGATGGGCGTTACAGTTATGTCAGGTATGGGCCGCTGGTCTTCTCGCTGGGGGGCAACAGCCTTGTCGACTTGCAGAGCTTTGCTAACATAGGGCTGACGCCGTTACATGGCGAGCTGAACGTGGACGGTCTCTTGAAACGTGTGCGGAACTTCCTTGAGAGATGGCTGCAATTCAACGTGGCCAAGTCAGTAAGGAACGCCCTAGTCCTGATTGACGGTTCACTGACGGCTGGGACGCCCGACAACCCTTCAAAAGAACTTGAACGAACACTCCAGTCAGCTCGAAGCGCACACAGCATAGTAGTCGCGATATCGAAGAAGACGAAGCTACGAATCAGGAATCAATCCATAACCAACCTACTCGAACGGAAATCCGAACCTTGCCTTCTGGATGTGGACGCGGAGATTACTGACCAGTTCCCTCCCTACCCAGTACGCTTCCTTGGCCGTGTCTTTGTAGGCAAGCTGGCGAGAAACGGCTACCCATTCAGGATAGATGTCGACCGGGAAATCCTGCCTGAAGATGCGGTGACTGGAATCCGCCAACTGCTCGGGTCCGACATCGTCGACCAAGGCTACCCGGAGACTCTACGAATAGCGCACATACTCGCAACCTTCACAGCGACCGACGTGTTGGCCATCCAAGCCTTCGCGGCAGCCTCCTTCGGGATCCAGTTGATTCCGAAGCTCGCTCTACGCCGTTCACTTTTCGGGCCTTTTGGAACCGCATCGGAGGCATGGCATTGAAGATTCTCAGAAAGGAAGCCGACGACATGCAGCTCCTGTCCTTCCCAGAGGACGAAGTGGAGAAAGGCGATTACCTACTGATCACTGACAGGACAAGGGACAACTCTCTGATAGTCCAGGTAATCGATATTCAGTACGCCAACATCCCCGGCATTCTGGAGGACCTGCTCCGAGACGGCATTTCCGAAGGCACACTGTCTGGGGAGGAGGTTGACCCATTCAAAGTAGCGTCCCAAATCGCCGTCCTCAAGGACACCCACCTGCTGATGGGAAAGATACGTGGAGCCATCGAAGGCGGGCGGCTAAGCCGAGATGTGGCTTGGCTGCCGTCCAGAAACCACTCTCAAATCGAGGCCATGCCGCCCAGCTTCCTCATTGCAGCGCTCGGATCGAAGCACCCCTTCGAACTCGGCTCGACCCGCCGTGTTCCACGAATTTCCGCTGACCTGGGCGCCTTGGATGGCCGACTGAACATAGTGACGGGCAGAAAGGGTACTGGAAAATCCCATCTCACCAAGCTCCTCGTCATGAGCCTAGTCAAGGAAGGCGCTCCCGTCGTAGTGCTAGACGTGAACGGCGAATACGCCAACCTAGGTCGCGGCTTGGACGGCCGCCAAATGCACCTGTCCCCCAAAATCATCTCCCTGATTCCTGGCCTAAACCTCAGGTTCACGCTAAGCCAAGTTGGCCTAGGCACACTCCTTGGCACGCTCATCTACGCACTATCCCTCCCCGACAACTCGGCTCGTGTCTTCGCCAGGATATGGCGTGAACTAGAAGAGCAGAATCAATTGACAATGAACTCCTTGGGCTCGGCGATAGCGAATTTCGACTGCCACGAGAGCATAAAGGACGCTCTGCTTGCAAGGTTCAACACGCTCGATGACTCAGGAATATTCACGGATGATTTCCGCACGGCGCTAAACTTGGAGGAAGTCTTCCGTAACCACTCATCAGGTTGCGCTCTCATCGTCAACATGAAGAACCAGTACTCGGCTTTGAGGCGGATTGTCGTTGAACTTCTCATCAGCAAGCTTACTGACCTGCTGGCGTCACAGAAGTTGAGGTCACTCTTTCTCTTCGCGGAAGAGGCGCACCTCTACTTGCGCGAAACCTACTGGGACGATGTCGTCACACGCATGCGCCACCTGGGGCTCTTCGCCACATTCGTAACAAACCAGCCGGACACAATTCAAAGTAGCATCTACCGTCAGGCCGACAATGTCTTCCTGTTCAACTTCAGTAATGAGCACGATCTAGAAATCGTTTCGAAGCTGGCAAAAGTTGACGCCGACACGATTAGGATGATTGTCCGGGACCTGCCACCTCACCGGTGCCTAGTAGTCGGCGATATAGTAGGAAACTTTCCGCTCGTAGTAAACGTACGGCCGCTTGAAGTTCAAACCCTAGGAGCGACGCGTTACTTCTTTCAAGACCAGGTTGCAGTAGTCTAAACAAGGATCCTATGCGCTGACTGCCAATTCCTGTTCTGGACCGGCATGTTGCGCGTGTCCGTGCGTCGTTGCATGAAAGAAACAGTACGCGTGGCCGCACTCAGTG
>Ga0129297_10000673_pt1 | contig 16778 bp, 16 predicted proteins | sample I18A1metaG_FD_94708 | JGI IMG/M metagenome (GOLD analysis project Ga0129297, IMG submission 94708) | Lake sediment bacterial and archeal communities from Gulf of Boni, Indonesia to study Microbial Dark Matter (Phase II) - ​I18A1 metaG | ecosystem: Environmental > Aquatic > Freshwater > Lake >... | reverse complement strand
GTCCTAGGTATTCAGGTGGAATAGAGGAGAATAGGACATTCACTTTCACTTTGAAGTATCAAGTCGACCCACGAACATACATTACCCGGAGTCAGTGGTGGGGCGGCAGCAGCTACAAGTTTTTCCTCTTGTCGAACGTCAAGCATTGGGTAGTTGACACGCTTGAGACCACCGTGATTGTTCCGGTGGGATTTGACGTTAGAAATGTGTCTCCGTCTCCTTCCTTGACCTCAGGTTCACTCTTCTATCGCAACCTAAAGTACGAGGTGGCGAATGTTACACCATACACTGACCTAGAATTTAGTCTCGAATACACTTATGCTCCGTTCTGGTCGGGCTCCCTGCCGGTATCTTGGGTTGCGTTGATAGAGCTGGTAGCGGTGGCTGCCGTTCTGGTCGCGAGGACCAGAAGACCAGCAGAATTGAAGATTCCTGTTCCGTCGGAGAAGCTAAGGCAGTTCGTGGAGCTTTACGATGGAAGGACTGCTCTAAGACTCGAGCTTGATAGGATGGCTGAGGATCTCGCCCGCGGCGCCCTCAACAAGCATGAGTATAGGCGCAGACGCAAGTCCATCGAGATGCGTATGGGCGAACTGGACAGAGCCATTCAGCCACTCAAACAGGATCTGAAGGCGTCCCACCCGAGATATGGTGAAATGATTCTCAGGATGGAGAGGGCAGAGGCGGAGATCGATGCGAACCGGCTGGGTGAAGAACACTTCAAGACACAATACCGTGCTGGCAAGATTTCCAAGGAAGCCTATGACAGGGCGCTTAGCGACCTGAGCAGACGAATGGACAAGGCAAGGGAAATCATAGAGACCAGCTTGGTCACGCTTCGAGAAGAGGCCCGTTGATAAGACCAACGGCATGCAGCCACCTGACATATACCGCAATCGTTTTGCACATATGCTAGGCCATGGTCAACCATGGAAGACGCTGTAAGGCCCAAGGATCTGGAGCCTTGGCTCAGACAGGCGCTGAGAACACAAATCACCACGGTCGAGAAGGCCGTTCAGAAAGCCAAGCGCGATGTCGAGGTGCAGCTCGCCACGCTCAAGGAGGTTGTGGGGGATCTCCTGAGGAAGTCTGAGAAAGACTCTGCAGAGAAGAGAAACGACAGAGCAGTGTACAGGGCTGCAAGAGCCGTAAATCGCATGTGTCTAGAACTCCAAGACCTTCTCTCAGCTGCGGTCTTGGAAAACCCTGAAAGGTATGAAGGGTTGAAGCAGTTCAGCGATGCTAGCGCCAGACTTGCAAGCGACGCCGCGCGAGTACGTGAAAGATGGATTGGGTATGTCCGCCCCTACTATATCCTCGACATGATGAGCCTGAACGCCTCAATTGAGAAACTTCGTCGGCTCGGAGACCAAACATGGGACATCTTCAGCAAGGAAGGAGCCTTGCTGCGTGGCTTCGAAGAAATCCGCGGCAGGGTAGAGAAGATCGAAGACCAAAGGACCTTGCTGGGAAGGCAGCTCGATGAAAGCGACCACGCGATCAACGAGATCAAGAAACTGGACCCGCAAATCCTAGAAGCCGAGCGTCAGATCGACTCACTTGCTATCAACCCGAAGATCGCCGAGTTGAAGAAGATCGACAAAAGATTGAAGGAGCTCCGCGCGGAGTTGTTGGCTACGGGTTTCAGGAGGCTGGGAAGACCCCTCCGAAAACTTGAGGCAATGGCTAGCAGAGGCGAGTATCCAATTGCACCAGAAGTCAGGGAGAGACTGTCACAGTATCTGAAACGGCCTTTCACGACTTTCGTTTCTGAAGAAGAAGGGTACCCCGCTCTAAAATCGGTCTTAAGAAGTATGCGAGAAGCCGTGAAACGGAGGAAGCTCGTCTTGAAGCAGCGCGAGGAGAGGAAGGTTCTTGAGAGGATCGACAACGTCGCAGAGAAGAACGTCTTGGACCGGATCTATCGCGAAGCCACAGATCTAATGGCTGAACGAAGAAGGTATTTGCAAGACCCCGAATGCCTTCAACTCATGGACCAGTACAAGAACCAGAAGAAAGATCTGAAGAACCTTCAGTCGAAGTACGCCGAACTCCAACATAGATCTAAGCAACTAGCAGAGAAGGCACAGGCGCTCAGGGACTCCTTCGGCCAGTTCGTCAAAGAGACCGAGCTCTTGGCTGAAAGATTAGCGAAGAGACCGGTGAAGATCGAACCGGAGCTCCCAGGCCTCCCTGCCTAGACAAGGATCTTGATTGTCTTCTTGCCAACCATCGCCCGAAGCAATGCCTTTCCAAGATCAGATCTCTTGGATACCCGGATGCGGCTCTTCTTTCCAACGGTAGCCGAGAAGAGGTATTCGTTGTCGACATAGACGTTTGCGACTTCACCGACGTCTTTCTTGTCAAACTCCAACTCAATTCTGTTTCCTGTCTCTGCGATCTTGAACTGAACCTCGGTTCCTCCCGTCGGGGTGGCCGGCTCAACGTCAATGCGGATTCCCAAGGATTTTTCGAGTTTTGAGATTGTGGCTCCCTTTTTCCCTATCAGGAGCGGAATTGATTCACTGTCGACCTTCAAGACCGCCTTGTTCTCAGTTACGAAGGTCACTTCCGCCTCGGGATCGAAGCGGCGGACTTCTTGGAGCACCCGCTCGGCGGCCAGTCTGCGAGCCCCAGAGACCTGAGGGGCAGCCTCAGTAACTGGCACGATTACGTTTTCTTCGCCGAATGTGTACATTTCGTACTCGAGCTTTCCGTTCTCGAAGTCTCTGACCTCCACAATTGGCCGAGCTAGGTCAGCCTCTGTCATTCCGCTCGGGACTCGCACAACCAGGTTTAGGTAGAAGACTTTCACCACCTCGCCATAGCGTATGAAGACGACAGTGTCGACGATGTGTGGGATCATACCCAGCTCCACGCGACCGATGAATCTCTGCACGGCGTCGATCGCATCGGCCGCATGGACAACGCCTATCATGCCAACGCCGGCCAGCCGCATGTCCGCGAAGATCTGGAAGTCTTTGGTCTTTCTGATCTCATCAAAGACCGTATAGTCCGGCCTCACTAGAAGCAGGATCTCAGCTGTATTCTCAAAATCCCCCTCTAGCGGCCCGTACTGTGTGATCTCCGAGCTGACTTGGAGGTCTCTCGGGGACTCGAGGGTTTTCACAATCTTGTTTTGCCTCAGATAGAATTCGGCAAGTGAGGATGCGAAGGTAGTCTTGCCTGATCCCGGTGGGCCTGCAATAAGGATCCCCTCCGCTTTCGACTTCAGCCTCTCCATCAAACTCTCCGAGAGCTTGTAGTCATCTAGACGGAGCGTTACGACCGGTCTTACGATCGTCACCTCCAAACCATCTGAGAACGGTGGCCTGGTGATGGCAATTCGATACCTGCCGAGCTGTATCACTGAAGCACGGCTACGATTGATCTCAATGAATCCTTCATCACTGACGTGGGCGGCATCATTTATCTGCTTGATAATCTCTTCAAGCTCTTCGCCACTGGTCGGCCGATCTGCTATCTTGACCAGCTCGAAATTTCCGGGCTTACCTCGCTTCGCGAGCGGCACGGTCCCTTCCTTGACGTGTATGCTCGCAGTTTCAGGGGTAAAGAGGTTCTCAAAGATCAAGCCCTCAGTCTTCACTGAAGGTGCCGAATAGAGCACGCGGATTCCCTGCACTTCTGCCACAAGGGCTTGCACATAATCCGCCGTGACTAGGGTCGCACTCTCCTTCCGTGCGACATCTATGATAATAGCGTCTAACCTGCCGCTCCTTGCCAACTTGATCTGGTCAAGGTCGGGTCTGGAGCCCATGAACGTGAGCTTTGTGTTCTTGCGCTCGCAAAGTGCTCGCAGTTTCTTCAGCTCGGCGAGGCCGGTGTGTCCAGTGTCTCTACCCTTGGACGCTTGCGCCTGAAGTTCGTCCAATACCGCGTGTGGAATGATCACTTCCTCTATCTCTTCTCTTTCAAGGATCTCAGGTATCCGCCCGTCGATGATTGCCGAAGTGTCTGGTACCAATCGTTGGCCTAATGACATTCTTGATCGCGCTAGCTCAAGCCCCTTCCTGATAAAAACGTGCCTAGCGAAGCCGACAATCGTCATCCAGAACGGGTAAATATGACAAACGCAACGCAATGCTGATCGGTAGGCCACGGACTTGGTTAAAGCTGCCACCGAACCCGCTTTTCGCGTTGAACCGATCACAACAATCAGCCACACGCAGAGCCTATGCCCAGAGTGCCTTGCGATCCTGGAAGCGGAGGTGTACGAACAGGGAGGAAAGATCTGGATCCGCAAGACCTGTGCAAATCACGGGGAGTTCAACGAACTCTACTGGGGGTCAAGCGAACTCTACGAACGGGCAAGGAAATACGCACGCGACGGGAAGGGTGTAGACAACCCGTTTGTAACCAAACAGTCGCCCATCTGTCCAGCTGATTGCGGTCTTTGCAATGCACATATGAGCCACACTGCGCTTGGGAACATTGTCGTCACAAACCGATGCGACCTCAACTGCTGGTACTGCTTCTTCTTCGCTGAGAAGGCCGGGTACGTGTATGAGCCGTCCTTGGATCAGATTCGAGCAATGGCCAGATCACTGAGAAACGAAAAACCAGTACCTTGCAACGCCGTTCAGCTCACGGGAGGCGAACCTGCTCTACGCGAAGATCTCCTGGACATCATAAGGATCTGCAGAGAAGAAGGAATCGAACACGTGCAACTCAACACGGACGGAGTCAGACTATCCACCGATCCAACTCTCGCTGAGAAGGTGAGAAAGGCCGGCGTTAGTACGATCTACATGAGCTTTGACGGCACGACGCCGCAGACGAATCCCAAGAATCACAGGGAGATTCCTGGAGCTCTTGCAAACTGTAGCCGAGCGGGAGTGGGAGTTGTTTTGGTTCCCACAGTTATAAGGGGCGTCAATGACTTCGAGGTTGGAAACATCATTCGATTTGCGCTTGGGAATCTTGACCCAATAAGAGGGGTCAATTTTCAGCCAGTCTCAATCGTAGGAAGAGTTCCAGAGAGGGAGCGAGAACGATTCCGAATAACCATCCCAGATGTCTTGATGAGGATAGAGGGAGATTTCTCAGGCGAGATATCACGAGATGATTTCTATCCAATTCCGTCGTGCATGCCATTCAGCAACTTTGTTGAGGCTTTGACAAGGGAGCGAGAGTACGAACTCTCAACCCACTTCGCGTGCGGAATGGCAACATACTTGTTCCTTGATGATGGGAAGATCATTCCGATGCCCCGCTTCGTCGACGTGGACGGAATCTTCGAGTACCTGGACGAGAAGGCAGCTGACCTCCGAGGAGGCGCAAACAAGTACGCAGTAGGCTCGAAGCTTCTCTACAACCTCTTCACAAAATTCGTTGACAAGAACAAAGCCCCCAAAGACCTCAGCATTCCAAGGATCCTATTCAACGCGCTTGTAAGACACGACTACACATCACTTGGTACACTTCACCACAAGAGCCTCTTCATTGGGCTGATGCACTTCCAGGACCTATACAACTGGGATATCGAGAGAGTCAAGCGTTGTACGATCCACTACGCGACCCCAGACGAGCGGATAATCCCGTTCTGCACCTTTAACGTCGTCCCCGAGTGGTACAGGGACAAGATCCAGAAGCAGTATGGAATTCCGATCCTTGACTGGGAGAAGAAGACCGGGCGTAGGCTCCGACATGATCTCTACCGTAGAATCACTGCCTCAGAGACCTAATGTAGGGCAAACGCTCTTCGGCTGATCAGTTGTTGCCACCCGCAGCGCCGCTGCTATTCCAGCGCGTTGGTTACCTTTGCGACTAGATCTGGCGGAAGCGTTGTTGCCTTCCAGCTCAGAAGATCTAGGCCTATGATCCTGAGATAACCTGCGCAGATCAGCTCATCGTCAGCCTTTCTTCGGATCTCGAAATTGTATTTCACAGTTTTCTCCGTCTTCTCGTTCAATCGTAGCATCACGGCCAGAATATCTCCGAATCTGGCTGCCGCTTTGTATCTGCAAAATGCCTCCACACGAGGGATTGCAATCCTGTATTTCTCATTCAGCTCCTTGAACGTGAAACCGAGAGAACGATAGAGCTCTTCCTCTGCTGCCTCAACGTATCTGAAGTAGTTGGAGTAGTGAACGACCTTCAGAGCGTCTGTGTCCACCCAACGGACAGGAATCTCAAATCTGAAAACCATGCCAATCACGCTTCTGTGCCGGCCGAGCCTATTCAGCAGCAAGTAGTTCGCGAAGCAGTTTCAGTGAGATGTTCCCACCGCTAATAACCAATACGAGATCTTCTCCTTTTCTTGGTTTGTAGCTTTCACCCAGTGCGGCTATTACAGCTGCTGCGGAGGGTTCGATCAGGAGGTGGAGCGATTCCAAGGCCGCCTTTGTTGCCCATCTGATTCGTTCGTCCGATGTCAACAGGATGCCTTCGACGTTCTCCCTTACGATGCGAAACGTCAACTGCCCAGGCTCTCCAGGGGCAAGACCATCGGCGATAGTATGAAAGTCCTCTAGGCGGATTGGCTTGCCAGCCTTGAGTGACTCGTACATCGACGCAGCCATGTCGGATTGAACGCCGTACACTTTCGTCTCGGTTTTTTCGGCTTTGAAAGGCAACGAGATTCCGGAGATGAGTCCGCCACCTCCCACCGGAACCAACACCGTGTCGACATCGGGCAGGTCTTCCAATATCTCGAGTCCTACGGTTCCCTGGCCTGCAATGACCTTCGGGTCATCGAAGGGATGCACAAGTACTGCTCCTTGTTCTTTCTGTATGTCCTTGGCACGGGAAAATCTCTCAGCATGGCTTCTCCCATGTTCCACGATAGTGGCGCCTTGTTCCTTGATCGCCTCGACTTTCTCTCTCACAGCGGAAGTAGGCACAACTATCGTCGCGGGAGCTCTTACTAGTCTGGCAACGTGTGCTACAGCAAGGCCATGGTTGCCAGAGGAGGCTGCTACTAAACCGTGGCTTCGCTGAACCTTGCTGAGGGACAGAATCTTGTTTGCAGCGCCACGTATCTTGAACACTCGAGTGGGCTGGTAGCATTCCAGCTTCAGGAAGACGTTCGCATCGAATCGCCGGCTAAGATATTCACTCCTGTACAGCGGAGTTCTATAGGCAATACCCCTTATGGTCTTGGCCGCTTGCCTCACGTCATACACGGTGGGAAGCGATGCTGTGGAGGCAGAATCCATTCGCGTGCACCAGGCGCTAGCGTTCAACCCTGAAGCCTATCTTCACGACTGCCTGAAAGCGTTTGACTTTGTCTTGTGCAATCGTCCCTCTGAATGAAGTTACCTCGAACCACTCCATTCCGCGGACGGTTTTGCCTGCTTGTGCTATGGCGTCCCTGACGGCGTCCGCGAAGCTCTCGGGTGACTCACCTACAACTTCGATATACTTCCAAACCAAGCTTGCCACCTCTATGACGGTGATACCTATCGCGAGAGCATAACACTTTGCGTGTCGGCCTTTCTGTTCTTCTCTGTTCAGGCAGCGCCGGAGTTTGTCGTACGGGAGTCCAGAGTCCTCGTGCCGGTCGCGTTCACTTTTGACGAACGACAGAGGCAACCTACAAATATGCTGATTAGGGCGCTATGTGGCTCAAAAATGTTGGCTGGCTCTAGATACGTTGCGGACCTGATATCGTCCAGGACTTGCATGAATAGTTGGATTTCGAACTGATTGTAATCGCGATTGCCCCCATCATGTTTCTGGCTTGGTTCATGTACACAAGGGATCGCTATGAACGAGAACCACGTAGACTCATCCTGAAGACTTTCTTTGTAGGCGCTGTCCTCACAATTCCTGTAGTATTCGTTGAGGTGGTTGGTAGCCTGATTCTTCCACCTTCGGAAGATCCGCTCTCAATATTCCTGCATTTTCTAGTTGGGGTAGCACTCGTGGAGGAGTCATCAAAATACGCAGCCGTGCGTGTCTCAGTTTACAGTTCGCGAGAGTTCAATGAGCCGATGGACGGGTTGGTGTATGGAGCGATAGCGGGACTAGGGTTTGCCGCACCGGAAAACCTCCTATACGTACTCAGTCGCGGAGCGGCCCTGGGCGTTATTCGCGCAGTATTGTCTGTTCCTGGGCACGCGCTTTGGGGCGCCATCATTGGATACTATCTCGCCATCAAGAAACTCAAGGCAGATCACGGGGCAGGAGTTCGCGGCCTTTCGTTGGCAGTAATGTTGCACACGATCTTCGACTATGGCCTGGTTGCCTTGGACCCCTTGGCGGGGATCGCTGTCGCGAGCCTTGTCGTAATCGCTGGATGGTCGGTGTATTTCAGGTATAGAAAGGCCGCACTTGCGGCCTCACCTTTTAGGCCTGAATTGCAGAGACCTCTGCCGCCTCCCCCCGCCACCAAATACTGCATGTATTGCGGAACCTTGCTCTTTGCAGACGACCGATTCTGCCGGTCGTGTGGAGTTCAGCAGCCCTGACCGAGATCTGAGGCAGCCCTATTGCGGGGAACCCGAATTCTCGCCGCCTACGACAAGATGCCAGTTAGCTGGAAGGATGGTAGCCCGGGGGAGATGTTCGGGTTTCAGCGCCAACCTTTCGAACTCCCGTCGGCGGGTTTCTTCTCGCTGGACGAGAACCAAAGCCCGCTATGCCTAGACGGAATTCGTCTTCCTTTGTCCACTACATTCGGCGGAGCAATTGGCTCCTCCACCGGGCTTTTGGCCCCGGGCCAAGCTACTCCGAGCTTTCGCCGTCGCTATAAATCCTTCATTCTCGTTAGACGACGCTAGCCAAGCTTGAACGGTCGGCCTTCTGAGAGCATCTTCTGAGGAATCTTCCCCTTCCACTTTTGAAGGAAAGCCAAGTCTTCCTTCTCCTCTCTCAGATCGTCAGGAAGCATGTGCGGGATCTCGTCGATTATCGGGTACCACCGGTTACATCTTGGGCAGACGATGATTCCTGACACTATCTCTTCGTTCTTCTCGAAAACATGAAGCTCTAGAGGATAGGTCTTGTCGATCGGGCACGCTAGTATCTCCATTAGTCTATTCTTCACATGATTTCCCTCAGACACTTCACGTACAACGTGCCTTTGCGTTTATCAGTTTGCCTTCGTGTCGCTACTTGGACCATAGCCCCTTTCCAACGCCTCTGTAGGCCAGGCCCAGCTTCTCGATGTCACCAGGCTCAAGAGTTCCTGTACAATCAACGACGACCGAGTCCTTTGACATGTTGGCAGCGAGATCAATGGCCTTGATGGAGTTGAGTTCATGATGATTTACCGCTAGAACTGCACAGTTGGCCTTCTCCAGTGCTCCCGGGAGTGTTGGCTCCGCGTGAAATCCCATCTGTTTCAGCTCGTCTGCAGTGTACAGTGGATCGTAGACGCAGACTCTGCCACCTCGTTTCTTGATGAGATTGATGAGCTCGATCGCGGGGGAGAATCGGGTTTCTTTAACATTGGGTCGATAGGTGACCCCTAGAACCGTGAACCGAGATCTCTTCACACTCCTGCCGCGAGTCCTCAAGCCTTCAGCAGCAAGCCTCAGCACGTGCCGGGGCATCTGATCATTAATGCTCCTCGACTCCAGCGGTAGCTTGAACTTCAGGTTGGTAGTTTCCGAAACCAGGAGATAGGGATAGACCGGGAGACAGTGTCCGCCGACGCCCACGCCGGGCAGCAGCAGGTGAGAGTAGGGTTGAGAGTTTGCTGCCCTGGCTGCTTCGAAATAGTCGATTCGAGCCTCCTCACAGAAGAGCGCGAATTCGTTTGCGAGCGCGATAGTCACATCTCTGTAGACTGTCTCGAAAAGTTTCGACGCTTCAGCCGTCGCCATGTCGCTGGTCTTGATCAATTTGCCATCGACGACGCAAGAGAGGACAGCGATGGCGGCATCGGCGCTCTTCTTGTTGATCGCACCCACTACTCTTGCATACTTCCGTAGGTCAGAAAGCCCCTGGCCTCCCATTGCCCTGATCGGACTGTAGGCGATTCCAAAGTCTTCTCCCGCTTTCAGTCCGGAATATTTCTCAATCGTGGTTTTCACAATTCGCTCGGTAACGCCGGGGCCACACGTGCTCTGAAAGACTACAAGAGACCCCGGTCGGACTCCCTTGCCAATGTCCGTGGAAGCTTCCTCTACATGATGATAATCCGGCTTTCTGTGACGATCGATCATTGTCGGGACCGTGATCACGATTACGTCGCTTTCCGAGGAGGCGTTCGCCGTCTCTGTGGTTGCCGTCAGCTTGCCCGAACGCACGACTTTCCTTAGAAGCTCCGGAAGTCCCTCTTCCTTGATTGCTGACTTCCCGGAGTTGATCATCTTCACGAGAGACGAATTCTGATCGGCGCCAATAACACGAGCCCCAGCCTCTGCGAAAAGGCATGCCAAGGGTAGCCCAATCCAGCCCAGTCCCACTACCGCAATGGTGAATGATCCCACCTTCAATTTCGCTGAGATATCATTGGGATTCGTGTTCATGAGCTCTGACGGAGGCACCCAGAAACACCAGAAGGTAGGCTCGAATGGAAGCCGTATTTAGCAGTTCTTATTTCGCTCTATGGGCACTTCCATCACTTGCATGAAGAACGGATCTAGAAAGCTTGTGGCGGACGAGTGGCCATGAAAATCTGGATAGACATATTGACGCCGAAACAGGTGAACTTGTTCTCTGTCTTCGTCCAAAGACTGAGAGAGCTTGGACACGAGGTCATCGTCACCGCTAGGCATTACAGGGAAGTTGAGCAACTCCTCCAGATACGCAACATTGACGCAAGAGTCATCGGAAAACATGGCGGCGGCGATTTGTCACTAAAACTCATCGAGAGCTCCAAGAGGATCACGGAGCTTGCGGGCTACGTAGCCAAGGAGAACCCTGGTCTGGCCATCTCTTTCTGTTCGCCAGAGGCTGCGAGAGTATCATACGGACTCGCCATCATCCACTACGCGATCTGTGACTCCCCGCACGCTGAAGCGGTCTGCAAGCTTTCGCTTCCGCTGTCGAGGAAGCTGTTCACTCCGAGAGCCGTTCCCAAGGTAGCATGGAAACGATATGCCATTACTTCATCCAACATAGTTCAGTACGACGCACTCGATCCAGCGGTGTGGATACGGGCTTATGCTCATCGTCAGAGTCCTAACGACAGGTGGGGCTTGCACTGGGAGAAGCCGATAGTTGTCTTGCGAACGGAGGAGGAGTACGCCTCGTATCTTCTTCGAAGTGAGACACGGGGAAAGAACATCATCGGTCAATTGGCCCGCCGACTGAGCAAACTAGGCGTCGAAGTTGTTGTTCTTCCACGATACGAGAAGCAGGCCGAAATGCTGAGAAGAGAACTATCTGACCTCGCGACTGTGCCGGCCAAAGTAGTTGACGCTATAGGGTTACTTTCTCGGACTTCGGCCTTCGTCGGGGCGGGAGGAACCATGAGCGCGGAGGCAGCGCTAATGGGAGTTCCGACGATCAGCTGCTACCCTTCCGAACCCACATACGTCGACAGATATCTGTTCAAGCTGGGACTCGCGGAGAGAATCCTGTCCGCCGACAGAATCGTTAGTAGGGTCCGCAGATTCATAGCGGATCCGAAGCTCGCAAATCGTCAAAAGGAGAAGGCTGGTAAGCTCTTGGCCAAGATGGAAGATCCTGTAGACGTCGTCATGGCTCATCTCGGCCTCTTGCGAAGGCCCCGACGGACCGCCAGAAGTACCGGTCTGTAATAATTTTCCAAATACGAAGCCAAGCGTAGGCGAGCGCAACAGCGAGAAGCACTCTAAGGATGTCTGTGATGACGCGGAACTGGGTCATTGAAGATGGGAGAATGAACATCACGAATCTGGTGATGAGGAAGGTTCCGAAGATCACTGAGGAGCAAACGAATACGACGAGCCCCCCGAGAGCAACCAACCGCAAACTAGGGCGCCTCGGGAATGAAGAATGTCAATATCGCTATTGCAGACGATACGGCTGTGAGTATCATCATCACATGGACAATTTGTTGCTCGCGCAATGGGCCTTCAGCGAGGATCAGTCTTGCAAGGGTTACGGGAGCGTTCTTCTCGGTGGTCGCTTCGAGCATTCCGTCGTCCCTCAGTCTGACGGGACGGGATTTGATCTCTCGTCTTTCGTAAAGCCGGCCAATGGATGCGAGGCCGTAGAATGCGTTCATTATGTAAGGAGCCAACGCCACAATCGTGATCGCCTCAATTCGCCCGATAATTGAAAGCGCTCCTACCGCGGCTCCGGCGGCCAGGCTTCCAATGTCTCCGCCGAAGACGCGCGCTGGGTAACGATTGAAGAGATAGAACGCGAACAGGGAGGCAGCCATGGCTAGCGCGAGGCTAGCACCTGTCGAATTCCCAGAAAAAATGAGCACCAACGCAAGCGCAAGTGAAACGGTCGCAAGGGTTCCACTCATGGAGCCGTTGAAAACATCGAGCATGTTGACCGCGTTAGCTGGTATAGCGATGGCGAGTGGGACTAGGAAAGGATAGATAATCGTCAATCTGATCGTGCCTATCAGAGGGAAGATAGGATGGGGGTCGTAGGTTCCTAGGACCAGAATAGGAGCCGCTGCAAGCCCTGTTAGGACGGGTTTCAACTTTGAGCCGAGCGGTTTAAGATCGTCGATCGCTCCGATGGTTCCAGCAATCAGCACTGTTCCTACAAAGGCGAGGGCCCCTTTCCAATTCGCAGCAAATATTTGGGATGATAGCAAGCCCGCAGCAACAAGCCCAGCGACTACTGACAATCCGCACATTTCAGGAATCTTCGGTTTTTCGAGTTTGTGAATGTCCGTCCCGACTATGCCTCGACGCCTCAGCCATGAGGCGAGCTGTGGTATCGTCAGGTAGGTCGTGGCAGAAGCGGCTAGAGAGATCACGAGAACCATGATGCCAGAATAGGCATCAAGCATCACGGTCCTTCTCCTTGATGATCTCGGCGAGAATTGCTTTGTATTCATCGGCCAAGTTCTTTGCGGCGCTTGCTGATTTCGCTTCCGCAAAGACCCTGAAGATGGGTTCTGTGCCACTCGGTCTGACTAGAACTGAGGTCTCGTCTTCGAACCAGATCTTCACCCCATCGATTGTTTCGGGGTTGTACCTGCTCGTCCGCTCACGCAGGCTATCTAGCACCTTCTTCTTCAGATTGTTTGGGCAGGGGATCTTCTCCTTTGCAAGGTGGTAGGCGGGGAGCGCTGATAGAAGCTTCGAGAGTCTTTCCTTCGTTTTTGCAAGGATGTCCGCAATCAGCGCGGAAGCCATTGACCCATCCCGGACTGCGATGTGGGGGCCGTAGAAGATGCCGCCGTTCTCCTCTGCTCCGAGTTCGGCGCCTATCTCAATCATCTTGTGGGAAACATCAACGCTTCCAACTCGCGTCCAAAAGATCTTCCCATTTCTAGCGTCAGCGATCTCTCTTATCGCCCTTGATGAGCTGACAGGCGTTACGATTGTGCTTCCCGGCTTGGTTGACCAATGGTTCTCAAGAATCAAAGCCATGCTTCTGTCGCCCCAGTGTGCTTCGCCTGTCTCGTCAACGAATATGGCTCGGTCCCCATCTCCATCAAGTGCAACACCGAAGTCGGCTCCAGAGGATCTTACGAGGCTCATAAGCGAACCAATGGTGTCAGGTCTTGGTTCGGAGGGTCTGCCGGGGAACATTCCGTCTACATTGGCGTTGATTGTGAGAACTTTGCAGCCCAGTTCCGACAGCAGTATGGGCGTCGTGAGCGCTGATACGCCGTTTCCAGGGTCGACGGCCACCTTCATGTGTCGTAATGCAATTTGATCGATGTCCACCTGTTTCTTGATTGAGTCCAGGTACTCGCGAAGGCCGGACGATGGCTTGACTATGTCTCCTACGCGGTCCCAATCTGCTCTCTTCCAAGACCTGCTGAAGTAGATCTTCTCGATCTCGAGTTCTTCATCTCTGTCCGTTTCTATGCCGTCGGATGCGATGGTCTTGATTCCATTGTATTCAGGCGGGTTGTGACTTGCGGTGACGGCGATTCCACCATTAAACTTCCAAGCGCGCGTCAGAAAATCGATCATGGGAGTTGGAGCCTGGCCAATATCGTAGACCTTGCACCCAACTGAAGCCAGTCCGCCCATAGCCAAGTTCTGAAATGCTGGGCTGCTCGTGCGACCGTCAGAGCCAACGGCCATCTTTCCTGCTTTGAAGAAGGTCCCGATGGCTTGGGATAGTTCAAGGACTAGGTCAAGCGTCAGCTCCTTGTTCACGATACCTCTGACGCCGTTGGTGCCGAATAGGCGCCGTTCATCCATTGCGGCGGTCATCTAAACCACATGACCCGGGCTCAGTATGTCATGATCGATGTCCTTGTACGGGTGAACATAGACACCACGCGTGATCCGAACACTGTCATGAATTCTTACGTATCCGGCGATCACTGATCCCTGCTCAACGATAACCCCTCTGCCTATTGTAGCGCGGTTCCCTATCACCGCTCCATCGATTGAAGAGTCGGTACCTACCTCCGCGTCGTCGAATACTATGCTCCCCGTAAGGCTCGCATTTCTGCGGATCTGCACGCGGCGCCCGATGATGGTTCGCGGCCCCACCTTCGCGGCCTCCTCCACAATTGCATGGTCGCCAATGAGCGCCGGATGCGTCAACTTTGCAGACTCAGCAATCGTGACATCGTTTCCTTCGACGACTTTGTCCTTTGACTTGTTCTCAAGCAAGGCAAAGTTTGCGTTCTTGAAGTCTGTGATGTTTCCGATGTCGAACCATGTTCCTGAATGGATATACCCAAAGAGCTTTCCCTCCCTAGCCAGAGCAGGGAAGACCTCGCGTTCAATGATGACTCTTCTTCCTTGAGGGATACGATCAATCGCTTCAGGTTCCATTAGATATACCCCAGCATTGATCAGCCTACTCGGGGCATCTGCAAGTTTCGGTTTTTCCAAGAATTCTCGAATCCTAGATTGCCCGTCGAGTCCCGCGACTCCGAAACGCGTGGGATCGTCGACTTCGTGCAAGGCGATCGTAACTGCCGCCTCATTGGATTCGTGTACTCCGTACATTGCGTCGATGTCAACGTCGCTTAGTATATCGCCATTCATTGCAAGCAGTGGCTCCCTGATGTCGTAGTGTTGGCGGGCAAACCCGATAGGCCCACCGGTTCCGAGAGGTCTTGGTTCAAGAGAGTAGGTGATCTTTACGCCGTGATACTCCTCCCCAAAGTACTCTCTCAGCTGGTCGGCCATGTAGTTCACGGCAAGGATCGCCTCGTCAACGCCAAAAAATGATAGATGTTCGATTGTTTGTTCGAGAAGGGGTCTGCCGCCGACCGGGAAGAGAAGCTTGGGGAGTGCATAGCTCAAGGGCCGGAGCCTGGTTGCATATCCTCCGGCCAAGATCAATGCTTTCAGTTTGCAGCACCACAATCAATTCATAGTAGTTGGTGTCCGATGAGAGCATTTGTAATGAGACGAAATAGGGCTTGAAGGGCGTATACACTTTAATCATTCGCTTCTTCCACCCGCGCCGGACCCGCCTAGGAAAGAATGGCTCAGTAGTCTTGGGATCGGGCCTTTACCTCTATACCGGCTCCGCCCTAGGACGCGGCTCAATCTCGTTGGAAGCGAGGATTCAGCGTCACCTGAGACGAAAGAAGAGGGAATTCTGGCACATCGACCGAATCTTGGCATGTGAGTCGGCGCGCGTCGTTTCAGTAGTTTTCGCCGAGACCGCGAGTAGAGCTGAATGTCGAGTGAACGTGGGACTTTTGCAAGACCCGCGCATTGGGATTCTTCGAGGTGGGATCGGTTCTTCTGATTGCCGCTGTGAGTCACACTTTCTGGTGGCGAATGAATCCTTGCGATCACTGGAGCGACGGGTTGGATCACGCTACATGAGGCTAGGACTCAAGCCGCGCGTTATGAGAAAGCCAAGCGTCGGTCATGGCGGGCAACTACTGTAGAGCTGATTCGAATGCGTCGGTCAGCGCCTTGTCAATGGAGACTAGGAAGATGCGCTTCACTGTTGTTCCTTCGGAAACATGCCGCCTGATGGCGCTAACCATTGTTTCGGCTGCTTTCTGAACAGGGACGCCGCCAACTCCAGTCCCCATGCCCGGAATTGCGATGGTTGAAAGTCTCAGCTGCCTTGCAAGCTTGAGCGCAGCGGCGGTGGCTTTCTGAACGTTCGCCGTGTTCGTGCCCATTGCGGGTCGTGGCATCGTGGGTGCGTGAATGACATGCTTCGCTCGGAGTCTTCCTGCGGTCGTGGCGATGGCCTCACCGACGGAGACTGGGACTCTTTGAAGTGCTTCCTTCTCGATTTCTGACCCACCAGCTCGTTTGATTGCGCCCGCCACCCCACCTCCCATCATCAGTCTGCTATTTGCTGGGTTCACAATCGCATCTGCCTCTGTCTGGGTGATGTCGCCCATCCGGACTACAATGGTACAGTCTCCTATCTTGAATTCGGCCAACATCTGTCCCCTCGCCGTAACTCGCATTGTAGCAGATTACGCTTGTGCAGATGAAGTCTCAAACTTCTTTGAGGCATTGTGGACGGCATGGTGATTACTGGTCAATGAATGCTTGTGTTCCAAGGCACAAGCTCGGAGTAAACCTCATACTCTCGTATCCGCCGAGCTATTAGGTGGGATTACTCTTCTCCAAAGCCCCTCATGACGAGGGTATCGTGTGACTTGTACGACACTGCGGATCTTCAGCGGAGACCAGGTCCAGTTACGGCAATCGGCTCTGTTAACTTGAGGGATTGTGGATTTCTCGCGGCCTCTTTGGTATGAGCAGCGCGACCCCCAGAATCGTTATTTCCTGGGCTTC
>Ga0129297_10000672_pt1 | contig 16778 bp, 13 predicted proteins | sample I18A1metaG_FD_94708 | JGI IMG/M metagenome (GOLD analysis project Ga0129297, IMG submission 94708) | Lake sediment bacterial and archeal communities from Gulf of Boni, Indonesia to study Microbial Dark Matter (Phase II) - ​I18A1 metaG | ecosystem: Environmental > Aquatic > Freshwater > Lake >... | reverse complement strand
GGATCATGCGGCTCGTGGTGGACCCGGTGATGGTCGCCAAGGGGGGCGCGTCCCTGCTGAAAGAGGAGGCGAAATCGGTACTCGTCGCCGAGCTTCTACCGCGCGCCTTCGTGGTCACGCCCAACATCCCGGAGGCCGAGGCGCTCTCGGGGACGGGCATCCGCGGCGACGACGACGCGCGTCGCGCGGCGAAGATCATCCGCGATATGGGCGCGCGCGCCGTCGTCATCAAGGGAGGCCACCTCGAGGGGCCCGCGCGCGATTTATTGTACGACGGGAAGGATTACCGGGTGTTCGAGTCGCCCCGCCTCCCCACCGCCGACACGCACGGGAGCGGCTGCACGTTTTCGGCAGCGATCGCGACGGGGATCGCGCAGGGCATGACCGTGCCGGACGCGGTCGCGCGCGCCAAGGAGTACATTGGCGTCGCCATAGCCCACGCGCTTCGCCTGGGCGGCGGGCACGGCCCCCCGACCACGCGGCCTGGCTCATGAAACGCTGACTCGTTTGAAGCGCCTTCTTGAAGGCGCACGGAAAGGGGGATGTGGGGATTGAAGACATGGATGAGATAAAGGATTGGGATTATTTCTATGTCATTTCGAACCCGGTCCCGGGAATGAGAAGTCTTCAAAAGCATTCATGTAAAAAAGATTTCATGCGAGTGAAATACCGGGGCTGTGGACATGGTAAATCCAATCCCGGGCTTTATCTCTTAAATCGCCGTTGATCCTTTATCTCATCATCTCCCTTGAGAGGCGCCCTCAGGTAAAAGCATACACTACCATACGCTCAGCCGTTTCGAACCCGGTCCTGGGAACGAGAAGTCTTCAAAAGCATTCATGTAAAAAAGATTTCATGCGAGTGAAATACCGGGGTTATGGACATGGTAAATCCAATCCCGGGCTTTATCTCTTAAATCGCCGCTGATCCTTTATCTCATCATCTCCCTTGAGAGGCGCCCTCGGGTAAAAGCATACACTACCTTGTGCCCTGCCGTGTGATAAGATTCCGCCTAACGGTCAAGCACCCCGCGCTCCACCGGGAGCCGCCAGGTGAAGCCAAAGAGCGTCGTCTTGACGATGATGCGCGCGGCGGAAAGGTTTTTCCCCGCGAGCCTTCTGCGCGCGGTCGGGATTTCGCCCAGGTGGAGCGCCAGGAGCCCGGCGAACACGATCCACGAGACCGGCGGGCTCACCATCCCCGCGCAGCCGATGCCAACGGCGGCGACAAAGAGAAAAATGGCGCCCGCCTCAAGAAAATACCAGAAGCCCCTGCTTTTGGTCATGAACGATCCTCCTCAAGCCGCGGTGCGGCGGAAATCGGGACGACGGATTTTACCCCTGATCATGCGGCGATGGCGACGCTCCCGCATGCGTTCCGCGCGGTTCGGGTAAATGGTACGGGGAAGGGGGCTGTTTTGCAAGCATAAAACTGGACCGCTGTTCAATTTCACGGTAACGGTGACGGCGTTCTCCAATAGGGGGTCCGAATCGCGTACCGGCGCGGATGCTCACTTTTGGCGCGGACGGGGCTTCCCCAGCGCAAACTCGTACACGCGCTCGTACTCGGGGACCGCGTCGTCCCAGGTGCGCCGGTAGCTCATTGCGTTGTTCATGAGGGTGCGCCATTCGTCGCCGTTCATGCGCGTGCGCAGGGCCTGGCGTATGGCGTGGTACAGCTCGCCGCGGTTGAGCTCCCTGAACTTGAACCCGTTTCCGGTGCCCTCCCTGGGGTTCCACTGCGTCACGGTATCATCGAGCCCGCCTGTCGCGCGCACGACCGGGATGGTGCCGTAGCGAAGGCTGTACATCTGGTTGAGGCCGCAGGGCTCGTAGCGCGAGGGCATCAGGTAAATGTCGCTCCCCGCCTCGACCAGGTGCGCCAGGCCCTCGTCGTAGCCCCAGTACAGGCCCACGCGCTCGGGGAACAGTCTCCTGAGCCGTTCGAAGCGCGCGATGATCCGCTCCTCGCCGCTTCCCAGCATCACGAACTGGAAGGGTGCGGCCACGAGAAGGAGCTCGAGCGTGTCCGCCAGGACGTCCATTCCCTTCTGGTAGGTGACGCGTGTGACGGTGCCCAGTACCGGCGCGCCGTCACCGTCGGCGAGTCTCATGCGGGCGCGCAGCGCGCCGGTGCATGCCGGCTTGCCCGCGAGCGACGCCGCGCTGAAGTGCGCGGGGATGAACGGGTCGGTCTCCGGGTCCCAGGTGCCGTAATCGACGCCGTTGGTGATGCCAAAGAAACTGTCGGCAAGCTCCTTGAACACCCCCGCGAGCTCGTACCCGTATTCCCTGCGCATGAGCTCGTCGCGATGGGTTCGGCTCACGGTGGTGACCGCGCCGCTGTGGACAAGCCCCGCCTTCAGGAAATTCGCCTGGCCGTTCAGCGTCGCCCCCTCCATGGCGGTCCGGTCACCGGCGCAGCCCGCGAGCGAGAGGACCCCGGAGGGGAATACGCCCTGGTAGCCGGCGTTGTGTACGCTCATTACGGTCGCGGTCCGGGAGAAGTCGGGATCGTCGCGGTATGCCGTCATGCGCAGCAGCGGGAGCACGCCCGTCTGCCAGTCGTTGCAGTGAACGATGTCCGGCAGCCAGCGCAGCGCCTTCATCGCCTGCATCACCGCGCGGCAGAAAAAGATGAAGCGCTCCGCGTTGTCGCCGTACGCGTAGCGGCCGTCGTCGTACAGGCCGTCCCGTCCAAAGTAGAGATCGTGCTCTATGAAATGCGTGACCACGCCGGGAATGGCGCGCGACTCGAGTATGGCCGCCCATTTTTCGCCGTCGCCCATGGGGACGCCCAGGGGGGCCGGAAAGGGGACGAGGCCGAATTTCCCGCGGTCGACCCGGTAGTAGCGGGGCATGAAAAGGCGCACCTCGTGTCCGCGCGCGGCGAGCGCCAGCGGCAGGGAATGCGCCACGTCGGCGAGGCCGCCCGTTTTCGCGAACGGGAACGCCTCGGGGCTCACGAACGCAATCTTCATAAGGGTTCGATGAGAGAGGGCAGGTACTCCCCGGGCGCGTCGAATCCAAGGAAGGACAATATGGTCGCCGCGACATTGGCGAGCCCGGGCGCGGTCGCCTTTGCGTTCAACCGGTAATCGTTCCTGAATTCCGGGTCATAGATGATGAAGGGGACCGGGTTTGTCGTATGTGAGGTCTTGGCGGCGGCCTTCCCCGTCTTCTTGTCCCGCTTGATGCTTCCGTCGTCCTTGAGCTCGATCATCTCCTCGAGGTTGCCGTGGTCGGCGGTGATGAGCGCGACGCCGCCCGTTTCGTCCACCGCTTTCAACAGGCGCGCGAGCATGAGGTCGACCGTTTCGACGGCGATGATCGCCGCGTCGAGGTTCCCGGTGTGGCCCACCATGTCCCCGTTCGGGTAGTTCAGGCGTATGAACGGGTATTCCCCGCCGCGCATCACGCGCATCACGCTGTCCGTGATCAGGGCGCCCTGCATCCAGGGACGCTCGTCGAACTGCAGCCTGTCCGAGGGGATCTCCTCGTAGGCCTCGAGCTCGTCGTTGAACTTGCCGCTCCGATTCCCGTTCCAGAAATAGGTCACGTGCCCGAACTTCTGCGTCTCCGAAATTGCGTACTGCTGCACGCCCGCGAGCGCGAGGTACTCGCTCACCGTTTCGTCGATCGCCGGCGGGGTGACCAGGTAATTCGCGGGGATGTGCAGGTCTCCGTCGTATTCCATCATGCCCGCGAAGTCCACGCGCGGCATGGGTCCCCGGTCGAACTTCGGGAAGTCCTTTTCCTCGAACGCGCGCGACAGCTCGATCGCCCTGTCTCCCCTGAAATTGAACAGGATCACCGAATCGCCGTCGGCTACTGGTCCCACGGGGCCCTTCGCGTCCGTGACGGTGAACGAGGGAAGGTACTGGTCGATTATTCCGGGCTGTTCCTTCCTGAATGTCTCTATCGCATCGCGCGCGGAGCCGAACGGCCTCGCCGTTCCGCGCACGTGCGCCTCCCACCCGCGCTTCACGATCTCCCAGTCGGCCTCGTAGCGGTCCATGGTGGTGACCATGCGGCCGCCCCCGGAGGCGATGCGGAAATCGAGCCCCTTCGCGGTGAAACCGCCCAGGAACTGTTCAAGCTTTTCCACGTACTCGAGCGCGGAGGTTTCGGGCACGTCCCGGCCGTCCAGGAGTATGTGCACGCGCACCGTGCGCACGCCGTCGGCCGCGGCCCTTTCGACCATGCGGAAGAGGTGGTCGATATGGGAATGCACGTTCCCGTCGGAGAGCAGCCCTATGAAATGCAGCGCGCCCTTCCCGGAGGAAGGCCCGGCGACCATGCGCTTCCACTGCTCTCCGGAAAAGATGGCGCCGCTTTCGATCGCCCGGTTGACGAGCTTCGCGCCCTGGTCGAACACGCGCCCGGCCCCCAGCGCATTGTGTCCCACCTCGGAGTTGCCCATGTCCGCGTCGCTGGGCAGGCCCACCGCCGTGCCGTGCGCGCGCAGTGAAACCGTCATGCGGATTTTCATCAGGGAATCGAGTACAGGCGTGTTGGCGCGCAGGAAGGCGTTGCCTTCATTTTGGGGCCCCAGTCCCACTCCGTCCATGATGACGAGCAGCAGCGGGCCGCGGCGCCTGATTTTACCGTTGATGGAAAGTTTTTTCATGATGGGTGGACCTGTCCTTTGGAGAGGTATGTGCGGGCGCCGGCAGCACCGTGCACCCGCGGGGTATTAAAGGTAGCGGGCGTTGAATTCCTCCTCCGTGAGAAAGGGGACAAAATCGCGCGCGAACACCTTTTCGAGCAGCAGGAGCACCTTCGCGTTCATTCCGAACAGGAGAAAGTCGATCTGCGCCTCGTCCGCGAGCTTGAGCGTGGTGATGAGCGTCGCGATGCCCGAGGAGTTGATCGTGTCGATCCTGGCCATGTCGACGGCGATGGTGGAGGGGGAGCTTTCGATCGCGGTTTGCACGGTGTTCACGAGCTTCGCCTCGTCGGGATACTCGAACAGGCCCGAAAGCTGAATGATGCATACGGCGCCTTTCCTGCTGGTGATGATATCCATCGCAATCTCCGTACTCGTAATGCCCATGGGGCCGGGTCAGTCGTTGATCTGCAGGTGCAGCGTGATCCGGTTCCCCTTCGTGTTCCATGTAGGATTGCAGAATTTCCTGATGATCTTGATGCCGCGCCCCCTCACCGAGAGGTTTCCGTCCGCGTCCCTGCGGGCGCTTGAAACGGCGGTGTTGAACCCATTGCCCTCGTCTTCTATGGAGATGTTAAGCCTTGAGTCCTTGACCGCCACCTGGACAAGAATGCTCTTGCCGGGGTCCCATTTGTTGCCATGTTCCATGGCGTTGGTAAGCGCTTCGTCGATGATAAGGTAGAGTTCGCTGCGATTGAGCTTGAAGGAAAAAGGGTGTTCCGCAATCGTATCGAGAACATATTCTATAATGTCTTTGCGTGTGTCCTTTAAAGAAGGGAATTTCCGGTTTAATATTTCCTGTGGATGCTTAAGACCCATATTTGCTCATACGCACGCTCAATATCCCCTCCGAAAAGGCAACGACTGCGTTTTTATACACCATGAGCGAAAAACAAACAAGCGAAAAATCAAGACGAGCCTACCAAGTCACTCCCGGACCAACGGATCCGCGCACGTTAGTTTCTGACGGTTTTCCTGGGAATTATATGTATTTTTCCAGCAGTGAACGAGCCTTCACCTTGTGATTCCCGGAGAGAAATCACACACGATTACATGTCGGGATGGGGAGATTTGAACTCCCGGCTTCTGCGTCCCGAACGCAGCGCGCTACCGGACTGCGCTACATCCCGATTACTTGTGCTCAATGTGGTCCTGCACGTGTATTTTTCAATCATTTTTTAGCTCATCGTACCTGATTTTTAGGGCCGACGGCGGCAGGTGTAACCGTGTTGCATGCGCCGTGTCTGATTATTGTGGGTAATAATCGCAAATATTAATCCTTGACGGAATGACCGGTCATTCCGTATTCTTGCCATTGTGCTATGCCCATGGTGCAGATATACATGTGAAAAGGGGAGGGATTTGATGTATAAAAAAAGTGATTTGTATAGTTCAAATAAACAGGATGAGGCAGATGGGCCAACTGAAAATTACTTGCCTAATTTCCCGTCGACTGGCTCAATTGAGGCGCACATCAAAAACGAACAGGATTCCGCGTCTATTATTCCAGGCAGGCACGGAACAAAACCGATTATCGCGGATCAGGGGGAAATAAGGCATGGTGACGCCGTCCGAGGCTCCGGCGGGCGGCCGACGCTGCGAACCAGGCTGCTTAGATCGCGATCCAAGACCTACACGGAAGGGAGCGGCTTAATGAAGGGTAAAAACGACACGGGGATTATCACCTCCACTGTCTACGGTGGAGAGATATACGAACGGCTCAATCCCATCGTTGACAGGATAACGCGGGTAATCTTCCGGAACATCGACTTCGACAAGGAGAGCCTGGGGACGCTCCAGGAATACGCGGGAGGCGGCAGGAACACCGTCTATGCGTCATTTCACAGTTCGAACTTTTCGCTGTTGATCCTGTACAACCTGCTCCGGCGGCACAATTACCGTCCCCCGGTGTTTGCGCTCGAATACAACCCCTTTCTCCTGCAGACGGTCTCCTTCATCTGGAAACGCCTCGTGAAAGGATTTTACCAGCTCGTGCTCAGGCGCAAGTACGAGCATGTGTTTGATTCGAATTATGTCCAGGAGCTTTTTTCCGGCGGCAAGAGCATTCTCCTTTCGCTCATGTCCCGCAAGTTCTTCCTGAAGCGCTATACCCAGTTCAAGTACGATTCCCTCCTGCAGCTCGTCGAGGTGCAGAAGAAGATGGATGAGCCCATCTACGTGATCCCGCAGATGATATTCTGGAACATGAATCCCGAGCGGACGAGCTCGCGGGGCCTTGCGTGGACTAATCCGCGCGACATCATCACCTCCTCCGCGACGGGCGACAAGGGGATAATCTCCGCGTGGTTCGCGGTCTTCAAGAGCGTGACGCCCGCGTTCGTACGGCTGGACACGCCGCTCAACCTCAAGGAGGAGATCGCCAACTCCAGGTCGAGCGACTCGCGCCAGATCGCTTTGGAGCTCAGGAACAAGCTCCTCAACGTCTATCACCGGAATAAGCGGACCATACTGGGACCGGTCATCAAGAGCCACCAGGACATGATGGAGCGCGTGCTCTACCACAAGAACGTGCTCGATGAAATCGCGAGCGTCTCGGCCGAGGAAAAGAAATCGGAAAGCGTCGTTCGTAAAAAGGCCTACAAGTATTACACGGAGATCGCCGCCACGTTTTCCATCGTCTACATCTACCTCTTCGCCCGGACGCTCAATTACGTGCTCCGGCGCATCTACGACGGCATCTCGTTCGACCAGGACGCGTTCAGGGAGCTCAGGGAGGCGGCGGGGAAGGGACCGCTGGTGCTCATGCCCTGCCACAAGAGCCACATGGATTACCTGATCATCAGCTACCTGATGCACATGAACAAGATGTTTCCTCCGCACATCGCGGCCGGTGTGAACCTGTCGTTCTTCCCCATGGGAACCATCTTCCGTCACTCCGGGGCGTTTTTCCTGAGGCGCTCGTTCCGGGGACTCAAGCTTTACCCGACCATCTTCAGGCAGTACGTCAAGACGCTCGTGTCGGAGGGATTCAGCATCGAGTTCTTCATCGAGGGCGGGCGCACGCGCACGGGCAAGGTGGTGCTTCCCAAGCTGGGGTTCCTGAGCTACCTGACCGAGGCGATTCAGGAGGGCTACCACCGGGAGATGATGTTCGTCCCCATCGCGATCAATTACGACCGCATCCTGGAGGAGCAGAGCTACGCCAAGGAGCTCAAGGGCAAGGAGAAGGAAAGCGAATCGGCGGTGGCAATGCTGGAGAGCAGGAAGCTCCTCCAGCGCAAGTACGGCCGGGTGTACGTCACCTTCAACAAGCCCATAAGCATACGCGAGTACATAGACAAGGCAGTCCCCTGGGAGGAAATGCCCGCGATCATCGCCCACGACGTGGTGCGCCGGATCAACGAGGTCACCGTGGTCACTCCCTTCGCGCTGGTGACCACCGCCATGCTCCTCTCTTCGGTGCGCGGCTTCTCGCGGCCCATTCTCATGCAGCAGATCAAAAACATCCGGGCCTTCCTCCTGCACGCGGGGGTCAGGATGTCCGACTCCCTCCAGGAGGAAGGCAACCTGGACGAGATCATCGACTACGTGATCAGCTCGTACATGCACGACAAGATCGTGGAAGAGCTCAAGATGGGCGGCGGCAGGAAGAAAGAGGTGGTGGAGGAGTTCTACGTGCTGCGCGAGGACAACCGCGGACGCATCGTATTCTACCGCAACAGCATCATTCACTATCTCATGTCGCTCATCCTCTCTTCGGTCGCCCTGCTCGTAGCGCGCAAAAAGGGAGACAGCTCCGTGGCGAGGGTGAAGGAGGAGTTCGCCGCCCTGCAGGACTTCTTTTCGCGCGAGTTCATCTTCGCGGAGCGCGACCTGCCGGGCGATTACGTGCTTCCCGCCTACGTGCTCGATTTCCTTTACCGCAACTCGTTTGTGAAAGAGGAGCACGGCTCCATGATCGTAAACGAGGAGAAGCTCGAGGAGCTCAAGTATTTCGCGAAGCTCGCCCAGGATGCGTTCGAGTCCTACATTGTGGTGCTGCACACGGTGCTCAACCAGAAAGTGCGCAAGCTTACGCGCAAGGATCTCATGACGGACATCCGGAAAAACGGCGTACGCATGTACCACCTTGGGAACATCGGCCTTTCAGAATCGCTCTCTCAGCCCAACTACCAGATCGCGCTGGACAAGTGCAGGGAGATGGGCATCCTCGTGGACGGGCCGGCAGGGGGAAAGACCGTCGAGGTGTCGGCCGTCGACAAGGACAAGGGGCTGGAGCTCTACGAGCGGATCAAGGAGTGCCTCGAGGCGCTTGGTTGAGGGCGCGGAAACGAAACCACGAAATCATGAAAATAACGAAGGCGCGGAAACGCTTCCGCGCCTTCGTCGTCGTGTAACGATCGTCACCGTAAGCCGCTCGGCCCCCCGAATCATCGAACCCCGTAAATAAAAAGGCGACCCTCGCGGGCCGCCTTTTCCATGCCGAAGAAACGACAGTCTGAATCAGATGTTGAGCCGCGCGCCAACATGAACCGCGTTCGTCTTGAGGCTGACATCCTTCTCCTGGTTGGCATAGTTATACATGTACTCGCCGAAGATCTGGATGAACGGGAAAATCGTGAGGGCTGCACCCAACCCGAAATAGTAGGAGCCAAAATACTTTTTCGCGGTCACATCCTTCGCGGGAAGGCTTGAAGGAAAATCGATCGAAGTCTTGTTGTATGCGGATACTCCGCCCCTGACGAAGGGATGAATGGGAATAACCGGAAGGTCGAGTTCCAGGTAAACGTCGGGCCCGATGTTTACGTTGTCTATCTTAATGGTTTCCCCGGCATAGTCGAATTTCAGGGGGGCGTTCTGGTAAAAGGCGCCAATGCCAACGTTAAAGATTGCCAGGAAATCGAAATTCAAATGGGCGATAGCCCCGTATTCCCAGCCCGTAGTGGTCTTCCCGGTGGCAACGGAACTCGCGTCAACCTTTCCCGAGAACGAGTAACCGCCATAAAGACCTGCGTCCACGATCGCATAGCTCGTGGCCGGCACGAACGCCGCCAGGGCCAGTATAAGAGCCGCATACCGTACAATCTTCATACTTAAAGGCCTCCAATTGGATTTTTCAAACATTCTACACAGGGACGTGTGGCCTCCTGAGTATCTAAGAATAGTAATGCAAAAATCCCGGAAAGTCAAATTTATTTTTATTGCGCCGCTTTCCGTCAATCGCCCTCTTGAAGAGCGCCGCGCGCCTTTTCGAGCATGTCGAAGAGCTCGTTGCGGCGCTGCATGAGAAGCCTGCCGCCGTAGGTGTCCCTGACGCGCAGGGGATTTTCGAAGGTGTCGATGGTTTCGATCATGAGCTTCGCGGGCTCCCTGCGCTGGCGCGCCTCTCGGATCTCCTCGGGCGTGGGAAGGATGATTGCGTACAGCGAGTACGGCGTGTGGATGAGCGCGTGTCCCCGGTTAAGGTACGACTGGGAAAAGCCGCCGTCGATGTTGATGGCGCGCCCGTCGGGAGAGGCGATCTTCTCGCCCTTGAGGATGTCCACGGGCGTATGCCCGTACACGATGCGCCGCACGCCGAACTCCGCGAGCAGCATGTCGACGAATCCGGGCTTTTTTAAATTCTCGCCCCAGTAGAGGAGCCGTTCCTTATGCGTTGCCTTGTCGCTGAAGAAATAGCGCTCGAAGGTCTTCATCGCGTCCTTGCCGAAGAAGGGCGACCTGGGCCCGCACCACAGGTAGAACATGATGGCCAGCTCGTCGTCGTCCTGGGGGGCGCCCTCGAAGTAGTTCCTCCCCACGTTCTTCACCACGGACTGCACGAAATCGCACAGCGCCTTTCCCTTGCGTCCCAGGAATTCCACGAACCGGCCGTCGGCGGTGCTGGGAATGAGCGCGTGGACGTTCAGGATGTAGTTGTTGATGTGGTACATGGTGCCCATGTCGAAGAAAAAGCGCATGAGATACCTGAGCCGCTCGGAGCGGGTGAACTGCTCCGCGAGGTCGTTGATGACGTCCGCCTCCTCCGCGGAGAGCGCGGTGGGATTGTCCAGGTCAATGGTGGGGAAGTGCGTGTCGGTGAGGCCGGAGGTGTCGCCGGACCTGAGAACGGCGGCAAGGCGCCCGAGCATGAGCCTGGATTCCATGGCGAGCTCCGGGTGGGCGCGAATGGTTTCCTCCTCGAGCTTGAACTGGATGAGCGCGAGCGTCTTTTCCATGCGGCGCGAGATGTCCTTCTTCGCCTTGAACGATCCCGTGATGGGGCCCGGGTAGAGCTTTTCCGCGAACGCGGCGAGGCGCGAGATGTCGATCCCCAGGCGGCGCAGGAAGTCCAGGTTGTCGTAGCGCACGCTGATGCGCAGCGCTTCGGCGATCATGGAGCGGTTTCCCGCGGCCGCGCCCATCCAGAGGATGTCGTGGTTCCCCCACACCAGGCGCACGAAGGGGCGTATCTCGGGGCTGTTCAATATGCGCACGATCTTGTCGGGCTCGTCGCCGCGGTCAAAGATGTCGCCCAGGACGATGAGGTTGCCCAGGATCACCTGCTTCACGATCTTGCAAAGGGAGCTGATCACCTTGTCGGCGATGGTGTCATGCTCGTATATTATGTTCGGGGCGGGGTAGCCCAGGATGAGGTTTTCCAGCGTCTGGCGAAGGTGGCGATTGAGGTTGACGCGGACCATGTCGAAATCCCTGATGCTCTGCACGCGGTACTGGATTATCCTCACCAGCGCCGAGATGACGTCCTGGCGCTCAAGGGAGAAGATGTCAGATTCAAAATACTTTTCCTTGCGGATGATGCGCCCCAGGTACTCGATCTTCTCGTTCGAAAACGTCTTGGGAAGGGCCTCGGCGCAGATGCGCCAGACGAGTCCAAAGCGTCCCTTGAGGATGGACACGAACCGGTCGCCGGCGCCGTGCGGGTCGCTGATCCACATGGTGGTGTCGATGAGGGACGCGAGCCTGGTTTCGATCTCCGTGAGCTCGCGAATGATCTCGTTCAGCGTCATGGCGGAGCTGTGGGTGTCGGCATGTAGGGGCATAGGGTCCTCCGGCACAGTCTGGACGGCGGCACGTACGGGTGCGCGCCGGGGTTCGCGGGCGCAGGCTACATGATCTTGCCGCCCGCGTCGTCTATTTCAAGGTCCTCGAGCATCTCCCTGAGGGTCTCCTCGTCCATCTTCTTCGCCGCCTTTTCGATCCCCATCGCTAGGGCGAAGACCTTCTTGCGCACGAAGATGGGTGAACGCGTCCTGAGCGCTATCGCGATCGAGTCGCTGGGACGGCAGTCGATCTCCAGGCGGCTCTCGCCCGAGACGAGAATGAGCTTGGCGAAAAAAATGTTGTTCTTTAAATCGTCTATCACCACGGATTCAACCGTCCATGAGAGCTCTTTCAATATGTGTGCGATCAGGTCGTGGGTGAGAGGCCGCGCGGGGCGCTTGCCCTCGATCTCTATGGCGATGAGGCTCGCCTCGAGGGGGGCGATGAGGATGGGGAGGATGTTGTCGGACCCGGTATCTTGAAGGACCACGATGGGCGAGCCGCTGCCTTCATCGAGATAGATGCTTGCCACCTCCACCCTGCACAGTGACATAGTGCTGGCCACCCCTCCGGTAATTTGCGGCTCCCGTGTTAAAAGTACGGACCGAGGGGTAAAAGATCAAGCACTTAAAACAGGGGTCAGAGCCTCCGGTATTCCTTCTTTTCGAGGTATTGCGCGATGAGCGCGCCGGCCTTCTCGCTGTGCGTCTCCTTGTTGCTGGCGAGCTCCCGGTACTCCCTGCGCTTGAGCAGCTGCATGATGCGTTCGTGCTGCTCCGTTTCGTGCAGGGTGTCGTGCGTCGCGCCTATGATGAGCACGGGCGATGCGATCCGGGGCAGCTTGTCCCACACATGGTATCCTCTTACCACGAGCGCGCTCTTCTTGAGCTTGTAGGGATCGGCGGCGTCCAGGGTGGCGTCGTACTTGCGCGCCTGCTCCTCGTCGGCCTTCACGTTCAGCCTGAAGGTGCGAAGGTACCACTTGATGATGGGTTTCGCGACGAGGTAAAGCGACGGCGGGAACGCGGGCACCACGGTCCCCAGGAACCTGGGGAAGTTGAACTGGGCGATGGGTCCAATGAGGACCGAGCATAGCGGTTCGCGCGCTCCCAGCGCCAGGTACTCGAAGATCGCGGTCGCGCCAAAGGAGCTCCCGGAAATAACGAAGGAGCGGCGCGCGGGAATCGCGGCGGCGACGACTTCGTTGATGTCGAGCGCCAGGCGCTCCATGGAGAAGCTCACCTTGAGGCTGGGGACCTGCGAGGAGCGCTTTTCGCGTGTTTCCATGTAGACCGTACGAAAGTGCGGGGTGAGCTCGCGCAGCACCCCCTTCCACCCGGCGATGTGGGAGATCCATCCCGCGACGAAGAGCACGACGGGTTTCCCTGGCGCGTCCTTTTTGGGGATGAAATCGATGATGCGAAGCTTCACCCCGTCGGACACGGACACGAAGTATTCCTCCACGCGCGTGCCGGGTACGGTGTACCCGGAGTAATCGAACTCAGGCTTTTTCAAGTTTTCCGCGGATGTCATCGCCTACCTCGCTCGTCGTATTTTTTCCGCCGCGGTCCGGCGTCCTCACCTTACCTTCCGCAAGGTGCAGCTGGACGGCCTTCCTGATCTTCCCGGCGGCCCCCGGCTCGCCCAGGAACTCCATCATCATCGCCGCGGAGAGGACCGCCGCGATGGGATTCGCCTTCCCGCTCCCGGCTATGTCGGGCGCGCTCCCGTGGACGGGTTCGAACATGGAGGGGAACTCCCGCGTGGGATTGATGTTCGCGCTCCCCGCGAAGCCCATGCCCCCGATGACGATCGCCGCGATGTCCGTGAGGATGTCGCCAAAGAGGTTGGAGGCGACGACCACGTCAAAGGACTGCGGCGTGCGCACGAAGTTCATCGCGGCGGCGTCCACGAGCATGTGGCTTAGGCTCACGTCGGGATAGTCCTTCGCGACCTCTTCGGTGAGGCCGTCCCAGAACACCATCGCGTACTTAAGCGCGTTGGACTTGGTGATGCTCGTGACGTGCTTGCGCTTACGGGTGCGCGCGGTCTCGAAGGCGTAGCGGAGGATGCGCTCGGTTCCCATGCGGGTGAAATAGCTGACCTGCATGGCAGCCTCGTGGGGCGTGCCCGCATAGTGCCTGCCGCCCATCGTCGTGTACTCGCCCTCGGTGTTCTCGCGGATGACGACCATGTCGATGTCATAGGGCTTGACGTTCCTGATGGGACAGTCGACGCCCTCGTAGAGAAGCGCCGGCCGTATGTTCACGTACTGGTCAAAGCCCTTGCGCATACCCAGGAGCGGCTCGATCGAGACGTGGTCGGGCGCGTTCTTCGCGTCTCCGAGCGCGCCCAGGAGGATCGCGTCGAAGGGACGCATCTGCTCCAGGTAGTCGGCGGGCGCGCACGCACCCGTCTTCGCGTACAGCGTCGTGTTCCAGTCGAGCGCGCGGTACTCAAGGGGAAGGCCCAGGGCGTCCAGTATCTTCCGTGCCTCGGCGACCACCTCCGGGCCCACGCCGTCACCCGGGTAGAGGGCTATCTTGTATGCCATCGTCAAGCTCCTTGTAGTGTCTCGTGTGCACGCTGCGAGTTGGGCGCCCGGCGCCGGTGCGCCGGAAAGCGCGTGCGAATTATGAACAGGAGATCGATTATTGTAGGGAAACGCCATTCTGTAAACAAAAAAAACGGAGTGTCCCGGCACTCAGTCCGCGCTCCGGCAGATCCTGTTCTTTCCCTGCCGCTTGGCCTCGTAGAGGGCGGCGTCGGCCCTCTTGATGAGGGAGTAAAGGGAATCGTCCAGCGAGGCCATCTCCGCGACTCCCACGCTCACGGTGCACCGCACCTCGCGTCCCCCCGTGTCGATCTCATCTTCCGCGACGGAGGTGCGGATTCGCTCGGCGATGCGGCATCCCTGGTCCAGCGAGGTGTCCGGCAGGAGCGCCACGAACTCCTCGCCGCCGTAGCGTCCCAGGAGGTCGTAGCTCCTGAGGCAGGTGGGGACCACCGACGCGATCCGCTGGAGGACCGCGTCGCCCGCGGCGTGGCCCAGGCTGTCGTTCACGCTCTTGAAGTCGTCGATGTCGATCATGAGCACGGTGAGGGGAGTGCCCTTCCTGAGCGCCTTGGCGAATTCCTTTTCCGAGCCGGCGAACCAGTGCCGCCGGTTGAAGATGCCGGTGAGCGAATCGATGGTCGCCTGGTAGACGAGCCGGTCGTGGTATTTCATGATCTCCGCCGTCTGGCTGCGCACGGTTTTTCTCAAAAAGTAGACCCAGGTGAAGAGCATGAGGAAAACGACCGGGAGCATGATGGGAAGCATGTACCTGAGAATGGTCTGCCAGGTGAATTCCTCGCGCCGGTGGCGGAACCACTTGCTTTTAAGGCGCGCGTTTTCGATTGACGATAGTATCTCCCCGATGGCCTCGTCGATGCGCGCGATGAGCTCCGCCCGGCCCTTCCGCGCGCCTATGCGGTAGGGCATCGAATTGATCACCGGGCCCGTGTCCGTGAGGTTCGCGAGGCCGTGGATGCGGATGGCTTCCATCCCCACCTGGTAGGGGGCGATGGAAAGATCGTGCCGGCCCTCGTTGAGCGCCCTGAGCGCGTCGGGGTGCGTGGGGAAGTAATCGAGGTGTACCTTTAGACCGTTCGTTTTTATGAACGATTCGACCAGCGCGTCGCCCCTGAGCATCGCGATGTTCTTCCCGTCAAGGTCGCGGTAATCGCGGACGGACGAGCCCTTGCGCACGAATATGACGACGGTGTCGATGTTGAAGGGCAGGCTGAAATCGAAGACGCGGCTGCGGGTTTCCGTGTAGAGCATGCCCGTGACGAGGTCGGTTTCCCCGCGCTCGAGCATGGCTACCACGGTCGTCCAGTCGGCGGGGCGAAACTCGATCTCGCATCCTATTTTTTTCCCGATGAGGAGCATCAGGTCGACGTCGTACCCGGCCGGGTGGCCCTGGGAGTCTACGAAGGCGAAGGGCGCGTAGTCGCGGTCTATGCCCACGACCAGGGGACGCGCGTCGGCCGCCTCCGCGGGGGCTGCGGACAGGACCGTGACGGCGAGCAGGAGCGCGAGCGCGATCCTGGTGATGAACAGCCCTCCCGCCGGGAGCGAGCCGTATGTGTGCGGTGTTTCCATAGTGGTGTCTGCATCTATTGTACGGTGAAATGGGGGAGGCTGCAAACTTATTTTATTGGGGGTGCCTGAAGGCGGGGATGCCGCAAGGCGGGTTTCATTGCCCCCTGGCCGGGGATGCTGAACGGCAAGGAATGTCTTGCGGCCGTCGTCATCGCCCCTGGGCAGGGGATGCTCACGAGGGAGAAAGGCCTTCGCGGCCTCTCTCCCTCGTGGCTCCCACTCTCCGCGCTCCTCAAGCGCCGGAGGGGCTGTCGCTCAAACTCGCGCTCGCCGGCTACCGCCGGACTCGCCTCGGTCATTAGAGCGAACAAGGTTTGCCGCCGAAAGGGCGGCCATCAAGTGGCTTCTTTCCCGTTCACGTAACTGCGAGTTCCGCTTTCAGTGGAGTTACCGAATCCCTATACTCGTTGTACTCACGACCTATGCTGAGCAACGGAAATTCCAGTATCATGCGATTACCGATCAGTCGCCCCCTGAGCCCTTCGACGCGGCTCAGGAAAGGGCAGTCGAAGGATGACATGAGTACCGAAAGGCAGGCTGCTGGAATTACTCGCTCCCCTCCCTCGACGGCCGCTCCTTGCCATCTGACGTAAAGGAGGTACCAAAGCCGCGGAGGACACGGATGTCCGAGAGCGACTGTGGCGCCGCGGGTGCGTACACGATGTACGCCTGCCCGCGCAAGCCAGGATGGCTTATTTGCGCGGGCCACTAGTGTATCCGTGCACGCCAGGATTGACCGGGGGAGGGTGAAGCGCCATGGTAATTTCTTAACAGCGGCTGCCGTCATGCCTCTTCACGCGATCGCGGACACGATCACGCCGGTATCGACAACGATCTTATTGTCTCATACGGGGAGTAAAACCCTCGACTTCAGTCGAAGACTTTAGTATGCTTGCGGGATGGAAAACTATCGTAAGTCAAGCCATACGGTATACGACATCAAGTATCATTTAGTGTG